>JAABUS010008137.1_pt1 | contig 11623 bp, 14 predicted proteins | sample 5560161 | NCBI WGS metagenome assembly JAABUS01 (sample SAMN10711885, study PRJNA513376) | rock metagenome | isolation source: Antarctica rocks | place: Antarctica: Victoria Land, Trio Nunatak nord | collected 2016-01-04
CTTGCCGATCTGCTTGGCGTAGGTGGCCGCCAGCATCGCGAAGCGGCTGTCGGCGGGCGGGAAGAGAGCGGGCGGGCGGACGTCGAGCAGCCCGTAGGCCTGCGCCCTGCGCCGCAGGTCCTCGAAGTGGGCGTCGACCTCGTCTGCGCAGCGAAACGGCCCGACGTCCCCGGCGGCCAGGCCGGCCAGCTCGACGGGCACGAACTCCGGGACGACGCCCAGGACGCCTACGACGCGCTCGGCCGCCAGCCAGGCGTCGGGTGAGCGGAGGTCGTACACGAACTGCGGATGGCTCATCCGCGCACCTGATCCACCAGCGCGGCGGGCGCGATCGCGATGAACGCCTCCTCGATGGCCCCGGCGATCGCGTCCCACTCCAGGCCGCGGTCCAGGCGCACGCCCACCCAGCCGCGATGGCCGACGTAGGGCGGGCGGAAGTACTGCTCCGGCGCCGCCTGGACCAGACCCTCCTGTGCGCCCGGGGGTGCCGCGCACCACAGCGCGAGCCCGTGTGCGCCGTGGTGGTGGTCGTGGAACGTCACGAAGGTCTTCTGCGCGCGCACGAACCAGGTCGGCGCGCCGTGGCTCAGCCGCTCGGTCACCTCGGGGAGCGCGAGGCAGTGCGCGCGGACCTCATCGAGGCCCGTCACGGCAGGGCCGGAAGCGCGGGGCTTCTCCGTGGCACGGGCGCGGACTGCACGAGCGAGGTGGTCGTCTGGCCGAACGGCGTGAAGCGGTCGATCAGCTCCTCGAGATGCTCGTTGGACGCGCGTCCAGGAGGGTGCCGTTCGCAGTCATTGCAGCGAATCTACCGTCGATCGCCTCTGGAGTCGAGGACCCGGCTCCGGCAGCGTGCAGGCCGTGCCACCGCAGGCCGGCGTCGCTATCCGTGGATGAGCCAGCCGTCCGCCGCCCGCGCCGCCTCCATCACGCCCTCCGCGAGCGTGGGGTGCCCGTGGACGATGCGGGCGACCTCGGCGAAGCCGCCCTCGAGGGCCCGGACGTTGACGAGCTCCTGGATGAGCTCGGTCGCCTTCGCGCCGACGATGTGCCCGCCGAGCAGCTCACCGTACCTGGTCTCCCCGACGATCTTGATCACGCCCTGGCGGTCGCCGTAGACGGCGCCGGCGCCGACGGCGCCGTACTGGACCTTGCCGATGACCACGTCGTAGCCGGCGTCGCGCGCCTGGTCCTCCGTCAACCCGAAGGACGAGACGTTCGGGGTGCAGAAGGTCGCGCGCGGGATGTCGACGTAGGCGATCGGATGGGTGTCCAGGCCGGCGGCGTCCTCGACGGCGACGACGCCCTCGTCGGAGGCCTTGTGCGCGAGCGCCGGCCCCGGCACGAGGTCGCCGATCGCGTACACGCCGTCGACCGAGGTGCGCATGCGCCCCTCGACCTCGATCAGGCCGCGCTCGCCGACCGCGACCCCCGCGGCGTCGAGTCCCAGCGCCTCGACGTCGGGTCTGCGGCCGGCGGCGACGACCAGCCAGTCCGCCTCGGCGGGCGTGTCGCCGTGGGTGAAGGTGACGCTGGCGTCCCCGGTCCGGACGTCCCGGACCAGGGTGCCCGTGTGGAGCTCGATGTTCTGCTTGGCGAGCACGCGCCCTGCGGCCTTGGAGATGTCGGCGTCCTCCAGCGGCAGGACGCGGTCGACGGCCTCGAACAGCGACACCCGGGTGCCGAGACGCGCGTAGGCCGAGGCGATCTCGGCACCCGAGGCGCCGGCGCCGACGACGGCCAGCGACCCGGGCAGCGCGTCGAAGGCCCAGGCGTCCTCCGTGCCGATCACGCGCCCGCCGAACTGCGTTCCGGGGATCGGCAGCGGCACCGAGCCGGTGGCGAGCACCACGCAGGTGGACGCCTCGAGCTCCCGGTCGCCGACGCGCACGCGGCGCGCGCCCGCCAGCGATCCCTCGCCCTCGACGTAGTCGACCGCGTTCTTCTTGAACAGGCTCGACACGCCGCCGGTCAGGGTGGTGATGACCTTCCGGCGGCGCTCGGCCACCCGGCCGAAGTCCACCGTGCGCGACGGGACGTCGATGCCGAACGCCGCCGCCTCGTCGATCTCGGAGAGGATGTCCGCCACTCGCAGCACCGCCTTGGCCGGGATGCACGCGTAGTTCAGGCACCGCCCGCCGACCAAGTCCTTCTCCACGACCGCCGTCTTCATGCCGAGCTGGGCCGCCCGGATCGCGGTCACATAGCCGCCGGGGCCCGAGCCGATGACGATGCAGTCGTAGGAGTCAGCCATGGGCCGCGACCCTATTGGGGTCAGTCGCGGACCGGGCGCTGCGGCATCTGGATGCGGCTGAGGACGCGGACCAGGTACCAGAACAGCGTGCCGCTCGCGAGCATCACGACCAGGCTCAGCAGGACGCCCTGGAGGTTGGAGGCGACCAGCAGTGCAAGCGCAGCGAAGACCGCCGTGATGGCGAGCAGGCACTGGAAGCCGAGCACCGCCCAGTACTTCAGCCGCCACATCCCGACGGCCGCGAAGAGCAGAAGGCCGGCCACGCCGACCGCGCCCGCGGCGGTGGCGTCCTTCTGGCCGGGGACGTCGTAGCCCGCGGCGTAGAGGACGAGGTTGGCGATCGCGACGAGCACGGCGACGGCGACGGAGACCTGGATCGTGCGCGGCCGCTCGCCCGGCGACAGGGGCGTCAGGCGGGCGCGGATCTGCTCGTTGCGCGCCTCGCCGCGCACCCTCGGGGTTTCCCGGCGCCGCTTACGACTGCGCTGCCCCAACGCCCACCGCCTCCTTCAGGCGCCGCGCCTGCGCCTCGGGGTCGGTCGCTTCCAGCAGCGCTCGCACCACGACGATCCGCCCCGCACCCGCGGCGACCACCTCGTCCACGTTGCCGAGGTCGATGCCGCCGATCGCAAACCACGGCTTGTCGACGTTGGCCGCCGCCCAGCGGACGTACTCCAGGCCGGCGGCCGGGCGGCCGGGCTTGGTCGGCGTCGGCCACACGGGGCCGACCGAGAGGTAGTCGACATCGGGGTCGGCGGCGGCCTCCGCGCCCTGCTCGGGACCGTGGGTGGAGCGGCCGATCAGCGCCTTCGGTCCCATCGCCGCCCGGGCCTCGGCCGGCGTGGCATCGCCCTGGCCGACGTGCACGCCGTCGGCGCCGCACTCGGCGGCCAGGTCCGGGCGGTCGTTGAGCACGAAGCGCGCGCCGGCCTCGCGCGCGACCGCGCGGAACGTCTCGGCGGCGCGCAGGATGCCCGCGTCGTCGAGCTCCCGGTCGCGCAGCTGGATCACGTCCACCCCTCCGCGCAGCGCGGCGCGCAGCCGGTCCGCGCCCACGGCGGGCGCGCAGAGGTACAGGCGGGCGTCCACCCCCTGAGTGTCGCAGCCGCTATACCGGCTACGAGATGACCGACGTCCTGATCGTCGGCGGCGGCATCATCGGCCTCGCCGTCGCCCACCGCGCCCAGCAGCGCGGGCTCGAGGTGCTCGTGCTCGATGCGGGGGAGCCCGGTGCCTGGAGCGTCGCCGCGGGCATGCTCGCCCCGGTCACCGAAGCCGAGTTCGGCGAGGACGGCCTGGTCCGCCTGGGGCTGGAGAGCGCCCGCCGCTATCCGGCCTTCTGCGCCGAGCTCGGCGTCGAGCTCGGCGAGGCGGGCACGCTCCTCGTCGCCCGTGACCGCGACGAGGCCGAGGCGCTGGATCGCCTGCACGCCTTCCGGACCGGACTGGGTCTGAGCGCCGAGCGCCTGCGCCCTTCCGAGGCCCGCCGGCGGGAGCCCGCGCTGGCGCCGAGCGTGCGCCTGGCCCTCTACGTGCCCGGGGACCGCTCGGTGGATCCGCGCGCGCTGGTGGCCGCGCTGCGAGCGCGCGTGCCCGTGCGCCGGGCGCGCGTGGAGCGCCTGAACGGTGGCGGCGTCGTCCTCGACGACGGCGAGGAGCTGCGCGCGCCGCAGGTGGTACTGGCCGCGGGCGCCTGGTCCGGCCTGATCGCCGACGTCGGAGTCCGCCCGGTGCGCGGGCAGCTGCTGCGCCTGCGCGACCCGGCGGGCCCCGGCCTGGTCGGCCGCACGATCCGCACCCAGGACGCCTATCTCGTCCCCCGCCCGGACGGCGCGTACGTGCTCGGAGCCACGATGGAGGACCGCGGCTGGGACGCCGCCGCGACCGCCGGAGGGGTCTTCGAGCTGCTGCGCGACATGAGCGAGGTGGTTCCCGGCGTGCTCGAGCTCGAGCTGGACGAGGTGCTGGTCGGGTTCCGCCCCGGCACGCTCGACAACCTCCCGCTGATCGGCCTCCACGACGGGGTGATCTGCGCCACGGGCCATTGGCGCAACGGCGTGCTGCTCGCCCCGGTCACCGCCGATCTCGTCGCCGGGCTGCTGGCCGGCGAGCCGCTGCCCGGGTGGGCCGCCGGCTGCGATCCGCACCGCTGGGTGGCCGCGTGAACGTGCTCCTCAACGGCGAGCCGATTGCCCTGCCCGCGGGGGCGACGGTGGCCAGCGCGGTCGCCTGGCTCGACCTCCCGGCCGCGGGCCGGGGCGTCGCCGTCGCGGTCGACGCCGAGGTCGTGCCGCGCGGCGCGTGGGACACGACGCCGCTCGGCGACGGCGCCCGGGTGGAGGTGCTCCGTGCCGTCCAGGGTGGCTAGCGCGGCCCCCGATCCGCTGCTGATCGCGGACCGGACGTTCGCGAGCCGGCTGATCCTCGGGACGGGCGGCTTCCGCTCGCTGGACGCGATGACCGCGGCGATCGAGGCGAGCGGGACCGAGATGGTCACGCTCGCGCTGCGCCGGGTCCAGGCGAGCGCCCAGGGGTCGATCGTCGAGGCGCTCGACGCGGCCGGCGTGCGGCTGCTGCCCAACACCGCGCACTGCTACACGGCCCGCGACGCCGTCCTCACCGCCCGGCTCGCCCGCGAGGCGTTCGCCACCGACTGGATCAAGCTCGAGGTCATCGGCGACGACCGCACCCTGCTTCCCGACGCGCCGGCGCTGCTGGAGGCGGCCGAGGAGCTCGTCGACGAGGGCTTCGTCGTCCTGCCCTACACCACGGACGATCCGACCCTCGCTCGGCGCCTGGAGGACGTCGGCTGTGCGGCGGTCATGCCGCTCGGCTCGCCGATCGGCTCCGGCATGGGGCTGCTGAACCCCTACAACCTGCGCCTGATCGTCGACCACGCCCGCGTGCCCGTGATCCTCGACGCGGGCGTCGGCACCGCCTCGGACGCCGCGCTGGCGCTGGAGCTGGGCTGTGACGCCGTCCTGTGCGCCAGCGCGGTGTCGCGCGCCGAGGACCCGGCCGCCATGGCCCGCGCGATCCGGCTCGGCGTGGAGGCGGGCCGCCTCGCGCGGCGGGCCGGCCGCATCCCGCGCCGTCTCTACGCCGAGGCGTCGACTCCCGAGAGCGGCGTCCCGGACTTCGGCTGACGAGCATGACGATCGACGAGCTCTTCGACGCCTGGGAGCGGGCGTGGTCCGGCCGCGACCCGGACGCCTTCGCGGCGGTCTGCCATCCCGAGGACGTGCACTACGAGGACCCGCTGACGGCCGAGCCGCTCGAAGCACCCGAGGCGATCGCCGCGCACGCCGCGCGGCTGTGGACCGGCTTCCCGGATGCACGGCTGCAGAAGACGGGGCCGAGGCTGCTCGAGAACGGGTACGCGGCGGCGCCGATGAAGCTGCTGGCCACGCACACGGCGGAGCTCTACGGGCTCTCTCCCACCGGCCGCTTCGTGATCGTCCACGCCATCGCCTACGCCCAGATCCGTGAAGAGCGCCTGCACCGCATCCGCGTCTTCTTCGACCTCTACGGCGCCGCGACCCAGCTCGGCATCCTGCCGCGGCCGGGCACCATGGGCGAGAAGGCCCTGCTGATGCTGCGGGGCTTCGGGCTCAAGCGGGAGGCGAAGTAGGCTCTTCCCTTGACGCCCCGGCATTTCCTCACGGGCAGTGAGCTCTCCGAGTCCGAGCTCGACGACCTGCTTTATCGCGCCCAGCAGCTCAAGGTCAAGCCGGCCGGCTCGCGAGCGCTCGTGGGCAGGACCGTCGCCCTGATCTTCGAGAAGCCTTCGACGCGCACGCGCTCGAGCTTCGAGGCGGGGATCTTCGAGATGGGCGGCCACCCGATGATCCTGCGCTCGGACGAGCTGCAGATCACCCGCGGGGAATCGATCGGCGATGTCGCGCGGGTCCTCTCCCGCCACGTCTCGGTGATCGGGCTGCGCACGGGCAGCGACGAGGCGCTCTCCGAGCTCGCCGAGGCGTCCTCGGTCCCGGTCGTCAACCTCCTCTCCCCCCATCACCATCCCTGCCAGGTGCTGGCGGACCTGCTGACCATGCGCGAGGCGCTGGGCGACCTCCGCGGCCGGCGGCTCGCCTACGTCGGCGACGGGTCCAACAACATGGCGCGGACCTTGGCCGGCCTCGGCGGGCTGGCCGGCCTCGAGGTCGCCGTCGCGGCGCCCGAGGGATACCAGCTCGAGGAGGGCCTCGGAGCCGTCCTGACCGATGACCCGCGCGTGGCGGCTGAAGGTGCGGACGCCGTCTACACCGACGTCTGGGTCTCCATGAGCGATGACGAGACGACCGCCACCGAGCGCCGCCGGGCGCTGGACTCCTTCCGACTCGACGACGCGCTGCTCGACCGCGCCGCCGACGGCGCGTTCGCCCTGCACTGCCTGCCCGCGCACCCGGGCGAGGAGATCACGGAGGCGGTGCTCTACGGAAAGCGCCAGCGCATCTGGGACCAGGCGGAGAATCGCCGCCATGCGCAGAAGGCCTTGCTCGAATGGCTCGTTTCGGCGACTGAGTAGTCTCCGCTGCAGCATGCCGCAGCCCAAGGGGAAGACCCAGCCGAAGGCAGCGCCGCGCAAGCTCATGAACCCGGTCGATGCCGTGCTGATCACGCGTGACCGCCTCCAGGAGGTCGTCGACGATGCCGTGCAGCGCGGGCGGATGACCCGGAGCGACGCCTCGGAGCTGATGGCGGAGATCTTCTCGCGCGGGCGCCGCACCAGCGAGGATCTGATGTCCGAGGTCGACCAGCGCCTCGGCGGGCCCGCCGACCGTGTGCGCCGCGAGGTCGACCGGGCGCGCCGCGCCACCGGCATCGGCCCCGCGTTCCCGATCTCCGGCTACGAGAGTCTCACCGCCGCCCAGGTGCAGTCCCGGCTGGATTCCCTGTCGTCGGCCGAGCTGCGCAAGGTGCGCGACTACGAGCGCCGCAACGCGAACCGCAAGACGGTGCTCGCGGCGATCGAGACCAAGCTCGGGTGACGTCGTCCGAAGGTCACCCGGTTCCGGTGACCGCGGGCCGAAACCCGGATGTTCCTCGCCCGAGGCCGCGGCCCGGCGACGAGCTCGAGCTCACCGTGGACCGGCTGGCCTACGGCGGGAAGGGGGTCGCCCGGCTCGACACCCAACCGGGGTCCCCGGCGGGCACAGGCGGCTTCGTGGTGTTCGTCGCGGGCGGGCTGCCCGGCGACCGGATCCGGGCGCGCGTGGAGAAGAGCAAGCGCGCGTACGCCGAGGCCCGCGCGCTCGACGTCATCGAGCCGGGCCCGGACCGCGTCGAGCCCGTCGCCGACCATCCCGGCGCGCCGTGGCAGGTGCTGCCCTACGAGCGCCAGCTGGAAGCGAAGGCCGAGCAGGTCGACGACGCCCTGCGGCGCATCGGGCGACTGGATGGCTTCGTGGTCGAGCCGATCGTCCCCGCCGTGCAGCAGTGGCGCTACCGCAACAAGCTCGAGTACTCCTTCGGCGAGGGCGCCGAGGGCGAGCTGATCTGCGGCTTTCACGCGCCGGGACGCTTCGACCAGATCCTCCCCGTCACCGACAACCTGCTCGCCTCCGAGCGCGGCAACGCGCTGCGCGAGGCGGTGCTCGCCGTCTGCCGGGAGGCCGGGCTCGGCGCCTGGGACCGCCGCACGCAGCGCGGGCTGCTGCGCAACCTCGTCGTGCGCGAGGGCCGCGCGACCGGCACCTTCCAGGTCCGCCTGGTGACCACCCCCGGCATCCTGCCCGTGGAGGCGCTGCGCGAGCGCGTGGACGCGGAGAGCCTGTGGTGGACGCAGACCGACGGCCTCGGGGAGACGACCACCGGGGGGAAGTCGCAGCTGCTGGCCGGCGCGCCCCAGCTCGAGGACCACATCGGCGAGCTGCGCTTCCTGATCTCACCCGAGGCGTTCTTTCAGACCAACACGGAGATGGCCGGCGTCCTCTACGGCATCGCCGCCTCCTACGCCGACCTGCACGGCACCGAGCGGGTCTACGACCTCTACTGCGGCATCGGGACCATCGCGCTCTCGCTCGCTCCCCGCGCGCGGACCGTCCACGGCCTCGAGCTCGTCGAGGACGCGATCCAGGACGCCGCGGAGAACGCCAAGCTCAACGAGATCGGCAACGCCTCCTTCTACGCCGGGGACGTGCGCACCCAGCTGCGCGAGCTGGTCGACCAGGTCGGCAAGCCCGACGTCATGATCCTCGATCCTCCGCGCGCCGGCCTGTCGCAGAAGGTCGTCCGGCGGGTCGTCGAGGCCGCGCCGAGGCGCATCGTCTACGTCTCCTGCAACCCCACGACCCTCGCCCCCAACGCCGCCCAGCTGGTCGAGGCCGGCTACGCGCTCGAGCGCGTGCGCCCGGTCGACCTGTTCCCGCAGACGCCGCACATCGAGTGCGTGGCGCTGCTGACGGCGGGCCCGGACGGCGTGCGCAACCCCAACCGTTAGCGGCGCAGCGGGTTGGCCTCGCTCATGGCCGCGTCATACCCCGCGGGCGTCGTTTCCCAGCGCCGGTCTCGGCGGGCTCAGATCCCCGCGCCGTAGGGCGGGACGTTGCGCTGCGCGGCCGTGCGCGGGTCGTCGGGCTGCTGCGGGCGCTCCTCGGCCTCGGTGGTCTCGGTCGTCTCGAGCTTGGGGAAGATCGGAACGAGCTGGCCGTCGGCGCCGCGGCGCATGCGCACCTTGTTGTCCAGCGGCTCGCCGACCGCGCGATCTGAGGGCTTGTGCCGTGCCATCGGTCAAGAGTACATTCGCCGCCTAAGAACGGTTTGAAGGGCCACCGATGCAGCACGCCTATCACGAGGACTTCGACTACTACGAGGACCGCGCCGCAGGGTTGCTCGCCTCGGCGCGGGACGGGACGCCCGCGGCCGTGGCGGCCCTCGCCGGCGCGGCGCTCACCGAGGAGGGTGCGCGCCTCGCGGTCGCCCGCGCGCACGGGCTAGGGAGCTGGGAGGACCTGCGCGCGCACGTGGCCGGCCTGCGCTCCAGCGGCGCGCCGTTCGCGGCGGCCTTCCGGGCGCTCGAGGCGCACGATCCCGACGCGCTGCGGGCGGTGCTCGACCGCGCTCCGGAGATCGTCCACCTCGAAGGCACCAACGGCAACGACCTGCTCTGCATGGCGACCGCCACGTGTGACGAGCGCACGGTGGAGCTGCTGCTCGAGCGCGTTGCCGACCCAACCCACGCCAACGCCCACGGCTGGACGCCGCTGCACCAGGTGGGCTACGCCAACCTGCCCCACCTGGCCCGGATCCTGCTGGCCGCCGGCGCGCGGCCGGACGCCTTCGGGCGCGGGAACGGCGGCACGCCGCTCGTCGCCGCCCTCTTCTGGGGCCACCGCGAGGTCACGGACGTGCTGCTCACCGCCGGAGTGCACCCGGGCAACCTGCGCGCCGCCGCGGGAGCGGGAGACCTCGAGCTCGTGCGAGCGCTTCTCGGCACGCCCGAGGCCGGCGCGCACCGCGGCTTCTATCGCCCGCACCCGGGCTTCCCGCAGTGGGCGCCGTCCGACGATCCGCAGGAGGTGCTCGACGAGGCGCTGGCGTGGGCGGCACGCAGCGACCGGGTCGCGGTGCTCGACGTGCTCGCGGACGCGGGGGCACGGTTGGAGGCCGACGTCTATCGGGGCACGCCGCTGATCTGGGCGGCGTCCTGCGGGCGGGCCGCCGCGATCGAGCGCCTGCTCGCGCTCGGCGCCGCCCCGAACGGCCGCGGCAGCTACGGCGGGGAATCGCATGGCCGCGGCGTCACGCCGCTGCACCTCGCAGGTGCGAGCGGGAACGCGGACGCCGTTCGCGTGCTGCTCGACGCAGGCGCCGACCCGTCGGCGGTGGACGGCCACGGTTACGGGACGCCCGCGGGCTGGGCGGCGCACGGCGGCCATGCGGAGGTGGCCGAGCTCATCCGCGACCGGTCCTAGGTTCTCAGGCGGCGTGTCTCCACGGCGTCCAGACCGGCAGGTCGTCCGTGCCGCCGAACTCCGCGAGAGCGCGACCGACGACCCCGTAGACGCGAGGGTTGACCGCCATGCCGCAGTGCGACGAGCCGACCTCGATGAGCTCGCCGGCGGCGGGGTCCAGGCACGCCTTCCAGGACACGATGCCGTCGTGGCGCGAGTAGACGCCGATGTAGCCGACGTCGGAGGGGAACTCGGGTGAGCTCAGCGATGCGCGGAACTCCCGGCAGCAGTGGCCGAACAGGCAGTCGAAGGTGAACAGGTGCGGAACATGCAAGCTGCCGAGCGCCCCGACGAGGCCGACCGAGCCGAGCACGAGCGGGTGGACGTGGAGCATGCCGGCGTTGGGCGAGCCGAGGGTGACGATGCCCGACACGAGGTCCGGGCGGCCTTTGGCCACGGCGCGGGCGACGATGCCGCCACGGCTCTGGCCGATGATGGCGACGCGTTCGCCGGTGATGTCGGCCATGCGCTCGAGCCGCTCCTCCAGCGCCAGGCAGACGGCGGCGGAGCAATCGACGTTGGTGCGGATGCCCGCCTTGTGGGTCCGGTACCCGAGGCCGCGCAGCCAGCGGGTCATCAGCGAGAGGGTGACGTCCCCCGCCAGATAGCCCGGAATCATCAATACGCCGCGCCCCTCGCCGGCGGCCTGGCCGACGCCGCGCCACTCCGGGCTGCGCAGGAGCCGGGCGGCCTCCAGGCCGACCAAGCCCTCGCGCCACAGGGGCGGAACCGCCGGGATCGGGAGGTGGAGATCCATGGGACTTCTTCATTATCGGCAATTGCCGGACGTAAGGCAACCGACATTCCATTTTCTTGCGTGAGCGGGTCGAGCTCCGGCTCGCGGGCAGCGGGCCATTCCGCGCGAGGCGGTCCGCAAGGGCGCCCGTCTCCGCGTACGCTGACGCGATGCGAGCCGTGACAGTCCGGGACGGAGCCGTCGTCGTCGAGGAGCACGCCGACCCGGCGCCGCAGGCCGGTGAGATCCTCGTGCGCATCCGCGCCGCCGGTCTCAACGGCGCGGACATCCTGCAGATGAAGGGCCGCTATCCGGCGCCGCCCGGATCCCCGCCCGACATCCCGGGCCTGGAGTTCGCGGGCGAGGTGGCCGAGTGCGGGCCGGGTGTGCACCGCTTCGAGCCCGGCGACCGGGTGATGGCGGTGATCGGCGGCGGTGGCCAGGCCGAGCTGATCGCCCTCAATGAGCGGCTCGTCATGCCGGTTCCCGAGGAGCTCGACTGGGACGCGGCCGGCGGCGTCCCCGAGGTCTTCACCACCGCGCACGACGCGCTCTTCTCCCAGGGCCGCCTGCGCTCGGGTGAGCGCCTGCTCGTCCACGGCGCCGCGGGCGGCGTCGGCACCGCGGCAATCCAGCTCGGGCAGATGGCCGGCGCGCGCGTCACCGCCACCGTGC
>JAABUS010008139.1_pt1 | contig 11620 bp, 14 predicted proteins | sample 5560161 | NCBI WGS metagenome assembly JAABUS01 (sample SAMN10711885, study PRJNA513376) | rock metagenome | isolation source: Antarctica rocks | place: Antarctica: Victoria Land, Trio Nunatak nord | collected 2016-01-04
TGTCGATCTCGGCGAACGACTTGGCCTCGCCGCCCATCTTCTCCGCGAGCACGGTGGTGATGGCAGCGGTCAGGGTCGTCTTGCCGTGGTCGATGTGACCGATGGTCCCGACGTTGACGTGCGGCTTGTCCCGCTCGAACTTTGCCTTACCCACTTGAACGTGCTCCTCTTTGAGTCTGGTTGTCGCTGGGCGAACCAGCGAAAGCTATCGAATGAACCTGGATTCCCGCGGTCCGGCCGGGCGACGCGCCGCGGCGCGGATACCGCTTCGGGACGATCGACCTGAAACGAGAAAACGGGCCCGATCGGGCCCGCGCGAACGACTGGGGGATTCTCCCGGCGCTCGCGCTATGTGCCCGTGGTCTGCATCCTTGTCGCAGTGGTTCGCTCTAGAGTCGGCGCGGATGGACGCCGACGCCTCCGGAGCGACGCATGACTATAGCAGCCGCTCGGCGTCCATCGAGGCGCCCCAGACGCCCGGAATCCGGTCCCGCCCAGCCGTGTCGAGGATCGGCGCACTCCTCGCGCTGGTCGCCGTGACGGGAGCCTTTCTGCTCGTCCTCGCGACGTTCACGACGGTCGTCCAGATCCGCGTCCTGACCACCTCCGACCTCGCGGGCCAGGACACCGAGATCTCCGGCGGCGAGCTCCACGGGATCGCGCTGGTCGTGGTCGCGCTCGTCGCGCTGGTGATGCTCGCCGGCGCACTGCGCGGCGTCCGGCCGGCCATGATGGCGCTCGCCGCGACGGGGCTGCTCGGCCTCGGCGTGGTCATCGGCCTCGACGCCCCCGAGCTCGACAACGCCGGGCCGGTCGCTCGGCTCTACGAGAACGTGAGCGCCGGCGCATCGACGGGCTTCTACTGCGAGACGGTCGGCGGGGTGCTGATCATGCTCGCCGGCGGCGGCCTGCTCGTCCTGCGCGGCAAGGCGTCTGCGAGCGACGAGCCTAGAGCCTCGGCGGAGGATCTCGGAGACCAGCGTCGCCGGCGCCCTCGAGGTGACAGACGAGCCCCTGGTCGCTGACGGTCACGGAGAGACGGGCGCTCGCCACGCGCAGCCCGGCGCGGCCGGCGCGGCGGGAGGGGTTCGCCGCGTGGGTGGAGACCAGCGTCGTCGTGCCGCGGCCGAGGTCGCGCACGTAGACGCCGGCCAGGCCCGCCGGCTTGCCGCCCGTGACGCTCGCGGTGGCGGTGAAGGCGACCTTCGTCCCGTCCCCGGAGAGCGCGGGCTGCGTCGACGCGCCGCCGACCCGGCCGCCTGTCCGGCCCGTCCGGCGGCTCACGAGCTCCGTCTGCCCGTCCGGCGATCGTGGCGCCACACCCGCGCGAGCAGCCGGCCGTCGCGGGTGACGCGGCGCGTCGTCCACGCGACGTAGCGTCCGTCGCCTGAGACCGCCGGCTGGCCCGCCGGACCGTGCCTGTCCGTGGAGACGACGGTCGTCTCGTGCGTGCGCCGGTCGCGGGCGTCCCACAGCGCGAGCGCGAACATCCCCCGCAGGCGCCTCCACGAACGCGGGCCCGTGCTGCTCGTAGAGGTGGACCACGACCTCGGCGTCGGACCCCGACGCGAACGCGTGGCCGCGAGCGCGGAGCGTGGCGCGGAGCGCGCGGTGGTCGTAGAGCTCGCCGTCGACGATCGCGACGACGCCACCGTCTTCCGAGCGCACGGGCTGCGCTCCGTGGGCGACGTCGACGAGCGCCAGGCGCCGGAACGCCAGGCCCACCGGACCGTCGCGGAAGCTCCCCTCGCCGTCGGGGCCACGGTGCGCGAGCGCGTCGCCCATCCGGGCGAGCACGGCCGGATCGACCGAGGTCGCGCCGTCCAGGGAGAGCTCGCCGGCGATGCCGCACATCAGGCGCACCGCGCGTAGGCTGCGAAGTGGCGGTTGGCGCCCACGCGGGCGAAGCCGGCGGGCGGAGCCTGCACGTCGCGCTCCGCGTCGCGCGGGACCTCGGTAGACGTTCAGGGCGGGGCGGCGCTCGAAGCGGCGGTCGATGACGATCGCGACGCCTGCCGTGGCCGCGCGACGCGCGGGTTCGCCCGGGCGCGGACGTACCCCTCGGGCGTGTCGAGCAGGAAGCGCAGCTCCGGGACCAGCTTGTGCGTCGGCACGGTGACGGGCCCGCAGGCCCGCGCGCGGACGACCGCGGGCAGCTCCATCAGCGCCACGAGGTCCGCGCGGATCGCGACGCGCTCGCGCAGCTCTGCGGTGACCTTCCTCGGGCTGGTGTGCGTCAGCGTCCAGATAGCGTCGCCCAGCGCGTAGGCGGCGAAGACGGCCAGCCCGAGGCCGGCGATCAGCAGGTAGCGATAGACCGACGGCAGCCCGCCCGTGGCGATGACCAGGTAGGTCGCGGCGGTGATTGGGATGAGCACGACGGGAACGCGCAGGTCGCGGCGCCGCAGCAGTAGCGCCAGCACGAGGCCGATCACCGCGGCGGCAAGCACGGGAAGTTCAGCCGCGAGGCGATCAGCGCCGCGGCGACCAGGCGCCGAGCACGCCGGCCGCGACGCGCCCGAGGCGGAACATCGCGGTGACGAGCGCGACGAGGCTCAGGACGCAGAGCACGACCCAGATCCGCGCGGCCGCCGACCCGGCGGGCTCGAGGACCACGCCGAGCGCGAGGAGCAGCGGGTGCTGCGTCGGTGCGCGAAACGCATCGAAGGCCGGCAGCCGTCCGTCGATGATGTCCCGCCCCCAGCTGAACGCGGTCAGCGAGTCGTAGGCGGGGTAGGTCGGATAGCGCGCGTAGAGCGCCAGGCCGAGCGCGGCGAGCAGCAGCACGCCGATGGCGAGCAGACGCCGCTCCCGCGGGCCGGCCGGTGCGACGAGGGGCACGGGGCAGGACGCGCGCCGGGGCTGCGAGGTGACGGTTGCCACCGCACCGCGGGCAGCCTACGTGTTCTTGTGAGGATGCTGCCGACGCGCAGGGGCCATGTGGACGCGGGCGCCGTCGTCGCCCTGCACGGAGCGGCTGCGTTCGGCGGCAAGGAGCAGTGCTCGGAGCCTCGGGGGTCTCCACCCCACAGCGTTCTCGCGACGATGGCTACGGCGCTGGGCGCAGGACCGCGAGCAAAGCCGCCTCCCCCGGCGGCTGACCGCCGGCACGCTCGGCGGGGCGCCTCCGCTTGACACGCACAGTGCAACGACCCGATCTCGACGCCCAGGGCGACCGCCGAGGCGAACCGGTCAATCAGCGGCGCGCATGCTGCTCATGCCTTGGACGAAGAGCAGCAGCCGCTCGGAAGCGTTTGCCCGGGGACGCTTCACGGGGAGATGGTAGCTGTCGCCTGGAGGACGATCACGAGCGCGAGAGTCGCGACCACCCAACGGGGTGGCTCGTGACCAGAGCGGGACTGCGACGCGACTACCAGCGGTAATGCGCGAAGGCCTGGTTGGCCTTGGCCATGCGGAAGATGTCGTCCTTGCGCTTGTAGGCGCCGCCCTGCGAGTTGATCGCGTCCATGAGCTCGTTGGCGAGGCGCTGGGCCATCGTCTTCTCACGGCGCTGGCGGGCGAACTCCACGAGCCAGCGGACGGCGAGCGTCTTGGAGCGGCGGGCCGGGACGTCGACGGGCACCTGGTACGTCGCGCCGCCCACGCGGCGGGAGCGGACCTCGAGCGCGGGGGTGAGCGCCTTGATGGCGGCGTCGAGCTGCTCGATCGGATCCTTACCGGTCTTCTCGGCGATGATGGCCAGGGCGTCGTAGACGATCCGCTCGGCGGTCGCCTTCTTCCCGTGCAGCATCACCTTGTTGATGAGCTGCTGAACCAGGCGGGAGCGGTGGACGGCGTCCGGTTCGATCTTGCGGATGGTTGCTGCTGCGCGACGGGGCATGCGAGAAAGGGGTCCTGGCGTTGGGGGCGGGCGGCGGGCTACTTCTTCTTGACGCCGTACTGGGAGCGGGCCTTCTTGCGGTCGCTCACGCCGGCGGCGTCGAGCGTCCCGCGGACGACCTTGTAGCGGACGCCCGGCAGGTCCTTGACCCGGCCACCGCGCACGAGCACGACGGAGTGCTCCTGGAGGTTGTGGCCCTCGCCCGGGATGTAGGCCGTGACCTCGATGCCACCGGAGATGCGCACGCGGGCAACCTTGCGCAGCGCGGAGTTCGGCTTCTTCGGCGTCGTCGTGTAGACGCGTGTGCACACGCCACGGCGCTGCGGGGCGGCGGTCTTCTTCTTGCGGCCCTTGCCAGACTTCAGGCCGGGCGTGAGGAGCTTCTTCCCTTTGGGCTTGCGGCCCTTGCGGATAAGCTGTGAGGTCGTAGGCATTCGGCGGGGAGCGTAGCAGTGGGTGCGTGCCCGAAGCCGGCGGGCACAGTGGTGGGTGGCCGCCTCCGGGCGCGGGGCTCAGCTGACGAGGAGCGTCGACAGGCCCTGGATCCGCGAGAGCTTGTCGTCCCGCGTGAGCAGCACGAGCGCGCGGGACCGGGCGGTGGCGGCGATCCAGAGGTCGTTGGCCGGCGCGCGCCCCGAAGCGGCACGGATCTCCGCGTAGTGCGACGCGACCGCAGCGTCGACCGGCAGGGCCGGGACGGTCGCGGTCACGGCGGTCAGGCGCCGCAGCCGCCCGGCGCGGACCTCGGCGGGCGCGGCGAGGAGCACACCGGCCTCGAGCTCGCCGAGGCAGACCACGCTCGTGACGATCAGGTGTGGCCCGTCGATCACCGGCTGGAGCGGCGGATCGATGAGCACGCTGGTGTCGGCGAGGTGCGTCAGCTCCACGGCTCGGCGGCGTTCTCGCGCTCGCGCTCCCGCTCGGCCTGGGCTTCGCTGAGCCAGTCCGGGTCGGCGGGAACGCCGGCCAGCGCCTGCTGCAGCGCATCGAGCGTCACCGGCCGCGCGGTCCCGGCGAGCGGCGCGAGCTGCGCCACGGGCCGACCGTCGACCGTGACGGTGAACCGCTCGCCCGCCTCCGCACGCCGCAGGATCGCACTCACCTCGTTGCGGAGCTGCCGCAGCGCGATCACGGTCATCCCTTGACCGTAGCATATCGTCTACGCTCCCCACGCGGGCGGCTCCGGGCCGTCGTGCTCCGGCCAGTCGACGAGACCGCAGCTCTGCGGGGGAGCGCAGGGCGCTACGCCGCCGCGGGCACGGGCGCGCCGGCGCGGGTGCTCTGCACGGAGGAGAGTGGCGCCGGCATGAGCGCCGAGGCGACGACGACCATGATGAACGCGACCGCCTGAACGACGATCCCGAGCGCGTCGCCGGGCATGGGGTCGCCGAAGACGATGATGCCGCCGGCGATGCACGAGACGTTCGCCGCGGTGCCGGTGATGGCGATGACCGAGACGGCCTCGCCGTCCTGCAGGCCCTTGGCCGAGGCGTAGAACGCGATGACGCAAGCGGCGACGCAGACCACCAGCCACGGGGAGACCAGTCCGAGCCAGCCGATCTCTCCGACGAGACCCGTGAGCGCCTTGATCGCCACGTCGGAGACGCCGAACAGGACGCCGCTGGCCGCACCGAGCATGACGCCATGATGCTGGTGGCCGCCGAGGCCGGCGCGCGGCCCGAGGATGAGCAGCCCGCCAAGGCCGAAGAGCCCCGCCTCGAAGGCGATCATCGCCGAGAGCGAGAACGAGGAGTGCGCGCCCGACACCTGCGGAAGCGTCAGGACGAGGAGCACGAGGCCGATCGCAGTGAGGGCGAGGCCAACCAGCTGCCTGCGCCCGACGGTGATCCCGAACAGGCGGTCGGCCATCACGGCGATGAGCACGACACCGCCGGCGAGCACGACCTGCACGGTGCTCAGCGGGGCGAGCGCGAGGGCGGCCACGTGGAACACGAAGGCACTGGCGGCCACCGCGAATCCGATCGCGAACCACTTCTGCGAGAAGAGGGACTTGGCGCTGCGGAGGGGGTGGCGAACATCGACGGGGCACGCCTGGCAGGCGCCCTTGTGCTTCATGAAGAAGCCGACGTTGGTGACGATCGCGCAGAGCAGCGCGAGCAGGATGCCGAGTTGGAGAGTCATAGAAGAGATGGATCGATGGACCGGGAGGCCGCGACCACTGTGGGTTGGCTTCCCTTCCGTCGTCGGCATGAACCCCTGGCGGGCTTGACCGAGCTCCGTCGCGGGGCTCACGGTAGCGAGTTCTCCGGCAGGACACGTCGGCACTGGCAGATGGCGCGGTGATGCGCGCACCCGTGCGCAAAGGCACCGCAGAGCGGCACTCTTTCGGTGCGCCTGGTCGCCCCTGGAGGACGTCGATCTCCACCGGCCGACCGGCGTCGGTGTCCAGATGCGCCTGGACTCGCACCAGCGCCGGCCGGGGTACCGTTCGCGCCGTGCATCGCGCCGCGCGCCTCCTCGACCGCGTGCTGCTGACCACAGCGCGGGCGGTCCTCGAGTTCGTCGAGGACCGCGGCCACCGCAACGCGGCGCAGATCAGCTTCTTCGCGGTGCTCTCGGCGATCCCGCTGGCGATGCTGCTCGTCGGGGCGTTCGGGCTCGTGTTCGACGAGGCCGAGGTGCGCGAGCGGGTGATCACGACGGCGTTCGACTCCGTGCCGCTCGTGCAGGAGGGGGAGCGCGACCGCCTCGAGCGTGCGGTGAGCGACGCGCTGGACAACGTCGGCCAGATCGGTCCGGTCTCGGTCCTGCTGCTGCTCGTGGCGGCCACGGGCGTCATGGGAGCGCTGCGGCACTCGATCAACGTCGCCTGGGACATCGAGGCCCGGCCGCCGCTCCTGCGGCGCAAGGCGCTGGATCTCGTGCTCGTCACGGGCGCCACGGTGCTCCTGCTCGTCTCGCTCTCGCTGAGCGCGACGCGCGGCGCGGCCGACCTGGTCGGCGACGAGGGCGCCGGCGGCGCGGTGCTCGCGTTCCTGCTCGACGCGCTCAGCAGAGTGCTTCCCTTCGCGTTCGTGGCCGCGGTCGTGCTGTTCCTCTACCGCGTGCTGCCCGTCGAGCGCCACCGCGTTCGCGAGATCTGGCCTGGGGCGCTCGTCGCGGCCGCGGGGCTCTTCGCCGTGAAGAACGGGCTCGAGCTCTACCTCGAGCACCTCGCGGACTTCGGCGCGCTCTACGGCTCCCTCGGCGCGCTCATGGCCCTCCTGCTCTTCACATTCGCCGCCTCGAACGTGCTCGTGCTCGGCGCGGAGTTCGCCTCGGAGTGGGCGCGCCTGCCCCCGGACCCCGAGGTGCACGCCCGCGTGGCCGACGGCCGGCGCCGCGTACGCGCGCTCGTCCGCCGCCGCTGAGCTTACTCCTGCTCCTGCTCCTCTTGGCCCGGCGTCTCGTCGGCCGCCCGCTCCTCGTCCTGGGAGAAGAGGCCGAGGTCGTTGTGCTCGCCGCGCCGCGGATCCTCGTCCGGGGCCGGGTCGGGGAGGCCGGTGGGAACGTCGCGCTGCGTCTCGTCGCTCATGCCGTGAGCCTTCCCGAGAGCGCGACCCCACACACCGCAGCCGCCGGTCGGCGACCTCAGCGCAGGATCCCCGTGTGCCCGATCGAGTAGCGACCGGGCTGAGGCCAGACGGCGGCGCCGTGCGGCCCGCTGCCGACGACGACCTTGTGCAGCAGCGCGCCGGTGCGCGTGCTGATCGCGTAGACCACGCCGTCGTAGCGCCCGGTGAGCCACAGCACCCGGCCGTCGGCCGACAGGCCGCCCATGTCCGGGCTTCCGCCGCCCTTCAGCCGCCACTTCGCGATCGGCCGCCGCGTGCGGAAGGAGATCACCGACACGCTCCCCTCCCCCCGGTTGGAGACGAACAGGCGCTTGCCGTCACGTGCCGGGTAGAGCCCATGAGCGCCCCGGCCCGTCGGCTGGAAGCGCACGCGGCGCAGGCGGGCCGCGTCGATGATCCAGAGTCCGTTGGAGGCCATGTCGGCGACGTAGAACGTGCGGCCGTCCGGCGAGAGCTTGACGTCCTGCGGCATGGCTCCCGGGCGCAGCGTGATCGTCTTGACGACGCGCTCGCGGCGCAGGTCGACGACGATCATCCGGCCGCTGAACTCGCAGGAGACGAGCGCCAGGCGCCCGTCTCGCGTGTAGTCCATGTGGTCGACCCCCGGACATTCGGGGACCTTCAGCACATGGCGCAGAGCCATGCTGTGCGGGGAGCGGAAGTCGAGCTCCTGGCGCGCCTCGGCCACGACGATCGCGCGGCGCCCGTCCGGCGTGAAATAGAGGTTGTACGGGTCGGTCACCGGCACGGGCGTGCCGTGGCTCCCCGTGCGCGGGTTGACCGGCGTGAGGCTGTTGGCGCGGTCGTTGGTAACCCAGAGCGTCTTGAGGTCCCACGAGGGCGTGACGTGCTGGGGCAGGTCGCCCACGGCGAAGTGGTCGATCACCTTGGCCGTCCGTTGCGAGATCACGTCGACGGTGTCCGAGTCGGAGTTCGGGACGTAGACCCGCGCCGGGTCGCCGCGGACGGCGGGGCTGAGCGCCCCCGGCCGCTCGGCCGCGTAGACGTCTCGGCGGTCCAGCAGCGCCGGGACGCTGCCCTGGCGCGGCACGCGCTGCACCGCGCGCCGCACGTCGCGGGAGCTGAGGGGCCCGCCCCTGGGGTCCGCGGCCCTGCGGGGCGGAGCGGGCGCCGCGCGTGCGGCGGAGGCCGGCGGCGCGGTGGACGTCGGCGCGGCGCGGGATCCGCGGGCAACGCCCCAGCCGGCCGACACGCCGATGATCAGCACGCCCGCCGCGAGCGCTCGCAGCTTCGCGGGGCTCATCGCGCGGACAGCAGCGTCCAGATCTCGTCGTGGACCCTCCCGGCCGCGTCGCGGCCGCCCACGACCACCACCCGGTCCGCGAGCGAGCCGGCCGACAGGTCCGAGAGCGCGACGGGCAGGCGGCCCGCCGGCCTCGTGTGCCCGGTCGCCGCGTCGACGGCGGTGACGGTCCGGCGCTGCGCGGACAGACCGTCGCCGCGACCGCCGAGCACGTAGAAGCGCCCGTCGAGCGCCGCGCCCGCCGCGTGGGTGGTCACGGCGGGCAGGTCGCCGACGTGGCGCACCCGTCCGGTGGCCGGGTCGAAGCGCAGGATCTCCCGGCGCGCCGCCGTCCCGGAGGTCCCGCCCGCGATCAGCAACTTGCCGTCCACCGCCGCCACCGCCGCGTAGCGGAGCGGTCGCGGCATCTCCCCGACCACGCGGACGCGACGCCCGGGCCGCAGCGCGAAGATCGAGCGCAGCGGGACCGTGCCGGTGTAGCCGCCGACGACGTAGGCGGTGCTCCCAATGGTCGCCGCCTCGACGTCCGACGCGCCGGCCGGCAACGAGGGCTCCTGCGACGTGGTGCCGTCGGGCGCCACCCGGAGCACCGCGGACTTGCCCGCTCCGGCGTTGCCGCCGCCGATGAACAGCGTCCGGCCGTCCACCGTCGCCGCCGCGGCGTCGTGCAACGCCTCGGGAAGCCGGCCGACGACCCGCGCGGAGCCCGCGGGGCCGACGCGGACGATGTCGGCCACCGAGCCGTCCGCCGCGTTCAAGCCGCCCATCGCCAGCAGCGCGGAGCCGCGCACCGCCACCGCCGGCAGCTGCACGGGCGCGGGCAGCCGGCCGACCGAGCGCACCTTCAGCCGCACCGACGCCGCCCGGGATGGCACCGACGCCGACTGCGGTCGCGACCGCGCTGCCCCCGCGGTGCCACCCGGCGCGACGGTCACGGCCGTGGAGCCCGTGCCCGCCGAGCCGCACGCCGACAGGCTGGCGACCGCGAGGAACGCCGGCGCCCACGCGGCGCGGGACCACGTCGGGGCGCCTAGAGGGAAGGATGCGGACGCGCTCATGGCCACCAGCCTGACAAAAGCGCCCTGACGGGCACCTGATCGCCGCCGAGATGCCATCCGCGCCGGCGCCACCGTCCGCTCGACCTGCGGCCCCGAACCCATCCCGGAGGCGGTGCTCGCGCAGGGTGACCGGGCGTTGCGTGAGCGCTACGGCCAGTCGATGCGCTCAGCGAGCTCGGCAGCCCCGAGGGCGATGAGGCAGCTGCGCTCGAGCGGTTCGTAGGTGCCGTCGGTCAGGCCGAGCCAATGCACCGCCCGCTTCCGCGGATCGACCAGCAGCACCTCGTCAACCCCGTGTCGCGCGTAGAACGACAGCTTGTCCCACGACTCGTCGTCCGGCGAGATGATCTCGACGACCAGAGCGGCCGTCGCGTGCCACACCCCGCGAGGCCGTTGCCGGTGGAGGCCGCCGTCGGGGACGCGATAGTCATGCTCGGAGATGCCGAGGTTGACCTCGTGCATCGCGGGGATCAGGCCGGCGGCTCGCGCCGGAGCGTCAAGTGTCACCGCGAGCTGCTGCGCGATGTCCGCGTGTTCGCCGGACGGCGCCGGGACCATGTGACGCACTCCTTCCCACACTTCGTCGAGCCGATCGAGCCCCGACGCGCGCCGACGCTCCAAGAGCGCGCCGAGCCCGGCCGACGAAGGTTCGAGAATCAGCGTCCGCACGGCGTGAACGGTACCCGAAGGCGAGCGCGCCGCAAGCGCGCCGGGCGCCGCAGGCCTCAGCGAATTGCCGCCGCGGGCGCCCGCCGCCGACCCAGGCGTTAGGGCTCCAGCCGAACTTGCCCGATACGCGCTGCTGCGAGTCGAGAGCCCACGAGCGTCCGCTCCGCGGAAGCCCATGGGCTCTCGGTGGCCGCGGCGCTACTTGTCCTCGACCGGCACGTCGAGGTCGGCGAGCTCGTCAGCGAAGCCCGGGTCGGTCCCGCCGGCGCCGATCGACTCGAGCTCTGAGATGTCCGAGGACAGCGAGGCACCGAAGCCCCCGAAGCCGCCGTCGCCGAGGCCGAGCTCGGACGCGATCTCGTCGGAGTCGAGCAGGCCGATCTCGTCGGCCATGCGCGGCAGCGGCTCGGACGGCTCGATCTCGATGCGGCGATAGCGCTTGAGCCCCGTCGCGGCGGGGATCAGCTTGCCGATGATCACGTTCTCCTTCAAGCCGTTGAGGGTGTCCTTCTTGCCCTCCAGCGCGGCGTCGGTGAGGACCTTCGTGGTCTCCTGGAACGACGCCGCCGACAGGAACGAGTCCGTGTTCAGCGAGGCCTTCGTGATGCCGAGGATGATCTCCTCGAACTGGGCCTGCTCGCCCTTGGCCTTCTTCATGTCCGCGTTGACCTTCGCGAAGTCGTAGCGATCGACGAACTGGCCCGGGAGGTAGGTCGTGTCGCCCTTCTGGTCGACGCGGACCTTCTTGAGCATCTGGCGCACGATCAGCTCGATGTGCTTGTCGTTGATGTCCACGCCCTGCGACTTGTAGACCTCCTGCACCTCACGTACGAGGTAACGCTCGGTCTCGGTGCGGCCGCGCAGCGCGAGCAGCTCGTGCGGGTACAGCGAGCCCTCGTTGAGCTGGCGCCCCGCCTCGATCGTCTCACCGTTCTCGACGAACAGCCGCGTGCGGCGCGGGAACGGGTAGCGGTGCTCCTCGCCCGCGTCGTCGGTCACGCAGATCGTGAGCGCCTTGTCGGTCTCCTCGATCGTCGCGACGCCGTCCTGCTCGGAGATCTTCGCAAGGCCCTTGGGCTTGCGCGCCTCGAACAGCTCGACGACGCGCGGCAGCCCGTGCGTGATGTCCGCGCCGGCGACGCCGCCGGTGTGGAACGTGCGCATGGTCAGCTGCGTGCCCGGCTCGCCGATCGACTGCGCGGCGATGATGCCG
>JAABUS010008140.1_pt1 | contig 11619 bp, 9 predicted proteins | sample 5560161 | NCBI WGS metagenome assembly JAABUS01 (sample SAMN10711885, study PRJNA513376) | rock metagenome | isolation source: Antarctica rocks | place: Antarctica: Victoria Land, Trio Nunatak nord | collected 2016-01-04
GCCTGGGTGACCGGCAGGTTGAGCGGAATCGGCAGGGAGATCAGGACCGCATCGACGTCGTCGCGACCGAGCAGGTCCTGGTAGTCAACGACGAAGGCGTCCATCGCCGTGCCGCTGTAGTTCGCGAACCGCTCGGCGTTGGGCCTGGACCGGTTGGTAAAGGCCGTCACCCGGAACTGGTCGGTGAGCTGGCGCAGTGCCGGCCAGTGCAGCTTCTCGACGGCGAGGCCAGTGCCAATGATCCCAAGACGGATCTGCGGGATGTCGCTAGTGGAATCGGTCACGGTTTGTTCCTCATGAAGCGCGGCGGAGGGAAGATGTCGCGACATTATTGGGGATGGCTGCCCGGTCCGCCTGACGAGTCCTCGCGAGCGTCCCTCGCTGGCGGACGACTGGCCGCGTCGAGACGTTCCAGGGTCAACATCAGACGGAGCAGTCCGACCGGGATGGGGGCGGGGTGGATCGCGTGGCCTCCAATCCGCAATCAGGTCGGTGCTCACGGCAACGGTGGTCGAATGACATCTGGACGGTCAACGTGGCGGCGACCCCGGGTCCGGACCAGGAAGTTCCCCCGGTGGGTGGCACGGGGCGTGCACCTGTGACAGCACGTCGGTGGTCGGACAGACTACCATCATGCAACCAGGAGCACCTCCAATGGATAACACGATCAGCACCGCCGGTGAGTGGGTCGTTCAGCCCGGCACCGATGTCTATGGCTCCGACAACAACAAGATCGGCAGCGTCGACGACATCCAGGGCGACTATCTCGTCGTCCACAAGGGGTTCTTCTTCCCGAAGGATCACTACATCCCGTTTTCGGCGATTGCCAGCCACACCGAGGACCGGATCAATCTGAACGTCTCTGCTGACGAGGCGACGAGCATGGACTGGGACCAGGTGCCATCTGGCTCGACGACGACCTCGACCACGACGAGCTACGCCACCAATGATCTCGATGCCACCGTCGTTCCCGGCACCACCGGCACCACCGGCACCACCGGCACCACCGTCTCCACGGGCTCGTACGCCACGGATGCCGTCGCAACCAACGACGCCTACGTCGATTCCACGACCACCAGCGCGGGAGCTGAGGGCGCGCCGTTCGAGCACCGCGCGACCGGCGGCACTGCCCACATCGACGATGCCAACGACATCCGCGTCCCGGTCATCGAGGAAGAGTTGACCGCCACCAAGCGCGGCGTCGAGCGCGGTGCCGTCCGGATCGAGACCAACGTCACCGAGCGCGAGGAGACCCTTAGCGTGCCGGTGACCGAGGAACGCGTCCACGTCGAGCGCCGGGCCGTCGACCGGCCAGCCGATGCCTCCGACATCTCCATGGAGAGTGGCGTAATCGACGTCCCGATCTACGGCGAAGAGGTCGACATGCAGAAGCGGGCGCGCGTCGTCGAGGAGGTCGAGATCTCCAAGGACGCTGTGCAGGAGACGCGCCAGGTCAGTGGCACGGTTCGCCGCGAGGATGTCGAAGTCGTCGACGGCACCCAGACCGTAACCGATGTCGGGACGACCAACACGACCCGCCGACCGAGCTAGTCTCCGTCGCGTTCCCGGGAGTCGATCTGCATTGCGGAGAGCGGGTGGTCGCCTTTAGGTGACCACCCGCTTTGTCGTTGGATAGGGCGGACCAGCCCTAACAGGCGTCCCGTTCATCGGTCACTCGCTGAGTTGGTCCGGCGAACCAAAAGGTGCGATTCCATCGCTCGGGGGATTGCGTTTTTTCGCGGTCAGGTGAAACTGGACATGGATGAAAACCACACGACCATGGGCCGGCCGAACCCCCGCGGTCAGCCATCTCCCACTGGCTGCTGGCAGTGCAGCAGCGGTTGACGAACCAGTCGACGTTTGTCTCACGATCAGCAAGGACTCCGTGCCGCACGAGAAGGATCTGGGGCTGGTATGTCAATGGTGTTCTCGTCATCGGCTCACCTGGCGTCTAGCCGTTGGGCTCGGTCTTCATGCCACGCGCTCTTTTCGACTGGACGGACGCGTTGTCCTACCGAGCGAGCCGTAAGCACTAGCCGGTCGGCGCCCATCGTCCGTCTCGTCGGCCTCGCCGCGCTTCTCACTGTTGGAAGCCCCCTTGCGGTCCGCGCTCAGCAGGCGACACCGACGATCTCGACTGAGGGCATCACCCTGGCGGCAAGCGGGCTGGCCAACCCGCGCGGCTTCGCCTGGGGCGCCGATGGCTCGTTCTATGTCACTGAGGCCGGGGCCGGTGGCCTGCCGCCGGTCGGAGCGACGCCGGTAGCCAGCGGGATGGAATCGGCGGGAGGAGGCTTGACGGGGACCGTTGCCTATGTCGACAACGGCTGCCCGGTCGCCTTCGAGGGCGACCTGCCCTCAACGCGCGGGACGACCGGAAGCGTGCGTGGCCCGGCCGCGGTCGCGCTCCTCGACAATCGCGTCTACGTCGCCATTGCCGGCGGTGGGGCGAGCAACGACAACCCGACCACGCCCAACGGCATCTACGGCCTCGACGGCGACGGCAGTGCCGAGCTCGTCGCCGACCTTGGGTCGTGGATGGCGGCCAACCCGGTCGCGGTGGTACCAGGGGACTACGGGCCGGACGGCGACCCATTCTCGATGGTCGCCGGCGACGATGAGCTCTGGGTGGTCGAGGCCAACAGTGGCCAGCTGCTTCGGATCACGACCGACGGGGCGATCACCCGTCTCGTGGACTTCTCGACGGGGACACATCGGGTACCGACCGGCCTTGCGCTGGCGCCGGATGGCTCGCTCTACGTCGGCTTCCTGACGTCCGCGCCCTACACCGACGGCGCCTCAAAGGTCGTCAGGATCACCGCCGATGGCGCAGTCAGCGATGTCTGGACCGGCCTGACAGCGGTGACTGGCGTTGCCTTTGGCGCCGATGGCTCCCTCTACGCCCTGGAGATGGGTACGGGCAATACGGACACGCCGCCGTTTGCCGCACCCGGCACTGGCAAGGTCGTCCGCCAGGCGGGGCGGGCCGAGTCGGTCGACATCGCGACCGGCCTCGACCGCCCGGTCGCGATGGCCTTTGGTCCGGACGGCGGTCTCTACGTCGCCACGCCGGCGTTTGGCCCAACCAGCTCGAACGGAGCGGTCGTGCGGCTCGATCTCAGCCAGGGGCAGACGCTCACGATGGACGACGCCTTGCTCGCCACGTCAACGTGCCCTGGTGCTGTCGCCACGCCGACGCCGGCACTCGCAGCCACGCCGGTTACGCCCAACATCACGGGAGCGTCGACCCCTGCCGCCGCGCCGACGGGGAGCGCTGCGCCGGCATCCGGTGGCGGCTCGGCCGTTACGCTCGTCAACTACTCCTTCAGCCCCACCTCGCTTCAGGTCGCGTTGGGAACGACCGTGACCTGGACCAACAACGACACGGCCGCTCACACGGTGACGGCCGATGACGGCTCGTTCGACTCCGGCAACCTGGCCCCTGGTCAAAGCTTCACCCACACCTTCACGACCAGCGGAACGGTGGCCTACCACTGCAACTACCACCCCAACATGGTGGCGAGCGTCGTCGTTCAGTAGCGCGGGCAGACCCGCGAGACCGATTCCGAGGAGGGACGCTGCTGTGAGTCACCGACTGTCGGGTGTGCTTGGACGGATGGCGGTGCTGTCCGCTTTGCTGATCGCGGCGCCATCGGCTGGGTTCGCTCAGGACGCGACGCCGACTGGGACACTCGCCGCGACGCCCGGCGCGACGCCGCGTGCCGGGCTCGCCGAAATCGTCGTCGCGGCCGCCGCGTTAGAGAATCCGCGTGGTTTCGACTGGGGACCGGATGGCGAACTCTACGTCGCGCTGGTGGGCAGCGGCGGGACGACGATCACGGCCTCGACCGACGCCTCGCCGGAGGACCAGGTGCTGGGCCCGACGCTGACCGGGACGACGGCCAGCGTGGTCCAGATCATCGACGGCTGCGGCACGCCGATCGTCACCGGTCTGCCCTCGACCCAGGACCCCTTCGGTGACGTCCAGGGGCCGGTCGACGTTGGCCTGATGGGGGGCGACCTCTACCTCCTGCAGGACGCCACGGGCGGCTACGAGGCCGTCGGTCCTGACTTTCCCAACGGCCTCTACGTCCGCAACCCGGACGGCAGCGTCCGCCTGGTCAGCGACCTCTCGGCCTACGTCGCGGCCAACCCGGCCGGCAATCTCTACCATGTCCTCGAGCTGGGTGAGCCGTTTGCCATGGTGCCGTGGAACGGCGGGTTCCTGGTCATCGATGCCAACCAGGGACTCCTGCTTCGGGTGGAGACGAGCGGGACCATCTCCGTCCTGGCTGACCTCTCGCAGGGTCATCCCGTCCCAACAGCTGTTGCCCTCGCGCCGGATGGCGGCGTCTACGTCGGCTTTCTGACCTCGGCACCACACACCGACGGGACCTCGAAGGTCGTCAAGGTCGCATCGGATGGCACGGTTAGCGACTTCTGGACCGGGCTCACGATGGTGACCGGGCTCGCGGTGACGCCGGACGGGACGCTCTACGCGCTGGAGATGGCCACCGGCAACCAGACGACCGAGCCCAACATCCTTCCGAACACCGGCCGGCTGGTCCGGCAGACCGGCCCGGCCAGCCTCGACGTGGTCGTCAGCGGGATGGACTTCCCGATCTCGATGGCGCTCGGGCCGGACAATGGACTCTACGTCTCGATGCCGGCCATCGCGACCGACGGCGAGCTGGGCGGCATCGTCCGGATCGACCCGACCCTGGCCGGGCCGGTCACGATGCCGACGGGTCTGTTTGCCGACCCTCCCTGTGCTTTGCCAATCAATGCCGAGGGAACCCCGGTCACTGTTCCCGTCGCAACGCCGGTAGCCGTTCCGGCCAGGACCGACGCCATGCCGGGAAGTGGCGTCACGCCGAATGCGACACCCGACGATCTCGGCGACAAGCAGGGGATCGCGTCGCTGGCCGTTCAGATCCAGGGCAACGCCTTCACACCTCCGCAGATTCAGGTCGCGGTCGGCGCGATCGTAACGTGGACGAACCTCGACACGGTTCCGCACTCCGTCACCGCGATCGACGGTTCGTTCGACTCCGGCATGCTCGATCCCGGCGAGGAGTGGGTCCACGCCTTCGCCGCCGCCGGGACCTTTGGTTACACCAGCTCGACTAACTCGACGATGCAGGCGATCGTCGTCGTCGGGCCGTAACCAGTCCGAGGCATACCCCGCACCGAACCGAATCCGAACGATGGACTCTTGGAGGAGCTTGTGATGGGACATCCTACGACGCCGGGTTCGGGAGTCAGCGGCCGGGCGCGAAAGGCGCTCAACCGGCGGCACTTCGTCGGCACGGCTGGCGCCGCCCTCGCTGCGGGCGGGATCGGGATGGCCGGTCTCCAGACCATCTCCTCGGCCGGGCCGCCCGGGGGGGAACTGGTGGCCGGCTCGCATCACGCCGCTGGCGGCCTGTCCCTTCATCAGGGCGTCTCCACGCCGCTGCCGAACCTTGCCGGAACGCCGGAGGCGGCGGACGGGTTCGTCGAGCCACCCGTCCTGGCCAGCAAGGACGGCTTTCTGGCCGTCACCCTCCAGGCCCAACCAGACCCTGCCCGCGGCGCCGGCCGGCTGTGCTACGAGCAGTCGTTGCCGGGCCCAACCATCCGGGTCTCTCCCGGCGACCAGCTCAAGGTGACGCTCGTCAATGCGCTGGACGATGGCATGACGAACCTGCACGTTCACGGGATGCACGTCTCGCCGCGGGACAATGGCGACAACGTCTTCATCCATGTAGGGCGTGGACAGACCTTCGACTACGCCTATGATATTCCGCTCGATCACCCGCCGGGCCTCTACTGGTATCACCCGCACGCTCACGGCATGTCCTCCCAACAGGTCTCGGCCGGGTTGGGGGGCGCGATCGTCGTCAGCGGCGGGCTTGACGATCTGCCGGACATCGCCGGCGTCCCCGAGCGATTGCTCGTCCTCCAGGGGCCGTTCCTCGACGCTGGCGGGGCGACGCAGTACCTCGTCAACGGCCAGATCAATCCGAAGATCTCCATCCACCCCGGTGAGACCCAGCGCTGGCGGATCCTGAACGCGAGCGCCAACGGCTTCTTCAACCTTCAGCTTGCCAGGCACCAACTGCATCAGATCGCGACCGACGGCAACCCGCTGCCCGAGTTGATGACGGTCGAGACGCTGCTGCTCGGACCCTCGGAGCGGGCTGAGGTTCTGATCCAGGGCAACCCGGCGGGAATCTACCAGTTGCGCTCGATCGTCTGGGCCGCGGACATTCCGAGCCAGTCTCAGCCGGAGTTCCTCGTCGCCACGCTGATCTCATCAGGTGCGGCCGTCGACCCAATGGAACTACCGACGACCTTGATCGACCGCGAGGACTTCAGTACATCCCCGATCGACGGCCAGCGAACGATTACCTTCCAGGAGAACAGCGCGGCGCCGGTCTTCGCGATCGACGGTAAGGCCTTCGTCGAGGACCGGGTCGACCAGACCGTCCTCCTGGGCACGCTCGAGGAGTGGGTGATCCGCAACGATAGCCCGGAGTGGCACCCGTTTCACATTCATGTCAACGACTTCCAGGTAATGACCATCAATGGCCAGGTCGTCCCGCGAAGCTACGAAGACACGACCCCGATCCCGCCGAGAGGGGAGATCGTCATTCGGACCCGCTTCACCGATTTCACTGGCAAGTTCGTCTACCATTGCCACATCCTTGGGCATGAGGACGCCGGGATGATGGGCGTCGTCGAAGTCGTCGAGTGACTGGCCGACGCTGCGCTCCCCCGAACGACACTCCAACTATCCGGCCCGGATTCAAGCGAGACCAGGCTATCGGATTCGGTCGGTAATCGCGGGGGCGCGACGTGGCTGCCGGCCGATCCATTGGTTCCAACCTCCCAACGCTGCGCGCGTTTCGAGCTCGTGCTGTCCGATTTCCCGCCGAAGAACCTCGCTTGTCGCGGATGTCTACGATCCTGAACCACGCGTCGCGCGGGTGGCTTCGGGACGACGGAACGGACCACCACCGTGATCTCGGGCGTTTTGCCGATGAAGGCATGTCAGGGACGGCGGCGGGAGGCGGTGCCTCGATGCTGACCCGGATGCCGCGTCCACGTCCCGATGCGGAGGGAACGCGGGATGGGAACGGGACCACCGACCGGTTGAGCGATGACGAGCAGAGCGCCGGTGCGGCGCTGGGGACGACCGGTCCGCTTCCTGGCCAGCTCCACAGGCGCTGTCGCCGAGAGCGGACGTCAGGACCCGCATGATCCGAATCCCAAGCGCCGATGTCGCGATCGGCTCGCCAGTCCATGCGCTCGTGCTGGCCGAGTCCTTCACCTCGGCTCCGGGCGGTCAAGCTATCACCGGGCTCGAACGAGCGCCCCGTCGCCGGAGTTCGGTAGCGAGGCGCTCCTCGCCCGGACGGCAGCGCTGCTCGATGTCCTTTCCCCTCAGCCTGGCGCTGATCCGGGGTCAGCCCAACTTCCCGTCCTTCCTCACCAAGTGGGCGAGGCTACTCAGTGCCCGAGGCGGCACGGCGTTTCCTGTGAACCCATAGTGGCCGGCAGTTCCTGGTAGCGGTTGTGCGACGAAACAGCGATCGTCCGGATTGCGGGATACGGCCGATGCCGGGCCGTCGCACGGCGGCACCGTCGGGTCGAAACGCGCGGGAGCTAGCGGTCATCGCCGTGGCCGCGGTCCTTGTCTTCCATCTCCCAGGCATGGTCCAAGACGTGCCAGCCGATCCGGCGGAGCGCGTACCGGAGCGGCCAGGTGCCCGGCGTCTCGCCGAACGTGTTGATCCGCTCGATCGCCTGACAGACCACGTCGCGTTGCTCCAGCAGGCCGGCCCGGCTCATCATTGCGCTGGCAGGTGTCCTCAGGCCGAGCTTCCGCACGTGGTTCCGCTCGGACTCGAAGACGTGCAGGACGATCTCGTCCCGGTCACGGCCGCCACCTCGTGGTCCCTTCCGCAGCTCCGCTGAGACGGTGGACGCGACGTCGTCGAAGGTTGCCCAGCACGCCTGGAGCAACCTGACTTGCCGGGCACACTCGGCTTCAGTCATCGGTTCGTCCTCATGGGCGGAAGGGTGGCCGGGGACACCGAAGTCGGTCGCGCCGCCTCCATCCACACGGTCCATGACATCGAACCCCGTGGCTGCCGCTGTCACGCCAGGCACCGCCGCTCGCTCGGCGACGGCCCGGTACCGGGCGGTATAAGTGGCAAGGGTGGCCAGGGCCTCGTCCTCGGTCCGGCCCGAACGGCTCCAGCCCGGCCAGTCGATGGCCGACGCGAAGACCTTCTTGCTTCCGGTCTCGATCACGACGCGGTTGTGGCTGGCCATGGCATTACCTCCCACCCGTGCGATCCGAGCTCATGGGTCCTGTCGGGCCCGGACGGCGGCGCACCTTCCAGTCGATCATCGCATGGATCCCTTCCAGATCGAGTCGCCGCTGTAGCCCGGACCGAGCCAGCCAGCGACGAGCCGATGGCATCGGCCGAGGCGCCATCGGTGGGCCAGGGCAGGTACCGTGGACGGAATGAAACGGATTCTGTTCCTGCGATCCTGGTCGGCTAACCGCTATCCAGCCAGCGTTGGGGGCATCGACGTGAGACAGGGAAGGGTCCCGGGTGGTATTCCCGGGACTCTTCTCTTTCAGCCTCTTGGTTCGAATGGTAGGCCCGAGAGGACCCGAACCGCTGGCCTCTTGCGCAGGAGGAACCCCCGGCAGACAGGCCGGTCTGTAGTTGAGGCCAGTTAAACGGTTTTGCGGACAGTCCCTGGTGCGGCCGATAGTTGCGCCCGGACGCGGAGCCCGCCGGTGGGTCGGGGGGTAAGGGTGAGGGTTCCGTCGTGTGCTTGGGTGATGCTCTTGACGATCGCCAAGCCGAGGCCGACACCCGCGTGGCCGGTGCGTATGCGTTCGGTGCCGCGTTGAAATGGCTCGGCAAGTGTGGAAACCAATTGTGGAGTGAGCTTCTCGCCGGTGTTTTCGACAGTGAGCACCACGGTCTCGAGGTGAATGCTGGTCGTGACCCACACGGTGCCCTGTGCAGGCAAGTTGTGGACGATGGCGTTGTGCAGGAGGTTCGTAGTCATCTGCAGCAGGAGCGCATATGAGCCGATCGTTGGGCTCTTGTCCCCAGAGGTGTGAATAGTGACGCCGTAGTTCTCTGCGAGGGGGAGGAGTGTTTCGGTGGCTTCTTCCGCTAGGAGCGAGAAGTCGACGTGTTCTCGGGTGAAGGATCGCTGGCTAGCGCGGCTGAGCAGGAGCAATGCTTCAGTGAGGTCGATCGCTCGGGTGTTGACAACGTGGAGGCGGTCGACGAGCTTGCCAATGTCCCGGTTCGGATCGTTTCGGCCCACGTCGAGCAGTGTCTGCGTGATCGCCAGTGGGGTTCGTAGTTCGTGGGAAGCGTTGGCTGCGAATCTCTGCTGTTCGGCGACGTGTGCTTCGAGCCGTGTGAGCATGGTGTCGAAGGCGTCGGCGAGTTCGCGGAACTCGTCTTTACGGCCTTCCAACTCGATCCGGTGGGAGAGCGACCCGTTCGCGGCCGTACGCGTGGCGTCGGTGATGCGAGTCAGGGGGGCGAGCATTCGGCCGGCGAGAAGCCACCCTCCCAGGAGACCGAACACCAGCAGGACCACCAACACGATAGTCGCGGGCGGAGCGAAATCGCGCAGGAAGTAGGAGTCATTCCCGGGCACCAAGCCGCCAGTAGTGCTGATCACACCGTCTGGTACGTATCGCAGGAGGAACTCGAACGATACCTGGCGCTGGCCGGCGAACCACGCGGCGGTGAGCATCAAGGCACTCGCGAGCATCAGAAACCCGGCGTAGCTGAGGGTAAGTTTGAGGCGTACGCTCAACCCAGGCGGCCTAATCACGGTCCCCACCCTCACGCGCGGTGACGGGTGCTGCGTCGATGCGATAGCCGACGCCGGCCACGGTGGCAATGATCCCGGGTTCGCCGAGGCGTTTGCGCAGAGCCGAGACCGTGATGCGCACGGCGTTGGTGACCGGGTCAGCGTTCTCGTCCCACGCGCGAGCCAAGAGTTCTTCGGCGCTGACGACACCGCCTTCGCCAGCGACGAGGACTTCGAGCACGGCGAACTGTTTCCGGGTGAGCGCGACGTAGCGGCCGTCGCGGTAGACCTCTCGTCGGAACGGATCCAGCCGCAGGCCTGCAATCTCCCGCACAGGCGGTCTGTTGTGGGTGCGCCTGCGGTCGAGTGCCCTGAGCCGGAGCACGAGTTCTCGGAGTTCGAACGGCTTCGTGAGGTAGTCGTCGGCGCCGAGCTCGAACCCGGAGGCCTTGTCGTCGAGCCGGTCGGCAGCGGTGAGCATGAGGATAAGCATGCCACTGCCGGACGCGACGATGCGTTTGGCGATCTCGTCGCCGGAGGGGCCGGGGATGTCGCGGTCGAGGACGGCGATGTCGTAGTCATTGACGCCCAGCAGTTCCTGCGCGGTGTCGCCATCACCAGCGAGGTCAGCGGCGATCGCTTCCAGGCGGAGGCCATCGCGGATCGCTTCTGCCAGATAGGGTTCGTCCTCGACGATCAACACACGCATGCGCTCGATTGTACTGGCCTGTAGATATCGTTGGCGTATCGAAAATCACATACGAGCTGGCAACTCCATGCTGCCTCTACTGGAGGCATGACATACAGGAAACCAGCACGAACAACAGTCCGACGTACCAGATCGACCATCCTCGCCGCCTCCGCCGTCGTTGGGGTAGCGCTTGTTGGTCTCACCGCTTTGCCCATCGATATCCTTCAAGGCAACCGCAAGGCAGCCGTCATCGGTATCGATTCCGATCAGCCAACTACCTTCACCCGCGTCGATTCCGACCACCAGTCAACCGCGGAGGTCCGCGGCCAGCACGACAATCATGATCGCCGTATCCGGCGGACTCCAGCGATGCCGGTTGGCGAGGCAGATGGCGTCGTCGCCGACGGCGTGACGGTCACCGTCTTCGATGACGACATGCCGGCCGTGGCCAACCTCGACCCCGATCTGCTCGAAGCCCTCCGCCAGGCCGCAACTGACGCCGCGGACGACGAGGTCGAGTTTTCCATCACCAGCGGCTGGCGTTCCCCGGCGTACCAGGATCAGTTGTTTCGCGAGGCCATATCCACGTATGGCTCAGAAGAGGAAGCCGCCCGATGGGTGGCCACCGCGGACACGTCTGCTCACGTGTCGGGGGATGCGGTCGACATCGGACCGTCCGATGCCACGGCGTGGCTGTCCGAGCACGGCCCCGAGTACGGGCTGTGCCAGATCTACGGCAACGAGCCTTGGCACTACGAGCTGCGCCCCGGAGCCATCGATGACGGTTGCCCGTCCATGTACGACGACCCTACACACGATCCAAGGATGCGGCGGTGACCAGCACGCTTGGCGTGTCCCATCGCAGATCCATCGACCTCCTACCGCCCACGCCGCGGACGATCTCCTTTCGTTCGGCTTGGATGCCGATACCAAGTATCCGATTCGGTACGAGTGAGACCTCGTGGGAGCTCGATCAGGCGTCGATCGCTGTCGGAGTTAGGACGGCGCGTTCTGATGGCACCCTCTGACACAACCGACGTCCAGGTCATGCGGCCGCGATCGGCCGACGCTTGGGATAGCCG
>JAABUS010008141.1_pt1 | contig 11618 bp, 8 predicted proteins | sample 5560161 | NCBI WGS metagenome assembly JAABUS01 (sample SAMN10711885, study PRJNA513376) | rock metagenome | isolation source: Antarctica rocks | place: Antarctica: Victoria Land, Trio Nunatak nord | collected 2016-01-04
AGAAAGATATAATTAAAGGTTTTCTTTTATATTAATTATTATTTTTTAAATTTAGGAAAAAATCTATCTAGATATAAATTTATATAATATATATACTATATTAAATAGCTATAAATAGTTATATATTTATATATATATTTTAGAAAGGTTAGATTATAGTCTTTCTCTTATATTCTCTACTATTTCTTACTTTTAATAGAAAATCTATATAGGTAAAAACTATATTTATAGTTTAACTAACTAGTTATCTATATATAAATATATAAGATATATTGAATATCTTTATATATAAGATATAAACGCCTATAACGCCTATAACGCCTTATACTAGCTAAAAACCTACTCTTCCTCGTTATTTTCGTTATTATCGGGTATAATACCCTAGTTTTTTAAAAGAAGAATCCTTCTAAAAACCTCATTAGATAATCTATTACGTTTTTTCGTAATAATATCCCCCGCTATAAAGAAAATCGACTCGGAAGGACCTGAAGTAGCTAGTATAACTAGATATCTTCGAGTTAAAATAACTAGAATAGGATAATCTAGAACTCTAGTCTTCTAATATTCGAGATAATTAATCTATATATATATAATTAGTATAATATAATTAAAAATTTAATGAATAATAGAGAATTATTATCTTTCTTGATAGAGGATCTTCGGAAAGATATCTTTCGAATTCCGATCTCTTACTACTAGAGCTAGATAGTTTAATAGGTAGAATTCGAAATTCGTTATCAAATTCATCTTCACTATCTAGATCTAGATTTTCTGAATCTAGACTAGTAGTAGCCTCTTTACTAGCTATTTCGTCTCGGGTTCTAATAATAAAATTAGTTTTTTAATTAATAAAAAAATTAATATTAATAATAAACTTACTTTTCGAAAAGAATTCGGAACTCAGCTAGTATAACCTGAGTATCTTGATTTGAAATACCGAAATTTCTAAAAGCCTGAGCTTTAAATCTTGGGTCGAGAATAATAGCGAAAAAGATATTAATATAAATAGCTTTCCAGCTACGAATATTAAATTCTAGAAGTCATTTTTTAAACTTTTCAAGCCCGTTAACGCAGGAATTTCGATGAATCTGAGGCTATTTTTTATTAGTATATTTATTAATAATTAATAAGAATAATTAACTTATTAGATTAAGATTATCTCTCTTCGCTTTTAACTTTCGTCTTATCTAGTAAATATAAGGATAAGTTAGGTTGAGAGTAGGATACTTTTCGCCTTAAAGTATAACTAAGGGTTTAGTAAAGATTTTAAATATATCGAGAGTTTCTCGAATATAAATAAGTTCTTTACTCTTTAGAAGATAATCCTCTCGACTAGGAAAATTTCTAGAAATTTGTATAGTACTTTCTATAACTGGCTAGAGCCTAAGAAAGGTCTTTAATAGCTGAAAAGTACTATTCCAGCGGACGTCGGTATCTAATAGATTTTTTAGTAAATATCTATTTGAAAAAATTGAAAAAATTGAAAAAATTGAAAAAAATTAAGAAAATTAGAAAAACCTACTAATTTTCAGCTTCGTAGATCCTTTTATATTTAGAACCTCGATTTGATTTTCCAAGGTTCTAGAATATTCGTGCTGATTTTTGAAAATTGAGGCTAGTTTTCGAATTTTTCGAATAGGATATTTAGCTATAGAATAATTAGTTATAAAATTAAATAGAAAAATTAATAATTAATTAATAGAGTAATTGTTTTAAAATTTAGTAGATAGATTAATAGAAAAATTAATAAGGGAATTAATAAACAAATAAATAAGAAAATAAGAAAATATAAGAGTTAATTAAAAATTTAATAAAAAAACCGATAAAAAAAGTAATAAAGAAATTAAAAAGACTAACCTGAAATAAGCTCCCGACTTTCTTCTTCTTCCTCCTCTTCTAGCTATTCTGAATTAATAGCGTTAACTATTAATTCCTTATCTTTTTTCGTAGGTAGTAACCAGTTTAATACGTCTCCTATAACGTTATTAAAAGTATAAGCTATATAACCTAAAGAGAATATAGTAGTATTATATTTCTCTTTATAGAACTTCTTGAAAGTCCTTAATAGGGCTAGATTCTCGGAAGTTTTATCCGTTATTAATTTATTAATAAATTAATTAACTAAAAAACTAGTTAAAAAATAAAATACTAACGAGAGAATTTTATCCTCTATACCCCAAGTAGCTAGACTCTCGTTAAGAATCCCTAATAAATAGGTAGCTTCTTTTCGATCGTCTATAGGAGTTATTTCTAAAAGTCGAGAAATAAACTCCTAGTCTTTATTTATATAATAAATAGTAATAACTATATATTCGGCTTGGTTCGAGGCTATCCAAGAGTCGAAAGTAAGAGAAAAATAATTTCTATAAATAGAACTTATAGTCTCGACTTCCGATTTAATTTTTTCGGAGTTGATTCGAAAGAGTAATTAAAGTTCCGAGCGAACTTTCTCGTAATAGAGCTTCGGAATATCACTATTTAAAAAAAATTAGTATATATATATCTAAAAATAGATATATATCTTACTCTCGAGTATACTCTAGTAGATTTCGAAAAGATTTACTAGAAATCGCTTTCTGAGAAATATTATTCTCGAGAAAAAATTTAAGTACTTTTCGTACTAAACCCTCTTGGGTATAGTGTTGACTTAGACCTATATCCGAAGGTCTTTTTCGAAGACTAGGATAGGTCTCTAGCGTAGACTAAGTCGAAGGACTAGAATTCGAACCTATAGAGAATTAGTAAAGATATAGAAAAAGAATAAATATTTATAAAAATAAATACCTTCCGTCTAAATTTCAGGCCTTAGAAAAGCATTTCTATTTATAGGAATACTCTTATGAGAATGTGAATAGTAAGCGAATAGGTTACTAGTTGAGAAAGGTAGTTTTTCGATTCTCGAATATTTATAATTTCGAGTTAAATAGCGAATAGTAACCTATTAATAAAATTAGTTATAAATAACTAAAAATAGATATTATATATACCTTTCTCGGCTGATCTTCGGAATAAGCGAGTAGAGTCTAACTAAAGAATTTATCCTTAAAGAGATAAGATTGATTTTCGATAGAAGGAAGTTCGTAATTAAAGCCGTATTTCAGTCTAGAAGAGGCCATTTTAATAAGCCTATAGGGGAATCTATAAATAGATCTACCCCTTATCTAGTTTTTGAATTTAAGTTATTTTAGTCGAAGATTAAGGAAATAAAATATAGAAGACGAAATAGAAGTTTCTTTTATTTACTAGCGTAGCTCCCGAGTTAGCGTCGCTTACTAATAACCTTAAATCTAAAATTTATATATATATTCTTTAGGTTATTCTAATAATTTTTTATTAAAAAACTCTATTTAAATTCCTTAAAATAAATTAAATATCTTAATAATAAAATTAAAAATACTCTTTTTAAATATATATTATATTATTAGTAACTAGATATAGTTATAATATATATTTATAGATAGTATATAGTTATATCTATATATAGATTTACTAATTTTTTAGTTTACTAAGCGAATTTACTAGTAAATATAAGGTTTAGACGAAAAATTTCAATTTTCACCTATAATACTCGAATAATTTGAGTATTATTCGAGTATTATAGGCCTAAAATACTCGAGTATTGAGTATCGCCCCTAATACTCTACTCAAGTAGCGAATAACGGTTTGAATACTTGATTATTTGAGTATTTACCACAGAGTCGCAGGAGTAACGGATTATTAACGCGGCGTTCTTAAATTAATTCAGCTAATAGTATAGGGCGGAATACTAAGGTGGAAGAGTAACAGCGCCGTATAAAAGGCATAAACAGGGTGGATAAACGACAACTATATATATAATAACGATATACTACATTTATGGCGACGATAGTAGGGTATGAACAGGTACTTAGATTTTAGTAAGAGCCCCATATAAATCTAAGTACCGAGTCGTGCGCCCCTATTAAGCGAGTTGTGCGCCCCGAGCTGTTTATGCGCCCCCAGGACTTCCCGGACTTTTACAAAATACTGGGCTCCTCAAGAGTATTTTTTCGACCATGTTTGGCCTACCCTGAAACGCCTTGCTCTCGAGTTGCCTTCTCTGTTCCCGCCAACGCTACCTACATTGAGCACTCAAAACAAATAGATCGTTCTGTCGAGACGTCAGCTGGCCTGCTTGATTGTCCACCGGTCCCTTTGCACTTTATCAGCTCCAAGATGGATGAATGATGACTCACCAGACTTTCACATCTGGCACTCTTCTAACACGCCTCATCCGGATGCGGTTGAGGCCCACTTGTCCTCTTTGTTCCACTGCTTCGAGCTACTCGCTTCTACCAATAACTCGCCGCTTATACATGATGTTACATTCTAGCATATTACATTCACGCTACATAACGTGGATGACGACTACCTATTCGACAAGACATCCTAGAATCTCTCAGACTTCGAGGTCGCCTATATAGCAAGATGGTGATATAGTCAGAAAGGAACAAGATTTCCTCGACTTCCCGAATGCCGCGTCAGTCATCTTCGCAAACAAGGACGTGGCTTCGGGCGTACTGCGTCGCAAGAGGAGATGATGGTTGTCTGCTCGCCAGAACTATGCGTCGTGATGTTGCTTGTCCCTACTCTAAAAGGTGATGAGGTTCTAATTGTTCAAGGAGCGCAGGCAACCATATCGATGGCTGGGTATGGACGAAGTGCGCACCTTTTCCAGATCCTGAAGCCTGACGATTCGACTCTCGATCCTCTGTCGTGAAGAAAAGGGACTGTTCTACTTTTGGATGCTCTGGAACTCGACTCCTATGGTACGAGCACGGTAACCCCAGACTTTCTTCCGGGCAATATTGGTGGGGAGCTACGCAAAGCTTACAGCGGATACTCGTGGCAAGGTAGTGACCATTACGTATGTGAGCTAGTAGTCACTGGTCTACGGGGATGCGGCTCATCCCGTGGAAATACAGAGGTTAAGACTATGATCCAGTGGTTAGCTGCTACTTTGGCGAGGACTAAATTTATTTCATCTGTGCTGGTCAAGGTCAAGCGGCTTTTGCTGCTGACCTGAAAGCTCCCGTCGAGATTGGTTTGAGGGATGAGGACTTGTGGAAAAATACTAGGAATACTGTATATGCTGAGACCAGAGCGACCTGCCGCAGAACATGCCTTCAGAGCGATCAGGACTACATATTTATAAGCGGGATTAAGAATATCTACCGTATTCTCAGTGGAAGAGCTTGTGTAAGGGTCTGTTTTCAAAATAAAACCTTGTCTGATGATATGCAGGCAACAACAGCATCATGAGAACCACCAACGCTCACTGTGCAGCATCACTACAGCTGACTATCATGCCGTCTCCTCCCTAGTAGTTCCGTTTCCCAGCCCAACTCCTTCCGTGCCCCCAGTCACTATAACATCCCATGTTGTTCGCTCGATAGCCGTCCACCCACCTTTGCCGAATTGCTCGCAAATCGTCAAAACCACCAGCACGTCGACAAGGATCTGTCTCAGCGATAGTACAATAGGTCGTTGCAAGCCACGAGATCGCAGACCGATGATACACGGCGGACCCGTCAACGGGATTATCCTTTGGGTTGACCCGAAGAGCTTGGGCACGTCGAGTTCGGGTGAGCCCAGCCAGGCGTTAAAGGACGGTTGGCAGATATGTACGTCAACTGCTTTGTGGCCGGGGGTAGAGGGATTCAGGCAGTAGATGTCAGCTCCCACGAGGATTGCGCTAGGTGTTGTGAGGTTGGTGTTGCCATTTGAGGGAAGTGAAAGCGAGACTTTCGCAGGTGCGGTGATTACGGCTGCCGATATTGTGAAGGAGAGTATGAGGTAGACTGGCAACAAACGCAGCAGAGGAACTTTACAGGATTGAGACATTGTTTTTGAGACATACATCTAGGAAGATAAAGCTGTGATCGAGAAGAACATATAATTTCCATTTCGTGACGTCCAGATATTAAGAGCGCACAGATGCGACGGTCGCGAGCCTACTCTGGAGGCGATTGGGTGGTCTATTTCTACTCTATAGAGTTGCGGGTGTTGGCACTCGCTTCTAGCGGCATTGCATTCTAGCTACATTGTTATTCATATTGAGTCTAGATACAATGCTATCGAGTGATCTGGTTGAGGTTCAAAAGGCGTTAAGATCTACCTTGTGTCACGGAGAGAATATAGACTCGGCCAAGTGTGAGCCACTCATCGCTATTACTACCGGTAATCCAATCATACGGATCGAATGGGAGACCAAACAAGCATGGCGTCAATCTCGAAGGCTTCGCATGGAGCTGCAACGGGACATTATATGTGCATTAGACGCGTCTCGCTTGGACGACTGGGCTCATCGCGGGTCCATCAGACGCCTCTCGGTCTCGATGAAACTGTCTCTACGAAACCAGATATTTCTTCGCAAGGTCATATGTTTTAACGGCAGAATTATTCTTCTGATTCGTCACAGGCTCATTAAAGAAGCCGCGAGTCTCTTTCCACAATTCATCCTTGTGTATAGGATATCTCCTGGACGAAACCTCAGCATCTCGGTTGGCAGCTCACCATTGTCGTTGCGAATGTTGAGGTCAGCCCCAGCTCCGACGAGGAGCTTAACGACTTCCAGATTAACACTATCGGCAGCATAGTGCATTGGCGTCTCTCGATATCCGTCTATTGCGTTCACATTCGGGCCATGCTGTAGCAAAAGCTCCAAACTTTCTGTCCTTCCACTCTGTAATGAACGATGAAGCGCAGTTTTCTGATGAGTCTCGTCTCTCCTGGATGTTCACACTCTTCTGTGACAGCATTTCTTCAACGGTATAAACGTTGCTTAGCACGGCAACAAGCGGCAAATTTACAGGCAAATCCATCGCTCTAATACCATCAATAAGAGGATCTCGATCGTGGGCAACTTTTGAAATTTTGTACAAGGCATGATGGGAAGATTCTGGGAGTTTATCTTCATTGTTAATGGTTTCGACGCTTTGGAGTAGAAGCCGAACAGCAACTCGGTCACCAGTCCAGGCAAACCCAGGCGATAGGTGTAAGAGCGAAATCCCTATCGCTCGTGATCAACGCCTGAAGATTGGTCTGCTCCAGAGATGTCTTCATGACATGGCTTCTACCAATCCCTCGCCATTCTCGTTACTAAGGTCAAAAGTCTGCTTCTTCAGCAACACAGCGCACAAGTGACGGAGGTCATAGTGTACCATAACGGTAAGTGGACCGCGGATCCTGGTACATCCACCATAGCGTTCTGACAGCTCCTAGGGCCGCTCGTCGGTTCAGGTCGTCTAGCAAGAATTTGATATCAAGGTCCTTTAGCGACTTCTCTAGGTGACTCTTGATGTGACGCGCCCAATGGTGCGCTGCATACCGATATCGTGCCAAGGAAATGTCATTCTTGTCATGATAGAAGTATATGTCCTGGTTGCTCTCACTGTCACTGATATCTTTCGCGATCTCATAGATCTCTTCTCCTGCATATCGGCAGACCTTGCCGTCATCAATGCATTCATATAAACAGCCATCTTGACTAAATTTATGGATATAATGTTGCCCGTGGTGGCACAGCCTGTTACCGTTGCAAAATCGATAGGTCAGACATCTACCTGCTACTAGGCGGCGGGCATCTGTGACCTTTTTATCGCGGATACTCTCAACATAGTCCTGAACGGTGGAGTGAGCCAAGCGCACGAGCTCGTTACCTTCCTCAATATAAATGAGGCCAGCCCACACCGAAGGAAGGTCCTCCTCGTCAGGCATATTGGACTCGTCAAATGAATCTTCCCCAATGGTTATCGCAAGCGCATGCCAGAGCTCCATAAGAGTAAGTGGCCTGAAGGCATACGATAGCCATGAAAGTATGCGTTCTACAAGATCATTTCGTCTTCATTTTGTTTCCTTATCCTGTCCAGGGTATCATCATATGTGTCATGAAGTGTCTTAGGAAGGTCATCCAAGGCTTGCTGTAAGGCTTTTCGAGTCATCTTACTACGAAGGGAATCCCCGAGCAGCCGAGCCACCGAGAACCTGTATGATGATTCTTAGCACATGGTGCACGTTAGCAGGTTCTAGCTTACATCTTTTGCGCCGCTTCTGTTACTTTCCGCGCGACTAAAGCTTGCAATGCAATGTCTGACTCAACCAACGAGATAGCCGTAGAGTCTCTTGGATCGATATCCGGATATAGTTCGTGGCATCTTCATCATTAGCGACGATTTGGACCTCAGTGTCAATTCTCATGTCAGCTCCAAATGCATCGAAGTAGCGCGAGGTCACCATCAATCTGAGTTTTGTCTGGAGCGCCCTCAATTCCGTAAGAAGCCTCAATCGATGTGCGGATTCACACTCGTCCAAAGCATCCACAATCACGAAGACTTTGGAATGCCTTTGCACTTCTATCGCCAGAATCCTGGTAACATCGCCGAGTCTTTTTCGAGTCCTACATCCTTCAGCAATACATGAAGCGTTGAGATCCTCGACATCTTGCGTAAGAGGCCCTTTGTGTCGTAAATGTATCCAGATGTTCTAGGAGGTTGATGGGTATCTGACACATTTTGTCCTCCTAGTTGCAATAGATGCAACTGACTGCAACAGTCTAGTAGGCTGCGAATTGTTCCTCGATATTATCAGCCAAGATTGCCGCAATGGTCGTCTTGCCGGCACCCGGGATCCCACTACACCACAAAGATGACTTTTTAGCACTCATGAGCCATGATGAAACCTCACTGGTGTCAAGAAGCCATTGTCCAGTCCCTTCGTATCGACGAGAAAGAACGTCGTTGTGTCGATCACTGAAGCTTAAAAGAGTAGCCAGTTCACAATCTTCTGTATCCTCTCCACTCGGTGCTGCCCTTGGATGGCGCTGACGCCAATTTGCATTTTCTGAACACCTGTCACGAGAGACGGTATATGCATGGTATCGGCTTTGATGGCCTTGGCCAAGTTTACTTGATCACCTTGCAGAGCAAACTTAATTGTGCATTACTGCCTTTCGACCTGACCTAGAATCTGCTCGATCTCTTTCTTAATGAATGGCCAAGTCAAAGTCTTTCCAAGCTTCTGGAGCTTCGAGCCCATTAAGGTGTGTGATAAAGCGGTGACGAGCTGTTTTGTGTAACTGCAAGAGACCTCAGGCCACCATCCCATTGATCCTCTTCTTCGCTCTCGCATTCTTCTAGTCTGCCTTCGAGATCTACCAGAACACTGTACAAGCTGCCCAGCTCGCGAGCCAACCAGATCCTCTCTCTTGGTGGGTCCTTGATCTCATTGAGGTACTCGATTACTTTAACGGCTGTGTCGATGAGTTGCAGAGGGTTTGCGCCTGCGCCCAATACTGAGAAAGGATCCATACACGCCATAGTGGGTTGAGACACCGATCCTGCTGATGGTGCTCGGCTAGAACTAGTCTCTCAGCAGCTTAACATGATAGCTGTGATCGACTCGTGTCAAGCCCCACAGTGTCGAGATCAGGAATTCATTTGTATTTCGAGTGGAAGTTTCAGTACTGCAAATCCTTGAATTACGGTCCCTGGAGCTCGTTACTTAGGCGACAAGATAGGGTGCACCCTTACGAGTGTCCCATTGGGGGGGGTGTCCTATTGATAGGTATCGCCCACGCTTCATTATATTCTTATTGAGGTGTAGACATCGATACTCCGCAGACTATCACTTCTATGTTTTTCGTAGTGGCTGAATAGTAAACATACTAGGCATTAAAAGTGCAACACCTCCCTAAAAACCCAGCTCCTTGGAGGAGCCAGCCCGCACAAGACGACGGCTAGGATTAACCCCCACAAGCGCATGCATTTACTCCCTAGCTTCAGATCTTAGGCACCCCGTCCCCACGGATTTGCCCCCATTCTAGAGCCCATTGAGGCAGCTAAAGGATCTTTCAAGCATGGCTCGCATGCCGGGTAGCACACTGCGTGCTTGTAAGCGTCTTCGTACTGCTGTGTGCATTTGCACCCCGTCACCGACAGATCCCCTAGCGAGCAGTCATGCCTCTCGAATTGCGCGAACACAAGGTCGACGACGACTGGAACGAGCTGATCCAATGCGAATGCGAATCCTACGAAGACCCTTTTAATCCAGGCTATATTCTCCTACGCCCTGAGAGAGGCAACTCAGACAAAGCACGCGAAGGGTTTAAAGAGCTCAGAAACCGAGTGATTGCCCAGCACAAGAATGACCCTACGAGTACCTGGCTCAAGGTGGTGGACACGGACATTGGAGACAAAATTGTCGGAGCAGCAAATTGGAATACCTTTACGGAGAACCCATACCCAAAGCCAGTGGATCACCCTGTAGAAGCCACCTGGTGGCCGGAAGGTGCGACTGCCTGTCTAGGATGAGGATCAGACATCTGGTATTGACGACCGATTCAGGCGAGCCACGAGAATTCGCGAACAAGCTACTAGATGACTGGCTACAGCCTCGATATCACAAGATGAATAGACCTCATATGCGTAAGCATCTCCTCGTTGATGCTTCGAGCGGAACATTCTGATTGCCTAGCAAGACAACTGACGATGATCACCAGTAATGGCACTCTTGTTCGTCCATCCAGAACATCGACGGCGCGGTGCAGCCAGCATGCTCATTGACTGGGGCACGCGCAAGGCGGACGAATTGGGAATCGAGGCTTTTGTGGAAGCGACAGATGATGGCAAACCGTGCTACGAAAGCCACGGCTTCGTCTACATGAACGCCTTCTATCTTGACTCTACTCGAAGAAATCCAAGCAAGAAGTGGATGGAATTGGGTAGCTTGCTGAAGACGCCTATACATTGTTACCTTATGTGGAGACCAAAAGGTGGGAATTTTGAAGAAGGCAAGACGGTCGTGCCCTGGGACCAGAAATACTACAAGAACTACTAGATGGCCTGATTCGGTACGTTCGATGGAGGCTGTTGGTAAGTAATTACTGCAAGAGTCAGGGCTCTACAATATTAGACTATTAAAATTGACTGAAGCGCCTGCACACGCGTGTACGGTATCGTGACTATATCATAACAACTTATTCTCGTCCACATCCTCAAAATTCTATCTTCATGCTATGTGATTCACCAACGAGGCTCCTTGCCATATTTACAGGCAATTTGACATCACAAAGCGGAGCCCACAATACTTCGACTACAGGTCCTCTGTACGTCTTCCTTGCCCAAACGAGGCAACAGATCACCGCGAACAACCAGCGCCCCCATAATCGAAGCACACACCTGCAAGGGAGTCATGTAATGGTCGTTCAACGCTTAAGACAAGTCGAGTTGATTTTTTTTGGCTTTAAAGCGAGATTGCATGCTGCTCAAGGCGGGCGCAGTTCATGTCAGCCTCAAAACGCTGCTAGCCGCGACTAACGCTGTTGCCTTGCAGATTATTGTACAAGATACAAAAGACCGGCCTTTGGTCTCACCCAACAACTATTCGACCATTCATTCCAGTTACCAGCATACTATCTCTAGCTAAACGGGTCGAGGTAATGAATACCAGCTCCAATACAGACCCACCATGGCCTCAAAGCCCAAAGCCCAAACAGCGCACAACTCGAACTCCTATCCCAAGCCCACGATCATCCAACCTCTACTCGACCACAAACAAACAATCATAATCCTCCACGGCCAAGGCTCCACCGCCCCCACCTT
>JAABUS010008143.1_pt1 | contig 11617 bp, 13 predicted proteins | sample 5560161 | NCBI WGS metagenome assembly JAABUS01 (sample SAMN10711885, study PRJNA513376) | rock metagenome | isolation source: Antarctica rocks | place: Antarctica: Victoria Land, Trio Nunatak nord | collected 2016-01-04
ATTGTTACAGTATACTTTACTGACAAAAATGTCCATTTCATTGCATGAAGGAGTATGCAACGTGGCTTCAATCCTTACTCATGAACAAATCTGTATCAGACCATAGCCTCAGATAGGTTTATGAGAGTCACCAGCCATTCTGAAACCACATCAGCCTTGGGTAAGAGAGGCTTCAGATAGCCTCGGTCGACCCGATTAAGCAGTATACAGAGATTACTGAACATATCTCAGCAGCCGAACCCGCGGCTTATTGAGCCATCAGATCATACAAGGCTCAAATCAAACCATGTCTTCGGTATTATGCTTTGAAATCTGTGACTACCGGTTAGATATATATCCTTTTTAATGCTTCCTCGATATCACTTTTTGCAATGTCATGTTCCGCCTCCGTTTTCATGGTCGGCGTATCTCACTAAGTCTCCTGAAGTGTTTCGTGTTCAAGTTTGTGGGTTAGCTCTTCGAGATGTCAACTTCGACATTGAGCAGCGAGTCTGAACAGCAAGATATAGAGAAGTCGCGGACCAAGTCTGCATCTCCGTCAGACGGCATTGGCACGCTCATGATCATGGAGAAAGATCCCGAAAAGGGCGTCGAGGCCCTCAGGAACCCCAGTCCAATCTCACCACAACCGGGATATCCTGTTGAGAGAACAGTGACAGCTCAAGACTGGACCAGCCCTGATGACCCCGAGAACCCCATGAACTGGCTTCGTTGGAAAAAGGTCTACCACACAATTATCCCAGGTCTTTTCGCTTTCATCGTAACGTTCGCCTCGTCGGTATACACTCCCGGTTATCCAGAGGTCATGATCAGGTTTCACGTTTCCTCAACAGTAGCTCTCCTTGGTCTTTCTCTCTATGTCCTTGGTCTTGCTTTTGGTCCTGTACTTGCGGCTCCTATTTCCGAGACTTTCGGGCGACGTGTTGTATACCTCACCTCGCTACCTCTGGCTGCTCTGTTCAGTCTTGGTGCCGGACTTTCCCAGAATTTCGCTTCTCTAATAATTTGTCGCTTTTGGGCTGGGTTTTTCGGATCTCCTGTACTGGCTGTCGGAGTAAGCTGTTCCTACTTTTACACAGTACCTTCAGCTAACTTTTTCAGGCTGGAACGAACGCCGACATCTGGCCACCCATTTTCCGCGCCGTCTCCACCTCCTCATTCCTACTTGCCCCGTTTTTAGGTCCAGCCTTGGGCCCAGCAGTCGGTGGCTTCGCGGCCCAGTACAAAGGCTGGAGGTGGACACAATGGCCGATCTTGTTCATTCTGCTTCCCTCCTGGATCTTTTCATTAGGGATGAAAGAGACCTACAAAAAGATCATCTTAAACAAGCGCGCAAAAAGGCTCGGCATCCCCCCACCACCCAAAACCACCCCTTCAGGCTTGGCGGGCATTCGATTTTTACTGACAGTGACCCTCGCACGGCCAATCAACATGATCTTCACAGAACCAATCGTCTTCTTCTTCAGCCTCTACACCGGCTTCAACTTCTCCATCCTCTTCGCCTTCTTTGACGCCTTCCCCCTCGTCTTTCAAGGTGTCTACCACTTCTCCCCCGGCTTCTCCGGTCTCACCTTCCTCGGCATCGGCTTCGGCGTCGTCCTCGGCGCCGTAACCGTCATTATCGTCGATAGATTCACCTTTCGTAAGCAGCACAACAAAAGCCACAAGGAAGGCAGAGGCGGCGTTGTCGCTCCAGAGCATAGGTTGTATGCGGCAATGATGGGAAGCTTTGGCTTGCCCATTGGGCTGTTTTGGTTTGCGTGGAGTGCGAGACAGGATGTGCATTGGATCAGCCCCATACTGGCGACGGTGCCGTTTGCGTGGGGAAATATCTGTGATTTCTGCGCTGCCGCGTTGTATCTAGTGGATACTTATGGGCCTATGAATGGCGCATCAGCGTTGGCTGCAAATGGACTCGTAAGATATATTTCTGGAGCTGCCTTTCCCTTGTTCACCATTCAAAGTACGTCGTTCCTCTCCCACCCACCCCTACTTCTTCCAACCTGATACCGTCCCTCCCCCGCCAGTGTACAAAACCCTCAGCATCCCATGGGCGACCTCCCTCCTCGGGTTCCTCTCTCTCTTTATGCTGCCGATCCCGTGGATCTTATTTAGATACGGGCCTGCAATCAGGAAACAAAGTCGCTTCGATACTATTATGGCTTAGGAACGTCAAGTATTGACGTGCGCACGATCTGGCATACAGGGAGTTTGACGCCTCTTGGGGTGGTTAGAGGAGAGTTTTTGTATAGGTAGTTGTAATTAACCAGAGAAAACCAGTATGGACTATGTACGATAATGTAAAGCATTCACAAACCATATCCAAAGACTTCAAGTGTTCCAACTCCGTACACACCCAAAACCCAAAATCCACTCATCCCACCCTAAACTCTCCACTCATCCCCTCAAACTCAACAATGTCCCCACTCACCGGCGTCTTACTCGCCCCAAAATGCCTGATCCTGTACAGCCCAGCCTGGGCATCGTTCTCAATCTCCCACGTGACATCCACCTCGCTAGTCCCCAGCACCGAATTCGTCCTCCGCCACTCGAACACTAGACTCCAGTCGTAATCGTCTCGAACTTGCACCCATGCGCCCTTGGAATCTAGCATCTCAACGGAAGCGTAGGTGCTTCCAATCCTGAGGTCGTTCCTTGGGTTTGCGCCGACGAAAGTCGCTTTGGCTTTGGAGCCGGTGTGGTAGGCTGGTAGCACGTCGTTGAGCACGTCGCCGAAGGATTTGAAGAACGGAGGGCGGTCGAAGACGACGCCGCGGATGAAGCTGAGACTCTCGTTGACGTAGATAGGGGGGCTTGGTCCTGGGGGTGGGGACTCTATGCTCGCTGAATGCAAGTAAGGGAGATAGTGCGTGGTGAGATTGATGTAGGCGTTGAGGGTATGAGGGCCATAGAGCGTAGAGGCGCCTTCGTAGCGCTGGATGTTGTATTCCTCCTCTGTGGCTATGTAGTGGGTGTAACTATTCGCGGGCCCTCCTAGTACAACAACGGGTTCAGCTTCGGGTGTCAGAGAGAGGGACTCCGCGGTGGCTTGGAGAGCAGATTTCCATCGCCGGCCGGCCATGGTGGTGGCTTCGCCCGGGGAAACAATGATGAGGAGTTGACCGACGCGGAGGAGCTGGATATCGACGATATTGGGAGTCCAAAGGTACGGTTTATCAATTTCGCCAACGTCGAGGAGGATGGGTTTGGGTGCATGGCAGGCTTTCTGCTTATCACTTGGTTCGCGCAGAAATCCGCTGACAACTGACCAGACAGGGTTAGCATTTGGGGAACCGGTGTTGTTCTGCTTGAAGTCAAAGGCGCCAGGGCCGTCGGTCGTGCCTGCAGCAAAGGAATAGCCCAAGGCAGCGGGACAGGTGGACACGGCTGAGCCGTTAGGGTGAGGGAAAGAGTAGTTGGAAAGATCTTGAAAGGTGTGGAGGGATTTGACGGCGGGGCCGCGGATGGGGAGGCCTACTTCGGGCATTATGTCGTATAGGGCTTTTGCACCAGCGTATTGACGGCGTCCAATTTCGAAGCAGCTCGATGCACCTTGGTCTTTTTCTCTGAAAAAGGGGCCTCGTCCGTGACAAGGCTCGTTGCGACCACCGCAGGTACTGTCTTCGAAGTTGCACATCAAGCCAGATCCATCTTCACAAAATGCTCCGAGGACGTTCGGAGAGGTGTCGCCGACATTGGCTTGAGAAAACCCTGCTACAAATCCGGCAGCTGCGTCTTCTGAACCTTGAACGCTCTTCTCAAACAAATAGGCAGCAACTCCTTTATTATCTCCAGATATCAACGTATTGTTGCCAAGCATGGAAGTACCATGTACAGGAAACCAAGTCAAGACGCCCATGGTTTTTGCTGTCTCTGCGGCTTGAAATTTCAGCAGTGTCAGAGCCTTGTCAACATCATACGGATGATTCCGTCTCTCCTTTTCAGGATTGGCTAGATAGGCGTACGGGCTTCTATTAATATTTGCATCGTCGATATTGACCGTTCCCACGCTCAGATAGCCAGGCACAAGGCTTTCGTGGGCTCTTCGTATAGAAAGTAATGCTCCATCTACAATAGCCTGATAGCTTTGCTTATGAAAGCCTTTGCTAGTAATCTGAGGCAAAAGGTAATTGAGCCAAGCTCCAGGTCCGGAGTGTGAATGTGTGCCTGTGACTGCCACATTCGCTTGCTTGTACGCAGCATACTCTGGCCCCAGCTCTTGCAATCCTTCCAGAATACCATGCCGTACCGCTGTGTCTCCTGACTGAGTATCCAGGACAAGGTAAACGAAACGGGCCTCGGGGTTATCGACGTTTCCAATAACGAATGCACGGGAATAGAGCCGCTGACGCAACCCTGATCCGACCTGGTTTGGGTCCGCATAGCCCATCATATTGATCTCGACAACAGGTCCTGTAATGTCCGCCCGCCCCACTCCCAGCAGGTACTGATCTCCATTCTCCGCAATGCCAGGTTCGTAGTCGGGAGGATAAATGGGTATTTGGTGAGGCGCTGGATACGTAGAGTATATGTCATACTGCAGATGTAGAAAGTCAAGCTTGGGTAGGCCGAAGTTTGAGATCAGCTGCAGGACGAGGAGCAATGCAAAGGTCGCAGCGGCCACGGCGCCGGCGACCTGAAAGCGTGCCATGGCTGCGAGTAGTCGTCTGGTGCGTATTTCCACATCGGTGAAATCCTTGTGGCTTACGGATGACGTTGAAAAAGAAGTTCAGAAACTCCGCTCGACGTTAAATGTCACACGATGGTGGGGCGGAGAGTAGGCAGGGGGTGGAAGTTTTCTCGGCAAGGGCGTCTGTTTGACAGGTTGCACTCTCTACCCACGTAGCAACCACTAAGCAACAAATGATTTAGCATCTGGATTGCTCGCCTTCTGTGAAGAGTACTCCTAACACGTACGCCAGTTTCCAAGTTTAGTCGATATGCGCTCAAGCTGCGAGGGGTTTCTACCTCATCACCGAAAACCCTAAGATCACTAGCTCTCGTGCTTCGACTGCTTAGCTGTCCCAATATCCGTGAAGATGGCAGATTATGACCTCTACCATGCAGCAGGACACCAGACTCCTAACAATGACCCGCAACAATATCAGTCACAAACCCAACCTCCAGCACAGCAATTCCGCCCTCCAGTGGCCCCTAGAACTAGACCTGGTGGCTACCCGCAGGGTGGATCATCATACAGTCAGGGTGCCCCGAGCTTCCAACAAAATCATTTAGGCACACCGGAAAGTGGGTATCAACCTCAAGGGCAGCAATGGCAAGGGCAGGGTCAAGAGCAGGGTTACTTTCCTCCGCAAGAGCCGCATAGTATGAATGACACTGGGGCAATGGGTGGACTGGCTTCGCAGATGGGGCAAATGGGGCTCGCTAGCGACTCAGGAGCCCTAACTCGACCTAACAAAAAGAAGCACAGACACGCGCATCACGATATACAGCAACCGGCAGCGTCGTCGCAGGCATACAATGGAATACCACAGGGCTCAATCAACCCTACCCAGTACCTCAATAGCGATGCACCGCAGCAGATGAGCCCCGGCCATCCATATGCAGGTCAGCAGATAACACCCGCGATGAGCCAATTCCCTGCCCAACCTACTACTCCTTTTTCACCTGGCATGCAGTCAAGTCCAAATTTTGGGATTTCGAACCCGCAAGTGCCTGTACCAAGCGGTCCTCCCGTCTCTGCTCAAGGTAGAGTTGATCCCGAACAGATTCCGAGTATACCAAGATCTCGAGACGCAGCAGCGCAATTCTATTTGGACCACATATACCCAACAATGGAGCAACATCTTCCCCCACCAGGCGCTGTACCCTTTGTTGCCCACGATCAGGGGAACTCTTCGCCAAAGTTTGCGCGCCTGACACTTAATAACATTCCTTCCTCATCAGAAGCCCTCAGTGCAACAGCGCTACCTCTAGGGCTGGTTTTGCAGCCGCTTGCTCCTCTTCAGGCTGGCGAACAAGCGATACCTGTGCTTGACTTCGGCGAAGCTGGTCCGCCACGATGTCGACGATGTAGAGCTTACATAAACCCTTTCATGACCTTTAGGTCCGGTGGAAACAAGCTCGTCTGTAATATGTGTACATTTCCTAACGATGTAGCTCCTGAATACTTTGCTCCCACAGACCCATCAGGTGTGCGGGTAGACAGAGCTCAAAGACCGGAGCTAATGACGGGCACCGTGGAATACATGGTACCGAAAGAGTACTGGGCAAAGGAACCGGTGGGCTTATGCTGGCTATTTCTGATTGACGTAAGTCATGATGCTATCACGCAGGGGTTTTTACAAGCGTTTTGCGAAGGAATCATGAGTGCTCTATTTGGTGACGATCTAAAAAATGCGACAGAGGAAACAAACGGTGACAATCCTAATGCGGGTAGGAAAATTCCCCTTGGCTCTAAAGTGGGATTTGTCACGTTCGATAAAGCGATGCACTTCTACAATTGCAATGTAAGTATAAAAATACATTTTCTCCTTCCAATACTGAAATCCTCTAGTCAACTTTGGAGCAAGCGCAAATGCTTGTGATGCCTGACATTGAGGATCCCTTCGTGCCCTTGGGGAGCGAAGGACTATTCGTAGACCCTTACGAATCAAAGTTTGTCACTATATTGCCTTGAGAACGAGCCATTAAACTAATCTTTATAGGACTGTCATCACTTCTCTTCTGATGCAGCTTCCGAAACTCTTCTCTCATGTCAAGAACCCCGAGCCCACCTTGCTACCTGTGCTGGACACTGCTATCTCTGCATTGCAAACGACTGGTGGGAAGATTATTTGTTCTTTATCTGCCCTACCGACATGGGGACCGGGCAGGCTATTCTTGAGAGACAAGAACGACATGCATGGCATTGAGACAGAGAGAAAGCTTTTCCAGACGGAGCATCCTGGATGGAAGAAGACCGCTGGCAAGATGGTGGAAAGCGGAGTTGGTATTGATTTCTTTGTTGCTGCTCCTGGTGGGAAGTATATGGATGTTGCTACAATTGGTGAGTCTCTGTGTGCTTGACACTTAACTATGAGTCTAATAACACAATATAGGTCACGTATCTGCCGTCACCGGTGGAGAGACATATTTCTACCCTAATTACACCGCAGGTCGGGATTCCGCAAAACTCTCGCAAGAGATCGAACACACTATTACCCGAGAAACCGGCTACCAAGCATTGATGAAAGTACGGTGTTCCAATGGACTACAAGTTTCGTCATATCATGGCAACTTCTTGCAACACAATTTCGGTGCAGATCTCGAATTTGGTGTAATTGACGCTGATAAAGCGGTTGGGGTCATGTTCGGCTATGATGGAAAACTGGATTCTAAACTAGATGCCCACTTCCAATGTGCATTGCTCTACACTACGGCTAGTGGAGAGCGTCGTGTTCGCTGCACGAACACTGTTGCAAGTGTCAGCGAGGGGGCTATGGAAAGTATGAGATATATTGACCAGGACGCTGTGGTCAACATGATTGCCAAAGAAGGTCAGCATTCGAATGGCTTATGCTTTTGGGATGTTTCTAGTCATACTGACCAATACCCATAGCTGCAACACGAATGACGGAGCGGACTCTCAAAGACATCCGCAATGCTCTTACGGAGAAAACAATCGATATCCTTGCAGGTTACCGAAGAGGCTTCTCAGGATCTCATCCTCCTGGCCAACTTGTCCTACCGGAAAATCTTAAAGAATTTGGAATGTACATCCTTGGTCTACTCAAATCCCGAGCCTTCAAAGCCGGCCACGAACCTTCCGACCGCCGCACACATACGATGCGCATGCTCAAATCCATGGGCCCTCTCGAACTTTCCCTATTTCTCTATCCACGCATCATCGCACTTCAGAGTCTCTCCGAGACCGACGGATTCCCCAACCCAGAAACAGGCCATCTGGTCGTACCGCCCAGCATCCGTGCCTCCTTTTCTCGCATCGAAGAAGGCGGCGCATACCTCGTGGATGACGGGCAAACCTGCCTTCTCTGGCTCCATGCCCAAGTTTCACCTAACCTACTTGAAGACCTTTTTGGCCCTAACAAAACCTCCCTTCAGTCTCTTGATCCTTTACTCTCCTCTATTCCTGTTCTAGAGACACATCTCAACGCCCAAGTGCGGAACCTTCTCGCTTATTGGAGTAGTGTGCGTGGCAGCAAGGCCTTGACGGTGCAATTAGCACGACAAGGCCTCGATGGCAGTGAATACGAGTTTGCGAGATTATTGTACGAAGATCGTAACAACGAGGCCCAGAGCTACGTTGATTGGCTGGTCAACGTGCATCGAAGTATACAATTAGAGCTAGCAGGGCAGAGGAAGAGGGAGGATGGAGGTGGAAACGGAGGGGAAGGTATGCTTGAGGGAGCGATGGCGGGAATGGCGAGTATGGTACCCGCATGGGGCGGAGGGAAGTGACATCGCGGATTCGCGTAGATGTTGAACAGATGGTTTAAGCGTAGCATAGGTGGTTCGGGTCACTCTCGGCGCTGCATCTGAGATATCGTTCTTCAAGAGTTCGGCTGCTTTATTACTACGGATTTCAATCGAATATCCGACTTGCCCAACGTTCACTCCCAGCTTTCCTGCATTTCAGCAGCTGGCTCTTGCACTCACTGCAAACAGCACTGCTTGCAACGGAAGGTGCACCGCTGTAAAGATCAGGTAGATTAGTCGCGTGTGAAAAACAACCAATAGCTAGGCACGCCAGGTCAATACTTGAAATCAAGTGACAGGATGGCTTTAATAAGTCAAGATTCACCCGTTAATAACTTCCTTTACCCACTCCATCTGATCATGCAAGCTTTGTAGGCTGTAGCGGAACCTGAGCCAGGAAGTTATACCATTTAAGAAAGTAAAGGATCTATTTGTCCATTTAAACGTCTAATTATCTACAGGTTCTCGTCAGTCATGCTTACCAATCGTGCCAATCCAAATCCAGTCCAGCCTCGAACCCTTCCTCCCTCACCAATGAACCCACAACCCCCGTCGCCAGAAGAAATACTACTACCCTATCTCAACCATCTCCTCTCCACCCGCTCATACCCAAAAACCATCTGTCCATCCGAATGTGCGAGAGCCTTGAGCGCAGAAGAGCTCAAAGCAAGTGGGACCTCGTCTTGGAGAGACTTGATGCCACACGTTCGGGAAATGCTCTGGGATATGCGCCAGCGTGGAGAAGTAGAAATACTACAGAAAGGCGTTCCAGTTGCAGATGAGATAGGGTTGCAAGACATCAAAGGTCCTATAAGAGCGAGAAGAGCGCAGAGGTAGCTTTGCTATACTTCGTCAACTAGCGTTTTCCGGAAAGATCATCTCCAACTTGGACTGTTTACAAGGCAGTCTTATCACTGAGCTAGATTCCTCTCGCTCCAGCAAGGTGTTGACAATGCTCAGTCTTCTTGGCCCTTTGTGTTGACTGACTCATCCATCGACAGGACACTTCGTTTTATCTAGGCATCAGCATAGCCCCTCATGTGCCCGATCCACTCATCAAAATTTTCTTAAAATAGAATTCCACTTATGACAGAAGGTTGATGAAATCCAACCAACGAATATTACTCCAGATCCTGTCTTCTCAATCTCTACACTGCCGCCGTCTGTATCTCTCTTACTCTATCTCCTCAATTCCGAACAAGGCACATACCTGTTCAGCAGCAACCATGGCTTCCCCGGCTTCCCCCCTCCCATCAGACTTCCTCTCCACTCCAAGCCCTAACATTACCTTCCAAAAAATCGACTTCACCAAAACCCCCATCCCCGAGTACGCCGGCCTCAACGCCTTCATAATCGATAATGCCCTCTCGATATCCGAGTGTCAGACCCTGGTCGAAGCCGCCGAAGCTACCACCAACGGTGTCTGGGAACAAGCCATGGTGAACGTCGGCATGGGAATGCAACAGCTCATGAAGGATGTTCGAGACTGTGGCCGCATCATATGGGACAGCCAGGCCGTCGTCGACGCGATCTGGTCCCGCGTAAGCGCTTTGGTGTTGCCGGAGATGGAAGGACTGAAGAACGCTCCGCGTATCACAGGCGCAGGCCCTGCAAAGCGTGGCGAGACATGGAAGCTAACCCGACCCAACGAGCGTATGCGATTTCTAAAATATGGAGCGGGCCAGTACTTTAAAGCCCACCGTGACGGCTGCTATGTGACGCCCGACGGCAGCGAGATCTCATTCTACACGATGCATCTGTACCTCAATGAATCGGATCCTAGCTCCAAAGAGGGCAAGCTGCAGGGAGGGGCGACGGTGTTTCACTATTATGAAACGGATAAGGAGCTTAAGGTGGAGCCGAAGGTGGGGAGGATACTGGTGTTCCAGCATAAGCATTTGTTGCATTCGGGGGAGGATGTTCTGGGCGGGATCAAGATGACGTTGAGGACGGATCTTATGTACAAGAGGGTGGAGGAGTAACTGAGTTCCACAGCTCTGGTCTGGTCGTGTTGATGTTTGGAGTAGGAGGGAGATGAAATTGAATGCTCGAGAGTTTTGTACAAATTATTTGCCCGTGAACGCCAGATTCGATGCTGTATATCCCGGTGCTATGCATCCCACCTGTAAATGAGCAGAGAATAACCCTTTCGAAATCCATATCCTACAGCTCCTCTCCAAAACGCCAACCCCCCAATACAATACACCCCCTCAACCACACCTCCCATCCCCCCCCTTCTCCCCCCACCTCTCCTCCCACCTCCCACAATCCCACCGCCCCTTCCCCAACTTGACATTAACCTCATTATGCGCCTCGCACATCCACCTCCCCAACCCCTCCCTCCCCTCCACCCTCGGCTCATTCCCCTCCTTCCCCATCCAGTCGCGGAAATCCTCCGCGCACGTCCAGCACGGGTACAGCTTGCCGAAGAGGTGCAGGAACTGGCGCATTTCGGATTGTTCGGTCGGGGTGGCGCGGGGCGGGTAGGTGGCCGAGATGGTGTGGAGGAGGGTCCAGGTGGAGCGGCCGAGGAGGGCGACGTCGGGGGGGCAGTCGGGTGGTGGGGTGGTGGTGGTGGTGGTGGTGGGGGCGGGAGTGGGTGGCGGGTGGGAGGAGGAGGAGGAGGAGGAGGAGGAGGAGGAGGAGATTTGCGTGGTCAGGGCGGCCCAGTCGGCGAAGGAGGTGCAGGAGCGGCAGCTGAGATGAGCAAGAGGGGGGTGTCAGTGTGAGAAGTAGCAAGAAAGGAATGGTTGTTTTGGGAGTGTAAAAAGCGGCTTACGGTTTCCCATCCTTGCCCAGCACAACGCCCTTTGGGAGTTTCTTCGGCGTCGCATCTGGTCCTTCTTTGCGCTCTTCGGGGGCTTTTCCTTTGCTTTTGGTCGCTTCCGAGAAGAACTTGTCCATTGCACGCTTGTACGGGCGTCAGACGAACTCGCGCCGCGGAAATCAAACAGTTGGAGGAGGACCTGGAGGGAAGTTTACAGATCGCTGTTCCTCGGAGTCTATATCAGCCCTACCAACCGGACCGCTGCCCCACGTCAGACCCCTCGGTTCTAGCGTCTCTCCCCATCCACCCTCAAAATGCGAGAAATGGCACCACAATGCCGTCCTCTCCGATCCCAATCCTCTTCTTGAAAACTCCAACCACGCCCATAGACCCATACACAAGCTTTTTCAC
>JAABUS010008144.1_pt1 | contig 11617 bp, 11 predicted proteins | sample 5560161 | NCBI WGS metagenome assembly JAABUS01 (sample SAMN10711885, study PRJNA513376) | rock metagenome | isolation source: Antarctica rocks | place: Antarctica: Victoria Land, Trio Nunatak nord | collected 2016-01-04
TAACGCCAGAAGATGTGCAGCAACTGATTGCCGATCGCCTAGCATCCTATAAGAGACTTACAGGTGGAGTCAAATTCCTTGAGGCCATCCCGAGGAACGCCATTGGCAAACCGTTGAGAGCACTTCTTATAAAGCAAGCTGTTCTCGAAATGCAGCGAGAGTCAAAGCTTTGACGAAGCTTAGGAATTCCTTTGGCTCTGTTTGAATGCGCAAGGGATTCTCGTGCTCAGTCTTTGTTGGCTTTTAATGTTAGGTTCAGCATTTTCCCAAGAGATCTTGTGCTTAGCACATCCAGATTGCTCATGGGGTATTATCGCCAAACTTGTAGTACACAAAGTTCCAAACGATGATAACGACATGGAAAGAAACAGGGAACAGTACTGTTATTAGCGTATGCAGAAAGGTTTAGAATCCTTGGCATTCATTTTCGCTCTGCCCCACGATGATCCGTTTATAGGAGGAATTCAGAAATCAACCTCATCGCCCCCCAATTGCCCGAAATTGAAGCTATTCAGACCTCTTTGTTTGTTGATGTTCCTGACGTTCTTGTAACCGTTTTTATTCCAAATGCCTCAACGCCGAAGTCAAAATCTACCTCTAGATGATTCTCTCACCCCCTCTAAAGCATCCGGAAGGCGTAGAAAATCAACGACTCGAACTGAACAGCCGAAGACCACTGATCGAGCTGCCCCCTTCGATCGAGCTGTCTCTCTCGATCGTCGTCGTAGACGAGCTCTCATTTCATCGAATGTAGATGATTCTCGATTGCCTTCAACTTCTGAGCTGTCTTCAACTTCTTGACAATTCTCGTCTTCTGAATCTCAGTTGTCTTCACTTTCTTGATGATCTGAATCTTCTTCACTAAGACGTTCATGATCTGATTCACTTTCATCATTGTCATGTTCTAGATATTGAGAGAATGAATTCAACATTTCTAAGAATAGAGCTGAAAGATCAATAGCTTTTTCAGCTGCAGAAATTGCTGTGTGTGCAAAGCATCAAAAAGAACAACAGAATTGAGTTGATGCTGCTTGAAGATTGAAAGACAATAAAGCTCATGAAGAAACTTTATGATAGACAAAAATAAATGAGCATGATGAACAAAAAATTATACATTGTTGTCATCTGAATCATCAAACTAGAAAAGAGACAGATGAGTTGTTTATTTCTGAGCTCAAAACTATGAACTTTGAAGATCGAATTGATGATTCTATGCTGTTTATATTAATTTATCTTCATGTAAATTAAAGACTTGAGTGATTTAGTCACATTGCTCAAATGCTGACTTTGAAGTTTCAGATTTAAAGCTTCAAAGAGATTTTAAATGAGATTATTAAGATCAAAGATGATGATGTCAAGAACTGAATTATTATTAATTAAATGATCATCATCAAAGCTAATAAATTAAAAGTCATTTGAAAGCAACAGTTTATTGATGATTTTAATAAGTTAAAATGAAAGAAAATCTTGCTCACTTTGACTGAAAAAAGAGTTACTGACTATATAATCAAGATAAAGATCAACGTGAAGATTGAAAAGTCTACTTGTAAAAGATTTGCTGAGATTGTTTTTAAAGATTCTGACATTGATGAGAAATCTTGTCAAAGATGCATTTACATTAATCAACTTCTGAATCAAGCTCAAATCAGAGCAGAAACACTTGTTGATGTTAACAATTTCAATAAAGCATTGCTGAATCATTGACAATGCAACGATAAACATTGTAAAAATCAGAATGACTTCTGTTTCATGAATTTTACAGACAAGCACTATAATATGAATTACATTCAACAGTTTTTATGAAGTAAGATAATATCTAACAATGAAGCAAACATCAGCATTAAGCAATTTTCTATGTCTTTATATAATCTTTGAAGTGATAAACAGAACTTTGTTATCTTGCTGTCTTGTCAATCAGATCTGCATAAGAAAAGACTGAATATCAAAGCAAAGTGAGTGAAAAAGAAAGATTTTATGACGAGATTTACAAGATTCAATAAACAGCAAATGAAAATGTGAATGAGTGAGACAATGATTGATCAAATAGAATGAATGAACTTATGTCAGAAAGCTTCAGAATCTTATTCATCATCTCAGTAATTTTCTCTTTCACAGTGATCATCATGATAACAATCATTTATTTATTCTTTCTATCAGTTGTTTTATCAGTTGTGACAGCAGTCTTCACAATCTTCTTCATGATAACAGTCTTTACAGTCTTCTTCATGATAACAGTCTTCACAGTCTATTTAATGACAGCAATCTTCATCATGTCAATCTTCTTCTTCTTCTTCTTCTTCTTTTTTTTTTTTTTACAATTTCAGTCTGCAATTGCAGCTCAGAAATTAAGCTTCATTGAAGAATCAGAAGAAACAAAGAAGATATTTGATCAATTCTTCATCTGAAAGATAAACAAGATCTTGCATTAAGCAATTAAACAAAAGCTTGCGAAGATGAAAGTCATAGTGAATGCACAAATGTGATCTACAAATGATTTAAAAAATATGACAGATTCAACGTTTGTTATTTATTGAACTGCTATACAAGTAAAAATGTCAAATAAAATAACTCATGCATTTAAGAAAGATCTGAAGTTTTTTAAATCAATTTGATGTGAGATTAAGACTTTATTAGAACTGAGTCATTAAATAGAATCAAATTTCTGATTTTCTATCTTCAACTTTCGTTTCAAAACTTTGATATTTATTTCAAAGATGTAATCTGAATGCTTGAAGTGCTGTCTTGAATATTTATCACATTCATTTCATTCAACAGCATAATGAAGAAAGTCATTGTCATGATGTCAGATCATCAACTCAATTTAAAACATAAATCATTGATATTTTAAATAATCTTAATTCATTGAATCTATTTTGTAGTTCAATGAATCAAGTTATCAATTTAATCATCATCATTTTAATTTAGTTTCAAGTTTCTGTTTTGATCATTTCAGTCATATGCACAAACTTCTGCAATCTTAAGTCAATAAAACTACTGTCTAGTCTTGATTCTGCTCAATTCATGTATATAAAAGTTGAGCTTTTGTTCTTTTCTTTCACTCTTTGTCTTTCATCTTGTACATTATCTGATGTATTGTTCTGTATCTAGTTCAAGTAATATAATAATCAATTCTCTATATTGATAGAATCTTTAGTTCAGTCTAGTTTCTGACAATCATCAAAGATGTCTTCAAAATGAAATCATGTATCATTAAAATGTTTATGAACTCAGATCTTTAATACATTGAAGATGAGTTCTATGAGATTGTAATTTAATGAGTAGAAAGATAAATATCACATCTGACATTCATATCAATAATAAATCATCAATTCAATGAGACAAATAGTTTATTTAACATTCATGTAAAATGATGAGTTCTTTTATTTGATTATTGCAATGAACACTTGCATTATTCATGATGATCACACTCTTCAAGATTGAAAAGAAACTGCATAAAGACAGCAGCTTATCTGCTAATCATTGAAAGAAAGTCTTGTCATTAAATCAGTCTTCACAAATGTTGATACAGAATAAATATTCATCTTTCATATAAATTGAAAAAACACTTCAGCAATGCTCTTTTATTCTAAAGACTTAATAGTGAGTTAATTGATCAACGAAAGCATAAATTTGATGACATCAGCTCGTGATTTCATTGAATAAAAACTCATTCATGAACATGAGCTGTTTGATCATCAAATGAAGCATGTTTGCTATTCAATTCAAATGAAGCTCATTGTTTTGTTTAACTTCTACATGTTGTTCTTTCTTATTACTTCAATCTTCTCTTCAGAATTCTTGATATCATAAATTGATGTACATTAATGTCTCACTTCTTTCATATGTATCAGATCATTTCTTTCTGCATGACTTACAACTAATCTTTGAGATAAACTATGTGTGAGATGATGAGATTTCTTTACATGAAACTGCGTAGTAAAAAATAATAAAATAGCACTTTATTGATGATAAAATTAATTGCTAAGAAATGAAAGTGAAAGCTTGCAGAGTTTTCATTTTCTATCAAATCATTATTTCTATTTATTTACTAGTCTTCTGATTGATAATAAGATTCATCTGTACATGATGTTGATTACAAATCTTTTGATTCTATTCTTTGAATAGAAGTCAAAAAAATCAAGAGATTTCAATTCAACGCAGTTCAAATGATGTTAAAACATTGCGTGATCAGAAAAGTCATCATGCAGAGTTTTCATTCACATGACAATATCTTTCTAACAGTTACAATTGATTTACGAAGAAGATTAATGACATGTCAATGTCAGTAAGAGATGAAAAGATATCTAGTGAAAAAGTCGATCTCAGTATGAGAGTCATGACTACAAGTGATTGAAGAATTTGCAATTTATTGACTGCGTCGATATATTGAAACGTCTTCATCACATTAACAATGTTATCAAGTAATTGATGAAAAAATATCAGATAAAATAGTCATTCTCAGTCTGAGAGTTGTGATTACAGTGCTTGAAGAAGTAGTGATTCATTGATCACGCTGATATATTGAAGAGACTTGAACTCATCTTCTTTACTTGACATCAAGTTATATATCTATCTACGTGAAAAATCAAGAACTCAAGAGAATGATCAGAATGCATTCTCTTTCATTGATCAGAGTCAAACATCAAACGATTGCGATTGCATATTTATACTAACAATTCATTCAACATCTACGTGACATAAGTCAAATCAAGAGAAGAAAAGAATTACTCAATATAATCACATTTTATCTTTTCATCATGTGCATCTCTCTTTCATCACATATTTCTCTGTGCAATGAATGACAATCATTGAGTAAGAGAACACAGCTCTACATATGTTATAATCACGAGCATCACGAATGCAAAGAAAACGTCTTTCATCTTTGAATTGAGAATCAAATTGATACATCATTGTATAAAATATCATCAATAAAGAGCAGAGCAAAGACGATGCGTCATAAATGAACAATACAAATACTCATTAAGAGTTTACTTGAGCATCACACGCTGAATAGAAGTTATAAATGCAAACTTGATACATAGTCTCATGATCATTGTTTCAACGACGTGAAGTCATCATATAGATGACAAGTGATTTTCTTTCTCAGAGAGTTTTGTTCACTTGATATAAATAGCATAGAGTTTCTCATTAAACTGATCGTCAAGTCGAGTTTTAATATCAATCTTCTGATTCAACTTGAGTACTCGAGTTCAATCTTCTGACTCAACTTGAATACTTGATTTCAACATTCTGACTTGATCTGATATTAATCTTGAATCGATATCAGATTTGAATTCTTGACTCAACTCATTAAGAAATCGAAAATGACATCAAATGTCAAGATTTACTATTTTTGAATTTATTACGTCATTATATTTGAAAGACTTACGTGAAACAAATGAATCTATTTCTCTTCTTGTTGTTTGCATTATCTTGTTGCATTATCTATAAAATATATTGCAAGATGTCTGATTCTGATAAAACATACAAATTATCAAGATCTTTAATCGAGAAAGAATCTAATTTCTCGATCGTTCATTCGTCTACTTTCAGTAGTCTTTATTCTAATGAATTTGCAAGTCAAGAGTCACGAAACATCAATCAGAATTTCGTCGAAAAGAAACGAACTCTTCAAGAAGCGATGAATAAAATTCATCGCGATACTTCTCTTCTAATATTAAGAGAGAATAATCAGTATGTTGAGTGAAGTGCTGATATCAATGCTCAATTTCAACAATGATGACTACAGACGTCTGTTGACGAAAGTGTCATCAACAAGACTCAAAGAAAGATAGGTAATTCACTTTAAGCTAAGAAGATTGAAGTAAATAAACAATTCAACATCTGAAACAAGTTTATTCAAATGATCTTGACGTTGAAAGAATATTCTAAGATTTCATGCAAGAATTGTCTTAAAATTCTAGATCATTCTATGACTATTGATGAATCTAGTACGTTCAATATGATCAAGCATCTCAAGTCAAATGCTTGTCAGAAACGAAAACGACTCAACTTTCTTTCACAGCTCAAGATATCTTTCGATCATGTAAGTTCAATATGATAATGCAAATAGATAATGCAAAGTTGATGTATTTATAGAAGAAAAGTCATATCAACTTATCATTTCAATTCAATCAACAAAATTGAAAAAAGATATTGTATCAGATCTTCGTTGCACTGAATTTGTCTTTTCAAATCATTTAAAACAAGCATTTTCAACAGTTACTACAAATGCTTCATTTAGAGATTACTCTTGTGCATTGCATTAAATTGTCAAACATGATTTTCTTGAAATATGATGAAATTCAAGCAAAGATAAAGCAAGACTTAAAAGAGTCACGACAGATTTCTATTGCGTTGAATGCATGATCTATTTCTCAAAAAGTCGCTTATCTGAGAGTTTTGATATATTGAATGAATGCTACATTTCAATATCGTGAACATCTCATTGAATTTACATCTCTTCAAGTTGAACATACTGATCATCATTTAATGCAAAAGCTGTTCAAGATTTTGAATACATACAACATTAAGAACAAGCTTTTTGATGTTGTTATTGATAATGCAAGCAACAATGACACTCTAAAGAAGAAGCTTGAAAGAGCGCTCAGTCGACGCGACATTTCATGAAATAGAGCACAAAACTCAATATCTTGTATAACTCATATCATCAATCTAATAACTCAAGAGTTTATCAGAGCTATTGAATCAAAGACTTTGAACAACAATTTCGTTATGTCATTAGACGACGATCAAGTTGAGAATGTAATCACAAGCAATGATCTTTGCACTGTTGTCAAGAAGATATTTATCAAGTTGATAATGCAAAAAGATAATGCATTTACTAATCAGTGAAACAGATTCGCGCTCTTACTATTGTCATCAACAGTTCTTCTCAACGAAAGCTTTGCTTTCTAAAGCTTTAAGTCACAAGATCTCAAAAATTGATACAAGACATTTGCATTGTTACAAAGCATGTCGACGTTGAATAGAGTCTAGTCAATAGACTCTAGAGATTTCAATATGTGAACAAGAAACAATGATGTTTCAAATTGAAATATGCTGAAACATTTCATCTATTCAAGCTCTAGCAAATTGACTACTTCGTTTCTTTGTTCGTTCTACTATAAATACAGCTCGAAACTGTCTTCTTTCTTCTGTATTCTTAGTTTCCTAGTTAGAGCTATCTCTATTGATCAAACATTCTATTCAGCTACGCACTATCTCGCTGCAGTGTGATTAGATTCTAAGCATGATTTCAACATGCATTCGCTGAAACTCTATTTATTTGATGCTTTGATGTGCATATCAACTGCGTGACACAATTGATATATGAGTCGAGAAATTCTTGACAGATGCAAAGATTCAAGCTATTTGATTAAAGAAGAACGAATGATCACTAGTATTGCTTGTTGACAATATGTTAAATTCTTTCTACAAGCTAACTCTGATTGTGTCTAGAATCATCAATGTTGACATACATTTAGAATTTCAAATGTTTGATGCTCTTTTCAATCATCTCAATGTTATTGAGACGATAGTACGCGATAATGCATGTACTTCACAAGCACTTGTTCTTCAAGCTTGCGAACTAGCTTTTAACAAGCTTGCAAAGTACTATTTCAAGACGAAGAGCAAAGATGAACTGATATACAATCTCGCTATGATTTTAAATTCTACTCAAAAGCTGAATTTGTATCAAGATTGAAATGCAAATGAGAATGATTCTCATTTTTATTACAACAAGTACAGAAAAGAGTTCAAGAACTATTTTTGTCATCATTATGAAGAGAGAACTACAATTGCAGAAGTCAAAGCACAAGTAACTAGTGATGTTGATCAGATAATGCAATATGATAATGCAATTGATCATTTGTTAACAATGCTATAGTCTGTTGTGATGATTACATGAACTCTTCTTCAAAGAACTCAACGTCGCTCTGTATCTGTTAGTGAAGATGATCAATATCTTTGCACTGATGCTATTGTTGAGAAGTTTTCAACATGAGAGTATTGAAGAGACAACGTCTTGAACTATTCAAGATTAACTCAAATGACTAAGAATGTTCTTTCATGTTCAATATTCTCTGTAGATATTGAATGAACATTCAGTCTTGCAAGAAGAGTTTGTTGATGAGATTGATCACAAATGACTTCAGAATCAGTTGAACAGATAATGCTTCTCAAGTATTATAATTGTATCATGAACTTGAATTCTGAGAAAACTATCATCGAAGCATGAAATATTTATCACAAAGAAGAAGATGAAGATAACACAATTGATGAATCTGATGATTCTTTCAAGACAGATTTGCAGAATGTTGTACGTTCTATTAATGTTTAAATGTTCAATATCATTTCATTTTATGTTGCTTTTGCATTGTCAATGTATGTAGTATGATAACACACTTACGAGATAATGCAAAGAGATAATACAGTTCGTAGAGTGTATTGCTATGCTAAATAGCTTGATTTGATCAAGTTATCATGAATGCTATTTCTATTCATGATTCAACTGAATTTCAAGATTACGCATCAAAGTCTTCATGAGTATCAAATCTCTCTGCTAAATGATTACTCACTTGACATGAATAGCAAGAAGATTGCTATCTGCATATGTAAAGCATGATATCAGTAAGTGTTGTAAAACATCAAGAGTAATGCAAATGAGTAATGCATTTACTGACAAGAAATTCACATAGAAATGCTTTTGTGATCTTCTAAAGAGCAAGCAGAGTCGAAGTTTGAATTCTGTAGTTCTCATCGCTCATTCTTGAACTAAGTTGATTCATATCAGTCTTATTCTGAAGAATTTCTCATATTAATCTTTCGAATGAAATCTTAAATATTAACAAATTCGCAGCTTTCTGATAACGACGAATTTCTTGAAGAACGATAATTTCTGACTTTCATTTTCTCTTTGTCTGTTGCAATAAATTAGCTGTTAATTGCTTGATGTATTATCTGTTTGCATTAACTTCTCAATTCTATTTATCTTGTTTTCAAGCAAGATCTTGCTTTCAGACACAATTTTATGATCTTGTCTTGATTCTTTTTCAATTCGATTTAATGAATATTTATCATCATGAGTTGACTTTCTCAAATCATCATGCAATGTGTCTTCGCTTGACTTTCTTTTTAAATCAAGTCTGTCAGCAATGCGTAACAAGAAATGCATTATTTAAATGCATTATCTGTTTGCTTGCAACGCGTCATGAATATGATGTAGATTATTCGATCACGATTTGAAAAGTTGCAATAATTGAGTAGAAAATTGCAATAATTGAGTAGAAGATAGCGATAATTGAGTAGAGTGAAAGCAAAGTGAAGTACAATGTCAACAAGAGATGATAACTGAACAAACTGTGTTAATAGTATCATTTTTATGATGAATGTGTTTATCATATCACTATTATGATGAATGTATTGATTGCATCATTGAGATGATGATTGTGATGATTGCAGCTCTAAAATGATGAATGAATTTCAAAATTCAGTTTTAACTCTAATTTATCTATATCTTACATTTATTCTAACACTAACTTTATCTACACTTCATGTTTATTCTAACTTTAACTTTATTTACGTTTCACATCTATTTTAACTCTTGTTACGATTCTAGCCTTCGTCTTTTCTTCATCTAGTCTTCGCCTGATTTCATTCTAATCGAGTCTAGCGAAAATCTGATCTAGAGATGATATCATTGAGACTCTGCATCATATGTGTAAGACGTCAACTCAATCGAGTCTAGCACAGAGCTGAGAAACACACATATAAGAATCGAGTTCTTTTCTGTAGATACTTTTCTTTCTTAGCATTTATCTATTAGTTAAATGACATTTCTATGACTCGCTCTAGATCGATCTCTAACAGTAAATAAATGCTAATCAACTACTCTGCTATCGACGTGTAGACGATACGAAATAACCTACTTCGTTTATTCAGAAAATTCGCAAGAAATTCTTCGAATTACTTTCATCAAAACACATCTGCAAATTTACTCAAATTTATCAAATCAATCACTCAATCTTACTACAATCAAATTTACTCTTATCTTTTTCATAATGACACACGACTCTGAATCAGTCAAGTCACGAACAGCTCATCTGCTTAGAAGCACTGTTAGTAGACGAGTTTTTCTTATTTCTTTCGATGCTTCAGCGAGATCTCAGAATGTCGCTATTTCATGAGACATCAACACAAGTCAACAACTTTGTCAATGAGCTATTGATCAGTCAGACGAGATCATCAAGATGCTGATCGAGCTAAGAGATCAACGAGACATGACTTTGAAACTCAACGAGCAATGAATCGATGTTCAAGTCAATCACATCAAGAAACTTGATGAGCTAGAAATCAATCAAATGACAATAGACACTCAAGAAGAGACTATCATCAAACTACAAGAGAAAGTCTTGAGTCTAAAAAAGAAACAACGTTCAGCGAATCAGCTTCGATCTCGTCAGTTTACTGAATCTCAAGTTTCTACGAAATCTCTACCTCGTCAATCTATCGAGAATCATACTTGACGTGAGTCGTTCACTTTATTCAATAATGATTATCACAAGTCTTTCAAGTTTTCGAACTCTTCTGTATTCATCGACGAAGATGAATCAACATGAAATAGCTGAAGAATCAAGATGAACGACAAGCTTCAGACTAATGTCAATCACTTCGATAATGAGAATATCTGTATTGTCTATGTGATATCTAGACTAGAAGATGATGCTGCTGAACATATCTTCGCTTGACGTCGTCATGATGCTTCGCATTCTTACATCTCGATCTACGAGCTATTTGAGCATCTGAAAGAAATATACGATGAACTGAATAGAAATCGAAAGTGTCGTCGTGAGTACAACGCTCTGAGACAAACAGACAAGTCTTTCAATGTCTTCTACTTCGACTTTATGAAGCTATTCAGCTATCTAAACTACGACGATTGCATTCTGATGAACGATCTTCAGAATAAAATCAATAATCGCTTGCAGAACACTCTATCAGTCTGTTCAGAGAATTTTACTTTGCTCACTCGCTTAAGAATCTTTCTTCAAAATGTGAATAATAAACAGCGAGTCAACTATCAGCTACGCAGTCAGCTTCGCACTGTCATCGTCAAAGTCATGATCGTATCTGATAAATGCGCTGCTACTTCATTGTCAGTAACGACTTTGATAATCGATTATGTTAAGTCTATTTTCTCTTCTATTTCTGAGTCAGCAAGATCGTCTATCATTTGCTATACTTGCAAGATCTCGAGTCATTTGTTCAAGAATTGCTCTCAGAACAAGATTAACACTTCTGCATCTTGTGTCTTCATCTCTCGTCTACATGAAATCGTCATTTCAAAGAATAAAGAGAATGAGAAAATGTCTTCTGAGAATAGCGAGGCAAAAAACTAGAGACTTTCATCAAAGACGCGATGAAAGAGATGTTAATTTCTTCAACGATAAGCATGTCAGATGACTCTTTTGCTTCTGAATCTTTGACTACTGAATGTGTACTTTCTAGCAATGAAATTAGTTACTCATTGAAGTCATTGATTGACATCGAAGCTGCTGACTATTCGTTCATTGATGAAGTGATCGCGCAGATTGTTTGTGATCAGTTGCAAATC
>JAABUS010008145.1_pt1 | contig 11616 bp, 13 predicted proteins | sample 5560161 | NCBI WGS metagenome assembly JAABUS01 (sample SAMN10711885, study PRJNA513376) | rock metagenome | isolation source: Antarctica rocks | place: Antarctica: Victoria Land, Trio Nunatak nord | collected 2016-01-04
TTCCCCGCCTGGGCAAGCAGAAGACGATCGTCGCCGTCCAGCACTCCATCCTGACCGCCGTCTGGCACATGCTCAGCGGCAACGTCACCTACCACGACCTCGGCGGCGACTGGCCAAGGGAGACGCCACCTCCTATGACGCCCTGATCGTCATCCACTCGGTGACCTCAGCTCCAACCGGAGCCGTCCTGGCGTACGTCTCGTTTACCAGCGTCCAAGCCCCCGAGAAGGGACCCGACGGCGACAGCTGCGACAACTGGGACCTCGACTACACCATGATTCCCTCCAGCGGCACCTGGTTGATTGACCAGGTCAAGGGTCACAACGGAGGCCCCACACACGCCGCCTGCTGACTGCAGGAGTGGGGCGGCCTCGTTCGTCGAGACGCTCATCACCCAGGGCGCAGGCCAGCCGTACTGGCGCCGGTCTGGTGGTGTCGTGACCAAGGATAACTTCGGGGAGGCCGCCCATGCCCGCAAGCGCGGTATGCCACATTGCTTCTCCCTTGCAGGCGGCATCCGGTGCCGTCGAGTCAACGATTCTTTCTGGACCGGACCAGTAGGAAGCCCTACGGTCGACGGATCGTGTTCCCCAACGCAAGGAGAGACGTCATGGCGGGAAGGTTCGAGCTGTACAAGGACAAGTCGGGCAAGTTCCGGTTCCGGCTCAAAGCGAGCAACGGGCAGGTCATCGCAACCGGTGAGGCGTATGAGACGAAAGCCAGCGCCTTGAATGGCATCGAGTCGGTGAAGAGGAACTCTGCCGGCGCCAAGACGGATGACCAGACGGACTGAGCCCGAAGCTGACGGGCAGGCCGCGTGGCCTCACCGACGCCACGACGTGCGCGATCAGGTCCACCTGGTCATCGCCGAGTTCGTTGGCCTGTCTCGCGTTTAGTCTCCTGCGATCTGCCGGCGCGGCGGCGTCGGCGGGGCATTGCTTAAGCCCGGTGGGCCACCCTACGGACCCACCCTTCGCCGTCCCGCCCAGCATCCTCGGGGCCGGGGGCTCTTCCTGCGCTACTCACCGATGGGCCTTCGCGCCCGGCCTGGGACGACCCGTGAACCGCAGCGACCACCACCTGCTCCCCCGTCCGACCGGCCCCGAGGGGCCCCCATGTGGAAAGAGCCGGACAGGCCGGCCGACTACACACGCCCTCGGACCTGAGCGACTTCAGGACCACCAACAATCTCCGCGCGGGAACGCGGAATTCACCATCGGTGGATCAGGGCTGAAAGACTGGACTGAGGCAGCCAGCCCCAGAGACAGAGCGGCGGTCAAGGAGGTGATCCGGTGAGGTCACGATGGCGCCTTCCGCTGCGAGGTGTCATGGCGGGTGTGTTAGCCGCAGCGGTCAGTGCGTGCTCGTCCCCCGCCCCGAGCAGAGGGGAGGTTTCATCGAGCGCGGCGACGTCATCGACGGGCGTTGCCTCGTCGCTGGCCACCTCGCCGGCGATCGCGCCTGGTACTCCCGCCCGGACCACGTCGTGGTGGTGGTGATGGAGAACCACTCGGCCGCCGACATCAGCGGCAACGGGGAGGCGCCGTACATCAACGCCCTGGCCGCTCGAGGGGCGCTGTTCACGAGATCCTTTGCGGTCGCTCACCCGAGCGAGCCGAACTACCTGGCGCTGTTCTCTGGCTCGACACAGGGGGTGACGAGCGATGCCTGCCCTCTGACGCTGACAGGGACGAACCTAGCCGCCGAGCTGGCTCAAGCGGGCGGCACCTCTGCTGGGTACTCGGAGGGTCTGCCAGCCGTTGGGGATCCGGTCTGCAGCAGCGGCACGTATGCCCGCAAGCATCCGCCGTGGGTGAACTTCCCGTCCCTGCCCGCGACGGTGCACCAGCCCTTCACGGCGTTCCCTTCCGACTTCGCGGCGTTGCCGACCGTCTCGTTTGTCATCCCCGACCTAGACCACGACATGCACGACGGCAGTGTCGCTACCGGGGACACCTGGCTGGCCGAGCAGCTACGCCCGTACGCCACCTGGGCTGAAGGACACAACAGCATGCTCGTGCTGACCTTCGATGAGGATGACCGCAGCCGGGACAACCAGATCACCACGATCATCGTGGGCGCTCATGTCCGAGCCGGGCGCTACGACGAGCACCTCGACCACTACCGACTGTTGGCCACCCTGAAGGCCCTGGCCGGCTTGGGCAACTCCGAACCCGGTGCCCTGCAGCCGATCACCGACGCTTGGGCGCGGTAAGTCCGCTGCTTGAAGTGGTCACGGTTTCGACGGTCTCGAGATTCCCAGGAAACCAGGAGCTGCCCGCAGTCAGCAGTCAGCCAGATCGGCACGGGGGTCTGCGTCTGGCAGGCAGGGTCGGACACTCGTGAGCGCCTGCCTGCCAGACGGGCGTAGTCAGCCTCAGGTCGCCGAGGTTGACCCGCTCCCGGCACCTTGCGGCAGCGGTGACTGTGTTTGGAAGGGTTGCAGGATGTGCTTGGCCATGAGGTCGAGTTGGTTGAGGTCGGCGGTGAGGGTGTGCAGCATGAGGTATTCGACTCCGGCTTCGGCTCTGGTCTGGATCTTGTTCTGGATTTGGTCGATCGTGCCTGTGAGGTAGACGGCGTCGATGTAGTCCCAGGGCCGCTCGTCGCTGACGACTTGGCCGAATCGGTCTTTTTGTTCGTTGGCCACCGTTTCGGCAGAGCGGTTTTCCGTGAGCCAGGTGAAGTTCTCGTGGGCGACGGTGAAGGGGTGACCGGATAGCTGCTTCGCTGCTCGGGCTTGGACTATTTCGTTGAGGTCGTCGGCGATCAGGTCGGGGGGGCAGGTGGGGCGCGCGATCCAGCCGTCGGACTTGACGATGCGCTCCAGGACGGTGGGGCTCATCCGGGACTGTTCGGGGGAGGCTTCGTGTTCGAGTTGTCGGCCGCCGCCGACCCAGGTCGGCGGCGGCGTGTTCGGGTGTGGCTCGACGGTTACTTGGTCGAGGTTGTAGAACCGGCCGTGGAAGTCGACGCCGTCCTTGACGAGGAGGGCTTTGGTGGCCTCAAGTATTTCGTCGGTGCGGGCGCCGCGCTCGGACTTGTGGACGCCACACGCCTCGAATTCGGGGCCGTACCAGCCAACACCGATGCCGTATATGTAGCGTTCCCCGGATAGGTGGTGCAGGGTGGCGATTTCTTTGGCGAGGACGGCCGGCTGGCGCAGGGGCAGGATGAGAATGGATGTGCCGAGTTTGACGCGTTCGGTGATTGCCGCCACATGGGACAGGGTCATGAGCGAGTCGAGCCAGGAGACGCTGTAGAAGCGGCGAGCGGTTACGACGTGGTCGGTGATCCATAGGGAGTCGAATCCGAGCTCTTCTGCCCGTCGTGCGAAGGAGCGCAACCGGGTGGCTTCGTCCGGGCCGCGGTTCGCGAAGAGGAAGGAGGGTAGGAACACGCCAACTTTCATGCTGCACCTCGGTCGTTGAGGAGGCCGACTTCGACGAGGGTTTTGCGCAGCCGGTCGCGTTCCGTCTCGGGGATGGGCAGCAGCGGCGGCCGGACGTGGGCGTTGTCGAGGATCCCGAGCATGACCAGTCCTTCCTTGAGCCGGGCGCGATAGTTGGCTACTGGGGCTGCGAAGATCACGTCGGCGAGTCGCTGGACTTGAGCCCCGAGCTGTTGGGCCGTGTCCAACTTCCCGCTGCGCCATGTCTGGATCATGTCGGCTTGTTCGCGGGTCATGATTGCTCCGAAGCCGACTAGTGCTCCGGTGCATCCGAGGATGAAGGACTCGAGGATGAAGTTGTCGTTGCCGGTCAGGAGCGTGAAGTCGCCGTTCTGGTACTTGGGCAGCGATTGGACCATCCGGACGGTGTCCAGGTACCGGCGTGCGTCGAAGGAGGCCTCTTTGAGAGCGACGACCTCGTTGATGTTGAGGAGTTGCTGGAGTGTGGTGTTATCGAAGTTCACGCCGCCGAGGGCGGGCTGGAGTTGGAAGGCGATCAGCGGTAGCCCGACATCGGCGATTGCCTGGTGGTACCGAATCGGGATTCGCGGGTCGAGCGGCGTCGACAAGTAGGCCGGGATGGGAAACACGAGGAGAGCGTCAGCTCCAGCGGCGTTGAAGTCGTGGGCCTGTTGAACCGCTTGGGCGGTAAACGGTCCGCCGAGTCCGACGACGCAGGGGAGGCGGGTTTCTTCTTTCACGACCTCAAGGACTCGCAGTTTCTCTTGGTGCGTGAGGTGAGGACCTTCTCCGGTGTCGACGTTGACGGCGAGGGCGACTGGTCCTTGCTGGTCGATCCAGCGCACGTATCTTCGCAGTCCGTCCTCGTCTGGTTCTCCGCCTTCTCGCATCGGCAGGACGATGGCAGGTATGAGGCCGTTGAGGTCGATGGTCATAGCAGTGTCTCCTCGCGCTGCGCAGCTAGCGCGGCGAATGTGGTGTTCAGGTGGTTGGCGATCCGGTGCGCCATCGCGTTGAGCACGTCCTCGCCCTTTGCGGCGCTGGCTTGGGACGGCCTGCCCCATATTCCGTCCGGGGTCAGTGCACGTATGGGGAGAATGTCGAGGGCCTCGCGGGGGACGTCCGGCACGAAGTCGGGTGGCCGGGTGCCGACCGCATCTGGATCGAGGTGCAGCATCAGGGAGGTTTCGGTGGCTCCGGCGTGCAGGTCTTCGGCGAAGCTGTCGGCCCAGATCACCGCCTCAGGAACGAGCCAGACGGTGCGGTCTTCGTGTCTCGCGTTGATGTCACGGATTGTCGGACGCAGGATCCAGTTACCGCCGTGCCCGGACAGGATGGCGAGGCGATGGATTCCGCTGACTGCGCAGGAGTCGGCGATGTCGCGCACGACTGCGGCGAGGGTCTCGGGGCGCAGTGACATCGTGCCGCTGAGTCCACGGTGTTCGGCGGACGTGCCGTAGGCAAGGATCGGCAGTCGCAGGGCGCCCAGTTCCCGGCTGACGATGTCGGTCAGGGCCTCGGCGACCATGGCGTCGGTGCCGACGGGCAGGTGTGGCCCGTGCTGTTCGCAGGCGCCGATGGGAAGGATGGCCAGTTCGGGAAGCGCGGACGCGATAGTGGCAGCGCTGCTGCGTGGGTCCAGAACCGTCGGAGAAGTCATCGCTCTTCATCCTGCTTGCTGGTACTGCTGATAGACCGAAGTGTCCGGCAGGAACTTCGGCGTCCATTTCGTGCTGAGGTCTGCTGGCGAGCCGGTGAGGATGGCACCGTCATAGAGGATCTGTTCGGTCTGTTTAAGGCCGTTGTCATCGAAGGTTAAGTATTGGCCCTTGCCGAGTGACGTGCCGGTCGCCCACAGGCTGGCGTCGGTCTTAAATCCTGCCAGGTTCGCCTTCTGCGCGTCGGCAGTTTGGGTCAGCGCAGGGTTGGTCTTCGCTTCGACTGCAAGGGCCTCCTCGGGGTGGTTGGCTGACCAGGCCATTCCTTGCGCGGTAGCAGCCAGGAAGCCCTTCATGGCGTCGTTGTGGTCCTTGAGCCAGTCGTTGTTTGCAAAGATCGACAGGCCATAGCCTTGTTGGCCGAAGTTGGCTGCGCTGAGGATGGTGACCGGGACGCCTTTGGCCTCGAGGTCGATCTTGGCGCTAGCGAAGTTGGCGAGGAAGTCCACGCTTCCTTGGGCCATCTCGGCGTATCCCGGGGCGGCGATGCCGACTTCCTTGATCTTGGAGGCGTCGAGGTGCTGTTGGTGCGCGAAGGCCTTCCAGAAGATGTACGGGGATCCGCTGGTCACGGCTCCGAAGGTCAGCCCCTCAAGGTCTTTGGGTTGTGGGTTGGTTTTGCCTTTCAGCGCGTCGTTGCGGACGACGACGGCGAACGCGTTGTTGCGCCAGACGACTGCGGTCCCGGTAAGCGGGAGCCCTTTGACTTGGGCCTGCATGACGGCCACGGTGTCGGCGACCCCGACCTGGGCCGTGCCACTGCCGACGAGGGTGGCGGTATCGGACGACCCGCGTCCGGGCTGCAGCGTCACATTGAGGCACTGGCTCTTGTAGTACCCCTTATCTTTGGCGACGTAGTACGGAACTTGTTCGTAGTCGACTGTCCAGTTGAGCCGGAACGTCATGTCGGTCGTTCCCGCGCAGCCGCCAGAGGTTTGCCCCCCCTGCCCTTCGGGCGACGTGGTGCCGCCGCCACTGCAGGCGGCCAGTCCGAGGACGAGCATGACCAAGGCCAGCACCGGCTTGTCGTGTCTGTACCGCATCGAGGTTCCTCCTGATGATCAGTAAGTGGCCGCGACCGGTTGGTCGCTGCTGCTCCACGGGGTGATGAGCCGGCCAAGTAGGTCGACGAGCATGAAAAGGACGACACCCATGACGACCAGGACGGCGATCGCGGCGAAAGTGAGCCGGGTTTCAAGCTGGCTTTGGGCGTAGAGGATCAGGTATCCCAGCCCGGCGTTCGCACCGACCCATTCACCCACCACTGCTCCAACTACCGCCAGGGTCATTCCGATCTTCATCCCGGACATGATCGAGGGCAGAGCGTGGGGGAGTCGGACCTTGCGGAACGTTTGCCACGGGTTGGCGTCCACCGACCGCAGCAGCTCCAGCAGACCGGTGTCCACGCTCATCAGTCCTTGAGCGGCGGTCACGACGATGGGAAAGAAAACCAGCGTCATAGTCACCGCGATCTTGGGCCATATCCCGAAGCCGAGCCAAACCACGAACAGCGGCGCAACGGCTACCTTGGGCACTGCCTGCGAGGCGACGATGAGCGGGTAAAGCACACGCTCAAGGAAACGGGAATAGGTGATACCGATGGCCAGCACGAAGCCCAGGACGGCGCCGAGACCAAAACCAGCGAGGGTTTCCTGCAGGGTTACCCACGTGTCTTGGGCGAGGATCGACGACCAGGATGCCGCGAGTTCTTGCGCGATCGCGGTCGGCGAGGGCAGCAGAAACTCCTTGATGTGCGCGAGATCGACCCATAACTGCCACAGCAGGACGATGAACGCTAGGGCGAGCAGCGGCACTATCGTCCGCGCGAAGCTTCGCCGTAGGCGGGTCAGGGGTCCCTTCGGGCTGGGAGCGTAGGCCTTCGGCTCCTTGACCTCGGGCGGCGGGGCGATGAGCGTCATGGTTGGCTGCCTCCTACTTCTTGAGCACGGTCGACCGCTTGCCGTAGGCGCCGTCGGACTTCGGCGAACTCCACGGTGTCCCGCATCTCCCTGGTGCGTGGTCGTGGGAGGTCGATGGGCACTTCTTCCAGCACCCGGCCTGGCCGTGCGGTCATAACGATGACGCGGTCGGAGAGGAAGACCGCCTCCTCGATGGAGTGGGTGACGAAGAGCAGCGGACGCGCCTGGGCCCAGACGCCGAGCAGTACCTCGGCCAGGATTTCGCGAGTGAGCGCGTCCACCGCGGCGAATGGCTCGTCCATCAGTAGCACCGCTGGCTCGAAAGCAAGGGCGCGGACGATGCCCACACGCTGACGCATCCCGCCGGACAGTTGACGCGGATAGCTGCCGTCGAACCCGTCGAGTCCCACCTGACGAAGCAGTTCACGGATCCGTTCCTCATCGACTGCCTCCTTTCCGATGACCTCGGCTAGCAGCCGCGCGTTGGTGAACACCTTGCGCCAGGGAAGCAGGCTTGCGTCCTGAAAGACGAACCCAAAGGCGTGCCGCTTTCGCGCTTCCTCGACAGTCCCCCCCAGCACTCTGACGTCGCCGTCAGTCGGTTGAATAAGCCCACCAATGACCTTCAGCAGGGTCGTCTTTCCGCAGCCAGACGGTCCCAGCAGGCTGACGAACTCCCGTTCGCCCACGTCGAGGTTCGTCTGGTCCAGGGCCACGAGGCCGCTCTGGCCTCGCCCCCGCTGATAGACCACCCGTACGTCACGCAAGGAGATCGCAGCGGGCTTAGCCAGGCCGTCGGGGAGCCGCTCGTCCGCATGGTGTGGGAGCGGACCACCATGTGCCGGCAGCAATGCTTTAGTCGCCTTCGAAGCCGTCGCAGCCCGTGTTCGTGGTGACCAGGTCATCTCACGCTCCCATCAGATCGCCCGCTCGCCGTGCTCCGGCGCGAGTCGTCGGGCGTGAATCGAGCGGTGGGCGGCGCACCGTCGGGCCCGAAGACGGCTGGTTGACCTCCGGTGTGCCAAAAAACCACGGTGTCGTCCCTGCCCCAGCGCCCTTCGCGGGCGGCGCCGAGCAGCCCAGCAAACGCCTTACCTGTGTACACCCGGTCCAGAACGAGGGCGGACCGCGACGCGGCCCAGAGCACTGCCGCGTCGGCTTCTGCTGTGGGGAGCGCGTAGCCGCCGCCTTGCCAGCGTCCGTCTACGACGACCTCGTCTGGTGTCACCTCGACGTCGAGACCGAGGCTCTGCAGAGCGGCCGCGGCCAGAGCGGACGAAGCGGTCGTCAGGTCGACAGGTCGTTTGGCGACCCCGATCGCGAGGATGTCCGGAAGCTGGACGCTACTGTCGCGGCAAGCGGCCCGTCCGGCGAGCAGGCCCGCGTGAGTTCCGCCGCTAGAGCTGGCGTGAACAATCGTGGACGGCTCAAGCGACTGGTCAGCGCATTGGGCCCGAAGCTCCAGCCAACCAGAAACGAACCCGAGCACTCCCACAAAGGTGCTTCCTCCGATGGGCATTTCATAGACGCTGCTTCCTTCGGCGCTGAGTTTGCGCGCCAGGTCCGACATGTGTTCTTCGAGCCGGTCCCAGTCGTCGGTGCCCGGGAAATGGAGGATGGCGCCGAAGAGGGCGCCCAGCAGCTGGTTGCCGGCCAACTGCTCAGGCTGGTCACCGCCCAACACGACGTGGGTAGGCATCCCGAGCACAGCTCCCGCGGCGGCGGTCAGCCGGGCGTGATTCGACTGTGCCGCGCCCACCGTGATGAGCGTATCGGCCCCTCGATGTCGGGCGTCGCCGCAGAGAAACTCCAGCTTCCGAACCTTGTTCCCGCCCATGCCGAGGCCGGTAAGATCGTCGCGCTTGACGAGTAGGTTGGCGCCGCCAGGTAGCCGGGGGCCACGCACCAAGGGGGTGGGTAGACTGGCGAGTCGCAGGCGAGGGACGTCGGCTAGCGCCTGCTGGAGGCCTTCCGCCGTCATCGAGTGCCTTTCTCCAAGACTGGCGCCGTTGACTCTCGGACGACAAGCCCGCATGGGTGCACGTTGACCCGGCGGCCGGGCTTGCCCTCGGGTCGCTGAAGACGTCTGATCAAACGAGCCACCCCGGCCCTTCCGATTTTTGCCATTGGCAGGACGACGGTGGTCAGTGGCGGAGCCAGCCACTGTGCGACAGGGACGTCATCAAACCCCACAACAGATACGTCTTCGGGGACCCGCATGCCGCGTCGCCGCAGTTCGTGTAGACATCCGATGGCCATCGCATCGTTCGAGGCGAAGACGGCGGAAAAGCCCGTGCCCGACTCCACGATGTCCGCCAGAGCTTGCATGCCTCCAACAGCGTCGTAGCCACCGGCCCTGACCAACCGGGCGTCACGGTCGATGCCCGCCCTCAACAGTCCCTGCTCATAGCCCAGGCGTCGTTCCCTGCTCGTGCGAAGACCCGGAGGGCCGTCGATAAAGGCGATGCGCCGATGCCCAAATCCGATGAGATGCTCGGTTGCCAGCACAGCGCCGCCCTGGTTGTCCGGCACCTCGGCCAGCCATCGATCCAGCCGTGGCCCCAGCGCGACCACTCCGCCGCCATACGCCTCGATCGCTGCCACCAGCGGCGCCAGCTCGCGGCGATAGTCGGCGTTGTCCAAGCCCCCACCGACGAAAAGCAGTCCGGCTGTCTTGTAGTCGATCATCTGTCGGATGTAGCGAAGCTCCGTTTCGGGGTCCCGGCCGCTGTTGCAGACGACTGCGAGGAATCCCGCCTCGGCCGCAGCATCGGCGACAGCTCGCGCACCTTCCGCGAAATATGGATCGCGGATGTCATGGACGATGACTCCGATGGTGTTGGAGTAGCGACCACGAAGTCCCCTTGCTAGCGCGTTAGGCCGAAAACGGAGCTCGGACGACGCGCTAAGAATTTGCTCCCGTGTGCGCGGGTTGACGAGGTGGGCGGTCTGTGGATTGAGCGCTCTCGAGACCGTGGACACGGAGACTCCACTCAGACTCGCGACCTCGGACTGAGACGTCACGTCACGAGGCCGCATAAAACGACAGAGTGCAATCGTGTGCTGCAAACCATTGCAACATTGTCTGCCTCCAGTGCCATACAGTCAAGTGCAGAGAGCGGTTCACCCCGATCCAGGGATGCCACCTCCAGTACCAGGCGGGCCTGGCTCTCGAACGTCGGACGGGGCGGGCTTGAGCGGCGCTCAGGCGGCGCGGCGGTCCAGCTGGATGAACCCGTCGGGAAGGAGCGGCGTTGGAGGATGCGCCGGGTCAGGCCGTGCGCGGCCGCGAGGGCGACGCCCTCGTCGACGAAGGCGGGGGCGGTGCACTCGTAGTCGACCCCCTTCCGCTGGATCATGCAGCGGCCGGCGGCCCGGACGTTGCGGACCCAGTCCGTCCCCGGCCCCAGGGCAGCCCGATGACGAAGGTCGTCTCGCTCGGGTTCACGGTGACCGGTGTGGAGTACTGCGTGCCGCTCTTACGACCGCGGCGCCGCGGTAGGGCCCGCAGCGGCAGGAACCGGTGGCCGGCCAGGTGGACGGCGACCTTGTTGAACCGCTTCGTGGCGGCGGGGACTCCAGCCATGGCTTGAGCATCCTCCGTTCCCAGTGATCCACCAGTGCTCCTTCGACGAGAGGCAGTGCCGCTCGATGCGACCCCGACGAGGACGCCTTCCGCCTCGAGCTCTTGGGCCCCCACCTCGACGACTAGGGCGTGTCTCCAGTAGTTGAGGCGGGCTCTGGGGAATTGTGGGCGGCATGTCGCGTATGCAGGTCCTGACCGATGCCCAGTGGAGCCGGATTTCGCCGTTGATGCCGACCTCGGAAGGCAAGCGGGGCAAGCGTGGGTGATCACCGGCCGCTGGTCGAGGGCATCATCTACCGGTACCGCACCGGGATCGCGTGGCGTGACGTCCCGGTCGGGTTCGGGCCCTGGCAGACGGTGTGGAAGCGCCACCGCCGTCTCGCGGGTGACGGGACCTGGGACCGGGTGCTGGCGGTGCTCCTGTCGCAGGGCGACTCACAGGAGCTGGTCGACTGGAACGTGTCCGTGGACTCCAGGATCAACCGGGCGCACCAGCACGGCACGAACCTGACCCGACCTACGCAGGTCACCGGGGGCACTATCGAATTACACGAATCTGCGGGTCGAGCCGGCTGACCACGCGATCGGCCGCTCCCGCGGGGGCCTCTCCACGAAGATCCACCAGCTGTGCGACGGCACCGGGTTGCCGTTGGTGGTGCTGATCGGTCCAGGTCAGGGCGGGGACTCCCCGATGCTGCCGCACCTGTTGGCAGCGTTGAAGATCCACCGCGTCGGCGTACACGGCGGCCTCGGGCCGGGGCGGCCTCGGACCACACCGAGCGCGTTGCTCGGGGACAAGGCCTACTCCTCCCGCGGGACCCGGACGCTGCTGCGGTCCCGCGGGATCAAGGCCGTGATCCCCGAGCCGTCGGACCAGATCGGGCACCGCAAACGACGGGGCCGAGCAGGGGGCCGACCACCCGCCCTCGACACGGTCGCGTACAAGGGCCGCAACGTCGTCGAACGCGGGTTCAACACCTT
>JAABUS010008147.1_pt1 | contig 11613 bp, 15 predicted proteins | sample 5560161 | NCBI WGS metagenome assembly JAABUS01 (sample SAMN10711885, study PRJNA513376) | rock metagenome | isolation source: Antarctica rocks | place: Antarctica: Victoria Land, Trio Nunatak nord | collected 2016-01-04
TTGCTATTGTGCAAGTGCTGTGAGGTGGATGTTGGGGGGTGGGAATGAGCGCGGGGAGGGAGATATTGATGTGGAGGGGTTGGTGGGGTTTGTGAGGGGGAGTCAGGTGAGTTTTACTTTGACGGGTTGAGATGGTGGGTGCAGGATGTGTTTCACGGGCTGATTCGATCTGTGTGGGGAAGACATACGATGGCGGTATAGCAAAGGCGCCGCTCCACGAAGCCCACGGTACGCTTCGCTCGTGCGCTTCTATGGGATGAAAGACAAGCAATGCTCATCCGTAAAATTTCTGACAGCCGGAGAAACGTATTGCGGGATTGCAACGTTGGCGTTGCTGGGAAGGTTGCCTTTGAAGTACAGCAAAGGGGGTTCTACAAAGAATGGGGAGACGGCGATTAGTGAGGAGTTTATCGAGTCGACGATACGATGGCTCGTGTACCGGCAGACTTCGATGTTCCAGGACGAAGCGGAGGACGAGTATACAACTCATGACAACGAGATGAGCCACCACCAGCCCACCGCGAGCCATTTTCCACAAGTCTCGGATATCCAAGCCGCTCTTCCTACCCTTCCTGAAGCCTCGCACACAAATTCGAGTACCTCTCAGGCCGTGCTGCCTCCCACACACACCTCGCTTCCTCCATTAGCACCCTCGCACACCGCCCCACAACTCTCGCACAACGCCCCATCACCCTCGCGTACCGCCCTAGAATTTTCATACGCCGCCTCGGATCCCTCACACGCCAGCCCTTCACAACCACAACCAACGCCCGCACCCCCCACAATCCCACCCTCCTCCCTCCTCTGGGCCGGCTTCAACGGCCGCTGCAATAAAGTAGCCGATACCTGCTACTCGTTCTGGGTCGGCGGGACACTCTCGGTAACTCTCCTTTCCCTCCCCCTTTCCCCTTCATTACCCCCCCCCCCCCCTTCCTCCTCCAATCACACCTTCCAACATCCCTTCTCTCACCCCCCTAGCCTCCCTAATCCCACAAACCAGATCCTCCACAAAACCCACCTCACCTCCTTCCACGCCAACCGGCGCTACCTGCTCCAGCGCGCCCAGCACGCCATTGGCGGCTTTGGCAAGAACCCCGGGGATTTGCCTGGTTTGTTTCCCCCCTCTCCCTCTCCCTTCCCCTTTTCTCCTTCCCATTCCCCCCTCCTCTCTCATCCTTGTCTCCCTGCATCCCCACGCCCTACCAAGCTAACAGCGTTCCCCCTGTCAGATATCCTCCACTCGTACCTCGGCCTCGCGGCGCTGGCGACGATGCGCGAGCCGGAACTGAAGAGCTTGGATGCGGTGTTGTGTGTTAGTGTGGGCGCGAGGGAGGGGCTTGAGGGGGTGAGGCGATGAGGGCGGAGACGGGGAGGGGTCAGGAAAGGGAATTGGGTTGGGGGGAGCAGAGGTTGCGGTAAGGGGTAGGTGGGGGTGGTTTATAAATGTGCTTCGCATGATGAAATATGGGGGGCGTGATTGACTATCTATCGAACATGGAGAAGAGGTATCTAAAGCGGGTAAGCATTCACCTGGTCCATGGGAGTAACTACTCGACAACAGTGTTCCATGTTCCAATACGACATTCGCGAAAATGCGGGATCAATGCCACACCTACTCGTGCTATCCTCTCCTCCTCTTCTCTATCCTCTCAGACACATTTGCTGCGCTGACGGACCGTTATACCCTAAGAAGACAACACAACACAAAAGAAAAAGAAAAAAAATACCGCTGCTACGCCGCCAATGCTAGGTATACAACCACCTCCCCACCATAACATCGCTATAAAATCACACTCCGAATAACGTACACACCGTACTGGTACCCCCTTCACCGTCCCTGAAACGCCTTCCCCTGCACCGTCTTCTCCCCGCTCTTCGCACTCGCTGTTTTCGTGACCTCGGCCGTCTCGGTGGAGGGGCCTGTCTTCTCGACTCCCTTATTGCTGTCCGTTTTAAGCGGGATGATGCGCCCATCCGCCCCTCTCGGTTTCCGCTCCCACCCCGTTTTCAACCCCCGCTGCAGCTCGAACCGCGGGAAAATGTGCGCTTCGGTGTTGATGACGATGGAGTCCAAGGGCAGCAGATCCCGGGGCGAGAATAATAGGTAGAAATACTTCAGCGTCTCTGCTAGCCAAAAACTTTCCATGTTATCTCTCAACATGGGCGGAATCTCGTTGACTTTATCGAGACTTGTGAAACCGGCGCCGTCGCTTGCGGCGCTATACTTGACAAAATTCTTGAACATTTCCCAGCCCCATTCTCGGTACTTTTGGTCACCGGTGATGCGCCACATGTAGAAGAGCGTCTCGACGGTTTCGGGCCGTTGTAGGTTGTGGCTGTCTTGGGGCTTGATGATGTAGTCTTGTTTCCAGCTGTCATTGTCCATTTCATTACTTGTGAGTTTGCCGTCTTGTTCCATGTGCGGCGGGTCGTTGGTTTGAAAGAATGTAATTTCGGGGGCTAGACCAGTAGCGGTGACTTTGTACATGCCCCAGCATGTTTTGGTAAGTTCAATGGCGAGGTTCATCTCGTCTTCTTCTTTCCTGCCCCATTTTCCTGCTTTCTTCGCTTCTTCAACTGTAGCGCCTCCTGTGGCGCCTAGAGCGATAGTGCCTGGCATGAAGCAGACCAGGTGATCCATCTTTGGCGAGAGCTTCCCCGACAGGCCACTGGGGCGTTCGCCAAGGACGGTGAAGTGGGAAGGGGAGGAGTAGGCGATTAGATGTTTGCGGACGCCGGCAAGGGCTTGGTTCCACATGTCGAGATAGACAGGCTCTTGGTTGGAGGTCTGGAGGTATTGTTTTATAAGGTATTCGTAGTAGGAGTCTCCTCGGCTGCCAAGGCGGATGTTATCGCCCCTAAAGTGGCCAAGGTTTGCGTAGATGAAAATGGGGACGAGGCCGTCTTCCATATCGTTGTCGTCGATGATTTGCATGACCCTTTCTGCTCTGTCCCAATAGTTCTTCTCGCCTGTGAGCATTGCAAGATACTTCAGTTCCAATTGAAGAGTTGATGCCTCGGCAGTAGACGAGGCTCCATCGTCCACGTGGGACGGGACGCCCTTTAGAGTCTTCAGATTTATACTAGCATAAGGTATGCCACTTTCCGAGTCGAAAGCGCCAAGTATACGGTCTGCTAGATCTGCAGCCTTCTCAAGGTACAAATCTTCCCCTGGTGACCCTTTGTCATCATCGGCCAAGGGTGCCATTTCGGGAAATGTGGTCGACAGATAGTGGGCCGAAAGAAGTCCTCCCAGCATACGGATCGTTGTCTCAAATGTATTGACCTCATGATCCTGATCGTAATCGAGAGTTGTCGAGATCCATTCTCGAGCATGCGACAAGCGGGAGGTGAGATTCATTATCATTAGGGTATCAAGAGCGTCTACTATTATCCACCCCAGGCCTTTGTCTGTCATCTGCTTGCCTGTCTTTGAGATTGGATGATACTCGTCACAGCCTGAAAGTACAAAGTCAGTCGTTGAGCCTGAAGTAGCACATGCCTTCACCCAGGTACTTTGACCTGGGCTTAACTATCTCAAAACCCGATGAACATACCCCAGGCATACTGCGCGTAACCGTCCCAGCTGAGCGTAAACGCTTCTTTCACCCTTTCCCTTCGATCATCCCAATCCACAGTTGCAGCACCGGGCCCGCTCATCCAACCCCACGCACTTGTGCCCTTGCTCTTGACCTTTGCAGGCGTTGATGGAGACAGCAGAAACCAATATATCAATCCCAGAATGAAACATACAACCCCAAGCATGGCCCGCCATTGCTTGTACAAAGGCTGTTTCCTTCTAGATGCCGCATAGCTGTAGGGTTTGTCCTTGTACATTGGTAGTTGCTGCTTCTCAAAGAACCCATCTACTTTGCTGCCAATGCCCGATCTAGAGTGCCCATTCTGGGACCTGGAATGCCCTGAGCTACGCCAGGTTGCGTCTTCCGAAGGGCGTTGTTGATTGGTAGAGCTCGAAACGTTTCTGGGAGGGAAGGACATGCCGTGCCGGCAAAAGCCCACAAAATATCCTGCGACCACTACTAGGACTCCCCAGACTTTCCTTCTTAACCTCCGGGTATCGATCCTTGGAAAGCACTTTCACAGGCTATGCGCAGAAGCAAGAAGGAACTTCTAAATCGAGATGTGAAGCAGCAAAGCCTCTAGGATTCATGGCACCTAGGTGACACGCCTAAGGCAGCGAGGATGTCAAGCTTCTGTTGAGCTTGGAGATTCAAGGAAGCAAGGGTTACAGACGTTGGCTGACATGAAAGAAATATTATATCTGGTCAAATTAGGGGCGAGGGCCAAGCCTCGGCATCGTTACCAGGAGGATATCGTTACGAGTATATCAAAGGCGGCCATACAAACAAATAATCCCAGTTGGTTTTAGAAAGTATATCGTTACAAAGAGATATCGCTATGCAGGATATCGTTATGGGTGGGTCTTACTGTACTGCCAAACCACATACGCTGTTGCTACGAGTCATCTAGAGCATGTATGAATGGTAGGCTATTTGTACAGGTTTTGTTGATGCCTTTGGAATTACCAAGATCTATTACCCCAGACGGTGAATCCACGCGCTCGTCAAAGCTCCCGATCAGAGCTTCTGATATTCCAGCTTGCCCTCCAACTTCTTCGATTCCGCAACTTTCCTTACCGCTTTGTTAAAGTCATCTTGATTTATAAAGTCTCTGTAGTCCTTGATAGCGAATAGCCCACTGTAGCCCAGCAATAGTCAGCAGATACTCTATGTTCGTATATACATACATCATATGCCAAAAATTACTCACGCTTCTGTAACCACATTCCGTAGATCCGCACCATTCAGCTGATCACTCATCTTTACTACACTTTCGAAGTCTATCTCTCCTTCTAGAGCAACACCGCTAGTGTGTATCTTCAAGATTTCCAATCTGCCAACCTCATTCGGTAGAGGAATCTCGATTTTCCTATCGAGACGGCCTGCTCGCAGCAATGCAGGGTCAAGGGTATCAGGACGGTTGGTTGCCATGATGATTTTGGTTTTCCCCAGGTAGTCAAATCCATCTAGTTGGTTTAGTAGCTCCATCAAGGTGCGTTGAATTTCTCGATCTGCGGAGGTCCCTTCAGAGAACCTTCGGCCGCCGATAGCATCGATTTCGTCCATAAATATGATACAGGGTTCGTGTTCCTTTGCGTATCCGAACATCTCTCGTATTAATCTTGCAGACTCTCCGATGTATTTGTCAACAATGGCCGAGGAGACAACTAAGAAGGGTCAGTGCGATTACTCTTACTACGAAGTAGGTAGGCCTCTCATACCCTTCAAGAAATTCGTTTCCAGCCCACTAGCTACTGCTCGCGCCAATAGCGTCTTCCCTGTTCCTGGAGGACCGTAGAGCAAGACACCCTTTGGTGGCTTGATACCAACCCTCAGGAACAGCTCAGGATTTTTCAGCGGTAGTTCTATAACTTCGCGTAGTTCTCTTATCTGCTCGTTCAAACCACCTATACCTCCAAAGCTGACCTGGCCCGGATCCTCCAATGACATATTGTAGACCAGCGGATCTACTTCTCTAGGTAGCATTCGCATTATTGTAAGGGTGGTCATGTCAAGAGCGACGCGTGTGCCCTGTTTTAGCTTGGCTTTGTCGACCTTTGATCTGCACCCAACGACGTACCGAGGACCGGATGAAGCTTTGACGATGACTGTAGATGCTCCCGTCAGCATACATGGCATCCTCTTCTGCTGTACTGATTGAGGCTCATCGACTCACATCTCTCTTCATCAAGCTGCTTGAGGACCTCGCCTATTATCTGTCCAACGCTCTGTAGTGCCTTGATGTTATCTTCGGTCGTATCGAACTCGTTCTGCAGGCCTTTGATGTCCAGCCGTAACGTTTTCAGCTTCGCCTCCATCTCCCTTGACTCCAACAGCTTGTTTTTGTATTGCTCGAGGGCATCTGCCCTCTCTGGGTCGCTGCCATCCATCCTGGCAATTGGGGGTTCGTTAAGATAATGGCTGAGCTGTTACGACTCGGTGAACGTGTCAGTTGAGGACGGCAACGGTGTAGGGCCGAGTCGTGAGGATTCGTGAGATGTTCGAACTGGGTTTGGAGGTGAGGGAAGAATTTCGTGGAGTAAGCTAGGTAAAGAGGGAGATGGATGGATGAAGAGTATGGTTGTAGATAATCTAGGAAGCTTTACCTCCATCAACATCCCGAAAGCTTGGGCCACCACGCTAGAGGCACTCTACTCTGAAGCTCCGGCGGCAACTTGCTAAATTCCTAGACAACAATTCATTGATTGCAAGTCACTGGGTGCTATACACACCAAAGAGAAAGCCGGATGTACTTCAACAGCTCCGTTTGCAACGAAAAAAGAGCATCCATCACAATACTAGGCAATGCTGTAAAGTCTGAACCAATACATAAACTCTCCGTCCGTTCGATGGTTCTTACTTATGAAATCTATTGCTCGACTATCCCGTTGTCAGTGATCGGTCTCCCTGATGGTTTGACCTATTCATTGGTGTTCAGCGAGACGTGAACAATCGAACTACAGCTGGCTGGTTCTAATAGATGCAGTATGGAAGCTTGAAGCTAGAAGTTTCATACACTTTTATATTCTTATGGAGACAATTTCGTTACAAAACGATTTCCAAAGAGGCTGTCGATGATCGTTGCAAATTTGTAGAGCTTTAACAAGAAAATCTGGGTCTTTTCTCTTTGGAAAGACATTTGGTTGGTTTTCTAAGAGAATGCGTACGATGCTCTCTCCCAGCTTCAATGTCAATTTCATACCCTCTGAAGCTCAAGCTCGAAGATAAATCACCAGAACCTAGTACAGTGTTAATTGTCATCAACAAACCCGAAGGATATCGACGATTACTCACCTAACAGCATCCGGACAGATTGATTCTCCACTACTAGACGTCCAAATTGCCTGCTCCCTTACTGGGGTACCAGTATGAGCAGCATTAACCATCCACCCGGGCTTCATGAAAATTCCGACATGCGCCACCGACCCAGCGCAGTCTCCATTCGTAGCCCAGAAAATCATATCACCAGCTTGGGCGTCCGCGCGCGGCATGTGCCTACCCATGGAGGAGGAATATTGGGTTTGTGCCGTGCGCGGAATAGTTTTCCCTACGGCTTGGCAAACAGAATATTGGGTGAGTCCTGGAAGGGAACAAATTAGAACCTGAGAGCAATGATGGTAAGTCAGGAGAAGGGAAATCACCTGAGCAGTCGAATCCTCCTCCGGAGGGACCAGCGCAGCCTCCACCGCCCCAGACATAGGGCAGGCCCTCTTCCTTGACCGCCGCACTCACGACCGCAGAGCCAGTGCCCCCAGTTGGAGGCGGAGGAGGCGGCGTAGCCCCACCACCAACGCAGCACTTGATCGTACTATCTCCCGGGCAGGCGCCAGACACAAACGACCCGCCGCAGGAGTCGGCCGTGTTCATGCAAATGCCGGAACCGGACGAGGTGCTGCATGTTTTCTTGACACAGCACTGCACGTTGGTCGCATCGTTGGGGCAGTATCCTGCGAGGTTGAAGCCTTGGGTGGTGCAGTCGGAGGTCAATTGGCAGGTCCCAGCGCCGTCGGGGGTGGAGCATGCGCCGCCGATTGACCGTGGCTCCAGAGGAGAGGGAGAGAGGACCAGGGCGTGGGTCATGGTCGCCATGGCCAGGCAGAGGAGCGGGTGGGTGAAGTGCATTGTGCGATTTCTGATTCCTTGATCGGCTGAGTGGGTGTTGTTTTATTCCGTGGCAAAAATATATCAAAGCCAATACCCACCAAAAAGCAGACCTATCTCCCTACTATATACCCCAACCCCTCCTCCCCAACGGGGGCGAAACAAAATCCCCAAAGTCTTGGCTCGCCCATAGCTTGGGGGCAATTTTCACCCTCACCCCTTACCCTCATCATCTCACTCTTAGTTCTAGGTAGCAAGTAAATCACCACCCGCCCGTACGAGGTGTTAGGTAACGAATTATCATTCGTTTCGTACGTACAACAATACCGTAACCACAATCCCCCAAACCCAAACCCAGGACAGCATATGTGCGGGAGATTGATTCGGACGGGTACAGAGGTGCCAAGAAACGCCATTCGCTTACGACCCCGGATCTGCTGTTTCATGCAGAGTGGCATGGCAGGGTGAGGAGATCGACAGGTACGCGGGCGGAATTCGCCGTTGAAAAAGTGCCCCGGGGCCCGGGGGCCGGGGGAGGCATAGGAGGCCACGTGGGAGGCTACTGTACTGTACTTGCAGTTGAGCATAGGTAAGGTAGCTAGCTACCTTAGGTACGGATAGCGCTCTCTCTGTTTCTTGCCGCTGTCACGCAACTACGGTGTTGGGGGCGTGTTTTGACACCGCTGTGTATTGCAATCGACGATGACAGACATGTAGCGTTCTACGCATTTTCTTCCACGTGGATGCTCTCGCTATCTCGGTGTCTTTGGATTTCGGAGTTGAAGGACAGAAGGGCAAGCAACGCCATAATGCTATTATTAGATGTATCCCGTTTCCTCACTCATTATTGATTCTATGATTCAAACCCAGTAGCCCGAGGTCATGTTCGTCGCGCCGGTTCCGGCGGCAGCGCCTTGTCCCTAATCGATTTCTTTCTCAACCCCATCCCGACTGGTCCCGTCACTGGCGAGACCCCGTCATTGAAAGGGGAAATGTCGCCTTCTATCGGCGAGACTTGGTCGCTCATTTGCGACACTGGGTTTATAGTTGGGGTTTTCGTTGATTTTTTTTCAGCGGGGTCTAAGACTGGAGAGATGTCGGGTTTTAGGGGGGAGACTTCGCCGTTTGCTGGGGGGATTGGATGTCTGGGTGGTTGCGCCATCGATTTCTTGACGGCCTCCCGGACTTGCTCGTGAAATGGCTCCTCAACCGCTTCGTGGGTTGGCTCCGTTATTATTTCAATATCGAGGCTGTTCTCGTGTTCCGCACCTCCAACAGGCTCCTTTGCCGGCTCATAAAACCCCCTATTCCCAGAGTAACCCGCTCCATCAAGCTCAAACATGCCCTGCTCCGGTAGCTCAGCACGCATCTCATCCTGCTTCCCCCCCGCCAGCTCTGGAGGTTGTTGGTACATCTCGTGGAAGCCTTTGGGATTCGTTGGAGGTTTTTGGTAATCTCCATTAGCCACGTCGGAATGAGCAGTAGCTGCAGCTTTGTTTGCTCTCCGGCGCTTGATGAGGAAAAATGAGAAGACGCCGATCAGAGCGCATCCGACAACACCGCCAACGACACCGCCTGCGATGCCCGCGACGCTTGTTTTGGATGAGGAAGAGGATGGTGTTGGGGTGGGAGAGGTGATGGTGGTGGTGGAGGGGAGGTTGTTGTTTAGAGGAGTTGTTGCGTTGGTAAAATGGGTGATTTGGAAGAGCGATGCAATCGCTGGAGAGGTCCACTTTGTGGATATGCTGCAATAGATTAATATGAATTTACTATTGAACATCGAAACCGTATCGGACTCACTTTTGCGCGTAATATTTCTGGACCGGATCAGACTGCACATAAGGCGGAGGCGGAGCAGTGAATTGGCTTGCAAAGCTCAAAGTCGTCATATCGAAAATAGCAAGTCCTTGCGTGAAGGGGTCTGGAGATTGAGAGAAGGTAGCTTGATCAAGTTCCAGTCCGCTGCCAGTGTGCGTTAGAGTGGTATCAGTGTCCACGCCACCAACGGTGAGAATTTGACTGCCGCCAACAGCATTGCAGGTCAAGCCATGTCGAGGGTGTGCTGCTGGATACTTTGCCTTGATCCAAAAGAAGCCTGGTAAAGTGAGGACGTAGGCCTCGTCATACGGAATTGCGGCGGCACCAAGATTTCCATTCCACCCTGCGTACATAAAGCTGTGGTAGACTAAGATTAGCCTCATCCGTAACCATACTCCCGACACTAGACAACCAAGGAATACAACAAGGAGAACAAGATACGTACATCTCATAGGTACTGTTTGTCGAGTTAACACCCGCTGTACAGAATTCGACTCGTGCTTTTGGAATGCTCCCAGATGTAGCTTGTTGATACCACTTCTTTGATAAAGGATCGAAGATCGAAATCGTCCCAAAATCTCGAAGATCAGTAGGAATAATGTAGTCGCCGCCCATTACAACAAATAGCCCATTCGGCCCGAAGGAAGGCACGTAGTGCATGACCCCCCTCTCTGCAGTCCCATTCGTCTGATACCCAGCTGCACTTGAGTTTGAGAATGTCTTTGTTGTCATATTGAATTGCACAAGCCCGGGTAGAGCTACCTCGCCACCAACCTTGGCTGCCGTTTCAGGCGTTGTCAGGAAATCTTCCGTCCCACCAAGAAGGAAGGCACTGTCGGCGCCATAAGCCATCATAGGCCTCCACGGGCGCGTTATGGATCCGAACGCGGAGTTGTTTGCGCCATACACTTCATTCCAGCTTCCACCGCCGGCGCCGTCCGGCTTGAGGGACCATAGCTGCAATTCAACTGGCGGAGGTTGGTCTGCATAAAGCGAGATCCTTCCAGCAAATCCAGCGTAAAGAACGTTGTCTTGCTCACTGTACCAGAGAGACGGGTTAACCAGGTTCGGCACCGCATCGGGTTTGGGATTGGAGTGTATCTGGACCGATGAGTTCGTCCATGTTTTGGATAGGTCGATGGCAAGGGTAGTTGTCGCTGGAAAGGACAAGGTGAGTACAGAGCAAATGGCAATAGCAGAAAGAGCATACAATATTGGTAAGTAACGTTTCCATTGCTCCTATATGAAAATTCCCCGCCATCTATGTAGATCCAATTTCCAACAACAGCAGCTAGACCTTCAATCAGAAATTGAACCGGAAATATGCCTTTTAGATGACAACATACAGGCGTGGTAGGCTCGTCGGTAGAAGTCTGAGCTTGCTACGACGGCGGGAGCTTGCCGAGCCACGAGGCTGCTGGCTGAGTGGCCGTGGTCAAGAACATCGCTTTCAAGCAGTTGCAAAGGCTGACTGTTCACAGTGCAGAAGTAAAGCGTGCTAGAGACGAGATATCGAAGAAGTCGCATTGCAAATCCAGAAAAGACCGAGAACCTCACGAGGTTCGCAAGTGAGGGTGCAGAACATTTTCACAAAAAAGCTTCCCAGCTCTAAGTTCATGCTGTTTCATAAAGGCGTTACCAGTATAGTCAGCCTGATTGACTATCTCACAGGCAGACCTTCTTCAGGCATAGATACGGAGTACAAAGTTATTGGTCTCGCATGTCCGAGGTTCAGCTCTTAAAACAACCTGAGACACATGCTGGGTGATACTGCAGATGCTGAAGATCGGTCTATGTCGAAAAGAGCGAGTAAGCTGAAGGCTCGAAGGCTTGAAGGAGGCGAAGCATCCTTTGATCTCTGAGGGACATTGTCCAGTGGACCATGTCCACATGAAGTGTCGCGGCACATCTCCCTCTTTTAGCCCCCAAGTGACAGCGGTCCAGCTGCCTAGACTCTATATGGCAAATCTGCAATGCGGCTGAGGTTGTCGCATCCTGCCAAGGCTGCCATGTACATGTACATGTGGTGATAGGCACGCGTACTGACTTAACCCCGGGTTTCAGCTGGCGAGGGGTAGAAAAAGTTGAGCGAAAAGTTGAGCCGGGGTCGGAA
>JAABUS010008148.1_pt1 | contig 11610 bp, 13 predicted proteins | sample 5560161 | NCBI WGS metagenome assembly JAABUS01 (sample SAMN10711885, study PRJNA513376) | rock metagenome | isolation source: Antarctica rocks | place: Antarctica: Victoria Land, Trio Nunatak nord | collected 2016-01-04
CACCCTCACACAACAACCCATCCGCTCCCAAACCCACTCAACCCACCCCCCGTTTACCCCTCCCATCCCCTAAATCCCCACTCCCCAATCCACCCCTCCCCAGCCCTTCGCGCTCCATCCACCTCCCCTCCCAAACCCCCCTCTACATCCACAGCCCGCTCATCCTCTGCGCCGATCCCATCACCAACAACTCAAAACAATTTAGCAGAAGCAGGCCTGCCCTCTCTCCTAGCCTACCTGCACAATCACGCCAACTTCCCCAATCAGGTGCCAGAGCGGAGCGAGCCTCTCAGACCTCTGCATCTGGTGCGCCTGGGCTGTCAGAGGCAGTTGAACCCAGTGTCCTGCTCCGACACCTCACATCCTGGAATCTAGTGGATAGAGAGTGTTGCCAACCGCCCAGCGCAGCGTATTCACACAGCGCTCGCTTCCCCAGCGGCCACGGAAGCGACGACTCAGGAGCAAGCGAGGGGGGATCAGCCCTCTTGAAGGAGCTGTGCGGAGCGGGTGCTTGGTGGAAATGTCGTTCTGGAAAGCAGGTGGATGGATGAAAGGGGACTGCTATCGAATCACCAGGATAGAGCGATGCTCATGCATGAACCCGCTCGCTTTCCCAGCGTCCACGAGAACCGATGGCCACGCACCAGTCGCACATCTCATCCTTAACCCGCATAACGCTTTCACCCCCCCCCCCCCCCCTTGGCCCCCCTCCCCCCGACCAGCCTCCCGGACCACCCACAGCCCACCAGAAGCACAGCGATCCCATCCGGGGAAAACCCCCTTATTATCCACAGCGCTCGCGATGTCCTGCCCGTCCCTGAATACCACAATCGAAGCGCCGACTGTGTTTAGGTTGTAGATGTTGATGTTTGTGGTTTCGGGGCCTTCGATGCTGAAGGTTGAAGGCTGGCAGTTGGAAGATTCGGGGAAGGAGCATGCTTGGGGGGTGTTGGTGTTTGGGATTTCGGCGGTGGGGGCTGGGGAAAGAAGGGGTGGGGGACTCACAGTTATTATAATCATCAAAAGAATTTATACAACCCCGCACCATAAACACCCACGTCCCTCGTCTGCAGCATCCTTAATCCCAACCCGTCACAGTGCGTCCCCTGCGTCTTGCAGAGCTCGGAGGCGGTGGGCTCGTTGTAGTGTGCGGAGGCGGGGAAGGGGGCGCGGATATCGGGGTGGGGCTGGTAGTAGGCGGTTTCGGTCTGGAGTTGGGAGGCGAAGATGGAGCGGGTGTGGGAGAATTGGAATTGGTAGAGGGAGTGGTGCTCTGATGATGTTGCTACACTGTTTGTGTAGGAATACGTCAGTGGTGTGCCTAGAATTGTCATGGGGATGAGGGGTTTGGAAGAGGGCGGATGACGGGGAAAGGGAAGGGATGGGGTCAATGGGAGAGAGGGGAGGGGAGTGGAGGTGGGGGAAGGGCATACAGCCATATATCGCCCTTCTCGCTCTCGATATAGAGACCACGCCCAGAGTACACGGTTATATTTGTGAAGATAGAGTCGAGATTGTGGTCCGCGGTCCAGAACCAGTTGTTCTCCGTGTAGAGGCCTTTTTCGGAAGGTCTAATGTGCATGGACATGAAGGCGGCGATGCAGGGTTTGTTGATGTATGACGTGTCGATTGTGATATTACCGCCAGCGGAGTTATTGTAGGACGGACTTGGATCAGGATTCAAGCTTCCCTTACTATTGGTTGTGGAATTGCTGAAAGGCGCGGTTGGCATGCTGGAGTTACCTCCGCTGGTCCCGTTACTGGGCAAAGCAGGCGTAGCAGGACAGTCCGCAAGTTGGAGGTTCGATCCCTTGAAGCCGCCGATCCGCGTGTGAACGTCCCACATGCCGGAGGGCGTGCCCGAGGTGATAGATTCCACTCGATGAGAATTGCGCCAGGTTGATGGCCTTGCGTCGCAACGACCATATCGGACCACTCCACGCAGCCGATACTATCGGGTCTTCCAACTTGGACGACAGGCTTAGGAGAGTAAATGTTGGCGAAATATGATCCGCTGGACATAATTACTGGGTAGCTTTCGCCGATGATCTTGGATCCGGTAGGTATGTGCAGAGTATTGGTGACTTTATAGGTGCCTGCATCGATGAAGAGGACCTTGCCGGCTGAGGCAGCGGCGTTGATGACCTTTTGGAGGGCTTTCGAGTCGTCTACTATGCTGTTGCCTGTAGCATCATGGGTTGGAGCGCTCAAGAATCATGGGACGGGGATATGCGCGTACGAGGGTTTTGAGCGCTCGTAGTACTTTTGACCATCCAGTAGACCGCTGGGACGAGAGAATGGAGGCATGGGCCCCTGAGTCACAGTGTGGCTTCCTGTGCCGTCGTAAATGTGGCCTTGGCCCCAGGCTGCGATGGTCATTGAGCCGGTGGTACCGGCCAGGGCTGTTACGCTTCCGGCGCCTTGAACGGCAATACCTACATTTTTGAGGTTGACATTCTCGAGTATGAGACTACCATTGGACATTGATGACTGATTACGGCTGTAGGCGGTTAGAATGCCGATCGGAGTATCTTTAATGCTGCTGTCGATGAATGTTACGGAACCGACGGCCTGGTTCAAAGGGCCGCCAGAGGTAAGGTTCAAGCCGACCTTGCAATTGCTGATTGTGATGGACTTGTATGTCCAGCCTACTTGTTGTCAGTATATGACAATCAGCCGAACGATAGGCGTATTTGCCGTAGCGGCTTATTGAGTTGTTTGGCGACGTAAAGCCTACATGAAGGAATGCACGTAAAAGAGTTGGAAGAAAAGTCGATTGCTTACCCCAGTCAAACGCCTGATTGATGGCCTGCTGACAATTGTCGAACGACATGTTTCGTGAAGTGAATTGCTGATTGCCCAGAGTGGCGCCGATCATCCCTCCATGAAAGACGAGATCTCCCATGAACCCTCCAGATCCTATAACCTCTTAGTGAGGGATTCACCGCCAGACTGCAACTCTATCGTGACTTACCCTCTTCAATGAATAGCCCCTGGAGCTGAGTCCCGTTCGCGGCGCTCGTTCGAAATAAAACGTTCTGCAGACTCGTAGCCTGCGCCGTTGGCCAATGGATCCCGTTGACGCTTACATTCGGCGAACAGCAGTGGTGTCAAGAACAAGATTGCGTATCTGTCGATAGAAAACATTGGCAGCCTTGAAGCCAAGGATTCCCGCAGGATGAGCTGCGTTACCCGGCTGATACTGATTGCCATCGATCAGAGCAAAGGCTGTGAAATTTGGTGTAGCCTTGATCATAAGAAGATTATTTGGGTTGCCTATGATCTGGGTGAAGTAGTAATCGATAATTGGCGCGGAGATGCGGTAAGTTCCTGCCGGGAAGTACACGGTGGCAGGACTCGTGGTTGAGCTTTGACAGGTGCCAGGTCCACATGGTCGACCACTACTAATGGCTAGATTGATCACTGCAGTGTCATCACTGACTCCGCCGCCCTGGACATATGAGAAAGAACTATCAACACGAGAATGGGCTGTTTGTGCTGACCTTTGGCACCGAAATCTTTGACGTTGCGAAAGACCTGGTAGGTAGAGTCGGCTTGAACAGTCGCTACTCCCTGATGCTTTATTTCTTCGAGCCAAAAAGGTGGGTCTGGCACAGTCCCATTACTTCTCGAAGGGGACGATGAGTTCCCGAAAAGAACTGTATCATTTAACTGGGCAACAGCCGGGCAGACAAATATGGGCAGGAGGCAGAAAGGAACTCCCAGAGAGTGCCACATCGCTTACGGTAGCGAAGAGTTGACTAAGAGAAAGTAAAGACCGTAAGTCTAGAAGTTAGACAGCAAAGGAACGTTGCTGAGGAATACTAAAAAATTGGCAGGAAAGCTAGAGATAGACGGGGAAAAGATTCCGCAAATTGATCAAACAAAAGCATTCTCTCCGACACGAAAGGTCTTCGGGGTCTTCTCATTGTAACAAGCGCATAGATCACAGAAATCATGCTGTTCTCGGATATTTCTAGAGGTTGTCCTATAACGAAGGGGCCGCTCGGCCTGGGGTCCGTATAGGTGATGTTTCGGGAGCGTATGCTAGCCCATAATCGGCGGTCCGCGCCCCCTACGGCAAGCGCAGGAGAGGGGGCACGGCTCAATGACCAGTCCGGCTCGACTTCCTCTTCGCAGATATCTCAACGATAGATGAAAGTTGTTTTGTTTTTCATTCGGAAGAGTCAAAAAGCTACACTCGAGCTACATTTCGACGCTTTGATCTTAACGTTTGGACGAGAATTGATACAATTGAGCATCAGGGTAGTCTCCTGCGCTTGCCGTAAAGGGGGGGCGGCCGATTAGCCGCAAACTTCTTCCACAGGGACATACATCCTGATTCAAAAGGCGAGAACGTGTTCTTGGTGAAACACCATCTCATAGCAAAGCCACATACGACATTCTGGCCTCCAATTTGCGAAAAAGATAGAACTCGTCCACAGGGTGGTGCTTGATAATATCCTGCTCGGCCGCTCTTGTAGACGAAATGCGACTTCGCCGATTCTGCGATGAACGGCCACTGTACCAGGTGAATGTTGGCCTAGAGAGAATGGTAGTCTCATGGGCCCAATCCGCCGGACCTCGATCGACGCTGGCTGATGCAAGAACTTTTGGTTCATAGCAGTTTTCTGATCTGAGGAATCTTATGTCTATGTATCCCATCCAATGGCAGTAACTAGTGCACCATGTCTTGACGTTCCTTCGAAACCCGTTTTAACGACTTCGCTGTAGGCTAATACCCAATAAAGATCCCTTGCTAGAATGGCAGACCGTAAAAGCTTGGTCGAGACATGTAACAGGTCATTCAGAAGAATTCTATGAATGTACAAAGAGCTCGACGAATTTTGGGGAAGCGCACCGTCGCATCGGATGGAATATGCCGTATATGTATAGTTGAGACCTCGACAACCACGGCGCAAGGATCCTCCTTCAGTCGTCAAGTTATAGCCAGTTTCTACGTGCGCTGTTGCGCTTCGTGAATTGATTGTCTCCGGCTCTGCGGATCATCAAAGGCCCCATACCCTAGAGTAATTAAGCCTGTGCGGTCGTTTTAGACCTGTCGGGGAGACACGCAGAGAGTTGAGATAATGCTTCACCACACATTGGTGTGATCCTATAAAGCCTGAACCGCTCCTACACTTACGAACGGGCTGATCGTCCCGTTGATGGATGGGGTTGAGAACGAGCAGCTGTGTCTGCAAGAGAATAGCCTGGCTACATCTTCCTTGAATACGGACAGCCGATCTCGTTGCATGCTTGTAGCCCAGCTCCTGGCCAGCGCTCATTTTAGTAATTTGGTAATCGTCCGGAGGCGGCACCTCAGAGGAGATGATTGAGGGTTCCACAAGTCTTCGATTGCCCCGACTCGGCGAACCATCCAACGTAGAATCGTGAGTACGTTGAAGGAGGTGTGCCGCAACCCCTAGATTGGTGCATGTGGACTTGGGCTGAATGGTCTTTCGCCATCTTGTTCCCTGATATGGGATATTGTCGAGCTTTCAGACGGGATGCGGCACCTCAGAGGTAGTTGTTCAACAAACTTACCCGGGTTCTACTCACCATATCAGCCTCGCTACTTAATTGTAAGATTCCGATCATCCCCGACAGATCATTTTTCGCTCTAATGTAGAGTGGATCGGTAGCAGAGAAGTCTTCGGGCTTGTTCTTGATGAGCTCTGCAATTACCAGCTATGCCCACAATTAGCACCAGCCTATGAAGCAGAGTACAAAACAATTGAAATTGAAAGACGCAGTAAAGAAATAGGGGCAGACTCACCGCTTCCGAGAACGCCCTCTGCTGGAAGTGAAACCATACCCTAGCCTCACATTCGAACAGAGTATGAAGCAAAAAGAAGCTGTTAATAGCCTCGTGCGCCGCATCCAAAGTTCCCTTCAGGTCTAACAACAAGTCTTCGCTTTCGTCGGCATGCACTAACATTAAACAATGATAGTAATTGCTGGTCAGAAACAAAGTCTGCCGGGCCAGCCGTGTGCTGTGCCTAGCAAGCTCACAAATTGCGGCCTCGCTGAAGGTGCGGAAGGGAAGAGGAAACGAGGTATATAGCCTATGAAACAAAGCAACGAGACGAGATCGAGCTGCTGGTGACTCTGAGATGGGGAGCGACAAAGACCGAGGCGAACAGAGCGCCGTCTGGCATAAGTTCGCAAGATTCCAGAAGGAGCGAATGTAAGAAACATCATTTGCACCCGCATTGACATTCGGGTCCTCATCCCTTTCGTCCAGATCTTCGACTCGCACATCCGTGTGGGTAGCCGTAGGGGGTAATTTCAGGATTATGGTAAAAAATGTGTCCTGGAGAAAGACGGCCTGCCAGAGTTTGCGCCGTTGCTGCATCTCATAAGGTGAAGCATTGGGAACGACGATTGATGGGTCGCGATTGAGGCCAAGGGCGTAGGCCTGCCGATTGAGAATTCCAGCGAAGGCGTAAGCATCTGAGCCGTGGTTGTCGTTCATCAGAAAATATGTAATGAGTACCATAGTCTGAACGGATCGCAGGGACGGCCGACTAAGGTAGGAGAACATACGCAGTGCCTGATGAGAAGCAGAAACGTAGAACTCGGCGGTCTGCTCCTTCTGCGCTGGCGACGGCAAAGCAACAAACTGCGTGCCCATAGCCAGCATAACGAAAATTAGAGCGATCACGGAGCCGTCGACATGACTGCGTTCCAGAGGAGAAAGGAACCACACGTGGTCATAGCCTTGTCGAAAAGCTGCCTGGTCGATCATGGGATATATCGGGTCCACCACTTCGAAGTACTTCCCAATCAGAATATCTGACTGGTCCTTGGATGGTAGCACCTGTACCACCTCAGCCAGTCCGCCAGAGAGAGTCCAATAATTGCTGAAAGGGTGCTCGGCTTTGAACAGGCTCGAAGCGGTAGGGTGGCAGAAGGGCATATTGGACAGAAGCATTGGTGACGACCCAGTCGACGACCGCGATGACCTCCGCTCCACGGGTCTTGCATCCTGCCGGTGCGGGAGCGCGCTCAGTGGAGGGGCATGAATCTGCTTAGGCTTCTTCCTAGGGCTCTCGATGCCTAGAGCACGGTGCGATTCTTCTATGGCGTCGGCGAGCTGGGAATAGTGGCATGTAGATCTCCGTTTCATGCAGGCCAAACAGGTCGGCCTCCCACGGTCGCACTTGGTCTTTTTGAGTGTGCATGCCTCGCAGCTCAGGCTCGGCTTGTTGCGTTTGCGAGCTCTCTTGGCCGCGCAATCTGTAGGCGAGATGGGCTCGGGCAGAGGCGAGCCATTGGTGTCGACAGAGGTATGATTGGTTTCCAGCTGTTCCTTGGGATCCATTTTCGCATAAGCACGCGGCGGGCAGCGTCAGTGGGATACCAGGAACACGGAAATAAGCTGGATGCCTTTTGCGTGGTGGCTTCGGCACCATGGTATCGCCGCTCCGGATGCCGTCTTTACGAAGTACACCATTCTACTCTCAATTAAGACAGGCGTTGGTCCCTCTCACATGACATGTTCACATACCCACCCTCATGACGATCCGTCACGACTTCATAGCAAGCTGCTCCCTACTATTTGCCGTCCTATCTTTGGGCTCTACCCCTTGAAGTACCTAGCACATTACTACCGTAGACCAGGCCCATTGCAACACTTTCAATTTGTTCATATAGGAATGGCGCAGTAAGAGTACTCCGCTCTGTGACAAAAGTACAGAGGCCCTTCTATTCTCTATCGTAGCGCCAAATATTGCTTGCCCGTTCCTTCCAGTAAACCACAATAGGCGATTGGAATATATACACGAAAGCTCAAGTTACACTACTGCTTTAATTTCTCTGTAAGTTCAGGTGCTTTATCGAACAGATCTCCCACAAGGCCGACGTCCGCCACTGCCACATCTTTGTCAGTAATGTTCAAGTTGAGTAGGCCAAAGTTGACTCACCCTGGAAGATAGGAGCGTCGCCATCTTTATTGATGCAAGCTATCACCTTACTGTCCTTCATTCCCGCCAGATGCTGAATAGCTCCCGAGATGCCCGCGCACAAATATAGCTGCGGTGCCACATTCTTCCCTGTCTGCCCCACTTGAAGGCTGTTGTCCGCAAATCCGCTGTCAACAGCCGCTCTTGACGCCCCTATGGCTGCTCCCAGAGCGTCTGCAAGTGGTGGGATGATCTTGTCAAACTGCTCCTTTGACTTGAGACCTCTGCCGCCAGAAACTACCTTGGTCGCCGTGGCAAGGTCCGGTCGATCTGATTTGGCAAGGTCTTCAGAGAGCCATTCCGTGGTGATCTCGACCTTTGGATCAACGCCGTCCACGATCTCCGCCGAGCCACCTTCGGCAGCTGCCGCTGGGAACGCAGTAGCTCGGACCGTGACTATCTTAAGATCATCCGTAGACTGGACAGTCAGAATTGCATTCCCTGCGTAGATTGGTCTTACGAAAGCTGAGCGGTTAGCGAGCAGGTCTGGCGCGAGCAGTCGAGAGGCGTACTGTGATCGCTTTCGATCTTCGTTATGTCCGAGATCTGTTGGACATCTAAGAGTGCTGCAACTCTGGGCATAAGGTTCTTGCCAAATGCCGAATGGCCAGCAAAGACGTGTGTGAATCCTCCCTTTCTGATATTCTCGGCCACCATGGGAGCGTAGTTCTCAGGAAGACCCTAGCCAATTGTCAACCCTGATGTCCTCACGAACATATGCTAGAAGTCCGCATGCCTTGTCATATGAGCCGTTCTCAATCATGATAATCTTTTCAATGCCCTTCACCTTGGCCGCCTCCTCTGCCACCGGTTTGACCCCACTGCCCGCGACGAGACCCGTGACAGATCCGCCGAGCTTCTGGCCAGCGGTAACGGCACTGAGTGAGGCATGACTCAGTTTCCCTTCCCTTTGCTCCAAAATTGCAAGGGAGCTGAGTAGTCGAGCGAGGGCCGATTGCTGTGGCCGGAGAGCCTGTAAAGGGTGCAGTTGCGCTCTGATATGCCGTAAGGCAGAACGCTGAGCACAGGACAGCATCCTTGCCAGGACATGGGCGAATGGACCACAATCCGACCCTCGACGAGCAGCCTTCGATGAATGGACACTTAGTCGACAACAACGGCTAGAAGAATGCCGACCCAACATAGTCACACTAGCTGACCGGGCCGAAGCTCCGCTAGCGCTATGCTTACACTAAGGTTGGTGTTTTGAGGACCACCAGGATCGCCTTGCAAGAGAAGCCGAAGAGGTCAAGCATTGAATCATCCAATTAATATTGAATCTGCACATGTCTCTCGCACAACTAAGCCAGTCCGACTTCAGCTACCAATTCAATCATTAAATGGCCACCTGTTGAACCTGTACTGTCGCCTGGCAGATTGCACCCATTGGACCATTGTGCAACAGCTCCTACCGGCCTTCCGAAGCGAAGTAGCAGAAGGACGTTGCTAGTCCACAACAGTTCACGCATTAGCAGCGTCGGTAGGCATGGAAGGAGAGACCTTAAGTACCGGCGACACGGTTGTGCCTGCCGATAGTGGCTCCACAGTAGCTCTAATGGCATCTGCATCGGGAGCCGCTGGGGATGATTTGACGAGTAAGTCCTGTTATGCCTCCCAGCATCGATCATTCACCGCGAAAACCTATCTATCTTCACGTCGGCCGTGTTTCTGCAATTACTGAAAACATTCCAAGTTCCGACAGTCCCAAAAATAGAATCTACCCCGACAATATCAGACAATCCATTGGATGCGCCAGCAGCACCTCTGCCCGGCGACGTCGAGGAGGACAGAGAAGACGAGGAGATGGCGGGCATGGATGATGCGCCCAAAGCGAACGGCAGCCCGGAAAAAGAGGACCAGCCTTCCTCCCAACAAAATAATGCTGCAATCGATGGACAGCCAGCGCAGACCGAATTATCAATCGCCAACTCTGCACGAGACCATCTGATAGCACAAGGGAAACAATCAATCATCCTTCCAAGCTACAGTACCTGGTTCGACATGCACCAGATTGCGCCTGTGGAAAAGAAGTCCCTCCCTGAATTCTTCAACAGCCGCAACAGGAGCAAGACACCTGCCGTCTACAAAGACTACCGGGATTTCATGATCAACACCTATCGACTCAATCCCATTGAATACCTCACTGTCACAGCATGCAGGCGCAATCTAGCTGGCGACGTCTGCGCCATAATGCGCGTTCACGCCTTCCTCGAGCAGTGGGGCTTAATCAACTATCAGGTACCCAGCCCGCCAGACCGCCCTAGCAGACAGTCATCTAACACTTCTTTCCAGATCGACCCTGAAACCCGCCCCTCCGCAATCGGTCCCCCTTTTACCGGCCATTTTCGCCTTCAAGCCGACACCCCTCGCGCCCTGCAACCGTTCCAACCGACCTTTAAACCCGACCTCGACCGCGCCGCGCAGATCTACCACGACAAAGAAATTTCCTCAAACAAGCGTCTAAACCTCTCAATCGGCCGCAACATCTACGACCAAAAATCCAAAGAGATCCCCACCGACAAATCCTCCGAAACCAACGGAGCGAACGCCACCACCAAAGCGATCGAAGACCATGAAAAGGAGTCCAGAAAGAGCATCTTCTGCTACTCCTGTGGCATCGACTGCACCCGCATGCGCTACCACTACAAGAAAAACAACCCCTCAAATACTGCCGGCGCCCCAACGAAATATGTAGCCTACCACCTCTGCCCAACCTGCATCCAAAACCACCGCATGCCCCAAAACCACGACATCATCGACTACGTGAAACAGGAAGACCCAAACTACAGCCGCATCCCGGACCGCGACGCCCCCTGGTCCGACAAAGAGCTCCTCCTCCTGCTGGAGGCCCTCGAGGAAGACACCGACAACTGGGACAAGATCAGCGACTACGTCGGCACGCGCACGCGCGAAGAATGCGTCGTCAAGTTCCTCCAGCTCGAGATCGAGGACAAATACCTCGAGGTCGAGCCCATCTACGAGTCCTTCGGCCTCCTCGACCACCAGCGCATCCCCTTCAACCAAGCCGACAACCCCGTCATGTCCGTCGTCAGCTTCCTGGCCGGAATGGCGGACCCGAGCGTTGCGGCCGCGACGGCCGGGCGATGGGTCGACGAGACGCGACGCAACCTGCAGAGAAGGCTGGAGGGCGGTATGGGCGGCAGCGAGAACGAGAGCGACATAAAAAACCCCAATTCTGTGACCGCCACAGCGGACGACCAAAAGAACACTACCTCCGTCCCCGCCACAGCCGAAGAAAAAGGCAAAGCGCCCGAAGCCCTGAAGCCAGACCCGGCCCCCACCACCACCACCACCGAAGCCATGGACATCGACCCCTCCTCCTCCCTCACCCCTCCCCTCGCCCCCACCTCCGCCCCCCTCCCCACCCTCGCGCTCGCCGCCTCCGCCGCGCGCGCCTCCAGCCTCGCCTCCCACGAAGAGCGCGAGATGACGCGCCTCGTCTCGTTGGCCGTGAACGCCTCGCTCGAGAAGATGGAGCTGAAGATGAAGCAGTTTGCGGCCATGGAGGCGCTGCTGCAGGTGGAGAGGCGGGAGCTGGAGAGGGGGAGACGGGAGCTGTTTTTGGAGAGGGTGGCGTTGAGGAAGAGGGGGGAGGGTGTGGGGATGGGGGAGAGGTTGGGGT
>JAABUS010008151.1_pt1 | contig 11607 bp, 4 predicted proteins | sample 5560161 | NCBI WGS metagenome assembly JAABUS01 (sample SAMN10711885, study PRJNA513376) | rock metagenome | isolation source: Antarctica rocks | place: Antarctica: Victoria Land, Trio Nunatak nord | collected 2016-01-04
CCCGCTGGGAGGTCAAGAATGTCAACCAGATGGCCGAATTGTGCTGCCTGACCTACAGCGACCATTGGGACCTTTATTGGGCCTCACCCAACTAACCGCCAAGATCCGTTGGCGCACCCACTGCCAACTTCCCCAGGTGTCACGACCTTGACAATCCAGTCACGATCGTTTGCAATGAGGGTAAGAATGTGCCCGTGGCTCAATTGGATAGAGCGTTGGCCTCCGAAGCCAAAGGTTGCTGGTTCGACTCCAGCCGGGCATATTAGAAGTGGGCCATTTCACCGGAAGCGTCAACGCTTACCCCTTGTCGGTCGGTATTGCGTGCTGGAAGCCTTGATATGGTTTCGCCTCGATAACCCGGGGCCCAGGCATCCGCACGATGTTCACCCCGCGTCGACCCGCTTGCCGAAATGCCGTCACTGTAAACCGAATCACTTGGCCGTCGTCGGGCCGACACAGGGGGAGGAATTCTCGGTCCCCCGCCTGTGGGGTCGCCGGAGTGCCTGACCCCGAAGGCGGGCCCACGGAGGGCGTCGATAGACCGGCGCGAGCATCCGCTCATACCTCGTCGCCGGCACGCCAACGGCTATCCTGACCGCCGAGATCATGAATCGGAACCGGTAGGATCACTGTCGGCCCCCGATCCGGCATCGCCGAACAGGCCAAGCGGTTCGCGGCATTCCGCGGCCGGGATCGAAAAACAGGCCTCCTCCGGGGACTCGCCGGCAACGCGCGAGAATCAGGAACTATGGTGTGGATAGCAGACTTGCCTTCCATGCCCATTCCGCCGCGGAGAACGAATGCCTATGTCATGGGAGTTGATCCGGAACATCGACGAGATTCCGAGCTGTTCCCCGGAGGATCGGAGGGCCGCATACCGTCAAACCGCGACGTTCGGCCGCGCCTGGCTCGGCTGGCATGAGGGCCAGGCCTTCCTGTCGAGGCCGGCCTTCGTGCTTGACATCAGCATGGGCGGGTGCCTGATCGCCGCCGAGGGGGAACCCCCGATGTACCGTACGGTCTCGATCCGCCTCGACGGGCCCCTCCTGCCCGTCTGGTTCGAAGCCAGGGTCTTGCAAGTGCGAGGCGGCGACGCGGCGATCCGGGCCGTCCGGCTGATCTTCGCGGACTCCTGCCCGTATGAGCTCTTCATGGCCGTGGCCTACGGGCAAGCCAGTCGAGAGGCGGCGAGCCGACAACCCCCCTTGCCTGCATACCGGAGGGCTGGCCGCTCCTGAACCGCGGCCTGTTCGCGAGCGTCCTCACTGATCAGGATGGATTTGATCGGTGTTCGGGAGGCGTCGCGGGCCGGGAAGATGACGGGCGGGATCAAGGCCGGGGCCCTGCGAGGGCCCCGGCCTTTTGCTCGCGCGCGGCCGCGGTAGGGTTGCCCCTCCGTCGGGATCGCGGACCCCGGGAGACGCTCGGCGGGCGGGCCCGAAGGCCGGGGGAGACCACCGGTGTCTCCGGAGGTCTCCCGGGCCGCCTCCCGCCGTCGCGGGATCCGGTTCACATGGCGGCCCGGCGCGGCCCGTCCTGGATGGGCCGCCAGAGGTCGACCCGCACCCGATCGTGGCTGCTGCCGCCGTTGCGCAGGGCGCCGTCGAGGGCGTTGTGCAGCGACTCGCCGACGCCTCGCTGGCGGATGGCGTGGACCCGCTCCCGGCAGCGAAAGAAGGCGTCGATGACCTTCTTATCCCACTGGGTCTCGACGCCCTCGAGCAAAATCTGATCGACGCGGCTGCTCGGCATCTCGGCCCGATACGGGCGCGAGGTGCTCATGGCGTCGAAGCTGTCGGCGACGGCCAGGATGCGGGCCAGGAAGGGGATCGCTTCCCCCTTCAGGCCTTCGGGATACCCCATCCCGTCGTAGCGCTCGTGATGATAGAGCACCCCGGGGAGCAGGTGGGAGATCGGGTGCAGTCCCGCCAGGATATGATAGCCGATCGTCACATGCTGCCGGACATGCTTCGTCTCCTCGGGGGTGTGCGGACCCGGCTTGCTCAGGACGTCGTCGCGGATGCCGATCTTGCCGATGTCGTGCATCAACCCGGCCAGGTAGATGTCGCTGAGCTCGTCCTCCTGGAGGCCCAGCTCGCGTCCGAGCTCGATGGCGATGCGTGCCACGCGCTCGCTGTGGCCGTAAGTATAGGAGTCCTTGGCGTCGATGGCCGCGGTCAGGGACCGGGTCAGCCCCACCAGGAGTTCCTTGAGTTGCTGATAACGCTGCGAGGCGCGCAGGTGCAGCCCCAGGAGCGCGGCGAAGGGGGCCAGCAGGGCGGCGTCCGAGCGCCGGAAGGGGACCGCCTCGGCCGAGCCGGGTCCGACGGCGTCTGCCCGCCCCGCCTCCGACTTGCCGACGGCCAGGGTGGAGGCGGGCGACGCCCTCTTGTTCAGGGCGATGACACAGCCCCCGGAGCCATGCTCGGCGACCGGGACGGTCATCATGTTGACGATGTGGGGGAAGCGGACCGACCAGCTGGTCTTGTGGACATCGTTGCAGATCAGGAAACCAGATCGGTCGAGGTCCGGGCTCCGGGCGATCAGGTTGGCCAGCTGGCCGCAATCCCAGGGGGAGAGGTTGCACTCCCCCTCGATGAGGATCGAGTCGTCGGCCCGGGAGGGGACCCAGACGAGGACCTCGACCTTGAGGATCTCGGCGGCGGCCCGGAGCACCCGCTTCCGATTCTTCGTCGGATCCTTGTGGATCCGCTGGGTGCACATGAGCCGCTCGAGCTCCATGATCGCTTCCCAGGCGATCGCCGATTGTCCGTCGCGTCCCGCATCGACGCGGTGCCGGCCCGTCGGCTGGTTGGCCATGCGCAGGCGGTCGTGGACGGACTGGGCCCATTTCTGCAGCCGGGCTTGCTCGTGGCCGGCCTCCGGCTGCGTCGGTGCGAGGGCCGCGAGGACGCCGGCGGCGACCATCCCCGGCCGGCCTGGTTCCTGGAACGGGATCAGCAACTCGAAGAGCCGGCCTGGCAGGGCCCGGACGCGAGCCCCGCCCTTCCGGGCGAGCGGGAGCATCACCTGCGGATCGCCGGGCACGGGGCCTCCCCCCACCCCGTCGGGATCATGGCCCCACAACATCCCCCCGGTCGTCGCGTCGTAGAACCGGAACGGGATGCCGAATTCCTCCTGGAGGACCGTCGCGCACGCCCTGGCCCGGTCGGACATCGGCTCACGAGGACCCGGGGGGGGTACATCTATCGTCGCCATCATGGTCGTTCGACCTCAAAATCGGGGGCGGTAGGGGGGGATCAGCGAGTCTCGTCCGCGAGAGTCGTTGGGCTCTCGGCTCGCCTTGTCCGCGCGAGCCATTCCTTGAACCTGGGATGCGGGCGGATCGCGGCCAGGTCGCGGTCGCCCTCGACCTTCGCGAGGTCCGCGCCGCGGGCGACCGCCCGCTGCAGGAGGTCCAGCGCCTGGTCGACGACCTTGGGGTCGGGGAATGCGACCGACGCCAGGGCGGCGACGCAGGCGGCCGCGTAGTAGGAGTCTCCCGAGTCGGGGTCCCGCTCCAGGCCCCAGTTGACGTCCCGGGTGGCACGCGCCCATTCGCCCGCCCTGGCCAGGAGCACGGCACGAGATCGCCGGGCCTGGGCATAGCCCGGCGACGCGTCGAGGGCGCGGTCGAAGAACCGGATGGCCTCCCCGAGGCGCCCCGCCTCGGCGGCCAGCATGGCGCGGCCATAGAGGGCCTGCAGATGCTTCGGGTCCTGGAGCAGCACCTCGTCGAAGGCCTCGCGCGACCTCGCCGGCAGCCGGGCGGCGACCGCGAATCCGTAGGTCCAGTAGAGGCGGGCGCGGGCCGGGTCGCGGCGGGGGGGGACGCGGGCGAATGCGTCCTTGAAGGCCTCGTCCGCCTCGTCGTGGCGGCCCATCGCCTCCAGGGCGATGCCCCGGCCGGCGGAGAGCGACGGGTCGTCCCGGCCCATCGCCAGGGCCGCGTCGAAATCCGAGAGGGCCGCCGCGTACCGCTTCAGCTCGAGGCGGGCCAGGCCGCGGTTCACATGAGCGGGGACCAGGCGGGGGTCGCGCCCCAGGGCGGCCGTGTAGTCCGCCACCGCCTCGGCCTTGCGGCCGCTGCGGTCGAGCACGTAACCGCGGTTGAAGTACCCCCAGGCGAACTCCGGCCAGAGCCCGGTGCAGACGCCGAAATCGAGGGCGGCCGGCACGTACTCGCCCAGTTCGAGGTGGCAGATCCCCCGCTGGACCAGCGACCAGTAATGCCGAGGGTCGAGCCGGATCGCCTCGTCGAGCTCGGCGACCGCCCGGGCGAACCCTTCGGGCCCCCCCCGGCGTGCGTAGGCGGTCGCGAGTTGGTAATGGTCGCGGGCGGTCGTGACGCGGAGCCGGTTCGCCTCGCGGAGGGCGGATTCCGCCCCCTCGAGCTCGCCGAGGCCGCCGAGGTAGTGGGCCCGGTCGAGCCAGAGCGCCTTGGAGGGGGCCAGGCCCCGGATCGCCTCGGCCCGGTCGAGCAGGGCGAGGGCCTGGCGCAGGACGCCTCGGTCGCCGGGGGAGAGGCGGACGCGCGCCCCGGCCAGGAGCGACAACAACTCGCGCCGGTCCTCCGCGAGGCGCCGCCGCGTCGTCGGGTCGAGGCCCGCCCAGTCGGGGTGCTCTGCGCCGGGGTCCCCGCGCGGGACGTCGTAGAGGGCCAGGGTCTGCTCGCAGACGGCCGCCCCCTGGCGGAGGTGGTCTTGGAGGTCGAGGGACGTGTTCACGAGGCAGAGGGCCTTCACCGTCCCGTCCTCGTGGGCCTCGCGGCGATCGCGGGCCTGGACCGTCCCGAGCCGGGCACGGGCCTCGGTCAGGTGCCCGCGGACCCCCGCCAGGGCCGAGCCGACGGCCAGCAGGACCACGAAGGCCGCCGTCGCGACCGAGCCCGAAGAGGTGAGCCGGGGGTGGCGTCGGAAATACTTGCGCACCCGCTCGACCCGGCTCAGCTCCGGGGCATGCTTCAGCGGGCAGTCGCCCAGGAACCGGCGCAGGTCCTCGGCCAGGTGGTCGGCCTGCTGATACCGCCGCGACGGGTCGGGCGCCAGGCACTTCTTCGCGATGCTCTCCAGGCTCCAGGGGATGTCGGGCCGCTGCGAGCGCATCGACGGCGCGGCCTTGCTCCGCTCCACCGCCATCGCCTCGATCTGCAGGGGGACGACCGAATAGCTCCCGCTGTGATCGAAGAGGCGGTGGCCGGTGAGCAACTCTCCCAGGATCATCCCCAGCGAGTACAGGTCCGACCGCTCATCCACCTGCCTGGTCAGTGCCGGGCTGCGCCCGACCATCGCCAGCAGGTGCTCGGGGGCCATGTAGGCCACCGTACCCCCGAGGGTGGCCTGGGCGGGGTCGCCGTCCCGCTCGTAGGCCAGATTGAAGTCGAGCAGGAGCGGCTGGCCCTCGGCGCTGATCAGGACGTTCGAGGGCTTGATGTCCCGGTGGAGGATGCCTCGCTGGTGGGCGTGGTGGAGCCCTTCGGCCAGCTGGGCCACGATCCAGGCCGATGTCTGGACGTAGCTGAGCTCGCGCCAGAGCGCCAGGGGAGTCCGGGCCTCGGCGTCCGGGGAGCACTCCGGGGGAGGCTTGCGACCGTCGCCATGGTCCTTCAATGCCTCGGGCGTCGGCGCCTGGACCTCCTTGAGGGCGGCAACCACCTCCGATCCGTGCACGGGACGGTGGTCGCCTCGCCAGAGATGCTCGAGGAGGCTCGAGAGGCTGTCCCCGCCGAAATACGGCATGCAGACGGCCCGGAGCCCCGCCCGCGCGTCCTCGTGGACCGAGTAGATCGGCACGATGTTGGTGTGCTGCAACTGCGCCAGGGTCTGCGGCTCGGTCCCCTCGATGGCGGAGATCTTCAGGACCACGGGCCGTTCGGCGAGGTCGGCCTGCTCCGCCAGGTACACGCGGGCGAACGCCCCGCTGCCCAGCGGGTGCCGCAGGAGGAACCCGAAGAGCTCGTCGCCGACCTCGGGGAGCCGGAGCAGGCCGGTGCTGCTCCCCCCCGCCCCGCCGACGGAGCGCGTCATCGCCCGGTAGGAGGCGAGGCTCGCCAGCGACCGCGCATGCTCCGGGAAGCGCCCCTCGTAGTCTTCGAGGTGCGACGCCTCGCCCCGGCGCCTCCGCTGGAGGAGGTCCTCGATCAGGAGGCTGGCCGCGTCCGGGTCCGTGCTCGGGTCGGTGGGCCAGCGCGCGAGCAGGGATTCCGGAGCGATCGGGTCCCCCTGCTCCCAGGCCGAGACCTGCTCCGCGAGCAGACTGCGCTTCCAGGTCCGCGCCTCCAGGAAGCTGGGCGGGCGCGCCAGGGGGGGGCGAGAGACCGAGTCACTGGAGTCTTCGAAGCAGCGCGGCATGTGTCCGTCCCAACGTGCCATCCGTCCGAGGGTCCGCTTCGGGAAGCTTAGGACTCCGGCGGCGATGCCGGGTCCGATTCCGGCGCGCCCTCAACTCCTCCGGAGCACGGCCGGACCCGCGACTTCGGGGACCCTTCGTCCCTGGATCGCCGAGGGCCCCCCGATCGCCGGCCGCCCCGTCGCCTGCTCGCGTAGGCGAAGGTGACCATGCCCAGGGTCGCTATCGAGGCGAGCCATCCCCGTTCGGGCTCGGGGGCCGGATCGTCGTCTCCCGACGGGTCCGCCTCCGTCTCGATCGCCGGCCACGCCGGCAGGCCCTGCACGAGGGCGACCGTACTCGCGCCCGCCGGTGAGGGCGGCCCGAGCCGGGCGGCCGCGTGGTCCGAAAGGGCGAGGGGCGTCGTCCACCACTTCGCGAAATCCAGGAGCGATTCGACCATTCGCCCCACGGGCGCGGCCAGGTGCTCGAGCGATTCGTCGACCAGGGCCATGAACTCGAGGAGCGAAGGCTCGGCCCCCTCGTCGGGAACGGCGGGGTCGCGAGTCACTTCGGACGGGGCGCCCGGCTGCACCAGCGTGACCAGCTGGAGCACCCCCGCGGGGACGGCGGGGATCGAGTCCTGGAGGACCAACTGGACGGTCTCGGCGGCGGGCGAGGTCGCACCTTCGCCGCCGTCGACCCCACCGTAGGCCCCGCTCCCCAGGACGAGCAGCTCGCCCGGGAAGAGGGACGCCGGCGAGGACGCGTGCTGGTCCCCGCCCGGGACGATGCTCCCCCCGGGGAACGTAAAGACGAGACCTCCGCCCGCTTCGAGGCCCGCGAAACCGGATGCGGGGCCCATGGTGACCGTCGAGACAACGGTCCCGGAGGACCAGGTCGGGTCCGGGTCGGAGTCGCCTCCGGGATTGGAGGGACCGGGCGAGGGGTCCCGGGGCGGAGTCGAGCTCGGGGGCTGAATCGGAGTCGGAGTCGGAGTCGGTGTGGGAGTCGGAGTCGGGTTCACGGGCGGAGCCGGGGCGACATGTCTCGGCGGGGAATCGAGTCGGGGTCGAATCGCCGGGGCAGGGCCGTCGAGCAACGGCGTGGGATTGTCGCTCGATTCGAAGGCGGAAATCCGAAGGTCGTACTCGATCCCCACAGACTCGCCCGAGGTCCAGCCAACGACCCGGATCGAATACGTCCCCGGGGTGAGCTGCCCGAAGAGAGTGCGACCGGAATCCAGGGAGCCGATCATCACGTCGTTGCCCGCGCCGTCCGAGAGGATGATCCCCACGCCGTCGGGGAGATTCGGGCCATCGAGGCCGATGAGGAAAGTCTGGTCCCGGAGCAATCGAAAGCGATAGACCTCCGCGAAGGGGCCGAGGGGATTGCCTCCGTCCGGGGCGGGGCCGCGCCTCACGGTCACCCCCGCCTCGAGCTCGTGGGGGAACAGGACACCCAGGTCCTGGGAGTCGGCGCCGCCGAGTTGCGCGTCGAGCGAATAACCGTCCGTCGGGTTCCCTTGCAGCCCGCGGTCGGGCCCCAGGACCTCGAAGCGGACGACATGGTCGCCACCCGGGTCGTTGCCGACGAGCGGATTGCCGCCGAGGTCGGCCAGGCCGTTCGCCCCGGAGAGGTGGAGCTCGTATTCTCCATTGGCCAGGCCGTCCAGCATCAAGAATGTGGCCGAGCGGGTCGCGCCGTCGTACGAGAGGAACCGGGGAAAATACCTGACGCCGTCCTGCCCCTCGATGTAGATCGCCGCGGCGAGGCTCCCCGGGGCCCGCGAGGCCAGATCCTGGAGGTTGACCTGCTCGCTGAATCGGACGACGAGAGTCGCGGGAGGTCCGTCGATCGTCGCTCCCGCGGCCGGGCTCGCCGACTCGACTCGAGGGGGCTCGGCATCGAGCCGAGCCAGGACATTCAGCACGTAGGAACCCGTGCCGAAGCCGGACTGGCCGCTGTGCGAGCGGTTCGGGTCGAAGAGGCCCTCGCCCCCCGGGAGCATGCCTTCCGCGGGAGACGGGGTGTTCCAGGCATCGGAGACGGCCAGGTAATAGTCCCCCGCGGTCAGGCCGACATACAGGACCGAGTCGGTGTGGAGGTAGGAGGCGCCATCGGTCCCCCGCGTGTCGTTGCCCGTGTTGTTGTTGCCGGCGACGAAGCGGAGGGTGTTGTCGCTCGGGTCGAGGTAATAGAGGCTGACTCCGGGGTCGAGCGACGAGCCGATGCGCCCGGCGAGGACCTCGGCGACGAACGCATGGCGGCCGGGGCCGCTGATGCGGAAGTGGTACATGTCGACGTCGTTGCCCGGGGCGAGGCCGGACTCGGGGCCGTAGAAGGGATCGTCCCCGATCGCGCCGGCGATGCGGACGAAATTGCCGCCGGAGAGGTCGCCGAGCTCGCGGGACGTGCCCGCCGTGTCGTCGGCCGAGGCGCCCGGCCCGGTCCTCCCCTCGATGCCGGCGATCCGGAACGTCGAGGTATACGTCCGACCCAGGGGGAGGTCCGCGCCGCCCGCCGCCCCGTCGGCTCCCGCGACGATGATCTTGTAGGACCCGGGGCCCAGGGGGGCCAGGAGCGTCATTTGCAGCTCGCTCGCGGCCGGAGAGAAATGAATCCCGAGCGGGGAGACGTCCCGGTCCCGGCCGTCGCCGAACGTGCCGACGGGGTTGAAGACCAGCCGGACCGTCTCCTGCGACACGTTCGCCGAAGCGCCAGGCGCCCCGCTCAAGCCCAGGCGGATCACGAACGGCGAGCTGGCGAGGACCGCGTCCGGGGCGGGGTCGGCGGCCAGGACGGTCGGGCCGTCGACCCCCGAAGCGATCTCCGCGGCCGAGATCAGGAAGTTGTAGGAGCCCGTGCTGCCGTCGTGACCACTCCCGGCGATGAAGGGATGGAAATCGACGTTGCCGGCGCCGCCGATGGCCACATAATAGGTGCCGGGGCCGAGGTCCCGCGCGATCGAGGCGTTGCCGCCGTGCGTGCTGCCGTCATCCTGTGCCAGCAGGCGGTGGCCCAGCGGATTGTACGAGTCCTGGAAGTTGAAGGGGTCGTGATTGTACAGGCTCAAGACGCTCTTCAACGAGGGCTCGGCACCTCGCGCCCGTGCCGAGAGGTCGACGGATGTCGGGCGGTCCAGGACGAAGCGGTACCAGTCCACATCGGCGGGGCCCGCGGGCCCGTCGCCGACAAGTCCCGCGACCACGACCTGCGGCATCACGACCAGACTGCCGACGTCCTGGGCGGAGTCCAGGGTGTCGTTCGGCCCCGCCTCGGAGATGAGGACGCCCGGGCCGGTCGCGAAGATCGCGGTGAGGAGATTGCGGACCTCGAGCGACTCGACCCCCAGGCGAGGGGTGACGCGATGATGCCTCGACCCCCGACGTCCCGTGAGGCGTGTCGAGGTGGCTTGAGAGTGAAGTGTCCGTCGTTGCCGACTCATGAGGTCCGCTCCACAAAAAACCGATCACCGGCCGGAAAACTCGTCGATCGTCGACCTGTCTGGAGGCACACCGTTCCGGGCCCCGCCGACCGGCGGATGCCCGTCGCGGCGCCAGCCTGTCGACGTCACACTGGCCCCGGACCGCCCTGCCTTGCGATCATCGGTGCCCTTGGAGTCGCCGCCTGGCTCTCCACCAGGGGGAGCCAGGACGGTCGCGATCCCCGAGGGATTCGCGGCTCCCGACCGTCGAGGCGACGTCACTGATCAAGTCTAGGTCAGGTTCTGCGAAATGAGTTCCGGACTGTTGCCCCCGGGCATCATGGTCGAGCGCATGATCGTCGCCTTCGGGCCCGAACTCGCCGCAGACCCCATCCGCGAGGTCGGTGTGGGTGACGTCGAATCGTTGCATGAACACGCCGCTCTTGTCGGCGGCCCCGTTGCCCGACCAGACCACGACGGCGTGGCCATAGTCGTCCACCGCCACAGTGGAATGGGACTGGTCCTTCGAGGGAGTGGTCTCGATCTGAATCTCTTCGCCCCGGGCCCTTCCGTCCGCCAGGTATTGACGCCCGTAGACGCCCCAGCCCGCATGACCCGTCTGATTGCTCGACCAGGTGACGAAGAAGTTCCCGACCTTGTCCATCGCCACGGAGGAGTCTCGCTGGTCGTTCTCCGTGCTGGAGTTGACGCGGAACTCGCCCCCCTGCACTCCCCCCGAGGCGTCATACCGCTGCGCGTAGACGCCCCAGCCGTCGCCGTCCTGCCCCTTGCTCGCCCAGGTGATCACGAAGTTCCCCGCGGCGCCGATCGCCACGCTCGGATTCGCCTGGTCCTCGTCGGTGGCGGTGTTGACGCGGAACTCGCCCCCACGCCTCTCCCCCGAGGCGTCATACCGCTGCGCGTAGACGCCCCAGCCGTCGCCGTCCTGACCCTTGCTCGCCCAGGCGACGACGAACTCGCCGCGGTCGTTCATGGCCACCGAGGCGTCGACCTGGTCCCCGTCGGTGGCGGCGTTGACACGGAACTCGCCCCCCCGCTTCTCCCCCGAGGCGTCGAACCGCTGCGCGTAGACGCCCCAGCCGTCGCCGTCCTGACCCTTGCTCGCCCAGGTGACGACATAATTGCCGTTGCCGTCGATCGCCACCGACCCGGGACTCGCGTCGCCGGTCTCTTGCGCGCCGGCGGTGTATGTATTGACCAGGGTCTTATGGGCGACCTTGATGGTCTCGCCCCCCCCGCCCTGGATCGGGCTCCCGTTGAGGAGCTGCGTGTCCGGCAGGGGGACGGTGGGCGACGCGCCCGTCCCGAAGTTCAGCGTCAGCGCGTAGGCCCCGGTCCCGAACGCCGTCGCATCCACGCCGTCGACCTTGACGTAGTACGTCTGCCCCGCCGTCAGGCCGACGACGTCCAGGCTCAGCGTGGCGCCGAAGTCGGTCGAGGACGCCGTCCCGAGGCTGGTCCCCGCCGCGTTGGTGATCGTCACCAGCGGCGAGAGCAGGCTCAGCCCCCGGCTCACCACCCCGATCCTGGTCGTGCCGGCCAGGCCGGCCGGGGCCACGAACTTGTAGTAGTCCTGGTCGGCCGTCGTGGTGATGTCGAGGCCGGTCGCCAGCGCCGTCAGCGCCGTCGGGTCGATGAGCGACGTGACGTCGGTCGCCGCGGCGGTCGTCCCGTTGCTCGCCACGGCGTCGTAGCCGTCGTTGGCCCGGGCGCCGCCGTAGATGCTGCGGATGCCGTTGATGTCGTCGGTCGCCAGCGCACTCTTGATCCCGTTGTAATTGGCGTACATCTGCGAGGCGAAGACGGAGCTGTGGCGCAGGCCCAGCGTGTGG
>JAABUS010008153.1_pt1 | contig 11603 bp, 12 predicted proteins | sample 5560161 | NCBI WGS metagenome assembly JAABUS01 (sample SAMN10711885, study PRJNA513376) | rock metagenome | isolation source: Antarctica rocks | place: Antarctica: Victoria Land, Trio Nunatak nord | collected 2016-01-04
TGATATGCAAGACTTCCTAATATGTATTCCCTATGAGCTACATCGATGTTTTTATTCAGGAGTTGATTTACTAATTTTGTAATCAATATGGACACTCAGCCGTTCACGTTCACTTCACGTCCATTTCTTCGCGACAAGATCTTCTTCCCTATATCTCATTTACATCACCACTATGACTGAACGATAAATCTAATGACCTCAGACTGATACTCAAAAATCTGTACAGACCTTTGCGTCGTCCAGGTCATCACAACTTTTCCAACCCCTAAAAGCCACGCCATGTCGAAGCGTAAACACGAAGATGAGAGTGATAGCGACAGCGATGTCGAAGGTCACGAAGACACCCGTAACACTCCTGTAAACATAGCCTTCACCATTGATGAGGATGGCGACCTCAAGATGGAGTTAGACGGCGGATCTGTTGTCGTATCTCGAAAGGCACTTTCTCTCAGCTCTCCAGTCTTCCGTGCAATGCTAGGCAAAAACTCCAAATTTCGCGAATCCACCGAAAAAACGGTCGATGACAATGGCATCCAGACTATCTCGTTCCCGGATGACAAATTCCAAGCTATGGTCACCGTCGCACGCATCATCCATCTTCAGAGTGATTTGGTTCCTAAGGAGGTCTTCTTTCAGCATCTTTACCAAATTGCTATTCTGTGCGATAAGTACGATCTCAAGCGATGCCTCGGACCATGGATCGATATCTGGGCAAAACCCTATCTTGATTCCTACGCAGCCGAAGGATTCGAAGGCTGGTTGTTCATGTCTAAAGTATTCCAATACGGGGGCCTCTTCAAGGACATGACAAGGCATCTCATCTTGCACTCGGAGCTCTCAGTAACAGGCAAGCATGTCATTGGTAAATGCCACGACATTGGGGAGCAGACATCAACACCGATCATGAGTAAGTGATCTATACTATCAATGACATACGTTGGCTTAGACATTTGCAGATGAGATCGCGAAAGCTAGAGAAGCCGCAATGTTCCTCATTCTCGATTTGTACTGGCAAGAGCTTTGTAAACTCAGAGTCAGCAATACGACACGTGTTTGCACGGTTGGAGGCACCAACGGGACTAAGTGCGATGCCATCAATCTGGGCGGCATGTACCAGAGATTCCCTGATCTTCAAGATCCTCGAAACAACAAGAAATCCTGCCGGAATTCAGTCATGTGCATGGCCAAAGCTCCTGCAGCCATTCCAGACGTCTGTGGTGCGCTGATACGCAAATTTGGCGAGCATCAGCTTTGTGCTGTTGGTCTGCGTTTGACAAACAAAGCAGCGGCGTTGGCACAGGCTGTGCATGGCTTGGAGTTGAATGCTTAGTGCATCATGGCACGACCGCGAGGGACATTGGACAATGAATCAAAGGCGCTTTCGCGGGTGCGTCTCGAGATATCGATCGTAATGTTCGAACATGTAAATTTAACTCTTGCTAGGCACATGGTGAGCGCAAATTTTGCTGACAGAAGGTAGTGCCATCATGCATCATCCTTGAAGCAACTGCGATCTGCATACCTGTAGGATGCTCGAGCTCGCTTATTTGAATCCTCGAGGGGCTTATCTAGCTGCACAGATACTCTAAACAGAATGCATCGCCCAACTCTGCGATCTGATTGTATCAAAATCGTCGAGAAGGTAATCCAAGACAAGTGGCGAAATATTTAAACCCCTACTCGCTGCGAACATCGTTCGTGCCAAAACTCTCAGCATGTCACTGTGATCATGCACACTTAACTGACACCACAACCTTGCACTGGAAGACTAATTGTCAGCGGAAGCATTGCTAGACTCATTCAACCCGGGGCCCAGTGCTTTGCCCTCACTCTTCTGATACCCAGTGCCTTGACCATCTAGACGGTCTATTCGTTTCCCCTCCGAGGTAAACGTAATGCTTCCCGCATTTTGTCTCTTGCCTCCCTGTCTCTTTTTTCGACGTTATACTTGAGATCGCAAGCGAACGCATCCCTGGTCAGATCTTTCGTCTCGTCCGTTCTAGCCTATGTAGGTTCCAGTGACCGCTTGTCTCTAATCCTCTCAAGACAATGCATGATCGAATTCCCATCCTCAATGTCCGGCGGAGAGACCGCCAACGTGCAGTTTCAGGGGAACCATGATCTGGTATGCGCTCCTACATCCATGTAGTCCGAATCTAAGATGGAATGGCACCAAGCAGCAGACTTCAAAAGCAGCTTGACGGCGTCTCTCAATGACGGGCTCGTCGTCGGCTGTGGAATTTGGACTTTTCATATGGCTTTTAAAGCCAACATTCGGAGGGATAGTTGATGTCGAAGGATGTTTTTGCAATGGACAATGTTAAGGCTGATGCGATCGGATGCTCAGAAACAAAAGGAGACGACTGGTAGAACGCGTATCCTTTAGCGCGTATGAGATCCGAGAAATCGTAGAGGAGACCGAAGAGGTGGGTTGGAAAATTGTCTAAAGGGGCCGATGGGCTATTGATGACCCTACACCCATCTCGAAGTCTCTACTCCCACGTTTGTTTCCATCCTTTCAACGTGCCAAGAAGCTCATCTATCTTGGTATTGAGTGCTGAAATTGAGGCGAGCCTTTCGTCCATGGAAGAGTCGATGGCATCAGTGGTCGATGCGGTAGATGGCGAAGCCATGAGCTCAAGATTCTTTACATCTTCAAAAAAATCCAGGAATAAAACACATGATGTCGTGGAGGTATCCCAATGCGGTTTTCGAGACGGACCGGTAGACCAAGGAATCGTTGTCCAAATTGGCTGTTCGAGGAACGTCCGTCGGCGCTCGATGATGGCTTTTCCCCACTATCCAAGCACGTTAGTCAGCGTTCCCAATATGGAACGCAAGCTGGGAGTGGCTTACAATCATCGGCCTAGCAGTTTCGAACAAAATCCGCTCGACTTCCGACTGATGGCGCCATGGTCCACGAGCCTCAAACAACCAACCAATACCGCTGGTATGCCGAATCCAGTTCATTTCGCCACTCGGTTGTAGTGCCTGTTCGGGCACAGAGTTGCAGTCAGTAGGATCGCGTCCGCTCTATGAGAAAGGGATGATCCCGTTGAAGAACTCGTTCGATAGAGTTTTCCCACATATTCGACGTGAGAAGACTACCTACCTCATAATAAGCGAGGATGAATTTTGAGTAAAAGACAGACACAGACAACACAGTCTCCCGGGGACTCACATATTTCACAAGAAAGCGCAGTGCTTGGCCATAATGTACAGCACCCTTTTGGCGCATGTCAGCTTGACCATGTATTCGCCCGAAGAAAGAGCTGGTCAATGCGCCGATCGAATCTCGGGTGCTCATGGAGAGGTTGCTTAGAGTATTGTATAATGAATCATTATCTTGGTCCGCGTGGGCTAGAAAATGCTCCATGAGATAATTCTGACTGATAGTAGCTCTAAACGAGCTCATGTCTGGCTCTTGTGGAGTGATGACCTCGCGGTGGCAATTTGGTACGAGACGACGTTCTGGCTCGTAACCGTGCTGCTAGAAGTTGACATAACAAGCTCACTTTGGTGGCTTGCTGAGCTCTTTGCTCTCTCCGTTGAATGTACCTTCGAGCGATAGGACTTGTCTGCGACGAAGATATATCATTTGTAACCTTCGCAAGACCAGTTGGCCTTTTGGTACCTCTGGCATGTTGGTTTTGCTTCATCTGGACGGAAGCTCGGAGCTCGTTGAAGATAATAAAGCGGGTAGAACCTACCACACTTAACCTTTCGTGTATGTAATGCAGCCCTTGCTCCGTCCTGGAACGCCGACCATGGGTACTGTTCGTTTTTCAAGGCGCGCTTTGCAAACATCTCGAACGCAATGCCGCATCCATCGACCTTTTTATAGTGACAATGGAAGCTGGCTGATCGACCAAAAGTCTTTGCGCGGGCACGAAATCTTTCTCATAAGACATTGCTGGGCCCAGTGATGATCTCGAGTCTGCAGCGACCACTGAGCAATAAATCTTTAGCCACACAATATGTATAGATCGAAAATAGAGGTAGTTACTGCGATTATAACGGCGCAAAAAATTCAAGAATTACATAAAGAACAATCGAGTTATAGTAGGTTGAAGAAATCCTGTATAATATACTAACAGAATCTCGTAAACTCCTAAGTTAACGAAAATTACCCGTACTAAAGAATAATATATATATATTTTATAGACTTTAGTATAGCGATTCCAAAATATTATAATGAAATAAATAAGTCGAAAGTTGTCACAGGGATGGACATTGCCAAGAATTATATCAACAATTTTGCAAGCGCAAAATACCCCCAGCCGACTGTTGATCAACATTGCAATTGTCTAGGCCACTTTTGGCAAAAAGGCACGACTCTAAAAAAGAACGCGCTGTAGACGCGTCCAGATCATTCTACAATTCCACTTCTTTTCATTGCATCAATTAATCATAAGCCTTCGATTACAAGGGAAACACTCGGCAGGAAAACAAGGTCATGAAGCGCAAAGCCAAAGGGGTAGCCTCCAGAGCGAGTGAAAAGCGGCAGAGCATCTCTACTACGACAAAGATAGATCCAGATGGTGACCTTCTCATGAATCTCCCTACGAATGGAGACTTCAGCGCTGCCGGGCTCCTAGTCAGTCGGCACACGCTTTGCCTAAGCTCTGCGGTATTTCGGGCAATGCTAGGGCCCAATTCGAGATTCAAGGAGTCAGAGAGCACGACCACTGCGTTCGAAGACGGCATTCAGGTCATTACACTCGAAGACGACGATTTTCAGACTATGAAGATTATCATGAATGCCATCCACTTGCAAAGCCATCTGGTTCCACGGAAGGTGACATTTCAACAGCTGGACGACATCGCGATACTGTGCGATAAATACGATCTCAGAAGAAGTCTTGGTCCTTGGCCTGACCTGTGGTCGCAAGACCACCTTGCTTTGGTTCAGATCGAAGGCTTTGAAAGGTGGCTTTTCATTGCTTCTGCCTTCGAAAATGCAAAAGTCCACATTGTCATCACTGACGCTTGATACTGAATGCAGGACTCAGTGAAGGTGGAGAGCTCATTGCCATTGACCCTACATTCAGCGTCGGAGTACCTGCCTCGGTGATTGGTGAGTCGGTCTTGTAACTACGAGATCGAAGCTAAGGTCCTTGCAGAGTCTATAGCAAGCGCGAGGCTTTCTAATGTCTCTCAGGTCCTTGAACTTTGCTGGACTAAGATGCATGCCTTGAAGTTTCAGAGGAGTCATTGCCTAATCCGAACGGGAAAACAAGATCCCAATTGCGACGACTGTGAAGCAATCAATCTGGGAAACTTATCTCGAGAATTTCCAAAGCTTGATGACCCCCAGATACATGAGCTTCCTTATCATCGGTGGTCATTATTGCGCATCCTGAGGACCATCAAGGAAATTGTTCATCTTGACCTGATGGACCAGGCTTTAGCACCTGGATTCATCAAGAAACACATGGACTGTGACGTAAGTCACCAGCTTATAGAGCTTTCTGAGGCTCTGGCTGCTAGAGTGGAGGGTTTGTACCTGAAGTCTTGATGATGACCGGAAGGTGGAGGAATAATAAGAAGAGAAGAAAGAAAAAAGGAAAAAGAGCAGGAGAAGGAGAAGGAGAAGAAGAAGAAGAAAGGCAGGTTTATTGGCCAACAGATCTTTGCTTGTTGATGTCGATAATGTATGAGCTTTGGGACCCTTTATTACATTTTACTGATTCGCTTGACAATATATCGCTACGTTCCTGTGAGACAGGGAGACTACCTGGATCCCTGTGGGTTGTATTTGATGACAATTCTCCCAGACTTGTAGTATGGACTATCATGTACTCATAGTATTGGGAAAGTACCTGCGGAGAAGGTACCCCTTGGCAAACACGTCATCCTCGTATCAAAGCAACGTGCAAGACTTGCTCACTGATTGCTCTATTACATACCAAGTGGTGAAGCTGCATACTCGAACATCAATATTAGTGTGCTCTACGCATATTGCACTTTTCGAGCGTACATTTCTTACCCCTAGTACGTGTATGCGTAATCTTGACGAACCTTTTCCGATACAATGCCTAAGCCGTCGGAAGTCGTTGTGGTGAGAAACCACATTTCAGTCCGATACAATGCTTTGGTTTGTTATATGCGTCTGTGTCAATATATTCAAATGGGATCTACACCATGTTGTCTATGGACAAGGTACATTTTCCGAGGATTGGCACATCCGCATTGGGCGCCTTCTCATACAGCACTCCAAATTGCAAGCCTATCTCAGCAATCCGCTGAACCAGGTTCCATAGGTTGGAGGGTCTTTAGGAGGTCTTTCGCGGCACTTGTGCTCAAACGCCTTGGACACACTGTTCGCATCTTCGAACGAAAACCCACGCCGCTCCTGCACAACCAGGGTGCCGGCGTAGTGGCTGGCGGAGATACTCAAGCTTTATTTAGCAAATTCGACGCTACCAAGCGGTCAATCGCTGTTACGAGTAAGCTACGGCAGTATCTGGATCTGCAGAGCAATCAGATCCATGAAGAAGAGACTGTTCAGAAGATGACGAGTTGGGATTTGCTCTACTATCTTTTCAGAGCCAATGTTGACGGGGTCAAGAGTGATTACTGCCAAGTCCCAGAGGCTGTCGCAGGGGAAGGACAGGGTACGTACGAGTATGGTCGTTTGGTCAAGGATATCAAAGATCTCGACGAGAAGGTCGAAATCGAGTACGAAACTAAAGGAGGCAACCAGGATACTACTACAGCAGACCTCGTCATTGGTGCGGACGGACCAAGTTCGACCTTAGGCAAGATTTTGCTACCAGAGGTTGAAAGGAAAGACGTAGGGTATGTGGCCTGGAGGGACGGTACCGGAGTCAGAGGCCACGGTTGCCGCCCAGAAAGCCTTCATCGAGACGTTCGCCTTCTACCATTCAGCAGGTATTCAGATACTCTTGTATGTGATTCCCGGCGAAAATGGCTCACTTGAGCCAGGAAAATCGCTTAATTAAGTGGGTCTGGTACTGCAATTACTCGCAAGATTCGACTGAGTACCAGGAGCTCATGGCAGACGCCGACGGGAAGCATCACCATATTACACTGCCAATCGGCAAGATGAGGAAGGGGATTCTTAAGAAGCAGCGAGAGTACGCGAGAGAGGTTCTACCACCGCAATCCGCGAATGTTGTGTGCGATACAAAAGGGCCTTTCATCCAAGCTATCACGGATGTCATCTCGCGGAAGAACACGTTCTTCAACGGAAAGGTCCCGTTGATTGAAGACGCTGTAGCAGGTTTTCGACCTCATACAGCTGCTAAGTACCTCACAGGCTGCGTTCGATGCCCAGAAGTTGTATGAGATGATGGGTGGGGAGATTTCGAAGGAACAATGGGAAGAAGAGACAATGGAGTACGCGAGGCATATGCAGATTAAGGGGGTGTCGATGGGTCAGGGAAGTCAATTTGGGCAGCATCCATTGGCTCAGACGACGAGGTCATAGTTGCTGGTCCAGAGTGGCAGTCGCGAGGGCTACGGAGCGCCAAGTTGGGCAAACAGCCGTACAAAGAACTGGTTCTTGAATACTCGTCCTGAGTTGCTGTAGGGTCAATGATGTATCTATGATAGGCTTGAGGCCCAACATATGCTCCAATGGACTCAAGTAGCAACTCACAAGGTCATAAATTTTGACATCCATTCTACAATAGAGTGAGCAATTGTCAGAGCATCAGTAAGGGTATCACACCTCTTGAATTTTTCAAGCCCATTTTATAGATATGACTAGGAGATGTAACATGAAAGTTGTCATGCCTTTGTGGTCTTTGACCTCTCGGCCGAAAATGCATTTTTCCAGGAACGGTCCCGCCCAGCCCGTCCCCTAAGCTCACTTTATTCGAGATTTATGTCACACCACCAAGGTAGAGGAGCGTCAATTGCTCGACACTGAGAATGTCCGACAAAGGAGCAGAGGGGTGAGCTTTCCCTGCTAACGTAGCTCCCCCGCAGGAGGCCACAATGGCCGGTCTTGAACCAACCCCCCCCCCTTTCCAAGAACCAAACAGCTAACATATCTCCAACTCTAGGCACAAGCGCTCCAAGTCCACCATAGCCAAGTCGCTACTCCATCGAGACAAGTCAAAGAGTCTCGCTGTGGACACCGACGGCAATGAGTCCAGTGTCGCAGGCTCAGACGCTGGTTCAGAACCGCCCTCGCCCAATCCAGTTTCCTCATACCACTCCTTTGGAGGCCTACGATCGTCTCGGCATAAAGCTAAGACATCGAGTACGGGACTCGCGCAAGACATGACAAGCCCAAGCAGCGCAGCGCTGAACCGAGATGCTGCAGCTGCAGCAAGACCGCAAGATGCTGGGCCTACCATACAGCAATCCGTGCGGATGTTCAAGCTGTTTGAGATTCTACGAAGTGGGGATAGCGTAGCAATAGCGAAAGCTGTCACTGATACGTCTACTATGCCTACAATCAGCGAGGATACTGAGAAAGATGCAGTCGGTGGGGCGTCCTCAGGTACACTGGAAGGGACGACAATACTACATCTAGCGATACAATGTGCAGATCCTCCAGTGGTAGAGCAAATACTGTCTGTCGCACAGAGTACACCGGGAGCCAGCATTGACATCAACGCCCGCGATCGGGATGGAAACACTCCTCTCCACCTTGCTTCGCAGCTTGGCCGGCCCACCACTGTCCAATTGCTGCTAGCGCAGCAGGACATCAACGACTCGCTGCTCAATTACCAGGGGCAATCCGCGTTGGACATGGCCAAGACACCGGATATCTACCAGCAATTACAGCTGTCTCGATCCTTGTTTGTGGATACCAAAGTTAAGGAGATTCAGCAGCTCTTCAGCAAGCAAAGTTATGAGAAGCTCGAAAACTTGCTCGAAGACCCGCGCGTGGAGCTCCTACTGGATGTGAATAGTGGGGAACTCGCAACCGATCCAAGCACTGTACAAAGCGGAGGGACCCTACTACACGAGGCCGCGCGCAAGAAGGATAGCCAGCTGATCCAAGTTCTATTGATGCATGGAGCGGACCCCTTTCGTCGAGACCGTAGGGGCAAGCTTCCCCAAGATGTCACAAAGGACGATAGGACGAGAGCCATCCTCAAGAAATCACCCGCTGCAGCCGAAGCGCAGAGAGGCATTCAAGAGAAGGCCGTGCTAGGCAGTGGTGGTCCATTGCAAGCGACAGACAATGCGCCGGGTGGGAAGGATAGTAGAGAGATGAAGGGCTACCTTAAGAAGTGGACCAACTATACAAGCGGCTACAAGTTGAGATGGTTCGTCCTGGAGGATGGAGTGATGAGCTACTACAAGCATCAAGGTACGATGTCAATTTAGACTAGATTGGGCTTGACTGAGGCTTTTCAGATGATGCTGGCTCAGCATGCCGGGGTGCGATCAACATGCGAATCGCAAAGCTTTACATGGATCCCCAAGACAAGACGAGATTCGAGATTCAGGGGAAGTCCTCAGTCAAGTATCATCTCAAAGCGAATCATATAGTGGAGGCTAAGAGGTGGTTCTGGGCCCTCAACAATGCTATTCAATGGACCAAAGATGAAGCGAAAGAGGCAGGAAGACTGAAGCAAAGAAAAGAAGAGTTGCTCCGTCAAGCAAAAGCCGGTAATCTGCCCCAGCTTGCAAATGGATCAAAGGAGCTTGAAACATCAAATCCTTCAAAGCTTAGCGGTAAAGGCCTGTCGCCTGCAACTGCATTGGGAGTACCACTTACTGCTTCTTCCTCACGAGTCTCATTTAATGACGCGAGCTTTGGCGGCTCGACAATTGGACCCGATGACGAGGGTTCACAGTATGACTCGGTCGAACCCAGCATTACTGATAACGATATAGCGCCATCCATGAGAGGCGCACATACAAGCGCGATTGCTGCTGATCTGGATGATGATGAAGAGTACGGAGATGATGCAAGTGACCATGAAATGCAACCTGCGAGCAAAGATGCTTTCAACATCACAGCCCATTCTGCCAGCTTACAGCTGAATCTGCTTGCTCAAGTGTCCGCAGCATTACGGGCAGAAAGCTCGAAAGAGCAGGCGGTGCCGATCTCTGACCCTACAGTAGTGCAAGCATTGTCAACATATGAATCTGCTGTTGCCAGTCTCCAGGGTTTGGTTTGCGATTTACTCAAGATCTCACAGGATCGTGATGCCTATTGGCAGTACAGGCTTGATCGGGAAGCAGATGTACGGCGGCTGTGGGAGGACAGTATGGCCAAGGTTGCGAAAGAGCAAGAAGAGCTCGAGGGCCGTATTGGCGAATCCGAAGAGAAACGCAAACGCACTAAAAGAGCGCTTAGGGAGGCTCTTGAAGGTACTACGCATTCTCCCGGCAGAGGCATGTCAATAGATGAGGGGCAAACCTCTCAAGACTTGGACAAAGTACAATTGGGCAAACAAAGCACTGGACCTCCCCGGAGAAAGTCGATCGGTATTCGAGATCCCGAGAGACGGAAATCTACTGTCATCGCGGACATGACAGAATTAACTGATTCTGACTCTGATGAAGATGAGGAGTTCTTCGATGCTGTGGATGCTGGAGAGGTGGAGGTTGTGGACGAGATGCCGGCCAATGTAGCTAGTTCAATACCTTCGGCAAAGGAGGTCGGAAACCAAATGCCTATACAGGACATGCGAGAGCAAAAGAAGTCAGAGATACAACCGTCATTTAGAGGCTACGAGGATCCCATTCGAAAACGGTTTAAGATGGATGCAGACAACAGACCGAAGATATCGCTTTGGGTAGGCCACCCCAAGATTCTACCGCATTAAATTCACTGATCGTTATTCAGGGCATCCTCAAATCCATGATTGGAAAGGACATGACCAAGATGACCCTACCAGTCTCATTCAACGAGCCTACATCCCTACTGCAACGTGTCACAGAAGACATGGAGTACACTGACCTTTTAGACACAGCAGCCGATCGAATGGACTCCACCGAACGATTGGTTTACGTCGCGGCATTCGCAGCAAGTGAATACGCTTCAACGATCGGCCGTGTCGCTAAACCATTCAACCCTTTACTAGGTGAGACATACGAGTATGTCCGGCCAGACAAAGGCTATCGCTTCTTCATCGAGCAGGTTAGCCACCATCCACCCATCGGCGCAGCCTGGGCTGAAGCACCCAAATGGGACTACTATGGCGAATCAGCTGTCAAGTCCAAATTCTACGGAAAATCCTTCGACATCAATCCGCTCGGTACCTGGTTTCTCAAGCTTCGCCCCTCGTCAGGAGGCGAGGAGCTGTACACCTGGAAGAAAGTAACATCATCTGTCATCGGCATCATCACCGGCTCTCCCACGGTAGACAACTATGGGCCAATGGAAATAAAAAACCATACCACAGGCGAAGTGTGTACGCTCGACTTTAAACCGCGAGGCTGGAAAGCAAGCTCTGCGTACCAAGTAAATGGGAAAGTCGTAGGCAAAGACGGCAAAACGAGATGGAGTATTGGAGGCCGCTGGAATGACAAGATCTACGCCCGCCTAACCCCAGGATTCGAGGACAGCGTCCTCGCACCCGGCGGTGCCAAAGCCCATGAACCCGGCTCTTCCCAAGCATTCCTCGTCTGGGAAGCGCACCCCCCCCCACCCCACAAACCCGTCA
>JAABUS010008154.1_pt1 | contig 11601 bp, 8 predicted proteins | sample 5560161 | NCBI WGS metagenome assembly JAABUS01 (sample SAMN10711885, study PRJNA513376) | rock metagenome | isolation source: Antarctica rocks | place: Antarctica: Victoria Land, Trio Nunatak nord | collected 2016-01-04
CTCGCACCTCCGCTTCCGGATGCGTGTTGCCCGGATAGTCCCACGCCCAGGTCGCGGTCGCCCCCTTGGCCTGGCCATAGAGCTCCTGGTCGAAGGCGATGCCGTCGAACCCCAGGAGCTTCGCCGCCCCCGCCACGTCGCGGACCCTCGGGATGACCGCGTCGGCCCAGCCCGGGTCATCGAACCAGTCCTTGAGCGGCGTCGCGGCGTTGTAATAGTTGACCAGCCAGAACCCCAGGTACATCTTCATCCCCCGCTCCTTGGCCCGGAGGACGACCTTGGAATCTCGGAAGGCGCGCTGGCGCTCGAACCCTTTCTCGCCGAGGTGCGCCTCGGGGTCGCTGCTGAGGCGGTCCGTCCCCCCCATCTCCGGCAGATGTCGGGTCATGCAGATGAAGCCGTCGACCCCGCGACTCTTCCAGAGGTCGAGCTGCGAGTCTGATAGTTTCGCGACTTCCCCCGCTCCGACCCAGAAGATCAGCCGATCCGCGCTGTCGATTCGACCTCGACCCGGCTGTTCACCCGGCCGCGCCTCCAGTCGTGGGCCTTGCGCGAGCGCCGTCGCCCCCATCGGGGCGCACGCGGCGGCGAGGACGGCCATCCGAATGGCCGAGATGATGCCCGTTCTCATCTTCGCATCCCCCTCTCTGTAGGCATACCCCGACTCTCGGCGCCCGGCCAGGATCGACCCGCAGATCCCGACGAGCCGCGATCCTCATCCCATCGGCACCCGAGCCGAGGAAACCTCCCCGGTCCTCTTGGTCGTCGGACATGGCCGCTCTCGCGGCCTCACCCCTTGGGCCGGGCGTAGGCCAGGGCCAGGAGGCCGTAGGCGGTGACCAGGTTGGGGTCTCCCTCCATGAAGCGGTCGGCCGGGTTGACCCAACTGCCGTCTTTGCCCTGGCGAGTGGCGAGGGCGGAGGTCAGCTCGGCCCGCCAGTCGTGGGATTTGCCCGAGGCGTCGACGAGGTCCGGCTTGCCCACCATGGCCAGGGCGCGGGCGAAGGTCTGGTAGTAGTAGTACAGGCCCCTCTGGCCGAGGCCGGGGTTCTCGTCGAGGGAATAGTTCTTGGTGATGTATGCGTACGCCGCCTTAACGCGGGGGTCGTCGGGGGTCAGGCCGGCGTGGATCATGCTCTTGAGGCCGGCGTAGGTCATGCTCGCGTACGAGCGAAGGCCGCCGTTGGCCTCGGGGCCCGCGATGCTCGAGCCGCCGTTGGCCGCGGTGTAGATGAAGCCGCCGTCGTCGACCTTGCCGGCCCAGGGCTGGTCGTTGAACTCGCCCTTGAGGTTCTGGCACCGCGAGACGAACACCAGGGCCTTCTGCAAGTTGGGGTCGTCGGCCGGGAGGCCGGTGTCGCGCAGGGCGTCCAGGAAGAAGGCGGTGTTCGACAGGTCGGGCCGGCTGTTGTTGCCGCCGTAGCCGGCGCCGCCATAGGAGGGATCGCCCTTCCCCTTGCCCTCGGACTCGTCCCACTGCATCGACTTCAGGAAGCCCTGGCCGGCCTTGATCACGCCGTCGTAGGCCCCCTTGACGTTGGCCTCGTGGAACGCCATCAGCGCGATCGAGGTCGAATAGTTCGCGTGCGGGACCTCGGACAGCCCCCCCTTGGGGCTCACGAACCCTTCCAGGTAGGCGAGAGCCCTGGTAGCGACGGGATCGGCGGCCGTGACGCGCCCCGAGCGGAGCAAGGCGGTCACGACCAGCGCGGTGATCCCCGGCTCACGCTCGGTCGACCATCCCCCGCGCGCGTCCTGGCGGGGCCGCAGGAACGCGACCGCCTTGCCGACCAGCACCTCGGCCGTCGGGGGCTCCGCCGCCTGGGTCGATCTCGGCCGCCCCGCGAGGGCCAGCCCGCCCAGGGCCTGGACGCTCCGACCGAGGAACCGGCGGCGAGTAGTCGTGGAGGACATCGCTCTTCCATCCTTTCCGGGGTGCATTTCCGAAGCCTTCTGGCGCGACGAGGGACCGTTCGCCGACGCGTCGCTCCCGCCATTATAGCGGGAAGCCGACCGGAGCGGGCAAGGCCGGGTCGGGCCCAAGGCTGGGCGGTTTCCTTTGTCGAGGGCGAAGCCCCCTCACCCGCCCTCCGGGCACCCTCTCCCCGGGGGAGAGGGGAATCGTGGAATGGCCGGGACCGGGCGGGCGGCTTCGCGTTTGCTTGGGGAACGCCCCGGGCCTGTGCCGGGACGAAATTCTATCGGAGAGAAGAGAAATCGACATGGCTGGACATCTGAAGAAGCTCGAAGGACAGGTCGTCGTCATCACGGGCGCATCGTCGGGGATCGGGCTCGCGACGGCACGGATGGCCGCCTCGCGTGGCGCGCGGCTCGTGCTGGCCGCACGCAATGGGGATGCGCTGGACCAGCTCGCGGACGAGATCCGCCGCGGGGGGGGCGAGGCGGTCGCTGTCGTCGCGGATGTCGGCAAGGAGGACGAGGTCCGCGGGATCGCCCGCGCCGCGGTCGAGCGGTTCGGCGGCTTCGACACCTGGGTGAACAACGCCGGCACGTCGATCTACGGGCGGATGAGCGAGATCGCGACGGAGGACCACCGCCGCCTCTTCGAGACGAACTTCTGGGGCGTCGTGCACGGCTCGCTGGAGGCGGCGCGGCACTTCCGCGGCAAGGGCGGGACGTACGCCGGGGCATTGATCAACGTCGGCTCGGTGCTCTCGGACCGGGCGATCCCGATCCAGGGCATGTACTGCGCCTCGAAGCACGCCGTCAAGGGGTTCACCGACGCCCTCCGGATGGAACTCGAGGGGGAAGGGGTGCCGGTCTCGGTGACGCTCGTCAAGCCGAGCGCCATCAACACGCCGTTCCCGCAGCACGCCAGGAATTACATGGACGAGGAGCCGACCCTGCCCCCGCCCGTGTACGCCCCGGATGTGGTCGCGCGGGCGATCCTGCACTGCGCCGAGACCCCCGAGCGGGACGTGACCGTGGGCGGCGGCGGGAAGGGCATCGCCGCCATGGGGCTCGTCCCTCGGATTGCGGACAAGATCTTGGGGGCCACCCTCCCCCAGGCCCAGAGGAAGGGGGAGCCGCCCAGAAACCCGGCGGGCGCGCTGCACGCCCCGACCTTCGGGATGAAGGAGCGGGGCGATTATTCCGGCCCGGTCCTCGAGTCGAGCGCGTACACGGCGGCGTCGCTCCACCCGATCTGGACCGGCTTGCTCGCCGTAGGGGCCGGGCTGGCGATCGCCGCCCTGGTCGTCGGGAGGCCCTCGGACGGGAGGCGCGGGTAGCCGTGCCCGATCACTCGACGCGGGTCGACGCGGGGCGTCCCGCCAGCGCCGACCCCTTGCGGCGGATGACGACCATCTGCAGCGTCTCGCTCCGGGCCTTCTCCACGTCGAAGCCGCGGACGGTCTCCCGGACGTCCGTCCGCAGCCTGGGGTCGGCCTCCAGGCGGCGGATCTCCGCGGGGAAGAGCGCCGCGACGGCCGCCCCCTCGCCGTCGATCTGCTCGATCAGGCCGGGGAGGTCGCGGATCAAGGGGGCGGGACGTCCCAGCGTGTAGACCACGCCCGGGGGCTTGAACGTGGCCAGGACGGGCCGGGCCTTCTCGCTCTTCGAGAGCGCCGCCAGGTGCCGGCCGACGATCCCCGAGAGGCGATACGGCTCGGCGGCGGGCAAGAGCCAGGCGCCCGCGGCGGTCAACATCAGGGCCCAGGTCGTCACCAGGACGGCCGTCGCCCGCTCGATCTCCCCGCGCAGGCAGCGCTCGACCGCCACGGAGGTCCCCGCCGCGAGCACGACCGCCAGGGCGACGCACGGCCACCGCATCTCGTTAGGCAAAACCCACGCCGCCGCCAGCAGCCCGACGACCTGGCCACCGCCGATCCCCGCCAGCAGGCCGAGCGAGAGCCGCCCGAGCGTCCGGTGCCTCAGCGGGACCCGCGCCTCGGCCAGGGACACGACCAGCCACGCCGCCAGCAGGGCGCAGGCCGGGTAGGCCGGCAGGTAATAGTGGATCAGCTTCGTCCGCGCGCATTCCAGGAGGATCAAGGGCCCGACCGCCCATCCCAGCAGGAACCCGAAGGCGGGACTGCTCTTTCGCCGGGCCCAGGCGCCCACGAGGGCCGCCGGCAGCAGGGCCGACCACGGGTAGAAGGTCGCCAGCGAGGCCACCAGGTAATACCCGGGGAAGCCCCCGTGGTCCTCCATCCCCGTCGTCATCCGGTGGATGACGTGCCGGCCGACCATCACCCGGTAGAAATCGCCGTGCGAGGCCAGCCCGATGGCAACGTACCAGGGGGCCGTCAGCAGCGCGAAGCCCGCCAGGCCCCACCCCCAGCGCAGGCGCGACCTCTTCCAGCAATCGGTCGGGCCTCCCCACCACCACGAGACGCCCGCCGAGGCCACGATCAAGGCCGGTCCGACCGGCCCCTTCGTGAGCGTCGCCAGCGCCAGGAATACCCAGAAGACGGCCGCCGCGGCCTTCGACGGCCCTCGCGCCAGCTCCCAGAGCGCGAACTGGCAGCCGACCACCAGGAAGGCCAGGGTGGCGTCGGTCGTCGCCAGCTTCGACTCGACCACCACGATCGGCGCCGACGCCAGGATCAAGGCGGCCCAGAGGCCGACGCGATCGCCGAGCATCCGCCGCCCCCAGGCCAGGACGACCAGGCAGGTCCCGGTCCCCGCCAGCGCCGAGACGAGCCGGGCCCCGAACGGGTTGTCCCCCCCCAGCGCGGTCCCGGCCATCATCAGCCAGTAGATCAGGACGGGCTTGTGATAGCGGGGCTCGGCGTTGAACGTGGGGCGGAGCCAGTCGCCGCTGGCGCGCATCTCGCGCGTGCAGCCGGCATAGCGCGGCTCATCGCGGTCCCACAAGCTGATCCGCGCGTTCCCCGCGAGGTTCAGCGTCAGGGCCAGCAGCCCCACCAAAATCGCCTCCTGGACGCGCCGGCGCGGGGAGTCATTCCAGTCGGATGCATGGGGATGCGTCGTCGCCACGGTTCCCTCCGAAGGCGAAGCCCTGATCGTCGCCCCGTCCGACTTCGCATCCTTCCATGGAGCGTCATCCCGGGACGGCCTTGCTCGATTCGAATCGAGGAGCGCGGCGAGCATATCCGAAACGGCAGGGGACGTTAAGTCCACCTGCACCGGGTCGACGCCTCAGAATTCTCGAAAAGAATGCGGTCCGTTGGCGTGATTTCCTGCATGGTAGTGGGGACTGCATCGGACATCGCAGCGGGGCCGACGACCATGACGAACCGACAACCTGCCTCGCCACTGCGGCAACTGCGCGTCCTCTTCACGTCGGGGACGGCAACGGGGCTGACCGACAGGCAGCTCCTCGAACGGTACATGGCCAGGCGTGCCAAGTCGTCCGAAGCCGCAACGGCCGCGGAGATGGCCTTTGCGGCCCTGGTGGACCGCCATGGGGCGATGGTCTGGGGGGTCTGCCGTCGCGTGCTCGGCGACGTCCACGAGGCGGAGGACGCCTTCCAGGCCACCTTCCTCGTGCTCGTCCGCAAGGCCGGATCGGTCCGGGTGGAGGATTCCCTCGGCCGCTGGCTCTACGGGGTCGCCCACCGTGTCGCGCTTCGGGCCCGGTCCGGGGCCGAGCGGCGAGCATCATACCTAGGACCGACCCCGGCGGGGTCGTCCGATGACCCGGCGGGCGAGGTCGAACTTAGGGAACTCCGCAACGCCCTGGGTGAGGAGGTCGACCGGCTCCCGACGAAGTACCGGTGCCCGATCGAGCTGTGCGACCTCCAGGGGATGACGTACGACCAGGCGTCCCGCCAGCTCGACTGGTCGGTGGCGACGGTCAAGAGCCGGCTGGCGCGGGGACGGCTCAGATTGCGGGCGAGGCTCGCGCGGCGAGGTCTCGCGCCCGCCGCGACGGGGGTGGCCGCGGCACTCTCCGGAGAATCCCGCGCGGCCGTCCCGCAAGAGCTCGTGCATTCCACGATCCGTGCGACGACTCTGTGTGCCACCGGTGTGTATCCGGCGGCGGTCTCCGCTCTTACCGAGGAGGTCCTGAAGATGATGGTCATGGAAAAGCTCAAGCTGGTCGCGGTGGGCGCCCTCGTCGCCGTCGGCCTGACGGCCGGGGCCCTGGCGCAGCAGGCATCGAAGGAACCTCTCCCCAAATCGCAGCAGCCCGCTGCCGGGTCGCAGCAGCCCTCCGAGAAGCCGAGCGGGAACCCCGCAGGCGATCGCCGATGGGTCGCGTCCCTCTCCAACGGCGCGACCATCGAGGTCATCGGGATCTCCTCCTACCCGCCCGGCCCCGATACGTGGTGGCGGCCGGACGGGACGCCGTTGCCCCAACCGCCGTGCGACTCGCCCAGGGCGCGCAGGGCGCGGATTCGAGTGGACGGGGACACCGTCTTCCGCGTGGTCGTGGCCCGACTGACCGACATCCCGGCCGGGGCGGAGCACAGGTGGGGGATCAACCAGTCGAGAGCCAACTCCGAGCAGACGGTCGAGCTCGGTGGTAAGCCGATACCGGGTTTGAGCGAGACGGTCGCGGTGTTCCCGGGCGGTATGAAGGCCGGCACGGTCCGTTTCGAGGTGGCGGCCGGCCCCTGGCAGACCGTCCAGACGTGGGAGACGTCCCCGGGCGGTCGTGCGAACCGGAGCGGACCGAGCTATATCTTCGGCGAGGCGATCGCCACCAAGAAGGGGACGGCGTTACCGGTCACCCACAACATCCCGGACGTCTCCTCCGTCCGGCTCGTCGCGGTCGACCTTGACGGCAAGGAACGCTCGGCGGAAGTCCGGTCGAACACCGGGGTGGGGGACTACCATCAACTTGTGGGTGGATTCGATCTGCCTCCCGAGCAGATCAAAGAGTTCCGGGTCCAGACCCGACCCTACAAGCGGGTGGAGCTCCAGGGTGTTGCCCTCAAACCCGTGGGGTCTGATTAGGGACACCCCGGGAGACCTACTTCGTCCCGCGTCGTCCCGCTCGCTTCGACACCAGCCCCGCGTCTCCGCCGGGCTCGGGGGGCCTACTTCGTGGCGTCTGCCGGACGGAGCGCGCGGGTGGGGATGATCACGCCCGGGACGGACTTGAGCAGGCCGCCGACGCCGTCGTCGGTGACGAACGTGCGGTCCAGGCCGAGGAACTTCAGGTCCTTCAGCCCCTTCAACCTCTCGATTCCCGCATCCGTGATGGGCGTATCTCCCAGGTAGAGCGTCTGAATCTGGGTGACGACCGCCAGGTGCTCGAGGCTCCCGTCATCGATCGGCGCCGACGAAAGCGAGAGGGTCCGGAGCGCGGGGAGGCCCTTGAGCGCCACCAATCCCGGGCCGTGGACGGTCGTCCCGTCGAGCCGCAGGGTCCTGAGCCTGGAGAGGCCATCCAGGCCGGCCAATCCGGCGTCGGTGACCTTCGTCCCGCTCAGGTCGAGCTCCTCGAGCATTGGGAGCCCGGAGAGATGGGCCAATCCGGCGTCGGTGACCCCCGTGCCTTTCAGGTCGAGGGACCGGAGCCGAGGGAGCCCCTTCAGGCCGGCGAGGCCGGCGTCGCCCACCTCGGTGCCGCTCAGGTCGAGCATTTCCAGCCGGGTCAATCCTCCGAGCTTGGAGACCCCCTCGTCGCCGACCCGGCTCCCGCCCATCCGCAGCTCGCGGAGCTCGGGGAACCCCTTCAACAATTCCACGTCTCCGCCACCGACCCTGGATTTGTCGTCGAAGACGATCCTCCGCACCACGCCGGAACCCGAATCGTCGTATTCGACATGGCCACCGATCTTCGTGACGGCATCAGATGCCCGATCCTGCGCCGCGTCGCCGCAGCCGAGGATCCCGAGTGTCAGCAGGGCCATTGCCGCGGCGCGATGCATGAAAGACCTCCGGCGGATCGGCGTTCCTTGATAAAGACCTCGCGACCCCCGCGGCCGCGAGACGGGCCCTCGCCTCATCGCAGAGGAGACCCCGATCGTACCGGAGCCGACGCCCGCTCGCGAAGGCGGTAGTCCGGGCGATCGAGTCGGCTGTGCAATTCGCAGACCCTCGCGGCCCGTCCGCAGTCGGGGCCGCGCGGCCAACCGGGCAGGCCCGGCCCCGGACCGCACCGAGGCGTCGTGGTTGCCCAGCTTTCCCTCACGAGGGCCCAACGTGTGGGCAAGCTCCCCATCGTCCGGCCGGGCACGGAGTGAACCGACGGAGCTGGTCCAGGCGAGCGGCAAACGGTCGTTCGCCGCGGTTGCGTCGCGGCGGATCGCTCCGGGGGCGGGGTCGACGCATCGGCATGAAATGCTGGAGTTCGTGCATCGTCGTCATGACCGCATGCCATCATCTTGTAGTGCGTGGAATCCTCCAGTACCAAATGGCCCGGATCGTCGCGGGCTGCTCCTGCAAATACCGAGAGATGAAAAACAGCCGCACTTTAATTTTGTTGACGCCATCCACGCCATCCCTTAGATGTGGTATGGGAGTTAACAGACAGAGAAGGCCCATTCGCGCGTACAGAATGCATTAACGCATGTATCTTGATTTTTAATAAATTAGGACATCCCCTGCGTGACCCGACTCGCCTCGAGAGCTGGCACTGTGGGCCTTTTGTCCGCCTCCGGCCCGATTTATGCACTGGCTCGCAGGGTCGCTCCCGGCAATTCTTTTCGAGCGTCCGTTCCTCGTGATCTGCAGGAAAAGGCCCCAGGCGGTACGTCCGACGCGCGAAAATGCGATTGTCCCGGGCAGGAGCCGGGAGGGCCCGAACGCGAGCGGACTCGCCCGCGCCGATGGTTTTCATGATCCCGATCCTCGGAGGAGCTGCCCGGATGCAAATACTGATGGCCGTTGATCGGAGGGTGTCCCGGCGGTGGGCGATGGCCGCATCGCTGCTGGTCCCGTGGGGCCTGTGGGGTTGCGGCGGAGGGAGCGACGGGCTCGATCGCCAGCCGGTCACCGGCTCCGTCACGCTCGACGGGGTGCCCCTGGACACCGGGATGATCCGCCTCCTGCCGGAATCGGCCGAGGCGTCGACCGAAACCTCGGCGACGATCGAGGGCGGGGCGTACGCATTCCCCAAGGATAGCGGCCCCGTACCCGGCACTTACAAGGTGCTGATCTCCTCGGCCAAGAGCGAGGACTTCGAACTCCCGCAAGGGAAGACGCCCGGCGAATACCAACCCCCCAAGGCGAAGGAGAAGGTGCCCGCGGCGTACAACGTCAAGAGTACTTTGACGGCCACAGTCACGGCCGGTCAGAAAACTCCGATCGACTTCACCCTCAAATCGAAGTGAGGTCCGCCCGTCCCGCGAAAGCTCCATCGGAGGACGTACGTCTGATCGGCCGTACGACGGGTGTCGGATTATTGCATGTCACATCTCATCCCGGCCCTTATTTCGAGGAGATTCCATCCATGTTGCGTTCTCGTCGCGGATTCACGCTGATTGAGCTCCTGGTGGTGATCGCGATCATCGCCGTGTTGATCGGCCTGCTGTTGCCGGCCGTGCAGGCGGCTCGCGAGGCCGCCCGTCGCGCGCAGTGCATCAACAATCTCAAGCAGATTGGCCTGGCCGTCCACAACTATCACGATACCAACGGCTCCTTCCCGCCGGCCCGCAAGGGCTGCTGTTGGGGGACGTGGAATATCTCCATCCTCCCGTTCATCGAGCAGACGCAGGCATTCAACGCCTGGAACTCGGCCGGCAATAATGCGGTCCCCCCCGACGGCAACTTCCGCTACTTCGGCGTCACCAACCAAACGGTCTCCAATCTGGTGATCTCGGCCTTCCTTTGCCCGAGCGACCGCGGCGGCAACCCGAACAACCCGGTCACGCGTACCGTTGACGGCATCCGGTATGAGTGCAAGTTCCGGAATTACGTGGTGAACATGGGAAATACCAACATCGGCCAGATGAACTTCCCCGCCAACACCACCCCGGTCCTCATCCAGTTCCTCGGCGCCCCGTTCTATGATATGGGCTCGCCGAACATCGACATTGCCCCGTCCAATACGTACGCCCCCGGCCGGACCACCCGGAACCTGGTCGGCATCGCCGGCGTCACCGACGGCACCTCGAACACGCTGGCAGTCTCGGAACTCATCATGTCTCAGTCCAATCGGGACCTCCGCGGCTTCACCCAGTGGGGCGACGCGGCCGGCTTCACGACCAACATCGGCCCCAACAGCCCCAGCCCCGACGTCCATGATTGGTGCAACAACGCCATCAAATTCGACCCGCCGCTGCTTTGCAACACCTTGGGCCCGAACGACAAATATTACGCCGCCCGCAGCCGGCACCCCGGCGGCGTCAATACGGCGATGTGCGACGGGAGCGTCCGGTTCGCCAAGAACTCGGTCAACATCTTTATCTGGCGCGCCCTGTCCTCCACCAACGGCGGTGAAGTCATCAGCTCCGACTCCTTCTGAGCGACTGCGGACCCTGCAAGTGGACCCATGATAATGGGAACCTCGTGCGGTCTCACGCCGAGAGGAGATGGTGCCCCGAGCGCTCATGGCAGCCCGGCGAGGGCGCCACGTCAACCCGGACCTGTCGACCGCGGGCGCCGACGCTGACGCCCGCGGTGCTTGTAGAGAAGAATGCGTCCTCTTCTGCTGTCCACCCGCTTTTCCCTTCGGCCACGTAAGTGGATCGGCGGATCAGGCGTCGACGTGATCCCGGAAGAAGCCCGCCAGGGCCACCTTGCGCTCGGTCGCGATCGACTCCGTCAGACGCCTCCGCTCCGCCTCGGGCATCGGCGTGAAGGCGCGGGCGAGCTGGATGTTCGCCTCGATGAACTCGGGCTTCGGCATGCCGAGGCTTGCCAGGCTGACGGGCAGCGACAGGGCATAGGCGAGGAGCTTGTCGATCGGGGCCGCCCCGACGATCTGGTCCTGCCCGAAGACCTTCATGGCGATCACGCCCATCCCCTTGCGGACCGCCACCGGCAGGGCCAACTCCTCGAAGCCCCCTTCGGGCATGGGCGTGGCCTTCATCCCCCCCTTGCCCTCGGCCATCCGGGCACGCGCCGCGTTGAGGGCCATCTGGGTGCAGTCGAAGTCGTGCCGCTCCAGCGCCGTCTTCAATGCGGCGGGGGCGGCGTGGCAGGTGATGCCGATGGCGTGGGTGATCTTCTGGTCGCGAGCCTCATACAGGGCCTTCAGGACGCCGTCGGGCGCCTCGATCGCGGCCAGGTCTTCGGGGCCGGAGAGGGCGTGGATGTGCAGGACGTCGAGGCGGTCAGTCTGCAGTCGCTTGAGGCTAAGCTCGATCTGGCGACGGGCGTCGTCGGCCTTGCGCGCCGAGAGCTTCGTGGCGAGGGTGACCTGCCCTCGACGCGCGCCCATCAGCTTGCCGATCCGCTCCTCGCTCTTGCCGTCGCCGTAGGAGTGGGCGGTGTCGATGTAGGTGATCCCCAGGTCGAGGGCGCGGCCGAGGGCTTCCAGGGCCTTCTCCTCGTCGCCGTACATGAGGAAGCGACTCCCGGAGCCGAAGCCGAGGATCGAGACGTCCAGGCCCGTCTTGCCGAAGGGGCGGGCGGGGAGCTTGGTCGCGGCTCCGGCGCCGAGGGACGGGGCGACGACGGCGCCCACGGCGGTCGCCTGGAGGAATTGACGCCTTGAGAGCTCCATGGATGGCTTCTCACGGTCCGGGGAAGGTTCGGGACGCACACGATGTCAAGGCG
>JAABUS010008155.1_pt1 | contig 11599 bp, 11 predicted proteins | sample 5560161 | NCBI WGS metagenome assembly JAABUS01 (sample SAMN10711885, study PRJNA513376) | rock metagenome | isolation source: Antarctica rocks | place: Antarctica: Victoria Land, Trio Nunatak nord | collected 2016-01-04
GGTGAGATACCCTCGATTGGAGGCGAGGAGGGCCCTCCTGTACATCCTCTTTCGACAAAGAGAGTTACAGCTCCGTCAGTGCCATTCGACCCAGATAGGAAAGCGGAGCCTATATAGACGCTGCGGTCCCATGTGCCATCTCCACCGCCGCCTAACTTCAATTCGGCGGAACGCGAGTTCCGCCTAACACCCGAATGCTTGATTCCAAACGCGGAAGGGTTCTTCCGCGTATGGCCGCGGGGTTGATCGAGTCATCGGGACAGAACTCGCCCCTATACCTCGTGTTGCGACAACCGGCAATTCCTCGCGACCGCGGAATAGGCGGAATGGCGTTCCGCCTATTGCGAGCGACGAACGCGGAACCTATGCAATCGACAGCCGATCCGCGGGGCTTTTGACTCCCCGACCTCCCTGGTTCAAAACGTGGGTGTAAATCATCGTCGTCGAGACGTCCTTGTGCCCGAGCAGAGCTTGGATCGTGCGGATATCGTAACCGTCCGCGAGTAAGTGGGTCGCGAACGAGTGCCGGAGCGTGTGGGGGGTGGCGGGCTTATCGATCTTCGCCGCGAGGACCGACCGGCGCATTGCTTTCTGGATCGTCGTGGGGTCGAGATGATGACGACGCTCGACGGCCGAGCGAGGATCGACCGACCGGCCGGCGGCGGGGAAGACATATTGCCAGCCCCACTCTCGAGGGGCCTGGGGGTACTTCCGCTCCAGGGCGTCGGGCAGGTAGACCGCGCCGAAGCCCGCTTCCAGGTCGCGCTGGTGACGCTCCTGGACCCGGACAAGATGCTCGCGCAGGGGCGTTTCGACGAGGCCGGGCAGCATCGTCATCCGATCCTTCTGGCCCTTACCATCGCGGATCAAGAGCTCATGGCGGGTGAACTCGACGTCCTTGACCCGCAGCCGCAAGGCTTCCAGCAGCCTCAGCCCGGCCCCGTATAGCAAGACCGCGATCAGCCAGGACGCACCATCGAGCCGAGCCAGGATCGCCTTGACCTCGTCGTGGGTCAGCACGACGGGGAGCCGCTCGGGACGCTTGGCCTGGACGACCTCGTCGCCCATCGTCCCGAGCTTCACGTCAAGCACCTGCTGATAGAGGAACAAGAGGGCGCATCGGGCCTGATTCTGGGTCGATGCGGCGACGTGACCTTCCACGGCCAGATGCGTCAAGAACTGATTGATCTCGTCCGGCCCGAGCTCCAGGGGGTGCCGCTTGCCGTGGAAAAGGATGAAGCGGCGCGTCCAGGCGAGGTAGGCCTCTTCGGTCCGGAGGCTGTAATGCCGCACGCGGATCGCGGCTCGCACGCGATCGAGCAGCCGAGGTGCGCCGGGCTCGACTACGACGGAAGCGCCGGGTGACAACCCGCTGGGTGTCCTTCGCGACGGAATCATCCGGCGTCCCACGCTGGTCTTCTTCGAACCGATTCCGTCACGCAATTTCAAGCATCTGGATGCATCGTTGCAGAGCGGTGCGCGCCTGTCAATCCGCAAGATCCCCGACCGTCACGGATGTCACGGATTTTGGGGGCGGTCCATGACACTCAGACAAAATCAGGCTTCACGACTGTTTCGAGTCGCGTCTCATTGCCTGGGGAACGGAATGGGCCTGGCAGGACCGTTGTCGGCTGACGAAGAATCGGCGCAGTCCACGTGCTTGGCGACAAGAATAACCAGAACCGCCTCACATCCGCGTCAGGACGTCGTGGAGCCGGATGTGATGCGGGCCGAGCTTGCCGCCGTAGTTGCCGGCCGTGATCTGCACGATCCCCGGTCCGCAGCCGGCGCGGATGCCGGCGACCGTCGCGCGCTCGACGGCTTCCAGGCTCAGGCCGTCGAGGACGATCTCGTAGACGCACTGGACCTCGGGGGGGAGCATCGAGTCGACCAAGCCGCGGAGCGTCGGGCTGAACGCGGTGTTGGTGCTCGCCCGGAGCGCCTTGTACTTGCTGCCGACCTTCGAGCCCGACCGCGCGATCCCCCCCGGGAACGGCAGGATGACGTCGGGGACGGCACGCATGGCACGCACGGCGGCCTCGGTGGCCGTGAGCGTCGCCGGCCCGTCGGTCCCGAGGAGGATGATGTTGCCACCGGCGACCCCCTTGACCGTGCCGAAGGTCTCCTCGCAGGTGAATTCGCCGTCCATCACCGGGATCCGCCAGTAGCGCCTGCCTCCGAGGCGCTTGGATATCTGCCAGCCGTCGCCGAAATAACGGAGCCGGCCGCCGACGACCACCGTCTTCTCGCCGACGGGGAGGCCGTTGTAACAGGCCGTCGTCGGGCAGGTGATGACGCACTGGCCGACCCGGTTGGCCAGCGCCTTCTCGAGCGCCTCGCGGCTGAAGGCGAAGACCAAAACACTCACGCCGGGACGGCCGTCGGGCGACTCCTCGGGGCCCAGACGACGCTCGACCGCGGCCTCGGCGTCGCAGCCGATCACGCTCGTCGCGTACCCCGTCATCGACGCGGCGGCGATCTCGGCCCACTCGGCGGTATCCGCCGTCACGATCGCGCGCGCGGCCGTCATCGGGAAGGCCTCGGCGAACGTGTCGGCGATCGCGACGCCCTGGATGTTCACGCGACGGGCTCCCCTCGGGTTTCCTCGTCGCGGGCTTCATGCCCTCCCCGCGGGCATGGGACGGCCGTCGGATTGGCGACGTCCGAGTCGCCGACCGGGTAGTTGGCGAACTGCATCGAGTAATGGCGGCGAAACCACCCCTCGATCTCCGGCACGATGTCCGGGTCGAACTCGGGCGCGACGTGCAGGGAGCGGCCTTCGGGAGCGGAGCGGAGGTCGCCGTCGTCGAGGACGACCTGGCCCGCCTTGATGAGGTAGCGGGGGCACGCGAACATGCGCTCCTTGTCGGCGTCGGGCCGGTAGATGGCCACGTCGCCGTCGGCGCCCGGGCCGAGGTGTCCCTTCCGGGAAAGGCCGAGCATCCGGGCGGGCGAGGCCCGCGTGATGATGGCGATCTCGGCCAGGCTGTACTCGCGGGAGAGTTCGGCCAGTCCGGACCGGGCCCGGACCTTGGCGGGGAGTCGCCCGAGCACGTCGGCGCGGTGGCCGCGGTCCATCAGCAGCGCGATGATCTGGGGATACGCCAGGAACGAGCCGCCGTTGGGGTGGTCGGTGCTCATGGCGATCCGCCAGGGGTCGTCGACGCGGAGATACCACTCCAGGCCGATCGCCCACTGCAACGCGTGGACCGCGTTCCGGTCGTCGTAGGTGATCGGGACCACGCCGCAGCCGGTCTCCATCTCGACGTCGTGGCTGAACCACTTCCTCCCGGTGACATTGTGCAGGAACTGGCCGACCGGACCGTCGGCCGTCATGCTCGTCGTGTCGCCGAAGAGCACCTGGCCGACGTCGACCGTCAGGCCAGGGTGCGTGTTCACGTATTCGGCCAGGAGGGGGACCTGCGAGTCGATGCTGCCGACATCGTCCGCCGAGCCGCCGTAGCTGTGGAACTGGATGTGCGCCAGGTGGGCGCGGTGGCCATCGAGCGCCTGCAAGGTCTCCAGGGTCGTCCTCGCGTTGCCGGGGAGTCCCAGGTTCAGCCCGTGGAGGTGGATCGGGTGCGGCAAGGCCAGCTCGTCGACCGCACGAGCCAGCTCGACCAGGATGGCTCTCGGGGTGACTCCGAACGACTCGACCGGGTCGTCAAGCGCCGAGATCAGGCCCCGCGCCTGCTTCCAGGTCTCGATGCCGCCGGGGTCGACCACCTTCACGCCGTAGCCCTTCGTCGCGTTCAGGAGCCAGGCGACGAACTCCTTCAGACGCCCACGCTCCCCTTCGTGGATCCGGTCCATGACGGCGTGGTTGTTCCCCATCAAGACGAGGAACGCCTTGTCGAGGACGGGGGTATCGCGGAACTCGTGATGCGCCTGGCGAGCCCCGAGGGGGGGGATGGCCGCGTCGATCGCCGTCGTGTAGCCGAGGCCGGCGTATTGATATCCGGTGGTGAACGTGCTCGGCACGCTCCCCAGGGTCCCCGAGCGGAGGTCGCCCCGGCCTGTCTGGCGTGCGACGGGAGCCCCGGGCTTGTCCTCAGGACGGAGCATCCGCGCGGCGTTGACCTTCGACCCGGCGATGTGGCAGTGGACGTCCACCCCCGCCGGCATCACCACGTCGCCCCGGGCGTCGATCGTCCGGTCGGCCTTCGCGCCGGGATCGTCCGGGGCGGCGACCACGCGCCCGTCGACGATCCAGATGTCGCGGACCTCGTCGTCGATCCCGTTCGACGGGTCCACGACCCTCCCCCCGGCAATTCGCAGCCGCGTCACGCGCCCTCCCCTTCGGCTGTGAGGAACGGTCTCCCCCCGGCGCCCTTCAGGCGGTCCAGGATGGCGCGGAGCAGCTCGCCGTCCGTGGGCAGGCTCGCGGCGAGTCCGGGACGGAGCGGCAAGGTGACGCCATCGGTCCGCGTCACGGTCCCGGGGGCATCGATCCCCGTCGTGGCGCAGGCCAATGCGACGCCCGCGGTGCGCCATGTGGTCGTCGCTTCGGGGGCGATCGCGATCCGGGGGATGCCCGCCAGGTGCGCCCCGGCGTCTCCCGGCAGATCGTCCTCCACTCGATCGGCCACGATCAGCGCCGCATCGGCCTCGCCCCGCGCCAGCATCTCGGCGGCGGAGGACGCCCCCGGTGCATATCGCGGATATCCCCGCGTGTAGTCGACGCTCGACGCGCACCCGCTCTGCCAGGTCAGGACCGCCTCGGCCCCCGCGGCGTTGCCCGGACTTCCGGTCGAGAGGATCACGAACCGCGTGGACGCATTCAGGTCGCGGACCAGCATCAGCTCGGCCTCGTACTCGGCGGAAGTCCGCCCCGGCCGGGCGCCGGAGAACCAGGCACCGTACCGGGCGTTCTTCCACCGCTCGGCCCAATCGCCGAGGAGGGTCAGCGGGTGACCCGTCGTGCGTTCGACCGCCTCCGGATCGAGCATGACGCCCCGGACCAGCGCCCGCAAGGTCCAGAGGGTGGCATACTCGCCCTCGGGCGAGACGTTCAAGAAGAGGTCGGCCCGTTCGGCGGTCGCGGTCCGCTCCCCGTCGGCGACCATCACCGTCCGCCCGGCGCGTCCTCGCGGCACGAATCGCCCGGGCGGTTCGACCGAATACCGCTCGAAGTGCCGGGGGTGCGTCACGACCGGATCCACGCCCCAGAAGACCACCACGTCGGCGCGGTTCTTGACCTCCCCCAGCGAGGCCGAGACCTTCCCCACCCGCTGGACTGCAAGCGTTCGGTGGGCCGTCTCGCCCGCCCTTCCCAGTCCCATCACCGCGCCGATCCGGTCGGCGATCGCCACGGCCACGCCCACGGTCTCGGTGCTCGTCCGGGTCAAGCCGAGCACCACCGGAGCCTTCGCCCGACCGAGGATCTCGGCCGCGCGGTCCAGTGCCTCGTCCCAATCGGTGACGCGCCCGTCGATCATCGCGGCATTCACCACGTCTTTCGCCCGGTCGGCAAAGAACCAGCGGCGCCCGAGCTCGCACGCATTCCTCGCCCCGGTGATCCTCCCCCCGGCGACGGTCAACGCGATGTCATCGCAGAGGCACCCGCAGCCAAGGCATGTCACGTCCTCGACGACCGATTCGTTCGCCGGACCGCCATAAGTAGGATGTGTGGGTCCGGGAGAGGGAAGAGTCACGCGTGGGTCTCTCGCCGGAAGGCTCGCAGTAGGAAGGGGAAGGACGAAGACATCACGCGCCGATTTTGACAGAGCCCCGCGGAGGTGTCAAACCACCCAGGGCTCTTCCAGACAATTGGAGATGGCTCAAGATGGATTCCGGGGTGGTGGTTCGCAAGGACCCCCGAATCGTTACAACCGGTCCGATCTGTCGATCCCCTCGTCGGTTCGACCTACCTTCGCGTCCGGCTTCCGAGGCGTTGACCGATGGTGAACATCCAGGACCTCATCGACGACGCCAAGTGCTACTAGACGACCCGAGACATGCGGTGGCCCGACGGCGTGACATGCCCTCATTGCTCCTCGGCCTCGGTCATCAAGAACGGCCGTGATGACACCCAGTCTCACCGCCAACGCTACGAATGCCGGGGCTGCCGCCAACGCTTCGATGACCTGACCGATACCATCTTCGCAGGCCACCACCTCCCACTGCGAACGTGGATCGCATGCTTATATCTCATGGAATTGAACATTTCGGAATTACAAATCGCCCAGGAACTTGATATCAACAAAGATGACGCCCGGGCGATGATCCAACAACTCCGCGAAGGGATCGTCGCCCGTCGCGCTCCGGTCGTGCTGGAGGGCGCGGTCGAATGCGACGAAGTCTATGCGGTAGCGGGACATAAGGGCCACCCCGAGGCCGTCAAAAAAAAGGGCGACCTCCCCGGCAGCGACGGCTGAAGGGGGAACGTGGCCGGGGGACCTTGGCCAAGGAGAAGCCACCGCTCTTCGGAATGTTGCAGCGCGGCGGCGAAGTCGTGATCCGGATGCTGGAGAACGTCAAGCAGGTGACGATCGGCCCCCTGATCAAGCAGACGATCACCAAGGGGAGTCTGGTTTACACCGATGAGTACGACACCTACGCCCGGCTGGAGGAATGGGGCTACGGTCACGAGACGGTCTGCCACGCGGCGGGGGAGTACGCCCGTGATGATGACGGCGATGGCTTCTGTGAGGTGCATGTCAACACGCTCGAAGGGTTCTGGTCGCTGCTGCGTTCATGGCTCCGTCCCCACCGGGGAATCCCTCAAGAGAGCCTGCCGCTGTACCTGGGATTCTTCGAGTTCGTCCACAACGTCCGGGCCCGTGGCAAAAGGCTGTTGAGCGCCCTGATCGGCCAATTGTTGGCACCACCCTGCAATCCATCATGAGCCCGTGGGAGGAGATTGTGGACGTGGGACACCTGGCATCACTGTGTGGCGCCCGGGGCGATGGGGGGCTCGTCGAGATGGCAGTAGCCGAAGAGTCGGCGTTCCTTGATGAGGCTCGCGACATCCGGCGGCACCATCGTTTCCCAGGAAGGATCGTCATTGCTGAGCTTCATCAGGACGTCGCGGGAGAAGATCCGCAGGTAGTTCTTGTTGTAGAAATCGATGCTCTCGATATAGCCATTCTCCGCGAGGTGATCGTAGAGCCCCTGGAGACTCGGAGAGACCTTGAGTTTCTGGACGGTGACGAGTTGTCGCGTCGCCCCGTCCAGGAACGGATATACGTAGAGCCTGAGGTCGTTCCTGAACAGTCTCCCGAACGACTCGAGGATGCCGCCTTCGAGGTGTTCGTAGTACTTCTCGTCGAACAGTTCGATCAGGCTCGGGATGCCCATCGTGATGCCGATCGGCATCTTGGTATAGCGTCGGAGGTACGCGGCCAGTCGGTAATACTCGAAATAATCCGAGATCAGTACGGTCGCGCCCGTCGCGGCCAGCACGTCCGCGCGGGCGAGGAAGTCGTCGTAATCGATGTCGCCGTGCTCGCCGCCGGTCGAACGCAGGTTGCGCATCGTCAGTTCCATCAGGGACACCACCTCCGGCTCGTTCGTCCCCTCCTGTCGCTGGCTGACATGCTGGACGAACTGCTGGTGGGCGGACTGGAGCATGTCCAGGTTGACGTGCGTGACCGGGCGAAAGGACCCGCGCTCGACCAGGATCGGCTTCTTGTAGAGCACCTCGGACGGCTGCAGGACCTCGCCGGTGGCCGAGAACATCGCCGCGTCGCTGAGTTCGAGCTGGACGAGCTTCAGGCTCATGAGGCGGTGGTCGATCGCCCGGTACTCGGGCCCGGAGAACTTGATCATGTCCACCTCGATCCGCTCGGCGGACAGGTCGTCGATCAAGGAGTTCATCAGGTCGTCGGGGACCGCGAAATGGAAGAGCGCGCCGTAGATCAGGTTGACTCCGATGATGCCCAGCGCCTGCTGTTGGGACACGTTGTCCTTGTCGAGCATGCGGACGTGCACCACGATCTGGCTCGGCTCGGCGCCCGGCGTCGCCTGATACTTGATGCCCATCCAGCCGTGGCACTCGTTCGTCCCGTGGAAGTTCCGGGCGGACACCGTGTCGGCGAAGACGAAGAAGTCGGTGTCCGCCCCGCGCTTGGCCCGGAGTCGATCCTGGAGCAGCGCGTACTCGTAGTCCAGCATCGTCTCCAGCCTGTGCCGCGACACGTAGCGGGACGAAGGGCCGTAGATGGCGTCGCTGACGTTCATGTCATAGGCCGAGATGCTCTTGGCGATGGAACCGGCCGCGCCGCCCACCTGGAAAAACCACCTGACGACCTCCTGGCCGGCACCGATCTCGGCGAACGTCCCGTACTTGCGCGGGTCCAGGTTGATGGCCAATGCCTTCTGCTGAGTCACCAGGTTCTTGCGGTCGGTCTTCGGTTCCAAGCTCGCCTCCATCCTTCTCGATGTTCGGGCCGGTCCGGGCAGGGCGGGTATTGTACCCCGTTACTTCGCCTTTTCCCCGGACGCCTCCAGGTGGAGTTCTTTGAGCATCTCCACCGCCGCGTCCACCAGCATTTCACCCGAACCCTCGGCGCACCGGGCGCTGACCACCTCGTAATTCCCCTGCGCATAGGCGCGGCGTGAGGGGATGTAGCCGATGATTCCGTTGGCCAGTTCGGCGACGATCGTATGTCTGAACGGCGAGTCCTGCTTGATCGCCAGGCCAAGCTCCACGAAGACTTCCCCCGGCAGTGAGACCCAGGCATATCGGTCGCCCAGGGCGATGACCTGGACTTCGACCTCGTTCGGCTCGCCCTTGCGGGCATCGACATCCAGGACCTTGAACGCCTGGACCTGTTCGAGGAACGGGACCGGCTTGGTCTTGTCTCCCAGGCGCGCGACCACGGCGCGGGCCGAGGAGATGTCCTCGTCCCTGATCTTGGGCAGGGGGAGCCTGAGCTTGGTCGTCCTCACGCGGAGCCCGCCGGACGGCTCGGCCTTGAGCCCGGGCCAGGCGCGGAGGATCTCGCCCGCGAGGATCACGCCCATCCTCGCGGCATTCGAGTGGCCGTTCTGCGGTGCGGCCCACTTCACGTCGATGTGGTTGACGTCGCCGCAGCACCCGGCGGTGTAGAGCGTCACCATGTCCGGCCCCTTGAAACGGCCGAGCAGGTCGCGCACGGTGGCCGGCATGTCGGCGGAGAACTTCGTGCCGCCGACGTTGTCCAGATGCACCGAATAATTGACGTAGGTCGCCAGCGGGACGCGGGCCTCGTCGTCGGACTCGAAGTAGACGACGGCCACGTCCGGGTCGATGGGACCGGCGGGCTTGAGGATCTTCGGGTTGAGCTTGCCGGGGTTCCAGCCGACGGTGCCGTCGGTCATGTGGAACCGGCGGTTGAAGCAGATCGAGGGCTCGTGGCCGTGCACGCCGGAGACCCGCGCGGGCCTGAGGTTCTTCCCGGCCTTGCGGACCGCCTCGGCGATCATGCCGGGGAGTCTCTCGCCGTACTTCACGGTCAGCGGGTTCTTTCCCCCGAACGGATGTACCCGGTCGCCCTTGCCCTGGAGGATCGGGCCGGTGTGGGCGTGGGTCGCCGAGATCATCACGTCGGCTCCCTTGATGCCGGCGGTCTCCTCGATCATCCGTCGGGCCTCGGCGACGATCCCGAACGTCGCGGCGATGAGGTCCAGCCCCACGAACGCAACCCTCTTGCCGTCGCGTTCCAGGACGATCGCCTTCGCAAAGAGCGGGTCGTGGACCCCGTCGGCGGCCCGTTCGCCGTAATAGCCGGCCATCGGCGTGCCCGGTGGCGGCGTGATGTCCACCGAGGCGGCGCCCACCTTCAGGTCTTCGGCCCCGGCGGGAACGGAAAGCAAGAGTGCGAGGAGGAGGGCGGGACGCATGGAGGATTCTCATCGTTCGAGGGACGAGTCGTCGCGAGCCACACCATACGGGATTTGCCGCCTCGCTCCAAGGGACTGCAAATGAACCGAGATCAACGTTCACGTCCGGATTCCGGAGCCGGGGGCGCGAGCGGCTTGGCCTGGTCGAGCTTCAGTCCGTGTACTCCTCGCGCCAGCGGTAGCAGGTCTGCTCGGTGACGCCGATGTCCTTGCAGTCCAGGGCGTAGATACGGACCAGGCTCTTGAACTCGCCGAGGTCGAGGCCGAGAATCGCGGTCAAGCCGGTGTGGCTCCGAAGCGGTCGCGGAGGGGGACGTCCTTTCTTCGAGGCGATATCCCTTGAGGGGGCCGCGCGGCTCCCGTGCAATCTTCGAGCGGCGGATCGCTCCCGACCCCGTCGAGGAGTACGGCCTTGAGATATGTCACGTCGAGCATCGTCATGGTAGTCCTGGTCGGCGCCCTCGCTCCGGCACAGGAAGGCATGCCCGTCCTGAAGTACGGGGACGGCCGGAACGACGGGAAGCAGAGCCTCGGCGGCTCGGGCGAGATGATCGAGTTCACGCTCCCCCCGGGCAGCTCGAAGGTCGCCAACCTCAGCGTCCATGGGTCGCGCTACGGCCCGCCGCAACCGCCGGAGGAGAGCTATCTGGTCTTCTTCCTGGGCCCGGATCGGAGCCGGATCATCCACACCGAGATGGCGCCCTACTCCCTCTTCGGGCGGGGCGTCGAGGCCTGGGTCACGATCCCCTTCCCGGAGCCGGTCGAAGTGCCCGAACGCTTCTGGGTCGCTCTGGACTTCCGCGCCCATCAGCGCAGGGGCGTCTACGTCAGCTACGACACCAGCACGGGAGGGAAGCACTCGCGCGTGGGGCTCCCCGGCATGCCGTCGGCCGAGACGAAGTTCGGAGGCGATTGGATGATCGAGGCGGTTCTCGGCAAGTGAGGCGGCCGCCGCCCGAGCTCGCGCCGTCGCGAAGTCGGCCCGTGGCGTCGCTCCCGACCGCCGCGCCCGATTTGTGTTAAGATCGGGGTTGTTGCCCGGCGGCCGGGTCCGCCGAGCTTGGTCGTTCGGCGGCGGAGGAGGACTCGCGACGTGCCTGACGGTGACATCTACGCCCCGCCGCGCTCACGTCCGCTCGACCTGGGGGCCCTCGCGGTCAGCGGCGTCCTCGCCAGCGGTCTGCTGGGCGCGACGACCAATGCCGTCAACGGCCGCGTCAGCCCCCTCTACTTCGTGACCGTCCTCGGGTGGCACGAGGTCGCCGACGTCTGGCGTGCGGGCATCGCGCAAGGCGCCTATGAAGGGCTCCTCTTCGGCGTGTTCTTCTCGCTGGTGTTCACGACCGCCACGGGTATCATCACCGGGGCCGCCTGTCCCTACGGCCTCGCGGTCAAGTACCTGCTCGGCATCCTGGCAGGGGCCTATGTCTGCTGGGCGCTCGGCGGACTGGCGGGTCTGGCCCTGGCGTCGCTCAGCCCCGAGTTCTACCGAAGGACCTTATTCGGTGTCCCGGAACTGCGCGGCCCGATGCTCCGCTATGCCTGGGTCGGCGGGTCGATCTGGGGTGCTGAGCTGGGCGGGCTGGTGTCGGTCATCCTGGGCGTGGTCGTCCTGCGGGCGAACTGGCGTCGTGCCGGCCGATGGGCCAAAGAACTCGCCTGACCGCGAGGCGGCGGACCCCGGCCACGGGCCGCGCCTGTCGTGATCTCGACGCTCGGTGGTCTGTAGACGGGTCCGCTACGATTCATCCTTGGGCTGGGGGGCTTTCCCGTG
>JAABUS010008156.1_pt1 | contig 11598 bp, 10 predicted proteins | sample 5560161 | NCBI WGS metagenome assembly JAABUS01 (sample SAMN10711885, study PRJNA513376) | rock metagenome | isolation source: Antarctica rocks | place: Antarctica: Victoria Land, Trio Nunatak nord | collected 2016-01-04
TGCTCTCCCACCGCTCCTTCGGATTCCACTCACCCAAACCCCTGATCGCCCTCATCTACCTCTGCTGCAGCCGCATCACCATCACCCCGCCGCTGCGATGACTTCCACGAGAACGACCGGAGCACCGAATTTTGGCGGCGAAGTCGCTGTCTATCCCGTAGTCGTCAGTCGTTTGCACGGTGAGCGAAAAGTCGGACAGCCCACGCTGAAGACGACCTTCCGCGACAGCCTGCCACGTGGGTTCCTGCTCGAACCACACGAGATCGGGCGGCAGCTCCGGGTCGCCAGAGGCCAAGCGGGCCTCGAATAGCAGCGAGGACGAACGATCGGACGACGCGCGGATCTCACCGGTGCCCTTGGCGACCTTCTGCAAGGGGACCTCCAGGTCGGCAGCAAGCTCCCTGCGCCAGCCGCGCTCCCAGTCGACGGTCATGCGGGTCGCCCCCAGGGCCATGACTAGGCGAACCGCTTCGGCGAACTTGTGCTCGAACACCCGCCGATGGAAGTCCGCGGCGGGGTAGTACCGGTGCGTCGCGGGGTTTCCAACATAAACCACACCAGGCAGCGGATGCCCGACCGGCAGGCCGAGGCCGCCAGCTTGCGACTGCGGCACCGGTCTGAGCAGGATGCCGTCCTCTTGAAGCTCGACGAGCGCGTGCATCGTGCGGCTGTCGCTAGACGGTCCTCGAAGCATGGGTGCTCGATCGCGCAGGCGCTCCAGGGCTCGTCTCCTACCGCCTGCTGCCTTGGGCGGTTCGGACGCGAACCCTTCGTCGGGTACGACAACGACGGTGCGGCGCTGACCGTACGGCAGGCGCAGCAAGTCTTCGGCGATCTCGGGTCTCATGCTGTAGTCGGCATTCGAAGGTCCCCTTTATTCAGTCTGCCACCAGCACGAAGCTCTTCAGCGCACGCACGCACGCTGACTCGGTCACGGGCAAGCGCTCGAACCGCACGTGGTTGCCGGTCGGAAGGTGCCACGGGCCGTGCTCTTCGGCTGCGGAGAACTGGGTCTGCCCGGGGAAGGCCGTGAAGGCCAGCATCCCCAGCGGCTGCGGGGACGTCGGGTGAGCGGTCAGGTAGCTCGTCAGCTGGTAGAGGTCTTCCCGGTCGACACCGCGCGGATCGGCCAGCGGCTTGTACTTCGCGTCGATAATGACTGCTGGCGTGTCGAGCGGCCCCACGATGAGGTCCGGGTATAACCGGCCAAGCGTGGCGCCGGGATACGTGATGCTGTGCAGTAGGTAGCGAGCCTCGCGGAGCTGCGTGCCATGCGTCACCATGCTCACACCGAACGCGCGCTTGGCACAGTGCACAAGGAATAGCTCCCAGAGTTCGGCTACATCGATCAGCACGCCCTCAGTCGTCTCGGCCGTGGCGGCTGCCCTGAGCCCGCGATTGTGCGCGATCTGCCATGACAGCTCTGCGGCCCGCTTGTAGGGAAGCGTCATCGGCGTGTATCGGACCCGGTCGAGCTCGCGGCGTGACGGCAGCGCGGGCCGGCTTCCGACGGCAGCCCGAAGGCGCGGCATGACCTCTGCTACACGCGAACCCCGCCAGTCGGCCCGGGCAAGCCGTCGGTCGAGCACGCGGTCGGCGAGCACGAGCACGCGGCTAACCGCGTTGTCAACGACCTTCGGTCGCTCGACGGACGCTACCTGGGGCCTGCGTGTGGCTCGCAGTCGTAGCGTCTTGCTGACGTCCAGTCGGCCGCGTGCATAAGGCGCCTCGCGTTCGCGCGGCTCCCGCAGTCCCGGAAGGCCGTGCCGCGTCGCCTGGGCCACCGCCACACGCCACGTCGCTGCGATCAGCTCAGCGATGAGCGCGGACATTCCGTACTGCTCGGCGGCGCGCGGGACAACCCGCACATTCAGGATGGCGCCGGCCCACGCGGCGATGTCGGCGATGTCCAGCCGCGGGCGGATTTCCAGAACGCGGCCCTCGCGCCTAAGCTCGCCGATGTAGCGGCCCGCCTTCCAGCTGCCGTTCAGCTGGCGCTGAAGAACGGGCTCAGGCTCAGCGGCGGCACAAGAACTGCCCACGCTAACCGTGAAGTCTGTGGGGTCGAGCTCTTCGACAAGGGCACTCAGCCACGCGTCTTCTTCGGGCGACAACGAGCGGTCCGGTTCAATCAGCCCGACGAGATCGCCGAAGACCAAGCGCTCCGGCATCCGTCAGGCCGCGAAGTAGATCTGTGTAAGGCGCTGCATCTCGTCGACGCGTGCATCAGAGCCAGCGAGATACTGTTCGAGCAGCGGGCGAAGCGAGCGGGCCCAGAGGTCTTCGAGAGGTGGTTGGGGGCGGCCTTTCGCGGTCCACAGGAACGTCCCGTTGGCCGGCTTGTTCTTACGCGCGCGGACCCACGGCCCGATGAAAAACGCGATGTCGGCGAAGTAGGTGTGGCCCACCTGGTACTGGCGACCAAGCTCACCTGACTCGTCGATCGCCGCGTTGAGGGCCTCGGCCCGGTCGGCGAAGTGCTCGAGCTGCACCGCGGCCTCGTCGTAGCTGAATCGCCCCACATCGTCTTCCCAGCGCTCGTCGATGATCGCCAGCAGGGTGTCGCGCTCGAAGGGGCACTCGCGCCACAGAAAGCGCCGACGCAACGCGAAGTCCAGCGTCTCGACGGACTGGTCAATCTCGTTCAGCGTCGCAATGAAGAAGAGGTCCTTGGGGATGACAAGGGCGTCGGGATCCTGGTCGGCGTTGAAGCCCGGCAGCTTCAAGGTCTCTCCGCGCCTGTCGCGCTCTAGGAGGCTGAACGCCTCGCCCAGCATCTCGGCAAGGTTCGTCCGGTTCAACTCATCAAGCACGCAGACGCCTGGCAACGGCGGGAGGCCATCGGGCGGGGACTGCTCAGCCAGCTGCTTGACCACCCACGGCAGGTAACCCGGGCGGTAGCGGGTCTCGTCGGCTTCCAACCGCAGGCCGCGGATGAACTGCTCGTAGCCGTAGCCAGGATGCAGCTGCTGCCAGAAGATGTTGTGCTCGACCAGCCCGTCGGGACCGTCGAGCGCGGCGGCGTTACTGAAGAAGGCCTCCGGGCCCCACTCGCGCAGGGCGGCCCGCCGGATCACTGTCTCGGCGAGTCGTTTGGCCTGGAAGGTCTTGCTCGTACCCGGCGGGCCGTAGAACACGATCTGCCCCTTCCACGTCAGCGCCTCCAAGTCGCCGGTACCCTCGCCTTCGCCCCCGGCAGTTGACTCCCACACGCCGTGGAGCGGCGGCCAGTAAAAGTCGACCATCCCCTTGTCGGTGTTGCCCTTGGGCAGGTACTTCTCCAGTTGCTTACGGATCGCGAGCAGGCGCTCGTCAACGTCGTCCGGCGCGTCGTCGCCCAGTAAGCCGGCGAACGCGGCAGCGATCTCGCGCTTGTGAGTGCCGCTGGAGATCCGCTCGAACCTCTCGGGCTGCAGTAGATGCAGCAGCACGTGTCGCATCTCGCGCACCGCTTCGTCGGTGTCGTCAGCGAAGTCCCGCAGTGCCCACGAGTCGTCTAGCAGCGCCTCGCGCTCGTTGAGCGGCAGCGCCTTGAGCCGCTTGACGAAGTCGATCAGGTAGGCGATCTGAACATCGCGGCGGGTGTTGAAGCCGATCCCCGGATGCCCGATGTTCTGGCCAAGCGCTGTGACCGCGGTCGCGTCGTCGGTGAGCTCGAGATCGGTTCCCTCAAGCGAGCTGTTGATGACGTCAAGCTTGGTTTGCTTGGTCACCGAGCTCGCGAAGAGGAAGTGCACCAAGAGAACTTCGGCGGCTAGGAGTCGGACTAGGTCGGAGGCACCTTCCAGCTGCTGCTCCCACTTGCTCCGGAAGTTGCCCCCCGCTTGGGCGCCGACCAGCTGGTTTTCGTTGAACCGGTGGTACAGCTCGTCGACCGAAGCGGCACTCCATGTGCCGTCCTGCTCGTCCAAGACCAACGACTCGTCTGCGAGAAGGCAGTCACTCTTCCAGAGCTCGATGGCCTCATCGATGTCGTCTCGGGGTCCTTCGGAGTAGCGGGCCATCGCTCCTGGTAGGTCGCCGGGGATAAGAAGGTGCTGACGCTAACGACCGTCGCAATGATCTGCCAGGAAGCCACGGCGCGTGCCCCGGGCAGACCCGTTGTGGGCGGAGGAGGAACGAGACCTCTAGCCGCCGAGCGAGCAGCCACTCGACGGCCTTGCAGGGCGTCCCACGGCGCCCGGCCTGCCGGCCGTAGAAGTCGTGATAGTCGATGCCGCATCAGACCCGTCGCAGTTGAGCGACGATCGCCGCCACGGGCCCTTCGATCGGCAGCACAGATGCTCTAGGCATTAATCGAACGCCGGCTATTGCACGGAACCGGACGCGACCGCTCTGGCCACAGGGCAGTCGTCTCGCTCGCAAGGCGGGCAGGGACCCCCACGGCCAATGCCCGATAATGGGCGGTTACGTAGCCCGGGGCCTCGTGTCTCAGCGGAAGGCGTAGCGAAAGCGGGTGCCGTTGCAAAACGGGCGCAGCTTGTTGCCCAGCGACGACCCGTGGGAGCGGTTCTCGCCGCTTTCGACGTAGGCGACGTCGGCCTTCCAGCCGCGCGGATTTGTCCCGCGCACGAGGGCGCGGGAGCGCCCGTTTGCCCGGCCTCGTCCGACCGCGGCGGGGTACTCGTCGCGGTCGAACCCGGGACGGGTGTCGACCCCCTCCAGCAGCCGGTCGCGGCGAGCGTCGGCACCAGGGCGGTTTAGCACCATCACCTTCGGCCAGCCCCGGCGCAGCGCTGCTCTGAAATGGCGGCGGATGTTGGGGTATTCGGGGCGGCGAAACACGAGCCGCTGCACCCCGCTCGGCCGGGTGCAGGTCGCCTTTGGGGGCGGGGGCTGCTCGCCCCCTGCCCCCGGCCCGGCGCACGGGCAGGGCAGCGATTCGCAGTAGCGCCCGTCGCCGTCGGAGTCGCGGGTGTGGCCCGTGAGGAACATCGGTACGAAAAGTCCCGCTAAGCGCTGCTGCGGCGGCTGCGGCTACCGTGCCGCGTCGTGGTCGCGGAGCCGCGCAGCGAGCGAGAGGCGGCGTACGGCCGTTTCGTAGGCACGCCGTCGAGAGCGGAGCTGGAGCGCTTCTTCTTTCTTGACGATGCTGACAAGCGGCTGATCGCCAGGCGCCGCGGCGACCGCAACCGAGCCGGGTTCGCGTTGCAGCTGGGCACAGTGCGGTTCCTCGGGATGTTCCTGGCTGACCCGACGGACGTACCGGCGGAGGTCATTGCGTACGTCATCGAGCAGGTGGGTGCGGGGGACGCGTCTTGCCTGGATGGGTACATGGGTCGTCGCGCGACGCGCTTTGAGCACACCGCGGAGATCGCCGTCGAGTACGGCTACCGGGACTTCGCCGCAGCCGAGAAGCAGCTCGCGAGGTGGCTTGATGATCGGGCGTGGACGACCGGCGAGGGCCCTACAGCCTTGTTCGCCGGGGCGGTTCGGTGGCTGCGGGAGCGGCTCGTGCTGCTCCCGGGCCTGACGACGCTCCGGCGACTGGTCGGGCGTGTTCGCGACGAGGCGATGCAGCGGTTGTGGGACGTGCTGGCCGCTTTAGTCTTGCCCCGGCAGGCGCGGCTCCTCGAGCGTCTGTTGATCGTGCCGGACGCGTCGAGGATCTCCGACCTGGAGCGGCTACGGACGGGTCCGACGACGATCTCTGGCAAGTCGATGGCCGTGGCACTGGAGCGGATCGCCGAGCTCGCGGGGCTGGGGTTCGGGTCGCTGGACCTATCGGGCGTGCCGCCCCGGCGCGTTGTTGAGCTCGCGCGGTGGGGTATGGCGGGCAAGGCGCCGGCGCTTCGCCGCCACCCGCGGGCCCGGCGGCTCGCGACGTTGCTGGCGACCGTCGTGTATCTGGAGGCGAAGGCGATCGACGACGCGTTGGAGCTGTTTGACGTGTTGATGGTCAACGATCTGATGGCCAGGGCACAGCGCCAATCGGCCGCGGAGAAGGTCCGCCAGTACCCGCGGGTCTCGCGCGACGCCGCTCGCCTCGCGGCTGCGGTCGGGGTGTTGTTCGAGTCCCCGCAGGACGAGGACGTGACGCTGGTGGAGATCTGGGAGGCGATCGATGACGTGGTGCCGCGTTCGGAGCTCCGCGCGGCCCTTGAGAGCATCGCCGGGTTGACGCCCGTTCCGCAGGCCGACCCGGGTGGTGAGTGGCGCGCCCTGCTCGTTGAGCGCTACACGGTCGTGCGGAAGTTCGTGCCGCTGCTGGTCGGGACGATCGACTTCGGCGCGACCGCTGAAGCGGCCGCGGTCCTCGACGCGCTGCGTGACCTTCCTGACTTGATGGACTCGCGCGCGACTCGCCGCATACCGGCCGGCTATCTCGACGAGCAGCTGGTCGCGCTCGACGTCGTGCCCACGGGATGGTGGCAGCGGCTCGTGATGGCGCCCGAGCGACCGGCAGGGACCGTTGATCGGGCCGCCTACGTGTTCTGCGTGCTGGAGCAGTTTCACCAGCGCCTGCGCGGCCGCGACGTCTACGCAACCGCGTCGTCACGCTGGACAGACCCCGGCGCGCGGCTCCTGCGCGGGCCGGCGTGGGAGGCCGCCCGCGGAGCGGTCCTCAACGCTCTGGAGCTACCCAGCGACCCCGGCGAGCTGCTCGCCGACCTCACCCGCACCCTTGACGAGGCGTGGCGCCACGTCGCCGGCGAGCTCGACGCGGCAGGCAGCAGCGTCAGCATCGACGCGGAGGGCCGTCTGCACGTCGCGAGCCTCGACGCGATCCCGGACCCGCCGAGCCTGACTGCGCTTCGCGCCGTGCTCGAGCGGATGGTGCCGAGAGTCGACATTGGCGAGGTGATCCTCGAGGTGATGAGCTGGCAGCCCGGGTTCGTCGGGGCGTTCACGGCCGCCTCAGGCGGCGAGACGCGCCTCGCGGACCTGAACGTGACGATCGCCGCGGCGCTCACCGCGCACGCCCTGAACATCGGGTACACGCCGGTCATCTCCCCAGGAGTGGCGGCGTTGACCAGGGCGCGGATCAGCCACGTCGACCAGAACTACGTGCGCGCCGACACCTACGCCGGCGCGAACGTGCCGCTGATCAAGGCGCAGGCCGACATCGCGCTCGCCCAAGCACTCGGCGGCGGCCTGGTCGCCGGTGTCGACGGGATCCGCTTCGTCGTCCCGGTGCCGAGCATCTATGCGAGGCCAAACCCGAAGTACTTCGGGCGACGCCGCGGCGCGACGTGGCTGAACCTCATCTCCGACCAGTCTGTGGGCCTGGCGAGCAAAGTGGTCTCCGGAACGCCGCGTGACTCGCTGCACATCGTTGACCTGATCTACCGCCAGGACGGCGGCCGTCGCCCCGAGGTGATCGTCTCCGACACCGGCTCCTACAGCGACATCGCATTCGGGCTGCTCCAGCTCCTCGGCTTCGCATACCGCCCCGAGCTCGCCGATCTGCCCGACGCGAAGCTCTGGCGCCTCGACCCGGCCGCCGACTACGGCCCGCTGAACGCGGCGGCGCGCGGCCGGATCGACCTTGAGCGGATCCGCCGACACTACCCCGACATGCTACGCCTCGTAGCGTCGATCCACACCGGGGCGGTCAGCGCCCACGACGTGATCCGAATGCTCTCCAGCGGTGGCAAGACGACGCAGCTCGGTGACGCGCTCGCTCATTACGGCCGGATCTTCAAAACGCTGCACGTCCTCGTCTACGTCCACGACGAGACCTACCGCCGCCAAATCAAAGGAATCCGCAACCTCCAGGAAGGCCGCCACGACCTCGGCCGCCACGTCTTCCACGGCGGCAAAGGCGAACTGCGCCAGCACTACCAGGAAGGCATGGAAGACCAACTCGGCGCCCTCGGCCTCGTCCTCAACTGCATCACCCTGTGGAACACCGTCTACCTCGACGCCGCGCTCGCCCAGCTACGCGCCGACGGCCACCCAGCCCTCGAGGACGACATCGCCCGCCTCTCCGTCTACATCCGCCGCCACCTCAACGTCGAAGGCCGCCACTCCTTCCAGCTACCCGAACTCGCCGGAGCCCGCCGACCGCTTCGCGACCCCGACACCGCCGACGAGGAACACGCCTGACCCCGGACGCCACGCGCCCGGCGTCGTCCCGCAGAGGATCGTCGACCGGGACGCTGAACCTGACGTGGCCGCGCCTGGATTAGCGAGCCCGTCGGTCGTCGCAGTGCCAAGCGGCGCGGGCGATCGACTCCTCGCAGCTCGCCCAGAGTGCGTGACTCTCGTTCAGGTGGTGTTGGGGCGGTGCGCGAGGACGTTGATGATGCGACCGTCGGGATCCTCGACGAAGAATCGCCGGACGCCCCACGGTTCGTCGGTGAGCGGGTAGACGATGCGCAAGCCCCGGTCCTGCACGCGGGCGTGCAGTTGATCAACGGCTTCGGGGCCGCCGACGTCGATCCCGAAGTCGGGCTGCGGGGTCTCGAAGCCGCGGGGGCAGACGATGACCTGCGCGGATGGGAGGTCCGGGGCCTGGAGGCAGAGCACGGGAGTCTCCATGGCGACCTGCAACCCGAGGATGTCCGTGTAGAAGCTGCGGGAGGCGTCGAGGTCATCGGTCTCGACGTAGGGATGGATGCGCTTGATCGCCATGGTGCCGGCCTCGGTTCGCCGTTCAGGTCGCAGTGTCGATGCGCAGGTGGTTCAGCGCCGGTGTGCGAGCTGCGAGGTAAGCCTCAGGCGACAGACCGGTGTGGTGACGGAACTCGTTGCTGAAGTGGGCCTGGTCGTAGTAGCCGCGCTCCAGCGCGAACGCGGCCCACCCGCCATCGTGGCGGTGGTCGATTCGCTCGAGCGCACGACGGAAGCGCCACAGTCGCTGAAACCGCTTGGGGGTCAGGCCGACCGTCACCCGGAAGGTCTCTTCGAGCCGGCGGCGCGAGATCCCGACGCTGCTGCTGAGATCAGTGATGCTGCAGCGCTCCGGTGCCGCGGCGATCCGGGCCATCGCAGCGATCGCCGGCCGGTAGTGACGTGCGCGCTCGACGTGCAGTAACTGCTCGGCCAGCACGCGCTCGACGGCGGCGAGCTTCTCGTCTGGGCCGCTCGCGGCGGTCGCGCGCTCTCGCAGCTCCGCGGCCGCGGCGCCCCACAGCAGTCCGAGGGGCAGCGGCGCGCCGTCCAGCTCATCAGCAGGGACGCCCAGCAGCGCGATCGCTCCGGCGGGCCGGAAGGTGACGCCGATCGTCTCGAACTGGTTGGGCCTGTCCAGCACGACTGACGCGGGCGATGCACCGACCACGCTCACCGGATCGACATCGATGCGCCGGTCGGGTCCGATGATCGACGTGTGCTCCGGGCCGAGCTCGATCACCAGCTCGAGGGTCCCGCGCGGCAGCAGGCGCTCACGGGTTCGCCCGCCGCGATCGTCAGCCGAGTACCAGATCACGGCGACCCACTCCGACAGCGGCGCCCCAGGCAGCCGCTTCGCCCAGCGCGCCCCGGCGGCGGCATCGACGCGGTCGCTCACGGCTGGTAGGTCCCGAAGTTCCACTGGTTGCCGTCGAGGTCCAGCGCGGAGAAGTCCCGCGATCCGTGTGGCTGGTTGGTCAGGTCCATCGTGATCTCGGCGCCCGCGGCGCGAGCCCGGGCGCACAGCTCGTCGACCTCGCCGACCGCGACGTACGTCCAGCCGCGACCGAGCATCCGGGCGTAGGGGCCAGGACCGCGGTGCTCTCCGACCATGATCAGGCTCGACCCCGCACGCACCAACGCATGCTCGATCCGTCCGGTGGCTCCACGGTGCACGGCCTCGGCCTCGAAGCCGAACGCGGCTTGGAGGAACCGCAGGGCCTCGTCGGCGTCCTCGTAGCGAAGGCATGTGTACGCAGTCACGACCCCCATCATCGCGATCAGCGCCCCACCCGTCTTGGAGAAAAGCGCGAGCCATGCAGATGACGTGCATGCGCGCACACCGCCGGGCGCTCCCTGTCTTCGCCGCCTGCTGGGCCCGCTGCATGATCTCGATCAAACCGAGCGGCCGCCGCCGCAAGTGGCGACGCTGTCTCAGTGAAGGAACCTCCACCGGCACACACAACGCCGCGGCTGGCCGAGGACGAAGTCCAGCGGCGACGGGACACCTGGTGTCCCGTAAGACCGGTTCGGTGATCTGTCGCGATGAGCGGGGGCTATACGGCATACTCCCGCCCGATGCCCGGCCTGAACATCGGCTACGCCCGCGTCTCCACCGACCAGCAGGATCTCACCGCCCAACGCGACGGCCTCCAAGCGCTCGGCGTGGCTGCCGAGCGCATCTACGTCGACCACGGCCTCACCGGCACCAACCGCGAGCGCCCCGGCCTGCACCAGGCGCTCGCGGCATGCCGCGCGGGCGACACGCTCGTCGTCACCAAGCTCGACCGGCTCGCGCGGTCGCTGCCCGACGCCCGCGCGATCGCCGACGAGCTCACACAGCGCGAGGTCAAGCTGAACCTCGGCGGTTCCGTTCACGATCCGACCGACCCGGTCGGGCGGCTGCTGTTCAACGTGCTGGCGATGGTCGCCGAGTTCGAGTCAGACCTGATCCGGATGCGCACCCGAGAGGGCATGAAGGTCGCCAGGGCCAAAGGCCGCCTGCGCGGCAAGCAGCCCAAGCTCAGCGCGACCCAAGAAGCGCACCTCGTCAAGCTCTACGAGGCTGGCGAGCACACCGTCAGCGAGCTCGAGGAACTCTTCCCCGTCACCCGATCGACGATCTACCGCGCGATCGCGCGCGCAGGCGGACGAACGCCCGCAAGCTCAGCGCAGGCGATCGAGTCGGCAGCGGTGGGCTCGGGGTAGGGTCCGTCGCGGTGAGCGCTACCGAGCATGAGCAGCTGCCACCGATCGCGACGATCCCAGACCTCGTCGAGGCGCTGCGCCTGCTCGGAGTCGGCGTCGGCGTCGATGAGAGCGTCCCGGGCGTCAAGGTCGGTCTGGCCTACAGCGCGGTCGGGGCGGCTGAGCGCAACGCCCTGGCGACCGAGCAGCACGCCCGCGCCGACGGGGCCGGTCCAGCAGAGTTCGCCGAGCAGGTCGGCGCGGTCCTCGACGGTGCGGCATGCCGCAGCGATCTGGAAGTCCTCGCGCTGCTGGAATGGCGCATCACCCGCACCACCCAAGCGCTGCAGCTGCTCGACCTCTCCGGTCCAGGCGGTGATGTGGATCCGCTCGCGCGGACGATTCTGCTGACGACAGCCGCGCTCAGCGGACTGCTCGCGGCCGCCGTCACGATGCGAAACGCGCACCGTCCCGCGACCGCGACCCGCGAGAGCGCACGCGCGCTTCGTGCCGCCGTCAAGGCGCTGGACGAGGCCGCGGCCGACGTGCGACGCCACGACGTCACCGCGCAGCTGCTCGAGCTCACCGACTGAACGCCGGACACGTCGCCGGGTCCCGTTCCCGCCTTCGGCGACCGGGCGGCGAACCTGGGGCGACGGGTGCTCGGCACGCTGGGCTGATCGTTAGCGGGACTTTTCGTACCGATGTTCCTCACGGGCCGGACAGCACCCTCCCGGTTTACGCAACAGCCACCGCCGGAAGCGATCGTCCGCGCGGGCGATGGCGTCGCTTCTGTTTCTCGGCCAGCGCAGGCGTGTCGTAGGCGTAGATCGAGCCGCCTGCTCGTTACCGCGC
>JAABUS010008158.1_pt1 | contig 11596 bp, 18 predicted proteins | sample 5560161 | NCBI WGS metagenome assembly JAABUS01 (sample SAMN10711885, study PRJNA513376) | rock metagenome | isolation source: Antarctica rocks | place: Antarctica: Victoria Land, Trio Nunatak nord | collected 2016-01-04
GACAGCCTGTCAGATCCAGCTGCAAAGAGCCTGTCATATCTTCTAGGTAGAATGTGCCATCCTGCAACTGGCTGATGCAGCCTAGCAGAAACCTCGTCTGACCTGTACATCCCAGCATGGCCTTGACATCAGTCAACTGCAAGGCAGACATGTCAGAGCTTCAGAAAAGGTGTTTATCAGCTCTGCTGCAGTCTGTGCCATCCCCAAGTTAGTGAGTGAGAGAAGCAATGAGCAGAATGAAACTCAAAGACAAACGACCAAAGACAAGCACGACAAGCAACATGGATACTGTTGTGCAAGACTGCTGGAAGCAAGGGCCATGGAGTGCACAATGATGATTCACCTGGCAGTATGCATTGTGCTCATCAGTGTCAGAAAGAGCCAATGCAGGCCTGGAAAATGTTTTGTCACGTCTTAACCTTTGGTGCAGCAGCAGCAGTCTATCCAGGTACATGCTGTACCTGTCCTGCAGAGCATTGTGGTGGCCTAAATACAGTGCATTGTACCTTAGACATATTGATGTGACTTCACTTACCTGTGCAGTTGCATGGATGGACAGTGGTTCTTCCACAGGATAAAATCTCTGCCTAATGTGATCAAACCTGACCTTGGGCAGATCAAAGCAGTCGTACACTCGTATCAGTGCTGCTCCAACAGGAGCATTTTCAAGCTTTCGGAGTGCCTCCTCAACTATTGCACCAGTTACACGAGAATGATGGTCTGCATACGGATTGCCGCGGGTGAGACTGAAGAATGATCAAGATCAAGGTTGAACGGAGCTTGTTCTTTCGAAGTGGCTGCTGCTAGGCTGCTTGTTCTAGCGTCACCTGTGTCAAGCTTGTCAATCAGAGTGTAAATAGGCTCCAGGCCTGAAGAGTTTTGCGCTACATAGTCAACGATCAGGGCAAGCGCCTCTTTGTCCAGCGTGAGTTGCTGCCTTCTGAACTCAGCTTGAACGACCTGACGCAGTTGCTGCATCGCCATGGCTGCGATTTAGGCTGGCCCTGCAGCACGTGTTGATCCCGGGTACGAGGTCTTGGTGCAAGTGATGTGTGCTCTAACTCGCAAGACAAGTCAGTATGCTTAATGTTCGATTGATTCTGCAAAAATTGCAGGTTTAGTCTCAAAATCATGACAAATCAGGGGCTAATATGGTGTAGCAGCTTGGCCAAAATTGAAAGACTTGGGTCTGTGACCTTGGCAAATGCGCATACTGCACTGCACAGCAGCATGTTATTTACAAGCTATGAGCATATTTGCTTGAACACCAGGACAATACGTGGATAAATTAGCAGAAACATGGTCACTGACTGTGGGCAGTGTATGAGCATAATGTGATCACCAAGACACTGCAGTGGCAGCAAAATAGTAATGCGATCTGCCCCAGCAGTGCACATAGTGATTGTACAAAAAACGGCTGTCTACTAGACACAGGGCTGCTTATCAGCAATTGCTGCAAAAGGGTGGGTGCAGCATGCACCCCGATGCTTGATGTCCCTGACCATGGTGCAATGTGAACCTGACCTTTCCCTGATAAGACTACCCATGCAGACTCCACCTCAGTTGTCACAAACATCTTACCCACCATCTGAACACATCCCAGGCAAGATGCCATTTACACCCACAGGTCTACACATGTATAACGGGGACAAGAAAAGTGGGAGCAGAATTGCAGCAATGCTTCATGAGAGCCCTATGTACGGCCAGTTAGTTGCTGCATCTGCCTACAATAACTTTGCATGAAATTACCTGCACTTACTATCTGCTAGTGATGTCAGCAAAGCAAATGCTACACCTAGACAGGCTCATTGAGAGACCAAGCCTGGGAGCCAGAGTGGTGTTGAGTTGAGGCTGATGGACCCAAGTCGAATGTTGTATCATTTGATGGAACCGACATGGGCAGCTGAGCCAGAGATGTCATGTGAGCTTCCCCACTCTGACCTGATGCATTGGCAGTCAACGGTCCAGATCCTGCAGAGCAAAGTATTAGTGAGCAATATTGGCGTTGCCAAAACCCTATCCGAGCTTTTCAAGGCCTTCTTTGCTTATAAGGACAGCAGGCGATGCACTCAGCACTTGAAAGCAGCGTCATGAACTTCTGTGGCAAGGGCATCACAGCCTCAGCGTAAATATCGAAAGGCAAATAACAGCAAGTGTAGCGCAAAGTACCTCTTCTGCCTCTGCTGCCAAGGTCACCAGCTGCAAAGCCATTTTGAGAGGTTCCAGCCCAGTTGGCCCCTGCTGTGGGCGCAGATCTGGTGGGGGCTGTGAGCACTGCAAGGGCTCCTGCATCACCATCCTCTGCTGCTACCCAGGAACATATGGCCAGAGTGTCAGGGGTGTAGGGCCACCCTTGCACAATGCACCTTGCCACTTGGACAGGGGTCAGCAGCTGCAATGACACCAAAACCATTCAGCCCCCATCAGTCAGTGCTGAAGCAGTACTGACAAGCATAAACAGAAGCTGTGCGTTTACATGGTGAAACACATTAATGCATGCAGCAAGTCAGGCGGCTATCTGGTAAGATGTAGCAAGAAGCAAATGCAGCAGCATGTCACAACATGGACACAGTGGCGCAACGACAAATCTGTGACTGGACCCCATCCATACAGAAGCTGTCTGGGGTTTGTGTACATAAGCAGCAGACAAACTCACGTGCTTGAACAAGGTAGAGATCCAGTCCAGCTTCAGCACATGCTCTTCCCTCATGTTGCGTTTGAGCTTCTCCACACACTCATGAGACTGTAGATACCTGATGGCTGTGTGGCGAGCCCCAATGGCTGATGGCACTGACCCCTGCACACCAGACACTGACCATCAGAGTCTGCTGTCCATGTAAAGGAAATGCAGGGCTTACATCCTGTATTGATGCTGCATGCATATGCAAAAATGTGACAGTACAGCATTCGCACAAGTCCGTGCAGCACAACTACTGAAGCCATGAGGTAACAGCACGCGAGTGGTATGGACGCAGTCCTTTCATACATGTTTTGCAATGCAGTGCTTGCAGCTCTGCGGCCAGCCTGTGACTTACAGTCAAGAGAGTGTAGATCTCCTTGCGCTGGTCAATGATGGAGCTGAGCTTGGAGATGAAGAGGCGCCGCAGCTGGATCAGTTCAGACCTCTGCTCTGGACTCAACAGCAGTGACCTCTGCAGCATGGTTTGTGTTTAAGTTCATATGAGGCAACACTAGTGCAGCACCAAACACATGACTCAGCTTGCAATACATAATGGCTTTTGGAGGGCAATGTGCAGATATGACCTTCTGACCCTGCGTAACGCCATGGAAGACAACGGGCATGCAATCTATAAGGCAGGGTGCAAACTTTGTGTGGTACAATGCAGAGGAAGCAAGCTTACGGCAACGCTGAGCCACATCTCAGGGGGTTCCTCTCCTTGCACTATGCAGTTGTCCTCCAGTTGACATGCCACAAAGGATTTGGTGACGACAGGATTGCTGATGGCCACGCGCATACACAGAATGGTCTGCACATGCAGAATATACACTCACTCAGTGAATGTAGAGCAATGCGGGACACATGCAGCTGGATAAGATGATTTGTATAAACATCCCATGCCGCTGAAAGAGAAGGGCACACTTCATTGGTCACCAGAAGCTCGAATAGAAACTCACGGATTCATTACACAAGCGCTTGATCTTTTCTGCTGCCACAACATCCTGGGGATTCTTATCAACATCCACCAGACCCTGTGCAAGCTCGTTCACATACTCCTGCATGCCATCAACATACAAGGTAAGCAGGGCAGAGACACCTGTAGAGGTGTTGTGCACTTCAATGAGCAAGCTGCAGAACCAGACAGAGTCGAGCTTTGCAATGTACAATGAATGTAGGTGTCTTACCTTCCATATGCTGACCATGTCCTCCAGCGTCATATTTTTCACTTGAGACGGTGTCAAAACCAGCGGCTGTCCTTCTCTGACTGTGAGAGTAAGATCATCCTTGAAGGACTCAGCTACCTCGTCCTTGTCTTTTGTAGCCAAAATCTGCAAGCACAAAGAAGAAATGAGCGTTGATGAAGGTAAAGCTGATCTGACAGAGCAGCAAATGATTTAATTGAATGCATACTCTTTGGCCAGAACGGATCTGCTCTATCTGTTCATCACGCATCTGAAGAACACGGACAAAGATGTTGACCCTGCTCTCCAGGTTAGCCTTGTCTTGCAGCAGCACTGTCATAGCGCGTTGCTGCTCAGCAACTTTCTGCTCCAGCTCTGAGACTTTAGCCTGCAGGATGGATAAGAACCCATACTCACAGCATGACCGACAGCTGACACTCTGAATGTGATTGGGCCGTTCGAAGATTGTGAGCCACATGTCAGGTACTGGCTACACTGAAGAGGCGAGGCCCCACGACAGGCATGGGTGCTTATTGACGAACGGAGACACAAACTCGGACACAGCAGACGAAATCTACAGCAAAACAAAAGCTGTCTGCCAAAAGTGTCACTACCTTCTGCCGTTCCCTGAAGCGCCGCTGAGCCTTACGATTCTTTTCCTGAAGGTCTTGGGAGCGTAGTTTGGCTGCATGCTTGGCGGTTTTGCTGTCACTGTTGCCTGTGTCCTGCTGAAGGCTTTCTTTCACCTGAGGGCTGGCAGCTGCCTCGCTGTCTTCGCTAGGACCAGTGCTTTGGCCGTCTGCCTCTCTTGAGGGCTGAGGTGCGCCGGGCTGCTGCTGAAGCTTTGCCTGTTCGAGATTGGCTCTATGCCCGTGCGAGGAGTGCTCAGACAAGTTGCTCTGGTCTGCTGCTGCTGGCGTTTGTGTGCTGCCGTTCTGACCCTCAGTGTTGAGGGCCCCAAGATATTGCTGCAGGAAGTTGTTATCGTTCATTGCCCAAACACACTTGATCTCTACTGTCCAACCCTATGCGTGGCCATAGCGTTCCAGACCATGTTCTGAACACTTTTGCTTCACCAGGTCACAAATGCGGACGCCAGTAATTGCACGTTGCGCCACTCCCCTTCCATAACACAATGCGAGAACGTCAGTCTAGTAATTTGACCTCGACGAAATTATATGCTTATGACCAGCAAATTACAGGTACATTAGCCTCCAGCTGCGTCGTTGCCAGCTCGTAAACAAATGTTTGATAATTTTTGACCAATTATTATTCACGCGTACAGATTACGAAACGTTGACACAATCTTTATGCAAGCATGCCCAGCCATTGTCCAGGCCATCCGCTTGACAAACCAGTGAGTCAAACCTAAGTAATACGATGCCGGCGCAGCAGCTTGCGAACGTCAGCTTATCCACGGAAGTTTGCCACGTACGAGCAGCCATCATGCTCTAAGCCTTCGATGATTACAAATACGGAACAGCAGTGTGATGGCTTGTCATCAGAAGCCCTCCGAAGCTGAATTCAAAGCTTGCAACTGCGACAGACATATAGCAGCTGAGACCTGCATAGCATAACCCAGTCCAAATCAGTATAACCACAGTAATTGTGCAATTATTGCAAAACTGATGCATCAGGAAAGGACAGCCTGAGCATATGCATGCAAAAATTTCAAGTTGAATGCTCATTACACCCGAAACTGGTAGGAACATGCTCCTGTATGTTGAAAGGACACTTGACAAGCATGTGTCATCCATGCATAGACAGTGTAAAGTCGTCATGAGTACAGCTATCATATACAAGCTGCACAGGCTGTCTGCTTTGCAGCAGCGCAGGATATGGCTGGGGGACTCACCCATTGCATAGATCAGTCCAGCCTTTGCAGCAGATATGCAACTTGGACCTGCTTGGTCAAGGGCATGATCCACTTCTCGTACAGATTAGCTACTGTACTTGGTTCCACCTTGAAAGTGGACGGCTGCTGCTTGCCGTCAGTAATGTCCTGACCGAAAATTGCAGCCTTCCTTTGGACACGCTCAATGACCTATACACAGGAGGCTTGTGTCAACACATACAAAGCAAGATGCTGATGATACTGTGGCGCTTCACCGCGGTCTGTGCATCCAATACAGCAGCTGATGTAGCAACATGGCAAGTCTGTGTGATGCAGGGCACAAGATGACAATAAACTCCCTGTAGCTTTGAGTCCAGCTGTCTAGCATGCCCACTTGTATACAAAATATGGTATGCTTTAGCTGTTAATTTGCGATCATCCTCATGAACCACTGATGAACAAGAAGAATAATTATGATGCACACAGCAGTGCAGGACAATGAGCATAGCATCAAAAGCAGGCCATTGCCTCCACTGCACATGCTGCATGCCAGCATACCTTCTTCTCTACGTCTTCATTGGTCAGTGTACTCATGATCGCATCATGATCTCTACTCCGAATCAGTTGCTCATACTGCTCAGGATGCGCTCTGTACTTGGCTTCTGCCACAAATTTGCCGTAGTGGATGCGCTTTGACAGCGCTTGCAAACATAGCACGTCTTGCATTGCAGCTGACCCATAGTTATTGTCATCACCTGGCTCAGTGATGCCTGGCATGAGCTCTTGCAAGTATAGGTCCATGATCTGTTTGTTGAGATTGATCTGCTTTGCTTGTGGCACCAAAACCTGTGACATGGTATCAAAATTTTCAGTACAGCTGAGCTGAAGCCTGCATCTAGCACACTGTCAAGTTCTATGGTCTGTAAAAGTATGGCTAGATCTTGCAGGTGTTGCTGTGAGCCTTGCACTCATAGTAGCCTTATGACACATGGCTTCGTTGCAGGGCCAGAAAAGTCGATGACCAGACAAGGCACATACATGTGGCTAGCATTTGTTCTCACCTGTGCATACTCAATGGGCGGTAGCACAAGAGGAGGAACTCGGTCTGGATAGAAAGGCTGCTCATCTGGGCTGGTGTACCGCCGAATTCTGCCATGCACCTGCTCAGTTTCCCTTAATAGATACTCCAGTAAACTGTAGCGTCGTCCAGCTGAGTCAAAATCAGGCACAGGGACAGCATCTGTCTTGTACACAGCAGCATTGAGTGCAAACTGTGCTCTTTCTATGAGCAGGAATATAATGGTGTCCTCTTGGCGTATGAGGGTCTGTCTGATATTGTCCAGTGCCAGGACTGAGCTGAGGTCTGCCGAAGAGCTAATGCTGGGAGTGAGGTTACGCGGCATAATCTCTTGGACTGCTGTTGCAGCTTGTGCACTGCACTGCAGGTTGACGACCCATCATTGTCATGCAGTCCAGCTTTGTGCACTGAGGTGTAGCAGTCAGCCTGTAACTTTCGACACCCCCCTCCCAGCCTTGCTTGCCAATTTGATGCAAGATGTGTGTATACCTTTTGTTTGCATGTGAAGGGCCTGTGGGTTGATGGCAGATGCCCTCGTGTGCGCAGCGCTCGCGCACAAGTGAAAGGAGAGGCAGCAGCAACCAGCCGAGTTGCACCAGTGTCGGCGAGGAGAACCAGCATTGCCGTGATGCAAACTCAGCTCCAGCATTGGACTCGCCACCTAGCGAACGGCCTCATGTTCCCAACTTGCTTGCGCGCATCGCAGACCTGCAGATGAAGATACCCCTAACCTAATTCGTACAATTTCGGGCGTGAGCCTAATTCGCTCTTTCTAAGCTGCTCCACTTGGTTGGTCAGACTGCTGCTGGTCCCACCACAGACCAGGCTTGCCGCGCTGCTGAAGGGGTGGTCTGCTGGCCTGTTGGAGTCAGCAAAAGGCACAGTCACGTGAAAGCCGATACGACACCTGAAAGGGCCTTGACACCGAGAACCGATGCAGCCCAGCAGCTCCTCAAAGCGTGCGGCTGCTCTCAGAGACCTGAAAAGGAAGCCGCCACCGCAAAAAGGTATTGCAAGTCTATATCAACCTATGCTGAGGCTGTGTGAACTGGTTTGCTGGACCTGATCACGTGTTTTGCAGGACCTCCACGCTTCTCAGCTGCAACCTCCCACGAACAAAACGATGCTTACATGCAAGAATTTGACACGGCGTATGCTGAGCTGGAAGCCATGAGCCTTGCTGAAAAGTGAGGCGCTGGCTTGCTGCAGTCTGTATTTTTGCGGAAACACCTGCAGTTACAAACATAGCCTTCATGTCAAAGTATTGCACAGGGGCTCCGCACAAGGCATCTCAGCACACAGACCCAATGCAACTGTGGGCATCTCTCACCGAGCATCAAACACAGCAAGGTCAGGTCAACCAGACTCAAGTTGCCGCACTGCAGCTTTATGTCACAAGGACATGGTGATACAATGATGCAATACTTGCAGGCTAGCTGCCCAAAAGTCCACAGCATCACAGCCAGCTCAGCCCATGCAGTCTGCCTACCCAGCGCACATAAACTCCAGCTGGAGATCTGGACCAGCAGACCCAGCAGGTACTTTGGCGCAGTCATGACTCAATGTTTTTGTGCCTGGAGTTGCTGCTTAGACTGACTGCTGTGTTATTTGCAGGCCATATTTGTAGTGTCTCAGATGTACCATTGATGTGCTCCAGCATCAACTGGTCAGCAGGTGAGGTGGTGGTGGGATCGGCAGATCATGCACTCTATGTTGTAGATGTGCAAACCGGCAAGAAGCGTCGCACACTGTATACCAAGACAGCTGGCCATGCTGAGTGGGTCACTACGTGTCAGTATCTGCCAGATGGCCGAATAATTTCAGGCGGCATGGACAGCCTGTTGTGCCTATGGGAGGCAAACAGCAACAGGTGTCAGCAGTTGGCAGCACATGCAGCACCAATCTCTGCTGTAGACATCAGCCCTGGCACCAACACAGCAGTCAGTGCCAGCTATGACAAGTCTGTGCGTGTATGGGATGTTGCAAGCAGAAGAGCTTCAGAAAGCAGCTGTCTGACTGGACACACAGCACCAGTGCTGCAGCTTGTATGTGGCAATGGAGACAACCTAATCAGTGGTGATAGAGGAGGGACGGTGATCATGTGGGGTCTAACTACAGGCAGCACCACATCAAAGCTCAAAGATGCACACGCTGGTCATGTGACAGCTCTGGCCTGGCAGCATGATACCAATGGCGGCTGCACAGACACCTTCTTCAGTGGTGGGCAGGATGGTCACCTCAAGATGTGAGGAATGCTTGGCCTCATGCCTGAAACATGCTTAAACCGTGCAACAGGAAGCAAGCACCATTGCATGCTTGTCAATGATGCTGCCATGTGCATCAGCTGATGTTCATTTTGTTGTTGTATGTTATGTCTTCTGTGGTTCTGTTGCCTTTTGCCAATTCCAAGATCAAATTTGCTGTTGTCAGTGCCATTATGGCGGCTCAATGGATTTTTTGTGCTGGACATCAACCAAAGAACATTGCTGCAGGTGGGATCCAAGGAGCAAACAGTGCGTGCATGATGTTGCAGCACATGTGAATGCCAGAGGTAAAGGCGCTGTTGGCAACATCGTATCAGCTGGAGCAGCCAGCAGCAACTTGGTTGTTACAGCTGCAGCAGACAACACAGTCAAGGCTTTTGATGCCAGGGCTGACCTGCAGCCTGTGTCAGAGGCAAAGCTGTCTGACTTTCCTTATTCCATGGCAGTAGCAGGGGGTCTAGCACTTTGTGGCTGTGGAGATGGTTCTTTGCATGTCATTGACATCAGCAGTGGACAAACCTTGTATGCTCTTGGCGCCAACAAGCATGCTGTGAGGGGTGTCCATGCTTCAGAAAAGTGTTTGGTGTGCATGGGTGATGATGGTAGTGTCTTTTTGTGTGACTTTATGCTGTAATCACTGATTGGGTGCGGTATCCCGCTTGAATTTAATCAACAAAAGGGCACCTGTCCATACCGAATATGTGTTAATCGATGTATGGCTGCGCTTATAGCATTTTGGTACCTACGATCTTGCTGAGCTTGTCATGGTCAGCTGCCAGCCCTGAAGGCAGAAGCCTACCAATTGCTTTTGTGGCTTGCTGAAACAATAGCATTTGCCGACACCCATATGCATGCATGCATACAAAGCCTTTGTCTCAGCATGACAGCGGCCTGTGCTGTGCTGGTGCATTCACCCTGTGATGTGCGAGGTCTCGCTGACAATCCTTGAAGACGCTGCGGGCAGGAGGTGTCATGCTATCAAAGGCTGCATAGGGTGGGTGGCGCATATCACTTGATGCAAGCTGCGTCAATTTGAATGCTATGCACAGCATGCTCTTCAATCAGTTTTCCCACGGCTTGTGGCAAACGTCTGTGCTGCAGTTTGCGCAAGCTTCTTCAATCGCAACGTTGCTCTAATACGCGTGCTGCCACGCTGCACGCCCCTTGGACAGCCTTACTGTGTGGCTGCGGCATGGAATCAGCAGCCGAGAAAGTCACGTTTGACTGCAGCTATGGACAGGAGGCTCAGAGGTGGCTGTCTACTGTGTATGCTGCGATGGAAAAGATGCCTGCCGGCAAGCTGTTTGCATTGCTGAAGCCCAGCATAACGGTACTGGCAGACCAGCCCTCTGACCTCGGGCCCTTCACCGCCTTTGACAGCTTGCCAACAACTGTACGATTGTTCACAGGTTCACCTCGTCAATCAAGCCAAGCTCTTCATTGAGGAGGTACACGCTGACAGTGCAAAGCTCGCAATACACAGTCCCTTCTGCAAGCAGCCTGAAGCTGACCAGCTTTAGGCTTCAGAAACAACACCTTGCTATCCTGCTTGCCAGCCTGCTGATGAGAGGCTACAATCTGCTATGCAGGCATTTCAAGGGCAAGATCAGAGTCAAATCTCTTCTGCTGGGCGCAACACAGGCAGCAAAGCCGTTGACACCCAGAGGTTTTATAGTGCACAATGTGCAGTCTACATATACTACAGGTTCTGCTCTGCCTAAAGTTCCTGCAGGGTGCTCGTCCGCAGTGTAACTGCTCTGCTGTCTGTCAGCTACCATTCCAAAACATGTTTCTGAAAACAGCCTGTTGGCATGACACAAATCTTCTCCATTGCAGAGTGCTTCAAGGCTTGCTATCAGGTGCAACTGGCAAGCACACCAGATCAGGTGCCATTGCTGATGCCAGGGTGGCCTCCTTAGCCAGCAATCAGACCCTACAGCTGGCTCTTCTGACCTGTGCTGTGGAGCTCACGTGCTACTGCACCACTGGTGCTGCAACATTCCCAGACGTCACCTCAAAGCTAGGGCAGCACACAGCAGGCCTGGACATATGGGAGGCTGCTGGACACTTTCTGCATTACCTGGCAGCTGAAACCACCATTCCAATGGCAGACAGCGTTTCCAACTACCTGCTGTTCATGCGGATGAATGTGATGGAAAGTCTAGCATGGCAGACAGGCAGCTCCCTTTATCAGGCTATATGTGAGGGAGGAGGAGGATCATGCTGCCCAGGAGACTACGCTCTGGTGTCTAGCTTTTTGGATGGCGTCAGCGCTTTGGCCAGGACAAGAGTGTGGGCTGTGGCAGCAGGGGTTGCAGCTGTCAGTGCAGGTCTGAGCAAGATTCCTGCGTTTGGTGATGATTGTGTGTGGCTTATGGACTTGGTGGTGCAAGAACACCTAGACCTGCTGTTTGATCAGCACCTGTCCAACATGGTAGCTTGCTGTGTGTATGCAACAGCAAGGGCAGATGGCGTAGCACTGTCTTTCAAGAAGGTCACAGACACAATCATGCAGACATTCCCTCATCATGACATGCAAGACTTCAAGCATGCAGAGCT
>JAABUS010008159.1_pt1 | contig 11595 bp, 11 predicted proteins | sample 5560161 | NCBI WGS metagenome assembly JAABUS01 (sample SAMN10711885, study PRJNA513376) | rock metagenome | isolation source: Antarctica rocks | place: Antarctica: Victoria Land, Trio Nunatak nord | collected 2016-01-04
GCCGCTACGACCAGGTAGCTGTCGTCGCCGTCGTGGCGGACGACGCGGGGAGGCGGCACGCTGCGGCCTTCGACGAGGTTGTCGGTGATGTCGAGCAGACCGCTGATGAACGTCCGGTAGCAGGCGATCCCCTCGGCCAACCACGCGTGCCTGTCGACCGAGACGTCGGGGAGCCGCTTGCAGTAGAAACCGCCCTTGGCGCCCACCGGCACGATGACGGCGTTCTTCACCATCTGGGCCTTGACCAGGCCGAGGACCTCGGTCCGGAAGTCCTCCCGACGGTCAGACCACCGCAGCCCTCCGCGGGCCACCGCGCCGAAGCGCAGGTGCACTCCTTCAACTCGCGGGGAGTACACGAACACCTCGAACTGTGGACGTGGTTCGGGCAGGTCCGGCACCCTCGACGGGTCGAGCTTGAGCGCGAGACTCGCCTTCGGCTCATCGCCGTCACCGGTCTGGTAGAAGTTCGTTCGCAGCGTCGCCTTGATCGCGGTGAGATAGCTGCGCAGGATGCGGTCCTGGTCAAGGCTCGCCACGTCGTCGAGGGCCGTCGTGATCGACGACTCGAGGTGGGCAACTCGCTGCTGGCGCGCGGTGGAGTCGCCCGCGGCACCGCCGCCGAAGTCGGGGTCGAAGCGCGCCTCGAACATCTCGACGAGCAGCCGGGCGATCGGCACGTTGACCACCAGCGATGACTCGATGTACTCCTGGCTGAACGGCGAGCCGCCCTGGCGGAAGTACTTCGCGTAGGCGCGCAGGATCGACACCTTGCGCCACGGCAGGCAGCCCGAGAGCACCAGCGCGGAGAACCCGTCGCTCTCGGCCAGCCCGCGCCAGACCGCCATGAAGCTGTCCTGGAACAGCTCGCGGACACCCTCCGGCATCCCCGCCGCGCGGCGTAGGCCGAAGTCGTAGACCCAGGCCGGTCCGGACGGACGGACAATTTCGTACGGCCGCTCGTCCACCACCTCCACGCCCATCGAGGACAGGATCGGCAGCACCTCCGAGAGGCTCAGCGGCGAACCGACCCGGAAGACCTTGAAACGTGCCTCGGTCTCGGCGGCACCTAGAGGTGCGTAAAGCGACAACCCGACGGAGTCCGGCGCCACAGCCTCCAGCCGTCCCGCGTCGGTGGCGGCCATCTCGGGGCGGAAGTCCTCCTTGTAAGCCTCGGGGAAGGCAGCGCCGTACCCTCGCGACAGGTTCGCCGCCTCCTCCTCGCCGAACTGCTCGACCAGAGCCGCCGTCAGGTCATCGGTCCACGACCGAGTGGCCTCGGCAAGTCGCTGCTCCAGCGCTGTCTCGTCAAGGTCGAGCAGGGTCTCACCCGCCGCTGCGCGGACGACGAAGTGCAGCCGTGCCAGCACCGACTCACTGACCCGGGCTGTGTAGTCGATCGAGTCCGCTCCCAGGGTGCTCTTCAGGATGTCCTGGATGCGTTCGCGCACCTGCGTGGTGTATCGGTCGCGCGGGAGGAAGATCAGGCAGGACAGATAGCGACCGTAGGTGTCGCGCCGGGCGAAGAAGCGCAGCTGACGCCGCTCTTGCAGTCGCAGCACCGCCTCGGCCACCGGCAGCAGCTCCTCGACCGACGTCTGGAACAGCTCGTCGCGCGGATATGTCTCCAAGATGTCCATCAGCGCCTTGCCGCTGTGGCTGTTGGTGGAGTAGCCCGCTGCTTGCAGGACTTGACGGGCCTTGTCGCGAAGCACGGGGATGCGGGTGACGCTCTCGGTGTACGCCGACGAGGCGAACAGGCCGAGGAACCGCCGCTCCCCCGTCACCTCGCCGGACTCGTCGAAGGTCTTGACGCCCACGTAGTCGAGGTAGGCCGGTCGGTGCACGGTGGACCGCGAGTTGGCCTTGGTGATGATCAGCAGCCGCTTCTCGCGCGCCTTGGCCCGCACGGCCGGAGGCAGCTTCCCGAACGACGGGGACATGTCCTGGTCGGAGCGCAAGATGCCGAGACCGGTGGCCGGAACCGCTCGCAGTACGTCTTCGCCTTCTGCTGTCTGCAGCTGGTACTCGCGGTAGCCGAGGAACGTGAAGTGGTCGTCTGCGAGCCACGACAGCAAAGCCTGGCTCTCGCCGATCTCCGTCGCTGCCAACGGAAGCGGGTTCTTCTCGAGGTCAGCGACGATCCGCCGGGCCTGCTCACGCATCCTGCTCCAGTCCTCGACGGTTTCACGCACGTCGCGAAGGGTCCGCGAGAGTGCCCGGGTCAGCTCGTCCAAGACGCCAGGGTCACTCTCCCTGTCGATCTCGATGTGCATCCAGGACTCGCGTAACACGTCAGGCTCGGCGGGGTCCTTCGCACCCTCGCCGTCGCAGACCTCACGGAGTCTGCCTGCGACGTCTCGGCGCACGAGCAGCTGCGGATGGATGACGAGGTGGATCGAGCGCTGTTGCTGGGTCAGCGCCATTGTGAGCGAGTCGACAAGGAAGGGCATGTCGTCGGTGACCACCTCGACGACGGTGTGGCCGCTTGCGCTCCACTCGTGGTCTTGCACAGTTGGCGTGTGGGCCCGGACGGCCGCAGTGCCCTGCGGACGCTCGGCGGCCAGCCGGTAATGGCTCATGGCAGCGCCGAACAGGTCCACCGGGTCGCGCTCGACGATGTCATCGGGCGCGACATGACGGTAGTAGAGGTTCAACAGGTGACGGGTGCTGTCTGGGTCGAGGCCGGCACCTCCTCTACGGGCACCGGCGAGAGTCACTGCCTCGGCGACCAGCTCGTTCTTAGCGTCTTCTGACTTGGTGGGCATCAGCTTCGGAAACCTGTCCTGCAACTACCGGCGCGACGAGCGGACGTCGCGGTCACACCGCGGGTGTGTGACACATCGACCCTAGCCCGTCCGGGCCGGCTTACATCGTCGACCTGTAAGGCTGTCTCGCACCTGCCCAGGCGTAGCGCACCCTGACAGGTCATGGGCAGCGAGCCTAAGGCTTCAGGTGGTTGATTGGTAGCTCGACGCTGAATGGTTGAGTGACTACGGCAGTCTGCCCCTCGCTCCACGTGCCAAGCTCGGTGTAGAGGGTGTCGCCCGCACCGAGGGCGTATGCCGTCAGGCTGATGGTTCCCTCGATCTCGACGCGCCAGTACGCCGGGATCCCCGCAGCGGCGTACTGAACAGGTTTGGTGATCCGGTCACTCGTGCGCGACCCCGGCGATACGATCTCGACCACCAGCTCGACATCAGCTGGGACTGTGAGCACGGCATCATGCCTGGCCAGCTCCGCACTGATCACGATGAGATCGGGGATGAGGTAGCTCGGGTCGAGGTCGAGGTTCTGCGGACCGATCACCCGCCAGGACCTCCCCAGGACTTCCCGTAGGGCGATCCGCAGATTCTCAGACACCACCTCGTGGCGGCGGCCCGGGCCCGGAGTCATCATCAGGCTGCCGTCGACGATCTCAAAGCGCCATGGGGTCTCCGGCAGCGCCTCCAAGTCGGCGAATGTCCACGGTACGCATGGCTCATGGCTGAGATTGACCACGCAGCTCCTTTCGGCCATCTATTGAGTCTTGCATGGGTTGGCGCGCCGGCGCCGGCGTTGGTAACGCTCAGCGTGGCTCACTCTGACCGGTCGGAGTCAGAGGTCGGAGCGCAGGTCCCACAACGGGGGGTAGTACCGCAGCGGAAGCCGGCTGCGCAGGTACGCCGCTCCGGCTGAGCCGCCGGTTCCCGTCTTAGTGCCGATGACCCGTTCCACCATGGTGACGTGCCTCGCCCGCCAGTCGATCGCGAGCTCGTCATGCTGGATCAACGACTCGGCGAGTTCCCAGACGTCGAAGAAGCGGTCCCTGTCAGACGCCGCGGTGTGCAGCGAGGCGCTCACCTCGGCGTCTGACCCGACGGCAAGGCCACGTGCGTCGAGCAACGCGAGGAAGCCGTCCCACAGGGTCGGCTCGTCGAGTCGGCGTCGGAGGCGTGCGGTCTCATCGTCGGTCAGCCCCTTGAATCGGCGTACGAACGAAGCGTCCTTGGCGCCCGAGAGGAACTCCAGCTCGCGAAACTGCACAGACTGAAATCCGCTGGCCGGCGACAGATGCTGTCGGAATGCCAAGAAGTCCTGCGGAGTCATCGTCTCGAGCACCGCGATCTGCTCGACCAGCACTCGCTCGATGACGTGAACGCGCCGAAGGAGGTGCTTGGCCAACCAGACGGCGTCCGCGAACATCGCGTCGCGCGCGGTCTCGCACTCGAACAACAGCTGCTTGAACCACAGCTCGTAGACCTGGTGGACGGTGATGAACAGCAGCTCGTCGTGAGCGGGCGGGTTGGACTCCAGCCGCTGCGACGACAACAACCGCTCCAGCTGCAGGTAGCCGCCGTAGGTGAGCTTGGCGCCGGACTCGCCGAAGTTGATGTCGACACCAGACCAGTCGCCGACCGTCGGGTCCGGCCCCTCCGGGTCGTGCTCCGGCGGATTGCTTCCTAGCGGAGCGCTGCGAGCCGTCTGCTCGTCGGTGGCCACGGTCAAAGGCTAGTGGGTGGCACAATCCTCGACATGGACGTTCGCGCTGAGATCAACTACCCGACCGCGACCGTGGAACAGGTGTACGCCCTGTCAACCGACCCCAAGTTCCGCGGGGCCGTATGTGAAGCCACCCGCGCGCTGGATTACGACGTCGACGTCGACGTCCATGACGACGGGACCGCCACGGTGACCGTCCGCCGCACCATGCCGGCAGAGGTGCCTGACTTCGTCAAGCGGTTCGTCGGCGAGTCACTCAACGTCGTACAGACCGAGGAATGGGGGGCTCCCGACGACTTAGGTCAGCGCACTGCCAACCTGACGGTGCAGGTCACGGGGCAGCCGGTGAAGATGACCGGCACCGTGGCTACCGAGGTCATTGGGCAAGGCGCCCGGACGTCTATCCGGGGTGACCTCAAGGTGTCGATGCCGTTCGTCGGCAAGAAGGTCGAACCCGAGATCGCCAAAGGCATCCTGGCCGCGGCGGCCAAGGAGCAGCAGACTGCCAACGAGTGGCTGGGCGAGCCTTCCTGAAACTGTCGGAGCCCCCTGGCACGATGCGAAGCATGAACGACCGAGCCGAGACCCTGATGCTGAGCGGCATCGCCGCTGCGTGCCCCGACTGCCGTGCCGAGCGCATCTTCATGCCCGTCGAGGAGTGCGACGGCGAGGGGTGCGAGTTCTGCTGTACGTCGTGCGGCGCCGCAGTCATGATCGACCCCGTCTGTGACTACGCAGTCGTGCTCGCCGCCCGCGTGGCCTGAGCCGACCCCACATGGCGCTGGCGGGGCCTGGGTGAGGGGCTGACGGGGCGACCCGAGGCATCGGTGCTGGTCTGACCGGCTCCTCGGCGGAGCTTACATCCAGAGCCGACGTACAGGTTTAGGATCCAACTCATGACTGGTCGCGAGGCGTTCGCAGAATGGGTCCCGCCCCAGTGCACGCTCCCAACGAAAGAGCAGCCCCTGCGGGTGGCCGAGTTCAATGACCTGTTCAGCACCCGCCTACGCCGCGTCGAACGTCGGGACCCCTCCCACCTAGTTTTGACCTTCAACGACGCGCCTGGCCTCGAGGCGGCCATGCGAGATCTCACCGCGAGGGAGGCCCAGTGTTGCTCCTTTTTCACCTTCACCGTGACCGCAAGCGATGGCCAGCTACGTCTTGACGTGGAGGTTCCACCGACCCATTCCGACGTCCTCGAGGAGGTCGCCGCCCGAGCGCGCCCGAGCGGTCTAACGTTGTGAGCGGGCGTGAGGCTCTTGCCATGCGCGGAGCGCCATGCATGAGTAACCGGCCGACGTCAGCGCTCGGTGACCGTCCCGTCGCCAGGTGAACTTCCAAGCTCGGGCGCAGCGGAAGTACGTCGCGTCTCCCCCAGAGATCTTTGCGGCTTGGACGCAGCCGGAACTGATACGCCGTTGGTTCCACATGGCGGAGTCATGGTGGCTGGTCGGCCGTTCTTGACATGCTTCAGCGGCGAGGGCTTGACCCACGTTGAGGACTCGCTCCGGTCAACCGAGCCGCGCGCCTAGGTCTCGGAGGGGCCTTCCAGCACAACGCGATACCCGCTGGGCGAGCGAAGGATCAGCCGTCGGTAGCTCCAGCCCGGAGCGGGGTCGTTCTGTTCGGTGGTGAACTCGAGGCCTGCTCGACGGCACAGATCGGTTGCGGCGTCGATGTCGGAGACACCGAGCTGCCAAGTCAGGACACTCGGCGGGTCATTGGGACCGGGCGCCGCCTGGATACCGAAATCGATGGCGTCGGTGCCGAACGCGATGAAGTCGGGATATTCATCTCCCTCATAGATCACCGGCAGGCCGAGGCTCTCGTAGAATACGCGTTCGGCGGCCAGGTCGCTGACGTTGAGAACCGGCGCCAGCTTGGTGAAGATCTCAGCGGGCCCCATGGTCACTTCGTTTCATTGGTTGGCCTCCTTGCCCTCGGCGGCGGCGACCTCAACAGCGGCCAGCCAGTCGTTCGCATAGACGGCGAGCAGCCCACAGTGCGTCGTCTCACCGGGTTCAGCCCATGTGTGGGTAGCGGTACGACGTCGGCGGCGCGAAGGTCTCCTTGATCGAGCGCGGCGAGGTCCAGCGCAGCAGGTTCTGGGCGGACCCCGCCTTGTCGTTGGTGCCCGAGGCTCGCGATCCACCGAACGGCTGCTGCCCGACGACCGCCCCGGTCGGCTTGTCGTTGATGTAGAAGTTGCCGGCGGCGAAGCGCAGCGTGTCCATCGCCCAGGCAACCGCCCGACGGTCCTGCGCGATGACGGCACCGGTCAGCGCGTACTGGGAGAAGCACTCCATCTGGTGCACCGCCGCCTCGAAGTTAGCGTCGTCGTAGACGTGCACGGCGAGGATGGGACCGAAGTACTCGGTGTCGAAGATCTCGTCGGTCGGGTCGCTCGACTCGACCACCGTCGGCCGCACGAAGTAGCCCTCGGAGTCGTCGAGCTGACCACCGGCGATCACGTCGAGCTGCGACGACTCGTGAGCTCTGGCTACCGCCTTTTGGTGCTTGGCGAACGCGCGCTCGTCGATCACGGCGCCCATAAAGTTCGACAGGTCCGACACGTCACCCATGGGCAGCGAGTCCACCTCGTCGACGAAGTCGTCGCGGATCGTGTCCCACACCGACCGGGCGACGTAGGCGCGGGAGGCCGCTGAGCACTTCTGGCCTTGGTACTCAAACGCACCTCGGGTCAGCGCCGTACGCACGACGTCGGGGTCGGCGGAGGCGTGCACGACCACGAAGTCCTTGCCGCCGGTCTCGCCGACGATGCGTGGATAGCCCTTGTACGTCGAGATGTTGTCGCCGACCGACCGCCACAGGCTCTGGAACGTCGGCGTGGACCCGGTGAAGTGGATGCCCGCCAGATCGGGGTGCACCAACGCGGCATCGGACACGGCCGCACCGTGCCCGGGCAGCATGTTGATCACCCCCGGCGGCATCCCCGCCTCCTCGAGCAGCCGCATCAAGAAGTGGGCGGAAAACTGCTGGGTCACCGATGGCTTCCACAGCACGGTGTTGCCCATCAGCGCGGGAGCGGTGGGCAGGTTGCCGGCGATCGAGGTGAAGTTGAACGGCGTGATCGCGTACACGAAACCCTCGAGCGGCCGGTGGTCGGTGCGGTTCCACACGCCTTTGGAGTTGGCCATCGGCTGCTCGCTCAGGATCTGCTCGGCGAAGTACACGTTGAACCGCCAGAAGTCGATCAACTCGCAAGCAGCGTCGATCTCGGCCTGCCAGACGGTCTTGGACTGCCCCAGCATGGTGGCTGCGTTGATGGTCTGCCGCCACGGCCCCGCCAGCAGCTCGGCGGCCTTGAGCAGCACAGCCGCCCGCTCGTCGAACCGCATGGCCCGCCAGTCCGGAGCGGCGTCGGCGGCGGCGGCTATCGCGTCCTTTGCGTCCTCAGCAGTGACGCCGCGGGCCACACCAAGCACCGACGCATGCTTGTGCGGTTGGACAACCGGCAGCTCCCCCCCGCGGCCCCAGCGCTGCTGGCCGCCGATGGTCGCCGTCAGGTCGAGGGGAGAGCGTTGCAGCTCGAGAAGCTTGCTCTCGACCTCGAGCCGCTCGGGGCTTCCCGGGGCGTAGTCGAGGTTTGGCTCGTTGGTCGGTTTGGGAACAGTGGAGATAGCGTCCATGAGGGCATTTTGCCACGGCGGACCGCACGCCCCTCAACCGTCAGGCTGACTTCTTGGCAGCCCGCTTCTTGGGCGCCGGCTTGGCCGCCTTATCGGTGCTCTTCGCGGCCGGCTTCGACGGAGGCTTGGCCGTGCTCTTCTTGGCCGTCGAGGAGACAGCCGCCCGCTGAGTCGCCGTACGCGTCGCTGGGGCGGCGCCGTCGGAGCCTGCGCCCGAGTCGGCACCGGCAGCAGCCTCCCGCCGCTTCTTCGCCGCGTCGACGCTCGCCCGCAGCGCAGCAACCAGGTCGACGACCTGTGCCGTCTCGCCCTCGTCCGCGGCGGTGTCAGGCATCGGCAGCCCGGCGGCCTTGGCCTGCACCAGCTGCTCGAGTGCCTCCCGGTAGTCGCTCGAGTATCGCGCCGGGTCGAAGTCAGCGGTGAGCGTGGAGATGTAGGACTCCGCCATCCCCACCTCCTGTTTGCGGATCGTCACCGAGTCGTCGGGCACGGCGAAGTCGCTGTCTCGCACCTCGTCGGGCCACAGCATGGTCTGCAGCACGAGCGCGCCGTCCTTCTCCCTCAGCAGCGCCAACGTCTCGCGGGTGCGGATCGCGACCTTCACCAGCGCGCACTGGCCGGTTTTGGTGAGCGAGTCCCGCAGCAGGACGTAGGGCTTGGCGCCGACTCCGTCGGCAGCCAGATAGTAGGCCTTGGAGAAATACAGCGGGTCGATCTGCTCGGCGGGAACGAACTCCAGCACCTCGATCGCCTTGGCGGTGGGCAGCGGGAGCTCGCCGAAGTCATCGTTGGTGAGGACGACGAGGCGGCCGTCGGGCAGCTCGTACGCCTTGCCGATGTCGGAGTACGGCACCTCCTCGCCGTCGACCTCGCACACCCGCTTGTAGCGGATGCGGCCACCGTCGGCCTCGTGCACCTGCCGGAAGGAGATGTTGCGCTCCTCGGTGGCGGAGTAGACCTTGATCGGGATCGTCACCAGGCCGAACGAGATCGTGCCCTTCCAGATCGCCTGCATGGTGCCCTCCCATCGGTGTGCGCTGCCTTCACGCTAGCAAGTCCCGGCCCTAGTCTGGTTTCGTTGGGGTTGATGTGCTCGGCTACACCGTCACGAGCCTCGCGTTCCCTTCTACCGCCACCCCTCGCAATAGGTGCGTTCAGTCGAGTTGCACCACGATCTGTTGATTCGGCTCGAGGCGGAGTTCTGCCGGTTCGCCGGTGTAGGGCTCGCCGTTGCTGGTGACCGTCACCGCGTCGCCAGCCTTGGCGCGCTCTCCCCCGATTTGGTCGCTGCCCAGCTTCACTCCCCACTCGTTGAACAACTGACCGAGTGTGAACACCTCTCCGACGACGTCTGCCTCCACATGGATTTGACCATCGGTGGTGTGGGTGTGCAGCGCAGACATCGCGCCAGTCGCCGGATCAACGCCGATATTCGCGGGGACGAGAACTTCGTCACCGTTGATGATGACTTCAAGCTGAGGATGGTAATGCTCCGCCATCCCCATCGGCCCCAGGTCTAGCCCGGCTGCGGCCACGCGCTCGGGCACGTCAGTCGGTGCGGGCCACGGCGGCGGCGAAGTGCCGTCCGGCCCCGCGGCGACAGGGGAGGATCGGCCTACTCGACTCGCCGTCCCGTCGTTCGCAGCTGGAACATCGCTGCTGCAGCCCGCGAACAAGCTCACAAGGGCAAGGCAAAGGCTGCTGTGCAACACGCTGCGCGTGGGGGATCTACGACGAGTGCCGACCACTGATGCCATCGCCCCATCCTCTCACCGTCCTCGCTTGGGCTCCGACGTGCCCAAGCTGACGGCGCACTCGCGGTGCCTGACTGTCAGCAGGTCGCCGGGTTGGCAGTCCAAGGCCTGGCACACGCTCGTCAGGGTGCTGAAGCGGACGGCCTTGGCGCGGCCGTTCTTTAGCACTGACAGGTTGACCACTGTCACACCGGCTCGCTCGGCAAGCTCCGTGAGGGTGACGCCGCGTTCAGCCAGCACTCGGTCGAGATGCACCTCGACGCTGTGGCTCTCGGCGCCCGGCTGAACGTGCTCGTTGGAGCGGACCTCCGGGTTCTTGCGCTTCATATGGTTGCGTCAAGCTCTTCGCGCATGGGAACCGTCCGTTGCAGCAGCCGGCCGAACGTGATCATGCCGAACGCACCGATCAGCGTCGACAAGGTAATGCTCCAGCCAGCCACCACTACATTCCAGCCGACGCCACCGTCAACCATCTGCTGCAGGAGCAGGGCGTTCCCGCCGGCTTGGATCGTTGCCACGACGGCAGCACCCACCAGCAGGTACCAGCCGAGGGCGGTAACGCCGCGAGCGACCCCGGTCGTGAACATCCCGTCGCGCCGCGCGGTGCGGATCAGGATGTGGAGGCCGAGCAGGAAGCCGATCGAGAACAGCAGCGACGGCCACTGCTTCAGCCCGAGATAGAAGCGGGCTCGGATCGTCGGTTCAGCGGCACAGACATCGAGATCATCTGGGTACGCGCGAGCGCCGTCGACGAGGCCGATTACGGTGTCGCCGCCACCGGAGCCGCCCCAAGGGACCACACCCGGCTGGATGGAGGCGCAGACCTCGTTGCCGCCGAAGCCGAGCCCGCTGCCGGAATCGAAGATGCTGCTGACCACCGTAAAAACTAGTCCGACGCCCAGCAGTGTGGTCACCACGTTCACCACGAAGTCGATGGGCCCGAGGGGGTCCTTGTCCGCTGTGAGCTGAGCCATGAGGGAACTCCATATCGATAATCGTTATTATCGATAAACGATGCCCTATTGAATCCGATCTGTCAACGCGACTGGTGAACGCGCCGCTTCACCTGCTCCGCTCGCTCAGCGCCTCGCGGTCCCGCGGCGTCTGCGCGACGACTCGGGTACGCCGGCAAGGTCGGCAGCCATCGATCGGAGGGCCTTGGTGAGCCTCGCGTCGGATGCGCACTCGGACAGGGTGCGGCCGTGCACGATCGCCTTGTCGCAAGCCAGCCGGTCCTCGGGCAGCGTGTGAACTGACGTGACGCCACTGACCCGAGCGACAGTCTCGACGATCTCACTCTCGGGCCACCCCAGACTGTCGCGCACCCGGTTGATCACGACGTACGGCGATGCGCTGGGCACCATCGTCGTCAGCTCGTGCACCGCCCGGATCAGGCGGCCGAGGCTGAGTGGGTCCGCGCCACCAACCACCACCACGGTGTCAGCGTTCTCCAGCGCCTCGAGCGTCGCGCCGTTGCGGCGGGGCGCGGCGACGTCATAGCTGATCTCCTCGTCCAGCTCGACGCTGAAGCCGCAGTCGACAACCGTGAACGCGCACACCGACCGAGCGGTGTCGAGGACGTCGCGCAACAGCGCCGGCTTGACCTCTGCCCACCGGTCCGCTCGGGGGAGGCCGGTCAGCACCCGCAGCGCGGGATTGACCCGTCTGGCGTGTCGCGCCAGCGCGTCAGCGTCGAGCGCGCCGACGTTCGA
>JAABUS010008161.1_pt1 | contig 11595 bp, 8 predicted proteins | sample 5560161 | NCBI WGS metagenome assembly JAABUS01 (sample SAMN10711885, study PRJNA513376) | rock metagenome | isolation source: Antarctica rocks | place: Antarctica: Victoria Land, Trio Nunatak nord | collected 2016-01-04
GAGCTCGGTCTCCAGGCGCTCGGTGCCGGCGCCGTAGCGCGCGACGGCGAGCGAGGCGCAGTGGTCGCAGCGCCCCGGCACGCGCTCGCGATGGCCGCAGTGGTGGCAGGCCATCTCCGCCACGGCCCGGTGCAGCACCAGGGCGACGTCGCAGCTCGGGCACATCCAGACCTTCCCGCAGTCGCGGCAGGTGAGGAAGTTCGACCAGCCGCGGCGGTTGATCAGCACGATCGCCTTGCGGCCGGCGGCGGCGACCTCCGAGAGCGCGCGCTGGGTGTCGGGGTGCAGCGGGTGGTGGAAGGCGCCGCGCATGTCCTTGATCTCCACCCGGGGCAGGCGCTGCCCGTCCACGCGCTCGGAAAGGGTCAGGCGCGGCAGCTCGCGCCACGTCTCCGGGCGCGGCGTCGCGGTCCCGCACAGCAGCGCGGCGCCGGTGTAGGCGGCGCGCCGGCGGGCGACCAGGCGCGCGTCGTAGCGCGGATCGCCCTCGTGCTTGTAGGACGAGTCGTGCTCCTCGTCGATGACCACCAGCCCGAGGTCGGCGACCGGCGCGAAGACCGCCGAGCGCGGGCCGACCGCCACGCGCGCCTCCCCCCGCCGCAGGCGCAGCCACTCGTCGAAGCGCTCCCCCTCCGACAGCGAGGAGTGCAGCAGGGCGACGGTGTCGCCGAAGCGGGCCTGGAAGCGCGCGACGGTCTGCGGCGTGAGCGCGATCTCAGGGACCAGCACGATCACCCCGCGACCGGCGGCGAGCACGCGCTCGGCGGCGCGCAGGTAGATCTCCGTCTTGCCCGAGCCGGTGACCCCGTGCAGCAGGTGCCGGCCGGCCGGCTCCGCCTCCAGCGCGGCGAGCACCGCCTCCTGCTCGGCGGTCAGCGTCACGGCGCGGTCGGCGACGGTGTTGGTGGCCGGGACGCGGCGGCGCAGGCGCGGCTGCACCGTCACCAGGCCGCGGGCCTCGAGCCGGCGCAGCACCGCGAGATCGGCGCCCGCGGGTCCCGGAAGGCGGGCGAGCACCGCCCGCTGGCGCTCGGTCAGCTTCTCCCCGCCGGCCGGGCCGGCAGAAATCGCCCACAGCTCCGTGCGCGGGCGCCCGGGCGGCGGGAGGACCAGCGACAGCGCCCGCGCCGGCGTGGAGCAGTACTCCTCGGCCATCCACAGCGCGCAGTCGACCAGCTCGCCGGGTACAGACTCCGCCAGCACGGCGCTCGGCGCCACGAGCTTCTCCTCCGGCACCTCGCTCGTCTCCGCCAGGCCCGTGACGACGCCGTCGAGCCTCTGGCGGCCGAACGGGATCCGCACCACGGAGCCGATCTCGACCGGCGCCTCGGGAAGCCTGTAATCGAATGGCCCGTTCACGCGGCGGGTCGTCGTCAGCGGCTCGATCCGGGCGATCACGCCGGTGACCGTAACGGGGCGGAGGGGGCCCGCCTCGGTCCTCCCAGCGCAACCGTTCCGACCTCGGCACCCCTTACCGTCCCCCGACAGTGATCCTCGAGGGCGACAACCTGCCACTGCTGCGCGCGCAGCCGGACGGCATCGCGCAGATGATCTACCTCGACCCGCCCTTCAACACCGGCGCCTCCCAGGTCCGCCGGGGCATGCGGACGGTGGCCGACCCCGCCGGGGACCGCACGGGTTTCGGCGGCCGGCGCTACCGCACCGAGCGCCTCGAGACCTCGTCCTATCGCGACTGCTTCGACGACTACCTCGGCTTCCTCGAGCCGCGTCTCGCCGAGTGCCGCCGGGCGCTGCACCAGTCGGGGACGCTGTACTTCCACATCGACTTTCGCGAGGCGCACTACTGCAAGCTGCTGCTCGACGAGCTCTTCGGCCGCGAGTGCTTTCTCAACGAGCTGATCTGGGCCTACGACTACGGCGCGAAGGCCAGGCGCCGCTGGCCGCAGAAGCACGACACCATCCTCGTCTACGTCAAGGATCCCGACGGCTACTTCTTCGACTGCGAGGCCGTGGACCGCGAGCCTTACATGGCGCCCGGCCTGGTCACGGCGGAGAAGGCGGCGCGTGGCAAGCGCCCCACCTCGGTCTGGTGGCACACCATCGTCTCCCCCACCGGCGCCGAGAAGACCGGGTACCCCACGCAGAAGCCCGAGGGCGTCATCCGGCGCATGGTGCAGGCCTCCTCGCGGCCGGGCGACCTCTGCGTCGATCCCTTCGCGGGCTCGGGCACGCTCGGGGTCGTGGCCGCCAAGCTGGGCCGCCGCTACCTGCTGATGGACTCGAGCCCGGAGGCGGTCCGGGTCGCGAAAGCCAGGTTGGCGGGGAGAACGCCTGACCCTGCGCTTACAGCGTAGGAAGTGGCACGCCGGAAGCGTAGTGAGAAGCGCTGTGGCGGTCACTGGCCGCCAACGAGCGGCGCATCGCGACCGCACTCGCGCTCGGCCTCTCCCCCCACGGCAAGCAGGCCAAGGCGCCGCACCGGGATCGCATCGGCGTCAGCCGCCCAGCGAGCGCTGCAGGGCCTCACAAGGGCCGGCGTTCCCGACTCCGGCACCGGCGCGCTGACCGACCCGCTGCTCGCCGTCTGGCTGCGCCTCGAACACGCCCCAGCCGGTCCCCTCCGCTGAGGGACCATCCCCGCGATATGCCGGCGCGCTGCGGTGACCCTAGAGCCCGGCCTCCGAGCGCAGCGCGTCGGCCTTGTCGGTCTTCTCCCAGGTGAACTCCGGCTCCTCGCGGCCGAAGTGGCCGTAGGCGGCGGTCTTCTGATAGATCGGGCGGTGCAGGTTCAGCGACTCGCGGAAGGCGCCGGGGCGAAGGTCGAAGTGCCGGTCGACGAGCTCGGCGATCTTGGCGACGCCGATGTTCTCGGTTCCGAAGGTCTCCACCATCACCGAGACCGGGTGCGACACGCCGATCGCGTAGGCGACCTGGACCTCGCAGCGATCGGCCAGGCCGGCCGCGACGACGTTCTTGGCCACGTGGCGCGCGGCGTAGGCGGCCGACCGGTCCACCTTCGACGGGTCCTTGCCGCTGAAGGCGCCGCCGCCGTGGCGGGCCATGCCGCCGTAGGTGTCGACGATGATCTTGCGCCCGGTCAGCCCGCAGTCGCCCACCGGGCCGCCGATCACGAAGCGCCCGGTCGGGTTGACCAGGTAGGAGCGGCGCAGCTTGTCGGCGTCGTACAGGTCGGCGGGCAGTGTCGGCACGACCACGTGCTCCCACAGGTCGTCCGGGATCCGGTCCTCGGCGCCCTCGCGGTGCTGGGTGGAGATCAGCAGCTTCTCGACCTCCACGGGCCGGCCGTCGACGTAGCGGACCGAGACCTGGGTCTTGCCGTCGGGGCGCAGGTAGTCCAGCGATCCGTCGTGGCGGACGGCCGCGAGGCGCTCGGCGAGCCGGTGCGCGAGCGAGATCGGCAACGGCATCAGCGTCGCGGTCTCGTTGGTCGCGTACCCGAACATCATGCCCTGGTCGCCCGCGCCCGCGACGTCGAGCTCGTCGTCGTGCGAGCCGGTGGTGCGGACCTCGTGGGCGGAGTCGACGCCCTGCGCGATGTCGGCGGACTGCTTGTCGATCGTGTTGAGCACCGCGCAGGAATCGGCCGAGAAGCCCAGGTCGGCGTCGATGTATCCGATCTTGCGAATCGTCTCGCGTGCCACGTCCTGGATGTCCACGAAGGTGGACGTCGAGATCTCCCCGGACACCACGACCAGGCCGGTGTTGACCAGCGTCTCGCAGGCGACGCGGCCGTAGGGGTCCTCGGCCATCACGGCGTCCAGCACGCCGTCGGAGATCTGGTCGGCCACCTTGTCGGGATGCCCCTCGGTCACGGACTCGGACGTGAACAGGTACTCGTTCTCGGCGTAGGCGCTCATGGGATGAGGAAGTTCAGCTCCACGGTCGTGTCGTTTCCCCGGCGACGGACCACGGCGCCCAGCGCGCGGACCTTGCGAAGGTCGTTTCGCACGGCCCGGTAGGTCGGGCTGGCGTCGAGTCCTGCCTCGTCCCCGAGGGCCAGGAGCTTGCTTGCGTCGAGGAAGGCTAGTGCCTGCGCCGTGCCGGGCACCCCGTCCACGGCGGCCCCGAAGTCCTCGGTGTCGCGCACCGATCCCTCCGGCTCGGTGGCGCGGCGGATGCCGTCCTCGGAGTTGGACACGATCACGGTGCGCCCCGTGACCACGTAGGCGAGCTTCCCTCCACCGGCCAGCCTGAGCCGGAACCCGTCGAGCCCGTCGCCGAAGTCGCGCTCCTCGAACGTCGGCACCTGTCCCGTGAGGTCCTCTGAGCCGGTCAGCAGCCCGGCGATGACGCCCTGCAATCCGGCTAGCGCCTCGCGCGCCGCGCCCGGATCGCTCGTGCGGGCCGACAGCGTGACGACCGGCTCGGGCGTCGCCGGGGTGATCGACAGCGCGCTCCCGCCGTCGAGCACCTTCAGCAGCGGCCTGAGGCCGCGCTTCAGGCCGCCGGCCGCATCGCCGACCGCCTCGGGCAGCAGCGGGCCGATGGCGCGCGGGCTGCGAACGCCCACGTAGGCGAGCGCGTCGTCGGGCACGGACTCGATCAGCTTCGGATCGAAGTCCGCTTCGCGCGAGACACCCCCGAAGCGGCGGACGCTGAGGCGCAGGCCGCGGTCGTTGGGGATGACGCTGGCCGACACCGGCCAGCCGCCCACGAGGTTGGCGAGGCGCAGCGGCAGGACGAAGGCGGCCCCGCTCCCGTCGGTCCAGGCGTCGATCGAGCGGTCATCGGGGCGCAGCTCGGCGGCGCGCGCGTAGATCCCGACCTCGGCGAGCGACCGGCCGCGCCCCTGCTCGAGGTCGATCGACTGCTTGACGAGCGCCTCGGGGCCGATCACCAGAAACCCCCCTGTGAAGGCGGCCGCGGTGGGGCCGAAGCGCCGCACGACGACACCGGCGTGGCGGCCGGCGGGCCGGGCTCCGGCCACGCGCGTCAAGACGCCCTGCGCGGTGGGCTCCTTCTCCACCGCGAGGACGAGCAGCGTGCCGCGCGGCGTCGCGGCGATGGCCGCTTCCTTGCCGAGCCACGAGCGCACGTCGCGCTTGAAGTCGAAGGCGCCGACCGCCGCCTCGGCGCGCCGCCGCAGGGCGGTGACGGCGGGGAAGCGCTGCAGCAGCTCGAGGACCCGCGCGTCCCGGTCGCGCTCGGGATCCGTGGAGAGGTGGACGTAGACGCGCACGTCGGCGGGGACGAGCCCGTCGGCGCGGTCGGCGGGGGGCGACGGCCCGATCAGCGTGATTCCGAGCACCACGATCGCGATCCCGGCCACCAGCCCGGCCCCGATGAGGATGGCCAGCCTGCGGGTCATGCCTGCGCCCGGCGCCGCTGCTTGCGCTCGGCGAAGTCGATGATCAGCGGGATGCCGTCGAGGCCGTAGCGCTCGCGGAGGCGGTTCTCGATGAAGTAGGCGTAGTCGCGGGTGACCCGGTTGCGCGAGTTGACTTGAATCGAGAAGCGCGGGGGGTCGATGCCGATCTGCGCGCCGTAGAGCAGCTTCAGGCGGTGGCCCTGCTTGGCGGGCGGCTGGCGGATCGCGACGATGTCGGCCATGAAGTTGTTGAGCTCGGGCGTCGGGATGCGGTGGCGCCGCCGGTCGGCCAGGGAGACGGCCTCGACCAGCAGGCGGGCCACGTGGCGGCCGGTCAGGGCCGAGGCGGTCAGCAGCTTAGGCCGCAGGCGCAGCTTGCGCAGGACGACCTGGCGCTCGTGGTCGAGGTCGAAGTCGTCCCCGGAGGTCAGGTCCCACTTGTTGAGCACGAGCGCCGTCGCGCAGCCCGAGCGCATGGCGAGGTCGGCGATGCGCAGGTCCTGGGTGGTCACGCCCTCGGTGGCGTCGCAGACCACGAGCGCGACGTCGGCGCGCTCAGCCGCCCGCTGCGAGCGCAGGGCGGTGTAGTACTCGACCGACTCCTTGACCTTGGCGGCCCTCCGGATGCCCGCGGTGTCGACCAGGCGGATCCGCCGCCCCTCGGCTTCCAGCTCGATGTCGATGGGGTCGCGCGTGGTGCCCGCGACCTCGGACACGATCACGCGCTCGAAGCCCAGGAAGGTGTTCAGCAGCGAGGACTTGCCGACGTTGGGGCGGCCGATGATGGCAAGGCGGAAGACGTCGTCGCCCTCCTCGTCAGCGTCCGGCTCGGGGCTGGCCGCGACGATCGCGTCGAGCAGGTCGCCCGTGCCGAGGCCCTGCGCCGCGGAGACCGGGACGGGCTCGCCGAGGCCAAGGCCGTAGAAGTCCGAGGCCAGCGGGACGTCGCGGGGCGAGTCGACCTTGTTGGCGGCCACCAGCACCGGCCCCTCCCAGCGCCGCAGGATGTCGGCGATCTCGGCGTCGCCGGGGCGCTGGCCCGCGCGCGCGTCGACCACGAGCACCGCCACCTGGGCGTCGAGCAGCGCGGAGCGCGCCTGGTCGGCGATCGAGACGGCGAGGGGATCCTCGGCGGAGGCGTCGATGCCGCCCGTGTCGATCAGCGTCAGCCTGCGCCCGTTCCAGTCCGTCTCGAGCTCCCGGCGGTCGCGCGTCACTCCCGCAGTCTCGTGCACGACGGCTTCGCGTGACTGCGTGAGGCGGTTGACCAGCGAGGACTTGCCCACGTTGGGATAGCCGACGATGGCGACCTTCACCGGGTCAGCTCCACGATTCGCTCGACGACCTCGTCGAGCGAGAGTCCGGTCGTGTCGAGCGCCTTCGCGCCCGGGGCCGGCTGGGTCACCGAGCGATCGCCGCTGCTCTGGTCGCGCTCGTCGCGGATCGTCTGCTCGCGCAGGACGGTGTCCAGGTCGGCGCCCAGATCGTCGGCGCGCCGTCGCGCGCGCTCGCGCGGGTCGGCGGTGAGAAAGACCTTGACCTGGGCTTCCGGCGCGACGACGAGCGCGATGTCGCGCCCCTCCGCCACCCAGTCGCCCTCGGCCATCAGCGCCTGCTGCTTGGCGACCAGCGCCTCACGCACCGCCGGATCGGCGGCCACGCGCGACGCCGCCGCGGACGCCTCGGCCGTGCGGATCTCCCCCGTCACGTCGCGGCCGTCGAGCAGGACCCGGTCGCCCTCGAAGGCGATGTCCACCTCCGGCGTCCCCGCCAGCCCCACCGCGCGGTACATCGCGCCGGTGTCGAGGTAGGTGAAGCCGAGCCGGGCGGCCACCGCGCGCGCCACGGAGGACTTGCCGGCGCCCGCCGGGCCGTCGATGGCGATCACCACGGCGGGGAGATTACGCGGCGGCGCACTAGCTAGGAGCCGGAAAGCGCGGCGAGGTCGTCGACGAAGCCGGGGTAGGAGACCGCGGCGGCCTCGATGCCGTCGACCTCGACGCCGTTGCGCGAGGCCAGGCCGGCCACGGCGCCGAGCATCGCGAGGCGGTGGTCGGCGTGGGCGGCGATGACGCCGCCGTCGAGGCCGCCGGTGCCGCGGACCGCGAAGCCGTCCGGGGTCGCCTCGATGTCGGCGCCCAGGCCGCGCAGCCCGTCCACGACGGTGGCGATGCGGTCGGACTCCTTGTGGCGCAGCTCCTCCGCCCCGCGCACGACGGTCTCCCCCTCGGCGAAGCAGCCGAGCAGCGCGACGAGCGGCAGCTCGTCGATGGCCAGGGGGACCTCGCCGCGCTCGACGCTCGTGCCGACGAGCGGGCCGTGGCAGACGTCGAGCTCGCACACCGGTTCGACGGACGGCAGCCCCGCGGGCTCCTCTTCCAGCGGCCCGACGACGATGCCGCCCATGCGCTGGAGGATCCGGTAGAAGCCGACGCGCGTCCAGTTGGCGGCCATGTCGGAGATCACGATGCGCGAGCCGGGCACCAGCACCGCGGCGGCGGCGTGGAAGGCGGCCGAGGACGGGTCGCCCGGGATGACGATGGACTCGAGCTCGAGCTCGTCGAGCGTGCCGACGCTGACGGTCGCGCCCTTGCGGCGCACGTCCACCCCGCCGCGCAGCAGGAGGCGCTCCGTGTGGTCGCGGCTCGGCGCGGGCTCGACCACCGACGTCCGGCCGTCGGCGAGAATGCCCGCCAGCAGCACGCAGGACTTGACCTGGGCGGAGGCGACCGGCATCGCGTAGTCGATGCCGGTCAGGTTGCGGCCCTCGATCGAGAGCGGCGCGAAGTCGCCGGCCGCCTCGAGGTGAGCGCCCATCGCGCGCAGCGGCTCCGCGATGCGGCCCATCGGGCGGCGGCGGATCGAGGCGTCGCCGTCGAGCGTCCAGCTCCCTCCCCCGCTCTGCCCGGCGAGCCAGCCCGGCAGCAGCCGGATCAGGGTGCCGGCATTGCCGACGTCGATCGTGCGGCCGGGCTCGGCGGCGGCGCGCAGCCCGGGGCCGCGCAGCAGGAGCCCGTCGTCGCGCGTCTCCACGAGGACGCCGAGCGCCTCGACGGCGCGCAGGGTCGCCAGCGTGTCCTCGGCTTGCAGGTAGTTGGCGACGAAGACCGGCTCGGCGGCCATGGCGGCCAGCAGCGCGGCGCGGTGGGAGAGCGACTTGTCCGGCGGCGCGGTGACCGTCCCGCGCAGGCGCGGCGCGGGCCGGAAGAAGCGCCGGCTCATCCGGTCTCGCTCCGCTCGCCATCGCGGCGGACTGCGTCCGCGCTACTCGCCACCGGCAGCCCGAGCGCGACGATGAGGGCCTCCGCGCGGGCCGCGGGCTCCTCGCCGGCGACCCACAGCGCGATCACGCCGCTGGCGTTGTCGGCGGCTGGGTGCAGTGCCATGTCGACGATGTTGACGGACGCGCGGCCGAGGGCGAGCGCGACCTCGGCCACCACGCCCGGCCGGTTGGGGACCGACACGCGAAGCTGGACGACCACCTGGCCCGCCAGGTGCGCCTCCAGCAGGCGGCGGCGATCGTCGCCGGCGGCGTCGTTCCAGGCCGAGATCGCGGGGCCGTCCGCGGCCGCGAGCGCAGCCCGGATGGTGCTCAGGCGGGCGATGGTGTCGTCGAGCAGGGTTCCGAGCGCGCCGGCGTTGGCGAGGTAGATGTCGCGCCAGATCGCGGTCGGGGCGCCCGCCACGCGCGTCGCGTCTCGGAAGCTCGGCCCCGTCGCCGGCAGCCGCTCGCCCTCGGCGTCCAGCGCCCGGGCGGCCTGGGCGACGAGCACGTTGGCGAGCACGTGCGGAAGGTGGCTGACGGCCGCCATCAGGCGGTCGTGGGTGTCGGCGTCGAGCGCCTGCGGCCGCGCGCCGAGGTCGGCGAGCAGACGGTGCAGGCGCTCGTAGAGGACGCCCTCGGTGCGCGGCGTGGGCGTGAGGTACCAGGTGGCGCCGTCGAAGAGGTCGGCCCGGGCGTGCTCGACGCCTGCCGTCTCGGCGCCGGCGAGCGGATGGCCCCCGATGAAGCGCGGGTCGGCGACCGCCTCGGTTACGGCGCGCTTGGTCGAGCCGACGTCGGTGACGAGCGCACGCGCGGGGGCGGCTGCGACCGCCTCCGCCACGGCGGCCGGGAGCTGGGCGACGGGCGCCGCGACGAACACGACGTCGGCCTCGGCCACCGCCTGCGCCGCCGAGCGCGCGGCGGCGTCGAGCGCGCCGCGCGCGAGCGCCACGTCCAGCACGCCGTCGGCCGGGTCGAACCCGGTGACGTGCGCGCCGGCGCGCTCACGCGCGGCCAGGGCGATCGAGCCGCCGATCAGCCCGACGCCGACGACGGCGACGCTCGTCAAACGGCGGCGCTCAGGACCTTGCCCGCGACCGCGGCGGCCTGCTCGATGCGCCCCACCAGGGCGGCGAAGTCGTCGTTGACGACGGCCTGGGGCCCGTCGCAGATGGCTTCGGCCGGGTTGGGGTGCACTTCGACGATGATCCCGTCGGCCCCGGCCGCGGCGGCGGCCAGCGACATCGGCTCGACGAGGCTGCGGCGGCCGGCGGCGTGGCTCGGGTCCACGACGACGGGCAGGTGGCTGAGCTCCTTGAGGACCGGGATCGCCAGGAGGTCGAGCGTGAAGCGGTACGAGGTCTCGAAGGTGCGGATGCCCCGCTCGCACAGGATCACGTGCGGATTGCCCTCCTTGAGGATGTACTCCGCCGCCATCAGCAGCTCCTCCAGCGTGGCCGTCAGGCCGCGCTTGAGCAGCACAGGCCGGCCGGCGCGGCCCAGCTCGGTCAGCAGCGTGTAGTTCTGCATGTTGCGCGCGCCGACCTGGATGACGTCGGCGACCTCGAGCACCGGCTCGAGGTCGCGGGCGTCCCTCAGCTCGGTGACGATCGGCAGACCCGTCTCGGCCTTGGCCTCGGCCAGCAGCCGCAGCCCGCTCTCGCCGAGCCCGGAGAACGCGTAGGGCGAGGTGCGCGGCTTGTAGGCGCCGCCGCGGAACATCGCCGCGCCGGCGTCCTTGACCACGCGCGCGGTGCCGACGGTCTGCTCGCGCGACTCGACCGTGCACGGTCCCGCGATCAGGGCGAAGCTGTCGCCGCCGATGCGCGCACCGCCGATCTCGAAGACCGACGGCTCCCTGCGCAGCTCCTTGGAGGCGAGCTTGTAGGGCTTGAGGATGCGAACGACCTTCGCGACGCCGGGGGCGCCCTCGAGCTCGAGCCGCGCGACGTGCTCGCGGTCGCCGATCGCCCCGATGACGGTGATCTCCTCACCGCGGGAGGGGTGCGCGACGGCGCCGACGCCCTGGATGCGGTCGATCACCGCGTCGATCTCGGCCTCGGTGGCCGTGGCTTTCATGACGATCATCATTGGATGGCCTGACTCCGGTTCGTTCTAAGCAGGGTACGGGTGGGGCAGCGAGATGGACGTGAAGGTCCGGCAGCGATGAAGCGGCGCTCGGCCCGGTGGGCCTTCGAATGACGGCGTCCGCGGGTTAGGACAGCCGGCCGAGCGCCTGCGTAAATCGCCAGGCGCCGGGGAGATACAGGTCGGCCCGCGGAGAGGTGCGATGAGACAGCGGGCGGGCCATGAACCGTGCAGCTTACAGCAGCTCGCCCAGCGCCGCCAGGAAGCGCAGGTTCTCTCCCGGCGTTCCCACGGTGACGCGCAGGGCCCCCTCGCGGCCGAGCGGCGCGCCGGCGCGGACGAGGATCTTGCGATCGGCCAGACCCTTGACGACGTCGGGCTCCAGCTCGGCCTCCGGGAGGTCGAACCAGACGAAGTTGGCCTGGGACTCGGCCGGCTCCAGGCCGAGGCGCTCGAGGCCCTCGGCGAGGCCGAGCCGCTCGGCCAGGTTGATCTCAACGCGCGTGGCGATCTCGTCCTGGGAGCCGAGCGCCGCGATCGCGGCCGCCTGGGCGGCGACGTTGCAGTAGAAGGGCTGGCGGACCGCGTCGACGGCGGTGCGGAAGGCTCCGTCGCCGCACAGCGCGTAGCCGACGCGCAGGCCGCAGAGCCCGTAGGCCTTGGAGAACGTGCGCAGCAGCACGAGGTTGGGGTGGCGGTCGAGCAGGTCGACGGAGGCGTCGGGGTCCTCGAGGAGGTTGAACTCGCAATAGGCCTCGTCGAGGATGACCGCGGCGTGGCGCGGGACAGCCTCCACGAACGCGGTGATCTCGTCGAGCGGGAGCGCGGTCGAAGTCGGGTTGTTCGGGTTGCAGACGATCACCAGGCGGGTGGCGACCGTGATCTCGCGCAGCATCGCCGCGAGGTCGTGCCGGTGCTCGGCGTCGACCGGGACCGCGATGGCGCTCGCGCC
>JAABUS010008166.1_pt1 | contig 11591 bp, 9 predicted proteins | sample 5560161 | NCBI WGS metagenome assembly JAABUS01 (sample SAMN10711885, study PRJNA513376) | rock metagenome | isolation source: Antarctica rocks | place: Antarctica: Victoria Land, Trio Nunatak nord | collected 2016-01-04
ACCGTAGAGAGTTTGGAAAGCTTCTTTCTGCTCAGGTAGGCTAACAGGGCAGCAGTCTCGCTTTCTGGTCTTGTACACCTTCCAGAAATGCCTCGAGTCCTTGTTGGATTTCTCTACAAGCTCATCAGTTTGCCCAGGGTTCCTTCGGCCGCAGCACACGTGCCGGCGGGACAGGGCACGGCAGTCCGATACCGTGACTAAAAGACCGCGCGGGAACAGGGGGCCACGGGGAGTTTTGCGCATGGAGGGTCGTCCAATTAACATAGATGCTAGGATTCTGCAGCGCCATTTTCGCCAGGCGCTGGCCAACAATTGCTTTCCTGCTGAGATCATTCTATTCTATTGTGTTGCCCTCGATTTGAATCGATTTGCGCCTGTCAAGCACAGCCCTGGTACTCAACCATCTAGTTGACTGCAACCATGTGCAATACCGATGTAAAGTCCGGCACGGAAATGTACGCCAAGCTTTACCCAGAAACTTCTTCAGATGGGGTGAGCTTTGGGAGCCCGTCAACGTCTAAGTTCCGCACGTAAAGTCCGTGCGCCTGTCACCTTACGTATTGCTCTATCATAGGTGTTGCGTTTGGGAAACGTCGTACCAGACTTCTCTGCCGAAACCACTCAAGGTCGTATGGAATGGCACAAATGGATCGAAGGTTCCTGGGCAATCCTATTCTCACACCCTGCTGACTTCACCGTGAGCCGATCGAGTGCTTAAGTTGGAGGCACCTGGCTCCTCAGGCTCCTCAGCAAAAACAGGTCCCCTCCTAGGGCCTGGTTTGAGGCTGTTTTGCACACACTCACAGACCCTTGCTCAAACAGGAACCCTTACATAAACCCTTATCCACTGGAATCTGGCTAATGGTCAGTGGTCAGTTAGGCAAATATAGTAATATATACAAACAAAATATTTACAAGGATGGCAATCCACCAATGCAACATAAAGCTTTTGAGTGAGTGATTTTGTGGGACAGTAACTATTGCTGCGCATGCATATGGCATTAAAGAATGGATATTGACAAGTAAATTTTACATTGTCCCTAGCTAGCCACAGTGAATTGCAATGAAGTTGAAAGTGGCTGATCACTTTGCGTCTTTTCCTACGCTTTGGCATGCTGGCATGGTGTGATGCGCTGGCATGCTATTGGAACTGTTTTTAAATATACCCTGCTGCTTCTGTGAAGCAACGTCAAGCTTGAACTGTGCTCTTGTCCTGACCATTACACGTAAATTTAATCGTCAAAAGAGTAGTTCTCAACTTCAGCAACGTCACTTCCTGCCTCTATGAGTTGAATGCGCTCAATCTTAACGGATAATTTACACTTGGTTTCAGCAGAGAAATACAAAGAACTCAGACAAGTATTGAGACTGTCTCTGACACCTCAGATGCTTTGCTAACAACCTATCAGCAGAAGGAACTGCTGAATAGATGCATGGCTGTCCAGGTCCGTACCCATATACGGGTATTGCTAAGTTGAGGCGCAAAAGATGTCATGGGCTGCATGTAGACTGGCCAACTATATCCAGCAGCACCCCACTGGCAAGGAGCCTCTACCACAACACTTGGTAAGCACTGACATACGTGACACTCCTCGCCAGCCTGCTTTTGCTCGTGACGCGCCCCGGTAGCAATCAAAGCGTGTTTGCCTAAATGTTGCGCATACAGCTGATGCAAGGGCTTACTTTGACACTACCGCAAAAGTCTTGCATCAACATCGTGCTGCAACACAACATACTGGGTACTCTAAATTGGCTGAAGTGTGCAATAGCCTCCATGTCACTCCTGAACACCCTTGTACGCGTCGCAAGCGCAGGAAAATGCTTCGCCCTAAGCCCCCTACTCCTGACTGGCTTTGGACTGAGGATAGGCAAATTAGAAAGACTGCTTTTGCTGACATCGAAGCTCTCTCAGGGCGTGCTTTTACTCTTGACGCCGCTGCCAATGACATTGGTGATAATGCTGTATGTGCAGCCTACTGCACTCCCAGTAACTCTTTCTTGGATGCAGAGCATACAGGTCATATTTGGATTAATGCACCATTTACTAAACTACCGAGCTTCATGCAGCACTATTTGCATTGCAAGCAAATGGCACCTGATGCAACATCTGCTTGTGTGCTTGTGCCGGGCTACTTACTTGACGTGCTGAAACCTTTGTTGGCTGACATGAGACTGCTCAAACGCTTCAACAACGGTACTCAGCTGTTCAATGCACCAACCAAATCAGGCAAAGCACTTGCAATGTCTGGTGTGCACTGGCCTGTCTATGTGTACACTGACTTGCCGGCTGACACGGTTGAAATCACTGTTCACGGTACACCACTGCACCGCTTACACAATGCTACAGTACATAATGACTCACCACCTGAGTTGATGGACTCCACTGATCAACACCTTTCTATGCTGTTTGAAGGGACTGTCAGCTAGCTAGATCTGCAGCTGAAGGCAGGTGTCCTCATTGATACCAGGGCCACTGCCAATTTTGCGAGTCCACGGCTTTTGGCGTCACTCAACATCACTGCCAAACTGCGCTTGGCGGACAGCACTGAAGCTAGCATAAGTGGCGAAGTGACGCTGAAATGGAAGATTGTAAATTTTGCTGCTGCACTGCAATTTTACGTGACTGATTTGTGCAATGAGTTTGATGCGATACTTGGCAACAGATGTCTTGTTGCACATAAGACTCAGCTGAACTTTGAGCGCAATACTGTACATTTAGTGAGACATGGCAAAAGTTTTACTTTGAAAGCAAGGATTGAAAATGCTGAACATGCTAATGCATTGAACAAAGTGCTGAATTTTGCTCAGGCCAAGAGATGTGTCAGGCAGGGTTGTGAATCTTTCTTTGTACTACTGAAGGAGGGTGTTGACTCCAGCCCAATCGCTTCTATTGTAAATAATGATGATGGTGATGAAATTGGTCCGCCTGATTCTGCATTGCCTGTGCCTGAGTTGGCTGCGAGCATTGATACTATCAGGCAAGCATATGCTGATGTCTTTGCTGAGCCATCAGGTTTGCCGCCTGACAGGGGAGTGGAGCACGTGATTCCACTGGTTCCTGAGGCAACTCCTGAATTTAAGCGCATGTATAGACTGTCTCCAGATGAGCATGAAGGCAGCTGATTGAGCCGTCTACGTCTCCATGGGGGAGCCCAATCCTGTTTGTAAAGAAGAAGGACAGGACCCTGCGCATGGTGATAGACTACAGGGCGCTCAATAAGCTGACAGTTAAGAATCGCTACCCCTTGCCTAACATTGATGACTTGTTTGACAAGCTGCATGGAGCTAAGTATTTCTCCAGTCTGGATGCTGCCTCTGGCTTCCACCAAATTCTGCTGAAAAATGAGGACCGACCCAAAACTGCTTTTCGCACGCCATTTGGTCACTACCAATTCAGGGTACTGCCGTTTGGTCTCACCAATGCTCCTGCAACTTTCCAAGCAGTCATGAACAGCTTGTTCAACCAAACCAAATACAACGCTGACAGTACTGAAAACCCTATGCACAGACTGTCAGAGTTTGTACTGGTCTTCATTGACGACATACTGATCTTCAGCAAGACTGCAGAAGAGCATTGCAAGCACATTGAGATTGTACTGCAGCTGTTGAGACAGCACAAGGTACTGATCAAGCCCTCAAAGTGTGTGTGGGGTCAGACTGAGCTGCCATACCTGGGCCACATTGTTGGTCAAGATGGAATCAAGCCTGACCCACAGAAAGTGCAAGATGTTGTAGATTGGCCACGATTGACTAGTGTCAAGGAAGTGCAACAATTTCGTGGACTAACAAACTTCTTTCGGCGCTATGTTCAGGGCTATTCACAACTGACTGCACCTCTCACTGACTTGACCCGCAAGCATGTGCCATTCGTATGGGACAGGTTGTGCGCTGGAGCATTTGATGGACTGAAGACAGCATTGTCTACTGCACCTGTCTTGGCTTTGCCCGATCCTAAACTGCCTTATGAGCTTGTTACTGATTCCTGTGGCTACGGTGTCGGTGCAGTGCTTATGCAGGAAGAGAAGCCTGTTGCCTACTACTCCCAGAAGATGAATCAAGCTGAGAGGAACTATGTCAACCATGAGCAAGAGCTTTTGGCTGTCATTGCAGCCTTGAAGGTCTTCCGCTGCTACTTACAAAGTGCACACTTCACTCTAGTGACTGATAACATGTCTAACACTCACCTGGCAACCCAGCCTACGCTGTTCAGACGGCAGGCACGCTGGAGTGAGTACCTGCAACGCTATAAGTCACAGGCCTGGCAAACACACTGTGGCTGACCCTTTGAGTCGTAACCCTAGCTTCAGACAGCTGCATACAATACTTGCAGCAGTCACGCGACGCCGGAAGGCGGCCTCTGATAACACAACTGTGCATAGCACAACCGATTTGACTTCGCAGCCTGATGCGAACATCTCTCGTGGAACCGGCGCTAACGCGACCGACTTAGCTCCTACTGATCTCGTCAGCAAGATCGTTCAAGCTTACTCTGATGATCCACATTTTGCCGATGAGAAGAACACCAGACAACTAATCGCTTATTGAAGGTGTGTGATGGTCTGAAGACACTATTGTTGTCCCTGACAATGCTGATATCAAAAGGCTCATCCTGCAGGAGTTTCATGACTCCATCTATGCTGGACATATGGGCATCACTAAGACTAGATACAGCATTCAGAGGTACTTCACCTGGAAACACTTGCATGCTGATGTTGCTGAGTACATCAAGTACTGCCCAAGCTGCCAGGTGCAGAAAGGCTCTACCTCGAGACCTGTTGGACTGCTGCAGCCCTTAGAGGTACCTCCATACCCCTGGCACACTGTCAATACTGACTACATGACTGGACTGCCAAAGACTGCTGCTGGCAATGATGCTATAGTTGTGTTTGTTGACAAGCTGACCAAGTATGTCTTGCTGGTAGCATGCAGCAAAGAGAGCTCCGCATTTGATTGGGTCTCTATGTTCTTGCACCATGTGCATGGTCACTTTGGCTTGCCAGACAAGATTGTCTCTGACAGAGGACCTCAATTTACTTCTGCCTTCAACCACTCGCTTGCTGACAGGCTTGGTAGTACTTGGGCTCTTTCCACTGCCCGTAGGCCTGAGACAGACAGCCAAACTGAAAGGACAAATCACACTCTACAGACTGTGCTACGTCACTTTGTCTCTCCTACCATGCATGACTGGGACCAACATTTGAGCTTGATGCAGTTTGCTATCAACAACTCTTGGCAAGAGACTGTGCAAGAGACTCCCCACTTCTTGAACTTTGGCAGGCACCCCAAGACAGCACTCAATGTGGACTTGCCTTCACGGCAGCTGCCAGTCGTCAATCCTGCTTCTGGTGAGCTTGCTCTCAAAATGCAACACTTGACTGCCAGAGTTAAAAAGTGCATGTTTGCTGCTCAGCAACGGCAGAAGTTCTACTATGATTCTGGTCGTTCTGACTATGTTTACAAAGTTGGCGACCACTTGTTGCTCTCCACTGCGGGCATCACCAACAGCGTGAAGGTAAAAAGCGTTGGTACTGAAAAGCTGCTGCCTAAATGGCTTGGCCCTTTCACATGCATTGCGCGTGAGGGCAACTTGGCTTATAAACTTGAACTGCCTGAGACCTTGAGAATCCATGATGTCTTTCATGTTTCTTTACTGAAGCCTTACTATGATGATGGTCGCATACCACCTCCACCTCCATCCAAGATGATTGATGATGAGCCTGAGTGGGAAGTCGACCGCATCCTGGATCACAGAGTGATCAAGCATAACAAGCGGACAAAGGTACGGTACCTGCTGCGCTTTTTGGGCTATGGGCCTGAGCATGATTTTTGGCAAGATGATGTCAGTAATTGCCCTAAAAGCGTGAAGAAATACTGGGACAGCAAGCCTGCTGCTGCTCGTTTGACTGTGGCGGTTTGCCTTACACGCATCTGAGCTTGCAGTACAATGCTTTGCAAGCAATGCACTAAGCTGTGCTTGGACTGGGCGCTACAGCATGCATACACTACATATATATAAAGTCACACTTAAAATTGCGCAATTCCAAGCCTCAAGCAGTCTTCGGATGCTGGGAGTGCTCATGTGGTGGGTGTGTTCTATCAGTGCATGTGACAGCAATGCAAGGGCTGTCATACCCTCATTACCATCTGTTACAGTTAGCATTTGGGAGGTAGACACTGCAGTCCGGATTTGAAGTCTGGTCTGATCAGCCAGGTGACAGGTCCACATTTGTCTAAGGCCATAATACTGGTCAAAGCTTGCAATGTTGCTAAGCTGGTGCACAGCTTGCGACAGTTGAAACAATGTGACATGCATGCCTGAAATCAAGCTACTGGCTTGATTCCCTCTTGAAGGGGAAGACTGTAACGTAGCAGCTGTTACAATCAAGCGTTACACTGACTAAGCAATCTCACTGCATATCATAATTGATAGAATCCAAATCTCTGATCATACTTCTTCACTGCTCTGATGTACCACCGACCTACTGAAGGTGTGCATTCCACGCCTACCGGTTAAGGAAAAACTGCTGTCATATCCTTACAGTGGTTTCGGAGCCGCGGGCTGTAGGGCTGGGTGCGATCCTTGCCCGGTCCAGACGTCGATTTCGAGTTACTATCTTGGGGATCCGAGGATCACTCCCATTCGCATTCCGGGACGGAATGCCCCGTGGAGGGGATGACTGTAACGTAGTGACGTCACACAGTAATAAGATTCAGCGAATTGAGCTAGTTGACACACTGGCCCGGGGTTGGCCTCAACACTTGGCCGTATACTTTTCTGTCCTAGCTCGGTTCGTCACAATCTATGTGCATCTTCTCCAGCTCCGCGTTTGCCGTGCGCGGCAGGGCGCCATCGGAAACGCCTTCCAAGAAAGGAGCGCTGACCAAGGGTCTCCTCTGAACTTTGCTAAAGTATGCTACATGTGAGGCGTTTGTGCGAGGCCTTCTAAAAGGCCTGTCGTGTGCACAAGGCAACAGCTCGGTGACGTCCATTTCGTTGCCTGTTAGGTAGGTGAGCAGGTAGTTGTGAAAGGGCAAGGGATGGGCAGGGGGGGTGATGAAGGTGGGCTTGAAGAAGGTGAGGGAGCCCTTCCTGGATGCTCCTATCACTCTCCACAGTCAACTAAGACTGGCCTGGCCAAGTGATGACCCATGGGTCATATCGCCAGCAAAGATGGTCGTGAGCCTGATCCCAAAAAGGTGCAACCTATTGTTGGCCACAGCTTGTTTGCTTGCATGATGTCCTGCAGTTTTGGGACTCACCAACATCTTTATCAAGTAGATTCAGGGCTACGCAAATCTGACAAAGCCAGTGACTGCCTGAAGCAAAAGCATGTCTCCTTTGACTGGAAGGCTTCCTGCGCCAAAGCATTCAGTGACCTGAAGCATGCACTCACAACAGCTCCAGTTTTGGCACTGTCTGACCCAAGCAAGCCTTTTGAGCTTGTTTGTGGTGCCTCTAGATGCGGCATTCGTGCTGTGCTGCTGCAGAATGAAAGACCTGTTGCTGATTGTTTTAGGAAGATGACTGCGGCTCAGCGCAACTACGTGGTCACTGAGCAGGAGCTCATGGCTACTGTTGGGGCGCTTTGTGTCTTCCATTGCTATCTACTATCAGGTCAGCCGTTCACTTGGTCACTGACAATATATCACACACCTTTTTGCAAACTCAGCTCACTCTGACACAGCGTCAAGCCCGCTAGAGTGAGTATTTGCAGCGTTTGGGTACATAGGGCAGGGCGCTGCAGGGTTGCAGATCCATTGAGCTACCACACTGATTTCGTTGGTTTGAATGCCTTGCTTGCAGTCATGAGCAGGTCAGTTGCAAACAAGTCTCTATCTTCTGTTGCTGCCCCTCTGGGTCAGATGCCCAGCCGTGATGTGCCTGCGAGTGGATTGTGATGTGGCGCAGACTGCTGCTGACACTCCACCTCTTGCCTCTTCTTCTTCTTATGATCCAGCTGACCCAGCGGTTGTGTCAGTAGCTGAGCCTACGACTGATCAGCTGATCAGTCAAGACACTGCACCTTCATCTAACAGTGCAGTTGATACTGACTTGGCTGATGAGATGCATGATGCTACTGTTATTGATGACATCATTGAGGCATATGCTGCAGAGCCGTTCTTTGTGGATGAGAACACACTGCAGGCATGTCGCTCATTGAGGGTCTTCGGTCGAAGGAAGGCCGCATGATCATGCCCATTCAGCACACACCAAGCGGCTGGTCTTGCAAGCTATGCATGATCACCCTCTGGCTGGCCATTTGGGGGTCACCAAGACGACCAAGGCTATCAACAGCCGTTTCTTCTGGAGAAATGCACACCAGGAGGTATGCGACTACATTTGTCACTGCCCAAGCTGTCAGCTGCAGACTTCTCACCTTTCCAAGCCCACTGGCTTGTTGCAGCCATTGGATGTTCCACCTTTTGCGTGGCACACTGTCATCATCGATTACATCACTGGCCAGTGGCAGCCATGGCTTACCTGTCACGGCTGCTGGATTACTGTGTTTTTTGACAAGTTGACCAAGTATGTGTATGCAGTGCCATGCACTGACACTTCTGATGCTGTTGACTGGGCAAATTTGTATGATCAGCATGCCTGCAGCACGAAGGTCATTCGTGAAGTATATCCCATATAATATCGAGATTATATTGACCGGCAGCTGCCTGCAGGCACTGAAGGCGAAATTTCAAACTTCAGGCATGTTCACGCTGCGCAAGGTCACAGCTTGCGGTCTACTGCATGCAAAATGGCCTTGCATGAGGCCTGGGCATGCCCGGCCCTGTTGCAGGCGACTCTAACAGTGTTGTTTCAGCTGGTTGTCTTAAAGATATGTTGCTTCGAAGAAGAATTCAATGATGTACTTGCACTGTAATGAAGGTCGTGTATGCAATGCAGGCTGAGAAGTTGATCTTCGTGTCTAGTCAGGCAGCTGAGCTGCCTCACAACAATGAGACTGACTTGTTTGAGCAGGACATAGCAGCAATGTGTGAGGCCCAACAAGAAGAAAAGGATGAGCAGTGTGAGGTCGAAGAGGTGTCAGATCAAGATTATGATGAGATATACAGCAATTACTGTACCACTGATGTGCTCTGACAAGACTTAGCCATGTTGTTGATGCAGTGCAGACAGTCTTGTGCATGTGGTTTACCTTGCATGTGACTTGCGGCCGGAACAATTCAGCACTACCTTCGGGTGATATGACAGCCAGAAAATGTCAATTTTGTGCACATCAATTGTGATACTATTTTGGCCCTCAATGTAAACTCCCAAAATAAATGAACATACACGTTGTCATAATATGACATAAACATCTACGGTGGATATTTGCCAAAAATACGCCAACGACCCATCCCTAGCTGTTCTGAAGCTGGAAGTCCGAAAAGCTGAAAAGCAAACATTGACTTATCTCAAAACTGACAGATTAATGTAGGGCTGTACCTAGCGTAACACGCCTCACACCCCAGTTCATTTGCAAATGACTGCACATGCATTGTCACCTATCGCTGCATTACTGCTTAGCTGGCCGCCTGCTGCAGGCTCCACGTTGCTTCAAGACCTAAGCGATATAAGCTTAGAAGCAGCTACTGACTGACTGTGTGACCTCATCATGACTCACCTGGACGCCGCTTCAGAATTACAGGAATGGACATTACAAATGAATCCATTGCATTTGCTGTACTGAGCCAGATAACAGTCACGCTCTATGCGCCCTGAGCTACTACAGTGCAAGTTGAGAGCACACTGCATCTTGTTTGCAAATGCAACCCCCAAATTCTCCTGACTTGCATCAAATGAAGTGAGTAGTTTACACGCAGCTATGGCCTTTCATACTGGCCCTGGTATGGGCAGAGGAACCTTGGAAGAATTTTTCAAACGTTTTGCAGCTGTCTGATATGCCGTGATGAGTCTGTCACAAATTTGGATCTGCTGGCTGATCTTGCTGTTTGGATCAAACCTTCTGCAAATTCCCATGAGGGTATGGCGTATTTTGAATAACTCCTTGAGGCTCTCTGTCAAAAATTGAAAGTCGCCGGTGGCATGATCACGACGAGCAGACTGAATGAAGTTGACCAGTAGCAGGAGGATGCCACCAAAAGTTGCTGCATCTTTCACCCGGTCCAGAGGGTGCTGCCCTGTCCAACAAAGCGCAACACAACCTAGAACAGCTATCAAGAATGTGAATGGTATAGTCCAGTTGGCCCTTTTGCAGGACATCGGGTGATATGCATCCCATGCTGCAGGAAAGATCCTCTTTCTGTGAAATTTCCAGGAAATCTGCAAGCAACAACTTATGAGTTACAACACAGGAACTGTAAGCGTGGCAAATATCAACCCATGTTGGAGCTCTCATACCGAGTGATCATCTAGGTTGGATGTCTTAGCGTCTGGATCCCCCATTGCGTCAACATACGATTGCAGCATCGGCATTTTGCCGATGATTGTGGTCATCTGTAAAGCAAGCGCTCATTTATGTTTGCTGCCAAGCTGTCGTATAATGGTGCAAACATCTGAACAGGCCAGACTAGCACTACAGTAGGCCATAGTCAGCAATAGCCTCAGTCGACATGAGTGCTGTCCATGCTATCACAACTACAAACCGAGGCCTGATACCAGTTTGACAGTCAGAAGCCTGCACTTGGTACAGTGGCAAAGCCTACCAAAATCTTGTAGTGAAGGCTGGTTGAAGGCGTGCAACAGCTCTACTATCAATACATATGGGAGGGTGGGACGCTCCACCAGCGCTTTCCAAGTAGCAGTCGGGAGCAAGTCCTGAGTGTTCAAGCGCTTGTCCGACAGAATTTCGAGGTGTTCGCTGGTGAATAGACTCTCTCAGCCGTGTAGCTTCTCTTTTAGGTACTGACGCAGTGTTTGCGGCTCCGGTGTTGCCTGGGCCAATAACGCAGGGCAGTATCATCAGACAAAAGCGGCCACGCAACGTACCTAGAGGCCGGCTCGCTTGCAACTTCTCAGGCTTACCATATGCCCCTCCCTCAGTCAGAAGACTGGGCCGTGCTTTGCGCATTCAGCACGATCGCTGTCATAGTCACAACGGAGAGTGTTGTGCAGGGCCCTGGCCTGTGCGCGGAGTGAGCAGTCATGACGCACGTCAAGCGTCAATAAACGCTTGAACGCTTACGCATGAGACAGCAAGTAAACGACGCAACAAAGACGCTGCTGCCGGCAAAGAGCTTTTGCTCACCCCTCCTGTGATGACCCGACGCCTGGCTTAATCCCCACGGCAGCCATGTGACGCAGAACAAGACAAAAGCAGAAGGGAGGTTTGAGCTTCGTTTTCACTGTGCCGGGTCCCTGACAAACGGAACCGTGCCGACCGTGCCGAGGCCTGGCACACGTTCAAAAGCACGGTGAGCCAGTCGTTTGACTGCGATGTCGCCGCTGTCAAGTGCGGTTGACAGCTGTCATGTTATACAGCTCTTGCAGAGACTCGCTGTCGCTTGCAGATGAGCTTTTCTTCTCAGGACAGAGCAGACTTACGGGAGCTGTTGCGAACCAAACTCAACGGTAAAGTGGACGGTTTCCAAGACACAGACCTCAACGCTATGCTGAAGAAAGGGTTGAGCACTGA
>JAABUS010008168.1_pt1 | contig 11587 bp, 12 predicted proteins | sample 5560161 | NCBI WGS metagenome assembly JAABUS01 (sample SAMN10711885, study PRJNA513376) | rock metagenome | isolation source: Antarctica rocks | place: Antarctica: Victoria Land, Trio Nunatak nord | collected 2016-01-04
CCCGGCAGGCGCCGCTGCACCGGCTGGCTCGGCGCCCGTTGGCTGAGCTCGTCGATGCCCTGCACGAGTCGGGCCACTTCGCCGTGCTCCACGGCCGCGACGTCTACTACGTGCTCGAGGAACGGGCACGTCGGCGACCGCCCTTGGTGAGCGACGTCGGCGTGCGGCTGCCCGCTCACATCACCGCCACCGGCCGGGCGATCATGTCCGCGCTGCCGCAGGCGCAGGTGCGGGCGCTGTTCCCTGATCCGGCGGCGTTCGTGTCGCGCCACGCTGAAGGCCCCGCGACGCTCGCACAGTTGACCGCCGTACTCGCCGAGACGCGACAGCGCGGGTACGCCACCGAGGACGGCGACGTGACACCCGGCTTCGCCTCGATCGCGGCACCGGTCCTCGACTCCGCTGGGTACCCGGTCGCCGCCGTCGCGGTGACCTATGAGTCCGAGCGCGCCGTCGACATCGACGAGGTCGTACGCCGGGTAGCCGCGACCGCGGACACCCTGACCCGCCGACTGGGCGGCATCCCTAGCTCGGGTCCTTAGCCCAGCCGTTCTCGCCGGGCCCCGGCGGAAAGATCCGAGCCTGACGCTGCCCCGGCGACGCCAGGCTAGGACCTTCGCCGCCGGTGGGATGCTTGTCACACGACGGTCGCTGCCGAAGGCGGTCGTGCGGCGGCTAGGGTCGCGGGAGATCTGCAGAGCAAGGAGTAGCCATGCAGACGTTCGCGATCGTCGTGTCAGTCGTAATCGCCGGGGTAGCCATCGCGCTGTTCGTCAGGGCCATTGCCTCGATCGTGGCTGTCATCAAGACCGGACAGCGCACCGCTGGTCGATCCGACAACCCGGGTCTGCGCTGGCTGACGATGCTCAAGGAGACGCTCGGTCACACCCGGATGCTCCAGTGGAGCCACGTCGGCATCTTGCACTGGTTCATCTTCATCGGCTTCGGTTTCTTGTTCTTCACGCTGGTCAACGCGTTCGGGCAGCTGTTCGACGCCGAATTCGCCCTGCCACTGATCGGCCACTGGGTCGTCTATCAATGGGCCGCCGAGATCATCACCTGGCTGATGCTGCTGTCGATCCTGGGCCTCATCGCCATCCGGCTCCTCAACCGGCCGAGCGGAGCAAGCGGCCGCTACAGCAGGTTCTCCGGCTCGCGCATGTGGCAGGGGTACTTCGTGGAAGCCGTCATCGTCGGCATCGCGCTGTGCATCATCACGCTGCGAGGTGCGGAGTACGCCCTCTCGGGCGACGACGCCTCCCGGGTCCACTTCCCGCTGACCTTCTTCGTCGGCGACGCGCTCTCACCCCTAAGCGCCAGCGCCCTGGCGGACCTCGTCTACCTGGTGGCCATGGTCAAGATCGTCATCTCCTTCACCTGGATGATCGTGATTTCGCTCAACACCACGATGGGGGTCGCCTGGCACCGGTTCACGGTCTGGCCGAACATCTGGTTCAAGCGCTACGCAGACGGCATGCCCTCGCTGGGCGGCCTGCAGCCGATGCTGGCCGGGGGCGTCCCCATCGACTTCGAGAACATCGAGGAGCTCGACGAGGACACCGCCTTCGGTGTGGGCAAGGTCGAGGACTTCTCGTGGAAGAACATCCTCGACTTCACCTCCTGCACCGAATGCGGCCGGTGCCAGTCCCAGTGCCCTGCCTGGAACACCGAGAAGCCGCTGTCGCCGAAGCTGTTCGTGATGAACCTGCGCGACCACGCGTACGCCAAAGCGCCGTACCTGCTCGCGGACGAGGACGAGCGCGGCAGCCTGCCGCAGACCGCCGTACAGGAAGCCGAGCGGCCGCTGATCGCCGACGCCGACGCTTACGGCGTCATCGACCCCGACGTCTTGTGGTCGTGTACGTCGTGTGGCGCGTGCGTGCAGCAGTGTCCTGTCGACATCGAGCACGTCGACCACATCATGGACATGCGACGCTTCCAGGTGCTCGTCGAGTCCAACTTCCCCACCGAGCTGAACTCACTGTTTCGGGGTCTGGAGAACAAGGGCAACCCCTGGAACATGTCGCCGAACGCGCGGATGGACTGGGCCAAGGACCTGCCGTTCGAGGTCAAGCAGGTGGGCGCCGACGTCGAGAGCCTCGACGAGGTCGACTGGCTGTTTTGGGTGGGCTGCGCCGGCGCCTATGAGGACCGGGCGAAGAAGACGACCCGCGCGGTCGCCGAGCTCCTCAACGAAGCGGGCGTCAGCTTCGCGGTGCTCGGCGACGGCGAGACCTGCTCGGGCGACCCGGCCCGCCGCGCGGGCAACGAGTTCGTCTTCCAACAGCTGGCTATGCAGAACGCCGAGGTGCTCAAGGAGTCGGCTGCCAAGAAGGTCGTCGCCACCTGTGCCCACTGCTTCAACACGCTCAAGAACGAGTACGGCGAGTTCGGTGTCGAGCTGGAGGTCGTCCATCACACCCAGTTGCTCAACCGGCTGGTGCGGGAGGGCAAGCTAACTCCGGTCGCTCCTGCCGAGGCCTCCGTCGACGGTCGCACCATCACCTACCACGATCCCTGTTTCCTCGGTCGGCACAACAAGGTTTACGAGCCTCCCCGGGAGCTCTTGTCGGTCATCCCCGGCGCCACGCTGAAGGAGATGCCGCGCAACACCGAGCGGTCCTTCTGCTGCGGCGCCGGTGGGGCGCGGATGTGGATGGAGGAGAAGATCGGCAAGCGCATCAACATCGACCGCACTCAGGAGGCGGTCGCAACCGGCGCCAGCCAGATCGCTGTCGGCTGCCCGTTCTGTCGGGTGATGCTGTCGGACGGGCTGACTGCCTTGCAGGCCGACGGCGCCGCGGGCGAAGAGGTGGAGGTACTCGACGTCGCCCAGATGCTGCTGGCCTCCGTACGCCGTCCACCCGCGGCTCCCGAGGCGGCACAGGCGGAAACGATGGCGACTGCCGATGAGACCGACCCGATCGAGGCGGTGCTGCCGGAAGATGCGCCGGTGCACGATCCAGGAACGACAGACACCTCGGCTCGCCCTGTCACACCTATCCCCTCACCCGAGGACGTTGCTCACCCCGACCGGCCGTAGGCGGTCTGGGCAAGCCACTGTCGACGCACAGCCAACTGGTGTTGACTTGACGTCATAATGGTGTCATGGTGGTGCCCATGGACACCACGCCCTTCGTTGAGTCGCTTCGCCAAGACCTCCTGCAGGCGGCTGAGGCCGGTGGCGCCGACATCCGGGCAGCCGCCGAACGGCTGTCGCACGCGCTTGATCCAGCCGTCCGGTTGACGTTGATGGATGCGCTGTCCCAGGCGGCGTCGGAGATAACGCATGAGCTCGCCGGTACGTCGGTCGAGGTGCGCCTCAAGGGGCGTGAACCCGTCTTCGTGGTGATAGGCCAGGCCACGCAGGTGCCACCGGCGCCGCCGAGCCCACCGGCGCCGCCAGAGCCGCCCGAATCCCTCGAGGAGATGGGTCTCAGCGACGACGACGTCGTGGCCCGGATCACCCTGCGGCTGCCTGAGTCACTGAAGGCGAAGGCCGAGGAGCTCGCCGCCGGGAGGGGGCAGTCGCTTAACACCTGGCTCGTCAACGCCGCCAGGGCGGCCGCCAGCTTCAATCTCGACGTCAGCTCGACGCCGTTCGGTCCCGGCGCACCGGGTCGCAACCGTTCATCAAACAAGCGCATCCAAGGCTGGGTGCGATGAGCCAGGAGGCCACCATGCACACGTTCCACACTCCATCTCCCATCCGGTTGAGGGTCGAGTTGTGGGAGGGCAGCCTCACCGTCGTCGCAGAGGACACCCCCACCACAACGGTGGAGTTGGTCCCGGAGAGCGGGGGTGACACCTCGCCGGCCCAGGACTTGATCGACCGGACCACGGTGGAGCAGCGCGGCGACGAGGTCGTCGTCTTGCAGCCACGGGTCAAGGGCGGTCTGTTCCGGCGGCATCACGGCGTGCGGGCGACGATCCACGTACCGCTGACCAGCAGCGCCAAGCTCACGTCCGGCTCCGCCGACATCGAGACCCGAGGCGAGCTGGGCGACGTACGACTTGCCAGCGGGTCAGGCGACGTACACCTCGAGCACACCGACAACGTCGAGGTGCGCACCGGCTCCGGTGATCTCACCATCGACACCGTTGCAGGGTCGTGCGGCACGAAGTCGGGGTCGGCGGATGTGGTGGTCGGCACGGTCGCCGGTGACGCCAACATCGTGACCGGCTCGGGCGATGTCGTGATCACCTCGGTCAGCGGCACTTTGAACGTCAAGAGCGGATCGGGCGACGTGGTGGTCAAGTCGGGCGGTGACAGCGTCGATGCCTTGGCCGGCTCAGGCGACCTGATGGTACGCCGAGTCGACCATGGCCGGGTCAAGGCCAAGACAGGGTCCGGTGACATCTCGATCGGCGTTGCGGACGGTACGTCGGCATACCTCGACGTCATGACCATGTCGGGCGACGTCCGGTCCGACCTCAACGGCTCCGAGGCACCGCCTGACGGCGACCAGCGGGTGGAGATCCAGGTCTTGTCGGGGAGCGGCGATGTGGTGCTCCAGCGGGCCTGACCACCCGACGCGTCCGCCGGCTGCGCCGTCGCACGAAGGGAAAGAGCCGACAACAGTTCGCAGCAAGAAATCTCAAGAACACCTGCTCCGACGAGGGGCAGACTTTAAGCAACCAGAGAAACCCAGCCTCAGAAGGGACATCGGCTCATGAACATGAACGACCAGCTCGCCAAGGAACTCATCCGCGAACGCACCTCTCACCGCGTTCCGACGATGCGACCCTCTCACCCGCGCACGGCGCGGACGCTGCGTCGACTGGCGGCGCGCCTCGACAACACGCAGTGAGGTGTTTCACCCGCGAGGCGGCAGCTTCCCTGACCGGAGGCTCCCGTCTCGTTCCTCTGCCTGCCTCAGACCTTGGTGCGGTGGAAGTTCTGGAACGACCTGGACTGGGTCGGGCCGCGCTGACCCTGGTAGCGCGAGCCGTACCGCGCGCTGCCGTAGGGGTTCTCAGCCGGCGATGACAGCCGAAAGAAGCAGAACTGGCCGATCTTCATGCCCGGCCACAGCTTGATGGGCAGGGTGGCGACGTTGGACAGCTCGAGCGTCAGGTGCCCCGAGAAGCCGGGGTCGATGAAGCCAGCTGTCGAGTGGGTGAGCAGACCCAGCCGCCCGAGCGATGATTTCCCCTCCAACCGGGCCGCGACGTCATCGGGCAGCGTGATGACCTCGTACGTGGAGCCGAGGACGAACTCACCCGGATGCAGGATGAACGGCTCGTCCCCGTCGGGCTCGACGGACCGGGTGAGCTCCGGCTGGTCCTCCGCGGGGTCGATGTGGGGGTAGCGGTGGTTCTCGAAAACCCGGAAGAACCGGTCCAGGCGGATGTCGACGCTCGACGGCTGGACCATCGACTCGTCGTACGGGTCGAGGACGACCCGCCCGCGGTCGATCTCGGCGCGGATGTCACGGTCGCTCAGCAGCACGCGGCGAGACTACCCCAGCAGGCACGTCAGCCGGCCGAGATCAAGCCCACCCCCAGCATCGTCACTCCGACGCCCACGAGTTGGACAGATCGGAGCCTCTCGTGCAACACCAAGCCCGCGAGGGCCACCGTGACCACCGGGTACAGCGAGCTGAGCACGCTGGTGATGCTGAGATAGCCGAGCGTCGAGGCGATCGCGAAGAACAGGTTGGCGAGCAGGTCACCGATCGCGACGAGCGCGATCAAGCCGAGGTCGGGCGCGTCGACGCCGCCGGTCGTACGCCGTACCAGCGCCACCACCACGAAGAACGCCGTCACACCTGCCCGCATCGCCCACAACGTCATCAGCGTGTTGACCTCCGCGCCGGCGTCCATGGCGAGGAAGAAGAGACCGAACAGCAGGCCGGCGATGACGGCAAGGACCACCGGCCGCGCGGACGCCCCGCCACTGAGCTCCGGACCGCTGGTCAGCACGATGCCCACAAGCGCCGCGACGATGCCCCAGACCTGGATCAGCGCGGGAGCCTCCCCCGACAGGAAGCCGACAAACACCGGCACGCTGACACCCAACGAGGCGATGGGCGAAACCACGCCCATCGTTCCGGCGGCGAGCGCCGCGTAGTAGCACGCGAGCCCTAGGCTTCCGGCCGCACCTGCGGCAACGCCCCACCAGAGCCAGTCCAGCGGGCCGTGCCAGGCGCCGAGGGCAGCCGCGGCGACGCTGCAGATGACTAGGCCGATCGCCTCAGCCCAAGCGACGACGACAACTGCCGACCTGCGCCGGCTGATGACGCCGCCGAGGAAGTCTGCGCCTCCCCACATCACACTGGACAGCAATGCCAGGACGACCGCCACCCGCGGGAGCCTATCTGCACGCAGGGATGGAGCCGGTGAACTGCAGCAGGGTGGCTGTCAGGGCGCTCGCGGTATCATCAGCGAGCCCGTTGCGGTGCGAGCCGCGGCGGCGTGCGGGTGTAGTTCAATGGTAGAACATCAGCTTCCCAAGCTGACAGTGCGAGTTCGATTCTCGTCACCCGCTCCAGGTAAAACGCCAGTTCAAAGCCAATTTTTGGCTTGACCGCGAGTAACCGTTGATGACCGATATATCCCCTGCCAGACCTCTCCTTAGCCCATCGTTAGCCCATGGCTAGCCCACGGAGTCCAGAGAGATAAGCACCTGCCGCACCCCGTGCGACTCGACAACAGCGGCGCGCCCGCTCTGAGTTGCGCCTGGCGCTCCGCAGCGAAGGGCGGCTGTGGGGCGACTTGGTGATGTTCCGCGGTGACCGCCGCCGATGACCGCGAGTTTCCGCGTCACGGCGGCGAGCACGAGCATCAGGGTGTGGAGGGCGCCGTCGGTCGCTACTCGGTTCCGGCTGTCAACAGCGCATCGGGTGGGTACGTAGCATCGGCGATCCTGTCCCGGCGCAGTTGTCAACCGCGAGCTGAGCCGCGTGCGTGCGGAGACCGCCCACGCGGCGCTCGTCTTCGACGGAGATGACTGCCTCGGCTGGTGCCAGTTCGGTGTGCCGGACGAGCTACCGCGAATCAAGAGTCGCGCAGCCTACGAACGGGGGCGGACCACGTCCCCGGACTGGCGGATCGCGTGTTGCTACGTCGGCAAGGGACACCGTCGCCAGGGCGTGGCTACCGCGGCGCTGGCGGGCGCGCTCGACCTGATCGCGGGCCAAGGCGGGGGCAGGGTCGAGGGATATCCGGAGGATGCCGCTTCGGTGCCTGCTGGCTTCCTCTACAACGGGGCACTCTCGACCTACGAGACTCTGGGGTTCACGCGGGATCGCAAGATCGGCAAGCATCCGTTGGGTCGTCACGAAGGTCATCGAGCCCTCGTCGTAGCCGATGGAGGATCCCCATATGACATGGCAAGGCGTGCACGGTGCGGACTGCGGGATAGTGCCCCAAGCGGTTCGGCTACCGGGATGATCCGGAACGTGGAGTCAGTCGGCAGCTGCCTGCGCGAGCGCCGCCTCGTCGGCGTCCGTCTCGACTTCGGTCCAAGAAGACTGGGGTGGATGGTTGAGGTGCCACCACACAGAGTCGTGGACCCGCTGCTCCGGATCGCTCACCGACCACCCGAGTAAGTCGCGCGCTCGGTCTACTGCTGCAGACATGTCTTGGGCGATCGCACCGGTCAGCGCGAGATCGGCCGGAAGCGCGGCGTCGGGCACCTGGACGAACTCGACCTCGGCACCCGCGCCGGCTGCGATCTGACGCATCCAGTCGCGCATCGGCACTGCCTCCGACTCGGCGATATTGACCGGCTGGCCGGCCGCGGAACCGGTGTCCAGGGCGACCAACACCGCGGTGGCCACGTCATCGACATGGACCTTGGACCACCGCAAGATGGCGGGACCCACCGGAATGCGGACGCGGCCAGCGCGGATTCGCCGCAGCATGAACTCTTCGCGTCGCTGATCGTCATGCGGCCCATAAACACGCGCAAGACGCAGCACGGTGGCGCCTCGCTCGAGCCAAAGGCGCTCAACGTCGAGCTTCTCGTAGTCCTCGGGAACGTCTGGGAAGCCCTTGCCCCGGTATGGATACCGCTCGGTTCGCAACTCGGCGTCCTCAGCGTAAGGAACCGGAACGCCCCCGCGGCCGGAGGTAAATGCACTGTAGGCCTCGTACACGTCTTGACTGGAAAGGACCACTGCCGGCAGCCCCGTAAGCAAGTCGCGCACAGCATGGACATCGGACGCCGTGAGGGCGTAGGAGTCGACAACAGCCTCCGGCGCGAACGCATCGATCTCGGCCGCATACTGCTCCAGGTCGGTCCGAGCCACGTGAAGGTGCTGGACGGGCACCCAATCCTTCGGCTCGGTCCGCCCGCGGTGCGCGACCAACACCTCGTCACCACGCTCGTGCAGTCGCTCAACAATTCGGCGGCCGATGAACATGGACCCCCCGAGCACCAGAACCCTCACCCCTGGCCTGCCATGACTGCATGTTCTCACGGCCAAGCCGCCACCACGGAGTGCCAATCGGCGGGCGGTTGGGTGGGTAGCCGCCGCGTCCCCCATCCGGCCAGTCCCACCGGTGCTGCCGATAGAGGATCCCCTCGCGACATGGTCCTTGGTCGGTGGTCCTCGTTCCGCCGGATGTTTCTGCTTGCGAGAAGCGCGCTCATGCCAAGTCCGCGCAGTTGACGGGCGACCTTCGAGCACGAGTTGGACTCGTCCCCCGTCAAGTGGATGCGCCTGTGCATTACCCGGTCAGAATCGCCAATGTGCTGCGGTGGCGTCGTCCGCGTCAACACCACCGGCCCGCTCCGCTTCGCGGACGAGACGGATCAATTCTTCCGGCTCGTGCGCTGCCACCTGGGACCAGTCCATCAGCCCGAACCGGTCCACCACCCGACTGGCCCCGTTGCTGACCAGCGTGACCGTCCTCAACTGGGCGGCGGGTCGGCTGCCGATGACGGCATGTTCGGCAACGCGTCCATCGTCCTTTGCCACCCAGAAGCCGCCCGGCTGGTTGCGCCGTTCCCGAAAGGCCGCGATCGACTGGCTCCGGAGCCGAGCGAAGTCGGGGCTGCCTGGGTCCAGTGCGGCCAACCCCTCCCGGAACGGCCGCGCGAAGTCGGGTTCGCGACGGTCTTCGACCAGCTGCGCCGGGGAGTCGACGGCGTCGAGCACCAGCACGCAGTCCCCCAGCACCAGGTGATCTGCTCGCCCGTCGGCGACTCGCACAACGGCCACGGTGGCAGACGGGCTGCTCGGGTCGGCGACGTTGCAGGTGTCGCGATGCGCATCGGTCACCTCGTCGATGGCTGCGGCCACCATCGCCATCAGGTTCCCGTCGGTCCCAGACGCGGCGAGTGAGAGCCGGCCCAGGATCGCAGCGCCCAGCCGGTGGGCGTACCACGCGATCCCGTGTCGACAGATCCCCTCGATGCCCGTGATACCCGCGCCGTCCACCAACACGACCGCGTTCACCACTGCCCCAACGAAGTCCTCATTTGCACGGCCAAGATGCCCGGCCGAGGTCGCCATGGTCAGCACGGCTCCTGTCTACCGCACCTCCCAGCCGACTGGCGACCTGGCAGTCCCCGACAGCCGATCGCCGACCGGGATAGACGTCAGTCGTAGGGCGACGCTTGGGCTCCATCGAAGCTAAGGTGAAGACGCCGAGGAGAGGGCACTATGACCGGTTCTGAACACCCTCACGGACTGCAGCTTGATACCGGGTACCACAGCGTCAACTCCTACTTCGTGGTTGAGGGCGTCTCGGAGTTCATCGAATTCCTGACCGACGTCTTCGACGGTCGGGAAGACACCAAGCACAAGGAGGTACTCTCCGACGGCAGGATCGATCATGCCGATGTCTTCATCGGTGACTCGATTGTCATGATGAGCGAGGGCGCCGAACCTCGTCCGAGTGTCGCGTTTGTCTTCGTGCCTGACGTCGACGAGTCATACCGCAAAGCCCTCGCTCGCGGTAGCACATCGTGCCGGGAGCCGGGCCCGGTGCCGTGGGGTGACCGAGTTGCCGGGTTCACCGACCCTTGGGATAACCGGTGGTGGGTTGCCACGCCCGGTGCTGGCTAGGAGCGCTCAATCAATAGGCGACCCGAAACTTGTGCGTAAGCGGCCACGTCCCGCTCAGGGCGACGCACAACGTCTGCTGAAGCCGCCGGGACTGACTCAATGTGTCCTGGTCGTCGATCACACGCCGAGGGTCTCGCAAGCCGATCCCGCTGCCGACATCGCTGGCCTGCGGATGGCGCGGTTCGTGGCCCATCTTCGCCGCCCGAGCGACCACGTGCCGGCTGCCGTCCACAGCCGAGGGCTCGCGCGGGTGTGTGAGCGTTGGGAGGGCGCAGACATCGCGGGCCCCAGGCACGAGGACACCGCTCCTCAGGGGTTCCCTGGCGCTGCACGAAGCAGGCACCACCCCGGCGACGGGACAACTTCACAGCCGCGATCACTGGTGTAGCCCGGAGCGCGTAGCGGAAGCGGCACGTCCCGTCCGGTTTGAGCTCCAGGTGGCCGACGTATATACCTTGACAGTTACGTAACGACCTTGATACACATGTGGCGTGGAAGCAGCTTTCAGGGCGCTAGCGGACGAGGGTCGACGGACGCTCCTCGGAACCCTTGCCGGGGGTCCCGCTACAGCAGGTGAGCTCGCAGCGCTCCTGCCGATCGCGCGTCCCGGTGTCTCCCGGCACTTGCGGGTGCTGCGGGAGGCGGGACTCGTCGAGGTCCGTCACGACGCGCAACGCCGTGTTTACTCGCTGCGTCCCGAACCCCTCGCCGAGGTCAACGACTGGCTAACCCGCCACCTGGCGCAGTGGGATCAGAGACTGGGCGCCCTGCACACCGAGATCGCACGCGGCAAGCGAGAGCGAAGGAGCACCTCATGAGCACACAACGATCCGAGATCGTGCGCACCCTGAGCGTTCTGCGAGGGGCGAACGGTCGCGGCGTCGTGCGACTCGAGGACCGGTTCGACACCGATCCCGACGAGTTGTGGTCTGCCCTCACCGACCCCGAACGCCTTGTTCGCTGGCTCGGTGAGGTGCAGGGCGACTTACGCGAAGGTGGTGAGTTCCACGCCCACTACTTCGCCAGCGGATGGGAGGGCACCTGCCGGGTGCAGGTGTGCGATCCCCCGCGGCGGTTGGTGATCCTCACCGAGTCGCCGGACCAGCCTGATGGCAGGGTCGAGGCGACGCTCACCCCCGAGTGCGACCAGACAGTCCTGGTCATCGAGGACCGCGGGGTGCCCCTGAACGACATCGCCGCGTACGGTGCGGGCGACCAGGTCCATGTCGAGGATCTGGCCTCCTACCTGGCCGGCGTCGACCGTTGCGACGCGCGGAGCCGTTGGCAGGAGCTGCTTCCGGCATATCAGAACCTGGCCGCCGGGATCGCATAGGAACGGCCGGCGCCCAACGCTTCGCGTCCCGATTGTGGAACGTGCTCCGTACGGGGGATCCGCAAACGGGCTCAGGCCCCGGTGCATTCCGCGAGGATGCGCGCGAGTTCGACCGGCTTGGTGTACATCGGCCAGTGGCCGGCGTCGATGTCGACGTAGTCGACCCGCCTCGCCTTCGCGAGCTCGGGGATCTCGCCGGCCTCAACCCACTCCTTGGCCTGGTCGGGCGTGAACT
>JAABUS010008169.1_pt1 | contig 11587 bp, 13 predicted proteins | sample 5560161 | NCBI WGS metagenome assembly JAABUS01 (sample SAMN10711885, study PRJNA513376) | rock metagenome | isolation source: Antarctica rocks | place: Antarctica: Victoria Land, Trio Nunatak nord | collected 2016-01-04
GAGCGGCAGATGCATGATCGGCATTGCGCAACGGCGGCGCTCGAACGTGAAGACGTGTATCTTGGACCCGATGACCGACGACATTCTCCAGCGTGTCGAGCGCTTCCATTTCCTACGAGGCGCCGTCATCCCCGAGCGCCGCAACCGCGGCTACACGCTCTATCACGCCCGCTCTGGTGCACCGGTCGCCAGACTTCGCCCGACTGGACGCAATGACAGCGTTGAAGTCCTCTAATGGTCAGCGAGCAAGGAGCGATGGGTTGCAGCTGGTCCTTTTGGAGGCACGGTCCTGCCTCTTGACGAAGCTCTCCAATTTATCGCGTCCGAAGACATCTTCTGGGCGCTCTGCTGAGCCTGACATCCACCAAAATTGCGGAAAGTCGAGCTAAGCGTAGCACGCTACGCCGATCGACCAGGCGCGCGGCACGCCGCCTCACTATGCCTCAGTTGGTCAACTTGCAAACCACCTCGGGTGCGACGGCGGAGGCCTCCACCGTCATCTTCACCACAGGCCGAAGCACGCCGTCGACCGGCTCAACCACGCCGAAATAGTTCGGCTTCAAAAGCTGATGGTCGGCCGCCCGCATCGTGAGCCGCCCCATGATGGTGTCGAACTCGCCCCCGGAAAGCGCCTTGCTAATATCATCGGGCTTGACGCTTCCGGCCTTCGTCACCGCCTGAAACAGAACCTGCATCCCGAGATAGGTTTCACCTTCGAAATTCGTCGGTGGAGCCTTAAACTTGCCTGCCCATGCCGCGACGAAGGCCTTGTTCTCCGGCGTGTCGAGGGTCGCACTGTAGTTGATGATGCCGTAGATACCCTTCGCCGCCTCCCCGAGTGTCTGTACCGTGCTATCCGTCGTAAAGCTCACGCCGGCCACGGTGATGTGGTCGCTCAGCCCGAACTGCCGAGCCTGCTGCGCGAAGTTCACCGCGTCGCGCCCGGCCAGCACGACCCAGACACCCTCGGCACCGCTGCTGCGCACCTGCTCGATATACGGCGCGAAATCGTTGGTGTTCGCGGGCGTATACAGCTCTGCCACCAACTCCTTCCCCATGGACTTCACCGCTTGACGGAATAATTCACCCGATCCGCGACCCCACGCGATATCGATCGCGACCACGGCCCATTTCTTCTCCGGCCGCTGCGACAGCCACGGCTTTACCGTCGCCGCATCCATCGCCGACTGCGTGTTCACCCGGAACACCCGCTTGACGCAATTCGCCCCGGTCAGCTCGTCTGCCTTGTTGATGGTGGAGATGTAAATCGCGCCCCAGCGGTCCATCATCGGTGCGATTGCCAAACCCTCGCCGGAGGCGATTAGGCCGGTGATGACCGGGTAGCCCTCGGACACAAGCTTCTCGGTCTGCCGCCGTGCCAAATCCGGCTTCGCCTCGGTGTCGTAGGACTTTAATTCGACCCTGTGCCCGGCCACGCCGCCGGCCGCATTGGCCTCGTCCGCGCCGAAGCGCACCGCCCGCATCACCTCCTCACCTAAGCCGGCATAGGTGCCGGACAGGTCGGTCGGGACGCCGATCCGCAGCGGGTCCGCTGCATGCGCCGGGGCCGAGGCCGCTAGCGCCATCCCAGCCACGACAATCAGAAAGCTCTTCGTTTGCAGCATGTCACTCTCCTCCCCAATTCCGCCAAAGCGGAGTGTGCGGACCGGGTAGGCCCCGGTTCCGTCATTTCAAATCGCGATGGCACGCTGCAGATCGTCCCGGCTCGTGTCCTGCAGCGACCCCGACAGCGCGATCGCGCCTTTGGAGATCACCATGAACCGTTCGGCCACACGATGAATTAGGCTGACATTCTGCTCGATCAGCAGGATGCCCATCCCCTCCCGGCCGAGCCCGACCAGCAGCGCCGCAAGCTCGTCCACGATCACCGGCGCCAGCCCCTCGCTCGGCTCGTCCAGCACCAGCAGGTCCGGGTTGGACATCAGCGCGCGCCCGATCGCGAGCATCTGCTGCTGGCCGCCGCTGAGCGCCTGTCCGGGGTTCATCCGCCGCTCCCGCAGGACCGGGAACAGTGCGTGTACGCTGGCCATATCCCATCGGCCGCGCCGCCGGGTCGCCGTCCCGAGCAGCAGGTTTTCCTCCACGGTCAGGTTCGGCAGGATCCCGCGGCCTTGCAGCACGATGGCGATCCCGTTCTGCGCCGCCGTGCAACCCCGCAGCTCGCGCACCGGCTTGCCGCGCAGCTCGACCCGGCCCTGTCCCACACGCGTCATGCCGCACAGCGTGTTAACCACGGTCGTCTTGCCGACCCCGTTCCGGCCCACCAGAGCCATGCGCTCGCCCGCCGCAACGCTGAACGACACGCCGTTCAGGATCTTCGCCTGGCCATAAAGTGCGTGCACGTCATCGAAGGCGAGCAGGCTGGTCATGCCGCCGTCCCGAGATAGGCGGCAATCACCGTCGGGTCCGCCCGCACCTCCGCGCAACTACCCTCGCTGAGAGCATGGCCCAGATGCAGCACGCTGATGCGGTCGCAGATGGAGAACACGACGTCCATGTCGTGCTCCACCAGCAGCACCGTAACGCCCCAGCGGTTGGCCAGGCCGCGTAGGATCAGCGCGAGGCCGAGCGACTCCTCCCGCGTCAGCCCAGCCGCCGGCTCGTCCAGCAGCAGCACCTGCGGCCGCCCGACCAGCGCCAGCGCCAAGTCGAGCCGGCGCTGGTCGCCATAGCTGATCTCGGCGGCCCTGCGGCCGGCCAGTGCCGTCAGCCCAAGCTCGCCCATGACCTCGCCAATATCGGCATCGGCCACCGACCAGGATGCGATAAGCAATTGCTGCTCGACGCCTAGCTCGGGGAAGATATTGGTCCGCTGGAACGAGCGCGCAAGCCCGCGGCGGCGGCGTTGCTGGGCCGACAGCCGGCTGACATCGTCGCCGTCCAGCAGCACCCGGCCGGACCGGTTGGCGGCGCGGCCGGACAGCACGTCGATCAGGGTGGATTTCCCGGCGCCGTTCGGCCCGATCAGCCCGCGGATCTCGCCACGCCCGACCGCGATGTCCACCCCGTCCAGCGCCGCAAACGAGCCGAACCGGCGCGAGAGCCCGATTCCTTGGATGGCTGGCGTGCTCATCGCATGCCGAACCGGCCGGCGACCCGCCGCCACAAGCCCAGCGCACCCTCCGGCATCGCAAGCGTCACGACAACCAGCACGCCGCCGACGATCGCCGGCCAGTACTCGGCGACCTGCCCGGCGATCTCCTTGAGTTCGAACAAGAATGCGGCGCCGACCGCCGGGCCGAGGATGAATTTGGCGCCGCCGATGATCGCCATAATCAACGCAAAGCCGGAAACGCTCCAATGGAACATCTGCGGCGCGATATAGCCGTTGTAGCTGGCCTGCAGGATGCCCGCGAGAGCCGCGATGAAGGCGGCGATGGCATAGACCAGCGCCCGCGGCAGAACGGTCGACAGGCCGATAAATCGGGCGCGCTCCTCGTTGTCACGGATCGCGGCGGCGACCTGGCCGATGCGGCTGCGCGCGAACAAGGCCAATCCTACGAGAGCCGCCACCAGCAGGGAGGAGGCAAGCACCACCATGGTCGCAGGATCCTGCAACGCTTGCGATGGAAGGCCGAAAATCGTGGGCGGTAGGTCGAACGACATGCCGTCATCCCCCTTGGCCAGCGCCCGCCAGCGGAACGCGATCTCATACAGCGACTGCCCTACTGCCAGCGTCAGCATCGCGTGCGCGACGCCGGTGACGCGCGCGATGACCAGGCCGAGCAGGAAAGCCGCCACCGTGGGCAGCACCACCGCGGCCAGCAGTGCCAGTTCCGCACCGGCGAGGTGATGCGCCACCAGAGCCCCGAACGCATACCCGCCCAGACCGGAAAACGCTGCCTGCCCGAAGCTCACCCGGCCGTTCTGCAGAATTAGGAAGCCAACGCTGGTCGCCAGCAGCATGTCGAACAGCGCCTGCGCCATCAGTGACAGCGTGATCCTGGACGGAACAAGCCAGGGCAGCGCCCACCCCGCCAGCAGAGCCGCCGCACCGAGCAACAGCACGCCCGTTACTGGAACGGCGCGCGGCGAGCCGGCGACGGTGGCGCTCATGTACGCGCCCCAGCTAGGCCGGTGGGCCGCCAGATCAGCACCCCGACCATCAGCAGGAACGGCAGCATCGTCGCTGCCCAAGGCAGGTAGATGGCACCGAGGTTGTGGATCTGCCCGATCAACAGCGCCGCGGCGAACGCGCCGGCAAAGCTGCCGAGCCCGCCCACCACGACCACAATGAAGGAGTCGATCAGGATGAAATTGCCCATCGTCGGCGACAGGCTGAGCAAAGGTCCCGCCACCACGCCCGACAACCCGGCCAGCGCCGTCCCGACCCCCACCACGACCAAGCTGAGCCGGTCGACGTCGATGCCCTGGATCGAGGTGATGCGCGCATCCGTGCTCGCCGCCCGCACATGCAGGCCGATGCGGGTAAAGCGCAGCCATAGTGTCATCGAGAGCGCCACGGCGCCGCTGACCCCGATGACGAACAGCCGGTAGACAGGGAAGGGCGAACTACCGATCACCACCGTGCCGGAAAGCAGCGCCGGCACTGGATACACACGGTAAGCCTTGCCCCAGACCACGGTCACCACCGTCTCCAGGATCAGCAGCAGCCCAAACGTCACCAGCACCGTTGCCATGTGGTCGTGCTTGCGCAGCGTATGGAACACCGCGGCATCCAGCGCGCAGCCGACCAGCGCCATCACGATGACGGAGAAAGCCAGCCCGGTCCACCAATAGCCTGAGGCGGCCAAGGTGAAACCGATATAGGCGCCGACCATGAACAATGCGCCATGCGCGAAGTTGACGACCTGACGCAGGCCGAAGATTAGCACCAACCCGACCGAAAGCAGATACAGCAAGCCGCCATAGGCAACGCCGTTCAAAACCTGGATGAGCATGGGGGCACCTTCATCCTGCCGTGTAGCCACCATCGACGTAGAGCGTCTGCCCGGTGATGAAGCCCGCGGCCGGGGACGCCAGGAATACGATCGCCCCGATTACATCCGACACCTGGGCCAACCGCCGGATCGCCGAGCGCGCCAGCACGCGGTCATACAGCGTCGGTTGGGCGCTCAGCAGGTCGCGGTTCAGGTCGGTGATGATCACCGTCGCGCCGATCGTGTTGACCGTCACGCCGTGCTTCCCGAGCTCGAATGCCAGCGCCGCGCCAAAATTGGCCAGCCCGGCCTTGCTCGCACAATAGGCCGTTCGGCTGGCCATGCCGCGGCCCGACAAAATGGAGCCCATGTTGATGATGCGCCCCCGACCTTGCGCCGTCATCTGCACGGAGAAAGCGCGCGCGCACAGATACGCTCCGGTCAGGTTTACGTCGATCACCCGGCGCCACTCCTCCAGCGGCAGGTCGGCAAGCAGCTTAGGCGACGTGATCCCTGCATTGTTGAACAGAATATCGGCCCGGCCAAACGCCGCCAGCACCGCGTCCCGCGCCCCATCCACCGAGGCCTCGTCCGTCACGTCCGCCTCGACCGCCAGCGCCCGGCGCCCCTCACCCTCGACGGCGCGCGCCGCATCCCGCAGCTTCGCGATGTTGCGCCCGAGCACGGCGACATCGGCCCCCGCCGCCGCGAGGGCGACGGCAGCCGCGGTGCCGATACCGCCGCCGCCGCCCGTGACGACTGCGACCCATCCCGCGAGGCTGAACATTTGCTGATGGTTCATCGCATCACATCGCCATCTGACCACCATCGACGGGCAGCGCCACGCCGGTGATCATCCGCGCCTCGTCCGACGCGAGGAACAGCGCGGCCGCCGCCACGTCATCCGGCTCCGGCATCCGGGCCAGCGGGATGGTTGCGCGGAACCGGGCCATCGCCTCCTCCCGGTCGGCCGCCATGCCGGGCAGGAACGCCGCCAACATCGGCGTGTCGACCACCGTCGGGCACAGCGCGTTGACGCGGATGTTCTGCGGCGCAAGCTCCAGTGCCAGGCTTCGCACCAGCCCGACGATGCCATGCTTGGCGACGGTGTAAAGGCTGAAATTCGCCTTCGCCTTTAGGCCCTGCAGCGAGGAGGTGAACAGCACGCTCGCACCCGCTGGATTGCCCCGCGCGCTCTCGCGCAGCAGCGGCAGGGCGGCGCGCGTCATCTGCATCACGCCAAACAAATTGATGCGCAGCACCCGCTCCATCGTGGTGTCGAGGATATCCTCAAACGCGCCGGTGAACGGGCCGCCCGCGTTGTTGTGCAATACGTCCAGCCGCCCGAATTCGGATTGCGCGAATGCAACGGCGCGAGCGTTATCGCCGCTGCATGTATGGTCGCAACGGATAAAGGTCCCACCTATGCCCTCCGCGACCTGGCGCCCGCCCGCTTCATCCAAATCGGCCACCACGACGTGCGCACCCTCGGCCGCGAACCGGGTCGCCACGGCGCGGCCGAGGCCGGAGGCGGCGCCAGTCACCAGCGCCACTTTCCCAGCCAGGCGGCTCATGCGCCCACCTGCGGGCAGAGCTCGATCAGGGCAGCGACGCGGGCATACAGATAGCGGTATTGACCAACCAGCAAGGGGTCCTTTGTCTCGCACAGGCGCTCGGCATCCGCCAGCATCCTGGCCAGGATCTCCTGCTCGCGCGCGGTTGTGTCCGCAGCGTCGGGACTTTCCTCCACGGTCCTTCCCCCTTCTATAAACGATATCCCTGCTGCCGCTCGTCGCGCCAGCGCCGCGCCTTGTAGCTGAACTCCGGCAGCTCGCTGCGCGCACAGGTCACCACCTTCATCCAAACGTTCGTTCGCTCCTTGATCGCTGTGCGCACTGCGTCGACGACCCGGTCCGCCTCGCCGGCCTCCTCCGCCAGCGCCAGCCGCAGCTCCACTTCGGTTTTGCTGTCGGCACCGGTGTAGACACGCCCGGCATAGTCAGCGATCGCCCCATTCGCGAACACGACCTCGTCGATCGCGGAGGGCCAGACGTTGTTTCCGCGTATCTTCATCATGTCGTCGAACCGCGTGATCGTCCCGCACTCAATCGCATTCCAAGACCGGCCAGAGCCCGTGTCCCCATACGAAACGAACCGCGCCCCGTCCCCGGTGCGAAAGCGGATCACCGGCGAGCCCTCGATGGACAGGTTGGTGACCACCAGCTCCCCCATCTCGCCCGACCGCACGGGCGCCTGCGTGACTGGGTCGAGAACCTCGAACATTGTCTCCCACTCGAACAGATGCATCAGTCCGCGCCCGCCAGCCCCTGTCACGGCACCCTCCGCACAGGTCGATCCGCCGAAGCCCGCGCATTGCGTGCTGCCGTAGCCCTCCTGCAACGTGCAGCCCCACAGGGCCTGGATGCGCTCCGCCCATTCCACCGGGTAACCCTCTGCAGCGATGAACAGGGTGCGCAGCGCGGGGAATGCCGCCCGCGGCTCCATGCCTCGGCGCAAAATCGATTCCGTCAACGTGTGCAGGTAATTTGTAGAGGCGTAGATGAAATGGATGCCACCAAGCCGCTGCATCATATCGATCTTCGCTTCGGTGGACAGCGTACCGCCCACATGGAATCCTGTTGCGCCGACGATGCGAAGGCCTTCGCCGGGTCCCCATCCACCGGTTGTCAGGCCGCCGGCGGGCACGCAGTTCACCGCAACATCGCCGGCCCGCAACCCAGCCAGCACCCAGGGAAGCGCATGCAGATACCCCAGCATATGCACATCGCGCTGGCTGCGGCCGTATATCTCTTGCCCCTGGCCCGACGTGCCGCCCGTCATGGTGACCAGCGCCACCTCTTCCCGGGCGATGCACAGGCGATCCCCGAATGGCGGGTGCTCCATCTGATCGGCGAGGAAGTCAGCCTTGGTCGAGAACGGGAACCGGTCGCAGAACGCATCGAGCGATGTCAGCGCATCCGGATCAATCCGCGCCGTCTCGAGGCGCTGGAGATAGTATGGGCTGCATGCCTGCAGGCGCGCGAGTTGCCGCCGCAGCTTGCCGAGTTGCAGAGCCGCCAGCTCCACCCGGGACAGCGCGGCCAGTTGCGCCAGCCGCGCAGACTGCGCGAACGCCCCCTCCAACAGCCCCTCGGCAGCCCGGCGCTGAGCGCTCATCGGCCTACGGCACCGGCTCGAACAGCGGCAGCGTCAGGCCGGACGCCGCCTCCCGGAACACCACGCGCACCTTCATGTCGGCCGTGACATCCTCCGGGGCAATGCTCACGATGTTGCTGGCCATTCGCACGCCTTCGTCCAGCGCGATCAGCGCCACGACATAAGGCACCTCCCCGGCATAAACGTCGCGCGGCACCGGATGGCGGACCACGATCCAACTGAACACACGGCCGTGTCCGTTGCTTTCCACCCATTCGGCCCCAGCGGCGCTGCAATGCGGGCAGAACCGCGTGGGCGGGAACCGCTTATGCCCGCACGCCGTACAGGCTTGCAGCAGCAGCATGTGCTCGTTGCAGCCATCCCAGAATGGCTTCGTCTCGGCATCGGGGACCGGTGTCGGTTTGTCGTAGCCCATCGTTCAGTTCCTCAACACCATGGCGCTGCCGCAGGTCATCGCCCCTGCCGTCGTCAGGCACGTCTCCACGCCGGGCACCTGGCGTGGCCCGGCATCGCCGCGCAATTGCTGCACGGCCTCGATCACGTGGTTTAACCCGTGGATGTAGCCCTCGGACAGCAGGCCGCCATGCGTGTTCAACGGCAGCGCCCCGCCGCGCGCGATCCGCCCGCCCTGAATGAACGGGCCGCCCTCGCCCTCCTTGCAGAAGCCGAGGCCCTCGAGCTGCATCAGGATGCTGTAGGTGAAACAGTCGTAGATCTGCGCGATGTCGATATCGGATGGCCCCATCCCGGCGCTGCGCCACAAATCATCGGCGATATACTTGGCATAGTTGTGCGAATGGTCCGGCCAGCGGATTGCGTCGAACAGATCCTCGCCCTGGTTCGGGCCGCCGCCATAAGCACCGCCTGTGATGAAAACCGGCTTGTGCGCCATGTCGCGCCCCCGCTCCGCGCTGGTCACCAGGACGGCACAGGCGCCGTCCGTTTCGAGGCAGATGTCCAGCATGCGGAACGGGTCGACGATCATGCGCGAGCCCATATAGTCCGCCATGCTGATCGGCTCGCGCTGCTGGGCGCGCGGGTTTTCGGCGGCGTTGGCGCGGAACGTCACCGCGATCTCGCCGAGCTGCTCCGCCGTCGTGCCGTAAAGGATCATATGCCGGCGGCACCACATGGCCATTGCCTGTGGATAGGTGATCCAGCCGAACGGCGCCGTGAACTGCGTGATGCCATGGGCCGACATGTCGCGTCCGCCGCCAAGGCGAAAGCCGGACCGGCCGTTCATCGCCCGGTAGCACAGCACGTTCGTCGCCAGTCCGGCCTCGATGACCGCCGCCGCCGTCAGCACGATGAGGTTCGCGGCATTCCCGCCGCTAAGGAAATCGTTGGCATAGCGCGCGGCCGGCACGCCAATCTCGGTTGCGACCGAGATCGCCGGCGCGGAGTCGCCGTAATTGAAGCTGATGAAGCCATCGATGTCGGCGACCCTGAGGCCGGAATCGCCGATCGCGTTCAGGCACGCCTCGGACGCCAGGCTGCGCACCGTGCGGCCCGACTTCTTCGAATAATCAGTCCATCCAATACCGGCGATCGCGTATTTGTCTCGAAGGGAGTACATGCCCGGCGATCCTCTTGGTCAGCTCGTGAAATTCGGTTTGCGCTTGTCGCGAAACGCCATCAGCCCCTCGGTCGCGTCGGGCTCCGTTGTGGCGTAGGCGTGGACGAACTCGATCTCCTGCTGCAGCCCGGTGGCGAGGTCCGTGGTCAGCGTCAAATTGGCCAGGTGCTTGACCCCGCGCAGCCCCGCGCGGCTCTTTTCCGCCATCCGCGTCACCAGCGCGTCCACTGCGGCACCGAGCTCGCAATCTGGCACGACTTGGTTCACCAAGCCGATCTGCAGCGCCTGCCCGGCGTCCAGCAGATCGCCCGTCAACATCAGGTGCTTGGCCCGCAGCAGCCCGACCGCGCGCGGCAAGCGCTGCGAGCCGCCCGCCCCCGGCAATTGACCAAACACCAGGTGCCCATCGCCGATCCGGGCAGACGCGCCCGCCACGGCCAGGTCGCAAGCGAGCAGCAGCTCCAGCCCGCCCGCCACGCAGGCCCCGTTAACAGCGGCGATGTAGATTTTCGACGAGCGCTCGATCCCGTCCAGCATGTCATAGAAATCGGCAAGAAAAGCCGAGAAGCTCGGCGGGTCCTGGTAAAGCGCGATGTATCCGTCCAGATCACCGCCGGCCGAGAAGCTGCGCCCTTGGCCGGTGATGGCAACGGCGATGACGTCCGGAAAGGCCTCGATCTCCGCCACCGCGGCTTTCAGCTCGCGCACGGTCGCCCAGTCCAACGGATTCATCTTGTCACCGCGGGCAAGGGTCAGCCGGGCGAGCCGTTCGCCGAACTCCAGTTCGATATGGCCGCAAGTGCGCACCATCTGGAAACTGCCTCTCTGAAACCAAACAGTCCGATTGTCGGACAACTTTAAATAGCGTATCGAGATGGGTGACGTTGTCAACAATGATTGCGAACCCGATAGCTGAGAGGGCACATTGGACGAATTCACGCGGCTCGAACGGGCACCCGCCTACCGCTTGGTGCACGACGCGATCGAGCGCGAAATCCTGGCCGGACGGTTGCGCGTCGGCGACCCGCTGCCGGCGGAGCTGCAACTGGCCGACCAGTTCCACGTCAATCGCTCGACGGTGCGCGAAGGTATCCGATTGCTGGAACAGAGCGGTCTCGTCGAGAGAGATGGCGGCAAGCGCCCGCGTATCTCGGTGCCGCATTATCTCGACCTCGCCTCCACGGCCAGCAGGGCGCTGACCCTCCACTCGGTGACCTTCCGCGAGCTGTGGGAGGCGTCGATGTTATTGGAGCCGGCGATCGCTGAACGTGCGGCCGCCCATGTTGGTGCTGACGAATTGGACGAAATCCGCACAAACCTCGACGACATGCATGCGATGGTGCGAGCCTTCGAAGCCGGCGAGCCCGAGGCAGTGGACGATTTCGTAGCACTTGACCGCGACTTCCATGAAATTTTAGCGATAAAGGCAGGAAATCGGGTTCTCGCCCTCGCCCACGAGCCCGTCACTTCGTTGTTCATTCCTGCCGGGCGGATCATTTTGCCGCGGCTAAAAACCTACCGCCGCGTGCTCGACGCGCACCTCCACATCTTTGATCGCGTGGCAGCCCGCGACGCACCCGGCGCGCGGAGCTGGATGCACAAGCACATGGATGACTTCCGACGTGCGTACGAGTTGACGTCCCTTTCGCTCGACGCCACGCTCGATGCGGTCTCGTTGGGGAGAGCACCCCACCGGCGTCACGTCACGAAGGCTGGACAGATAGGTTAGGCGGTTCCTTCACGGCTCCGGCACTCATGCGGGTGTTAAGGCCTTGCCGATGCCCTTCATCGGTCGCGCTTTGACTAAACTCGACTTTCCGCAATTTCGACGGGATTGAAGACTTAACATAGCACCCAGAAGATGTCCTCATGCGCAATGAAGTCGAGAGCCTCGTTGATCGGCAGGACAGTGCGTCCGAAGGGACCGGCTGCA
>JAABUS010008171.1_pt1 | contig 11586 bp, 8 predicted proteins | sample 5560161 | NCBI WGS metagenome assembly JAABUS01 (sample SAMN10711885, study PRJNA513376) | rock metagenome | isolation source: Antarctica rocks | place: Antarctica: Victoria Land, Trio Nunatak nord | collected 2016-01-04
GCCTTGACCGACGAGCTGCAGCGGCTGGCATCGCAGTCGAGATCGGGAGTCGGGCTGGAGATCAGCGTCGACCAGGAGGGAGGGGAAGTCCAGGCGCTGTCGGGCCCGGGATTCAGCTCGATCCCGCCCGCGCTCATGCAGGGCGAGCTGGCGCCCACCGCGCTGCAGCGGGCAGCCACCAGTTGGGGCAACGAGCTCACCGCAGCTGGGGTGACGCTCAACCTGGCCCCCGTGGTCGACGTGGTCCCGACCGGTACGGTCAACGCGCCAATCGGGGCCTTCCACCGGCAGTACGGGAGCACCCCGCCCGCGGTGGCCAGCGACGGTTCTGCGTTCCTCCGCGGCATGCGCGCGGCGGGTGTCGCGACCAGCATCAAGCACTTCCCGGGCCTGGGCCGTGCCAGCGGCAACACCGACACATCCACGGGTGTCATTGACGAGGTGACCACCAGCTGGGACCCGTTCCTGCGGCCATTCGCGGCGGGTATCCGGGCCGGCGCGCCGTACGTCATGGTCAGCACCGCGACCTACACCCGCATCGACCCCGACGTCATCGCCGCCTTCTCGGCCGAGATCGTCAACACCATGCTGCGCGACCAGCTGGGCTACGACGGCGTGGTCATCAGCGATGACCTCGGCCTCGCCCAAAACGTGACCGACGTGCCGGTAGGGCAGCGGGCGGTGCGATTCGTGGCCGCCGGGGGCGACATGGTCCTCACCGTGGTGCCCGAGCAGGCCACCACGATGGTCCGTGCACTGACGCGGCGTGCCGCCCGCTCCCCCGGCTTTCGGCGCAACCTCGACACCGCCACCACGAGGGTGCTGATCCGCAAGGCCACGGCGGGTATGTCCCAGTGCCGGTGAGGCGCTGCGGCGCCAGACAGGGTTTCCGCCGAGGGTCCACCAGCCATCAACCACGCCCGGCATAGCGATCAATGCGGTGGACGCAAAGAATCCGCCGGACGGCGCGCAGATCCGCAACTGGTCCCACCCATGCCGTAGTGGCATGAGCCAGTGCCGACACCGCCGATGCGGCGAGTGGTGCCAAACCGGGGCACCCAGCCCATTCGGTGGTGCCAAACCGGGGCTTCTGAGCGCGCAATTTCCCCGGTTGGCACCACTCGGCGATCAGTCGGCGTGGCAGAAGCACGCAGCGGGTTCAACCGGATACCGCCGCCGTCAGGCGGGGCAGTTGTCGTTGGCCCATGCCTGCACGTCGTCGCTGGCACTGATGAGTGCCTCCTGGTCCACGCTGTCAAAGGCTTCGCTGTCATAGGCTTCGTTGAGCTTCTGCTGGTCCTCGGCGGACAGGTTGGTCCCGAGGTCCTCGAGCGACTTGCCGCCGATGTCGTCGATCCCGGCGTCCTCGAACGAGGAGAAGAGCTGCTCGGTCTCGGTGACCAACGTGTCGACCTGGTCGGAGACCTCGTCCGGGGCGTTGTCCTCCAGCGTGGACAACTCGTCCTTGACCTGGTCGAGGGTCAGCGACTGGTTGTCCCGCACCTCGGTCAAGGAGTCGCAGAACGCCTCGTCCGACTGTCCGCAGGCGCTGAGCGACGCCACCAGCATCGCTGCGCCGGCCATGCCGGTTGCCATCCGTCTCATCGGTCTCATCGGATCGTCACGCCCCGTCCGGTCGGCGCCTCGTGCGCCCGATCAGCCCCAGGCTGTCACACCGGCAGGGTCAAAGCCGCGTGCAGGGCGTCGACGGCGGCACGGGATGCGGCGCGGAGACCCTGCGGCGTCGGGCCGGCAGCGAGCAGATCGCGTGAGCTCGCGGCGAGGACGCGGTCGAGCACACCGGCGAACACGGTGCGCAAGCCCTGCGGTGTGCCGCCCTGCGCACCGAGACCGGGAACCAGTAGCGGCCCGCCGACGTCGAGACACTCCCCCGTCGGGCCGATCGTGGCCCCTACCACACATCCGACCGACCCTCGGACCGAGCCGGAGCCCCCGGTAGGTCTCGTGTCGGCGGCGGTGTCGGCGGCGGTGTCGGCGGCGGTGTCGGCGGCGGTGTCGGCGGCGGTGTAGGCAGCGTTGTCGGCGGCGTTCTCGGCGGCCACGTCGGCGAGGACGTGTCCGGCGACGGTCCGTCCTTCTCGGACGGCCCCCTGGACCTGGGGTCCCTCCGGGTTCGACGTCAGAGCGAGCACGAAGACGCCGCGACCATGCCGGCGGGCGGTGTCCAGGAACGGGCGCAACGACCCGAAGCCGAGGTAGGGGCTCACGGTCAGCGCGTCGGCGGCGAGGGAGGACGCGGGGTCGAGGTAGGCCTGCGCGTACGCGGCGGCGGTGGACCCGATGTCGCCGCGCTTGACGTCGAGCACCGCCAGCGTCCCGGCCTCGCGCAGAGCCTGGAGCGTGCGCTCGAGCACCGCGATGCCGGCCGAGCCGTGCCGCTCGAAGAACGCCGACTGGGGCTTGACCGCCGCGACGTGCGGGGCCAGCGCCTCGACGACGGTCATCGCGAACCGCTCGAGCCCGGCGGGAGTGTCGGGCAGCCCCCACGCGTCGAGCAGCGCGGCATGCGGGTCGAGGCCGACGCACAGCTGGCCCCGCTCCCGCATCGCTTCGTGCAGCCGTACGCCGAACGTCGCCCGCTGAGGGTCACGTTTGTGCAGTCCGGAGGGCTCCTGATCCGCAGAAACGGGACTCTCACGGCGGGTGGGGTCGCTCATGGGCGCGGCTCCAGGGCAGCCAGGCCGCCGCGGTGGGCGAGTCCCACCACGTCGCTGAGCCGGGCGATGCCTCGGGCGGCGAGCTCGGTCCGCAGCTCGCGCGACACCCGCGAGGGGGCCCCCGGGTCGCCGAACGTCACGGTGCCGACCTGCACGGCGCTGGCACCGGCGAGCAGGAACTCCAGCGCGTCGAAACCGGTCCGGATCCCGCCGACGCCGACGATGGGCACGTCGGGCATCACCTGCGCGACCTGCCACACGCAGCGCAGGGCGACCGGTCGGATCGCCGGTCCGGAAAGGCCCCCGGTCACCCCGCCCAGGCGCGGGGCGAGGGTGTCGGGGTCCATCGCCAGACCGAGCAGGGTATTGACCATCGACAGACCGCTGGCGCCGGCCTGCAGCACCGACTCGGCGATCTCGACGATGCTGGTGACGTCGGGCGACAGCTTGGCCAGCACCGGGATGTCGCGGGGCACGTCGCGGCGTACGGCGGAGATGACCCGGCTCGCCTGGAGCGGGTCGCAGGCGAAGACCAGCCCGCAGTCCTCGACGTTGGGGCAGGAGATGTTGACCTCGACCGCGGCCACCCCTGGGGCGGTGCCGACCCGGCGGGCGAGCTCGGCGAACTCACCGAGGCTGCCCCCGGCGATCGAGACGACGGGACGGGCGCCGTGCTTGACCAGCCACGGCAGGTCGGTCGCCAGGAACGAGTCGATCCCGGGTCCCTGCAGGCCGATCGAGTTGAGCATGCCCGACGGTGTCTCCACCATGCGCGGGGTCGGTCGGCCGGCGCGTGGTTCGCGCAGGATGGACTTGGTGACCACGGCGCCGATCGCGGTGAGGTCGAGGAACGGCTCGAGCTCGCGACCGGCGGCCGCACACCCTGACGCGGTCATCACCGGGTCGGGCAGCCGCAGCCCGGCGACCTGGGTGGACAGGTCGACCTCGGCGACCTCGACGACGGCCGGATCCACGGTGGGATCGACGGTGGGATCCGCGGTGGGATCCGCGGTGGGATCCAAGGCCCGGTGCACGACCCGGTTCACGGCCCGGGTCACGGGGGGCCATCCGGCCGGGGGGCGCCGAGGGTGCCCATGGGGACGGTGCCGACCTCGGACCAGCGCACCCGGTCGCCCCGGAACACCGGTCCGTCGACGCAGGAGCGCAGCATGCGGGTGATGCCGTCGTCGCCGATCACCGGCAGGACACACGTCATGCAGATACCTACGCCACAGGCCATCGACTCCTCGACCGCGCACTGGCTCCAGGCGCCGTGCTGTTCGGCCACGGCTGCCACTGCGGCGAGCATGCCCATCGGGCCGCAGGCGTACACGACGTCGCTGGACGTGCGGGCCAACAGGTCGGGCAGCACGTCGGTGACCCGGCCGCGTACGCCCATCGAGCCGTCCTCGGTGGTGACGGTCACCGACTGGGCTGCACGGCGAGCCTCGAGCACACCGAAGAGCCTGGTATCGGTCGCAGCGCCGAGCACCATGTGTACCGGACAGCCGCGCTCGCGCAGCCGCTCCCCGAGCGCGAACATCGGGGCGCTGCCGTACCCCCCGCCGACCAGGGTGCACGCGACGGTGTCCTTGGGCAGCGCGAACGGTCGCCCCAGTGGGCCCACCAGGTCGACGGTGTCACCGGGCCTGCGCGCGGCCAACCACTGGGTGCCCTTGCCGGTGGCCGCGAAGACCACCTCGACGGTGCCTCCGGAGAGCCCGCCGGCGCTCGCCCGGAACACCGAGAACGACCGGCGCAGCAGCATCGCGGAGTGCTCGCCACCCACCGCGAGCGCGACGAAGCTTCCCGGCCGTACGCGTTCGGCGACGCCGGGGGCGACCAGGGTCAGGTGGTGGTAGGCACCGGCCCGCTTCGTCGACCCGACCGTGGCCACCACCTGCAGCGGGGTGACCCGCCCGGCACTGGAGCCCCTCATGAGCCCGCGCCCCGAACGGCAGCCGGTGGCCGCACCGACGCGGCCCAGTCCTGCAGGGAGCACACGCCGATGCAGCCGGCCAGCAGTGCCTCGATTCCCTGGACCGCCGCGGCGAGGCCTTGCACGGTGGTGATGCACGGGATGTTGCGGCTCACCGCGGCGGTACGGATCTCGTAGCCGTCGAGGCGGGGGCTGCCTCCGGACGTGGTCCCGTGCGGGGTGTTGATCACCAGCGCGACCTCGCCGCCGCGGATCTTGCCCACGATGCTCGACGCGCGGGGCGCGCTCGCGTCGGCGTCTGGTGGGTGCTCGGACAGCTTGCGGATCACCTGCGCGTCCACCCCGTTGCGGCGCAGCACCGCAGCCGTACCCGAGGTGGCGAGGATGGTGAAACCGAGGTCGGCCAGCCGCTTGACTGGGAAAATCATGTGCCGCTTGTCGCGGTTGGCCACCGACACGAACACCGTGCCGGAGGTCGGCAGCCCGCCGCCGAGGGCGCTCACCTGCGCCTTGGCGAACGCGGTGCCGAAACCTGCGTCGATGCCCATCACCTCGCCCGTCGAACGCATCTCCGGTCCCAGGACCGTGTCGACCGTGCCGCCCTCGAAGGTACGGAACCGGTTGAAGGGCATCACCGCCTCTTTCACCGCGACCGGGGCACAGTCGGGTACGTCCGCGCCGTCACCGCTGGCGGGCAGCAAGCCCTCGGCGCGCAGATCGGCGATGCTCGCGCCGAGCATCACCCGCGCGGCGGCCTTGGCCAGGGGGGTCCCGGTGGCCTTGGAGACGAACGGCACGGTGCGCGACGCCCGCGGGTTGGCCTCCAGGACGTACAAGATGTCGGAGGCCAGCGCGTACTGCACGTTGAGCAGGCCCCGCACGCCGACGCCGGCCGCGATGGCCTGCGTCGAGGTCCGGATGCGCTCGATCTCCTCGATGCCGAGGGTGATCGGTGGCAGTGTGCACGAGGAGTCACCGGAGTGCACCCCCGCCTCCTCGATGTGCTCCATCACCCCGCCGAGGAACAGCTCCCGACCGTCGTAGATCGCGTCGACGTCGATCTCGACCGCGTCGTCGAGGAAGCGGTCGACGAGCACCGGGTGCTCCGGCGAGACCTGAGTGGCCCTGGAGATGTACGCCGCGAGCACCTCGTCGTCGTAGACGATCTCCATGCCGCGGCCGCCCAAGACGTAGCTGGGGCGGATCAGCACCGGGTAGCCGATGTCGTCGGCGATCCGCTTGGCGCCGGCGAACGAGGTGGCGGTGCCGTGCTTGGGGGCGGGGAGACCGGCCGCGGCGAGCACCCGACCGAAGGCACCGCGCTCCTCGGCGAGGTGGATGGCCTCCGGAGGTGTGCCGACCACCGGCACCCCGGCGTCGGCGAGCCCCTGGGCCAGGCCGAGCGGGGTCTGGCCGCCGAGCTGCACCACGGCCCCGACCACCGGGCCGGCCTGCTGCTCGGCGTGGACCACCTCGAGCACGTCTTCGAGCGTCAACGGCTCGAAGTACAACCGGTCGGAGGTGTCGTAATCGGTCGAGACCGTCTCGGGGTTGCAGTTGACCATCACGGTCTCGTAGCCGGCCGCCGACAACGCCATGGCTGCGTGAACGCACGAGTAGTCGAACTCGATACCCTGGCCGATCCGGTTGGGTCCGGAGCCGAGGATCAGCACCGCCGGCCGCTCGCGCGGGAGGACCTCGCTCTCCTCGTCGTAGGTGGAGTAGTGGTACGGGGTGCGGGCGGCGAACTCGGCCGCGCACGTGTCGACGGTCTTGTAGACCGGCCGGATGCCGAGCGCGTGGCGGACGCCGCGGACCACGTCCTCGCGTACGCCCCGCAGGCCGGCGATCTGGGCGTCGGAGAAGCCGTGCCGCTTGGCCAGCCGCAGCACCTGCGGGGTGAGGTCGGCGACGGCGCGTACCTGCATGGCGACCTCGTCGAGCAGCAGCAGCTGGTCCAGGAACCAGGGGTCGATCCCGGTGGCGGCGTGCACCTGCTCGATGTCGGCGCCGGCGCGCAACGCGTCGAGAACCAGCCGCAGGCGAGCGTCGTGCGGGGTGCGTACCCTTTCCAGCAGGTCGTCGACGTCACCGGGCGGCTCTGCCCAGCTGGGTACCGCCGCCGGGTCCTCCAGCGAGCGCAGCGCCTTGTGCAGCGCCTCGGTGAAGTTGCGCCCGATCGCCATCGCCTCGCCGACCGACTTCATGTGCGTCGTCAGCCTGGCGTCGGCGGAGGGGAACTTCTCGAACGCGAACCGCGGCACCTTGACCACCACGTAGTCCAGGGTCGGTTCGAAGCTGGCCGGGGTCTCACCGGTGATGTCGTTGGGGATCTCGTCCAGGGTGTAGCCGACGGCGAGCTTGGCCGCGATCTTGGCGATGGGGAACCCGGTCGCCTTGGAGGCCAGCGCGCTCGAGCGGGACACCCGGGGGTTCATCTCGATGACGATGACCCGCCCGGTGCCCGGCTCGACGGCGAACTGGATGTTGCAGCCGCCGGTGTCGACGCCGACCTCGCGGATCACGCCGATGGAGATGTCACGCAGGCGCTGGTACTCCCGGTCGGTCAACGTCATCGCCGGGGCCACCGTGATCGAGTCGCCCGTGTGCACCCCGACCGGGTCGACGTTCTCGATCGAGCAGACGACGACGACGTTGTCGGCGCGATCCCGCATCAGCTCGAGCTCGTACTCCTTCCAGCCCAGGATCGACTCCTCGAGGAGCACCTGGGTGGTCGGACTGGCTGCGAGGCCGGCACCGGCGATCGCGTGCAGGTCCTGCTCGTCGTGGGCCATGCCGGAGCCGGCGCCGCCCATCGTGAACGACGGGCGCACGACGACCGGGTAGCCGAGCCCACGGGCCGCTCCGTCCGGTGTCTTCCCCTCGACGGCTCGCAGGCACTCGGCCATGGAGTGGCAGACGACCGAGCGGGCAACCTCGGCGCCCCAGGCGCGCGGGAGCGACTCCACCAGCCGCTTGAAGGTCTCGCGGTTCTCGCCCTTCTCGATCGCCTCCACCGAGGCGCCGATGAGCTCCACGCCGTACTTCTCCAGCACTCCGTCGGCGGCCAGTGTCATGGCGGCGTTGAGCGCGGTCTGCCCGCCGAGGGTGGCCAGGAGTGCGTCGGGGCGTTCCTTGGCGATGACCTTCTCGACGTAGTCGGGCGTGATCGGCTCGACGTACGTCGCGTCGGCGAGCTCGGGGTCGGTCATGATCGTCGCCGGGTTGGAGTTGACCAGCACGACGCGCAGGCCCTCGGTCCGCAGCACGCGGCACGCCTGGGTGCCGGAGTAGTCGAACTCGCAGGCCTGCCCGATCACGATCGGCCCCGAACCGAGCACGAGGACCGAGGACAGGTCGGTGCGTCGCGGCATCAGGCAGCGCCCCCGTCCCAGCTGTGCTGAACTGTCGCTTCAGTCGCTCGACTCGTTCCTCGCCTCGACTCCATCACCGACGTGAAGCGGTCGAACAGGTAGGCGGCATCGTGCGGTCCGGCGGCCGACTCGGGGTGGTACTGCACGCCGAAGGCCACGGTCTCACCGGCCCCGTCGAGCACCCGCAGCCCCTCCACGACGCCGTCGTTGAGGCAGACGTGGGTGACCTCGGCGCGCCCGTACGGGGTGTGGACCTGCTCGCCCGGGGGCGCGTCGACGGCGAAGCCGTGGTTGTGCGAGGTCACCTCGACCCGACCCGTAGTGAGGTCCTGGACCGGGCAGTTGAGGCCCCGGTGGCCGTAGCGCAGCTTGTAGGTGTCGAAACCGAGGGCGCGACCGAGCAGCTGGTTGCCGAGGCAGATGCCGAAGAACGGCAGCCCCTCCGCCAGCACGTTGCGCAGCAGCTCGACCGGGCCCTGCGTGGCCGCTGGGTCACCTGGGCCGTTGGAGAAGAACACCCCGTCGGCACCGACGGCGCGGATGCGGGCCAGGTCGCTGCCGGCGGGCAGCACGTGGACCTCGACGCCACGCTGCGCCAGCATGCGGGAGGTCATCGCCTTGATGCCGAGATCCAGCGCCGCTACGGTGAAGCGCCGCTCACCGTCCGCCGGCACGACGTACGCCTGCGGTGCGCTGACCTCGTCCGCCAGCGCCGCCCCGACCATCGCCGGGGCCGCACGCACGCGCCCGAGCAGCTCCCGAGCACTCATACCCGTCGAGCTGATGCCCACCCGCATCGCACCGCGCTCGCGCAGGTGGCGGGTCAGCGCCCGGGTGTCGACACCGCTGATGCCGACGACCTGCTGGGTCCGCAGCTCCTCGTCGAGGCTGCGGCGCGACCGCCAGCTGCTGGGCCGGCGGGCGGGATCGCGGACGACGTAGCCGGCCACCCAGATCCGGCCCGACTCCGGGTCCTCGTCGTTGACGCCGGTGTTGCCGATGTGCGGCGCGGTCATCACCACGACCTGCCGGCGGTATGACGGGTCGGTCAGCGTCTCCTGGTAGCCGGTCATGCCGGTGCAGAAGACGGCCTCGCCGACGGTCTCGCCGACGGCCCCGAAGGCCTCACCGGCGAAGGCGCGGCCGTCCTCCAGCACGAGCACGGCGGCGCTCACGGCTCCACCCTTGACCTCAGCACCGCCGCGCGCATCAGCAGGACCGACACCGAGGGCCTCACCGCAGCGGCTCCCGCTCGACCAGCTGGCCGTCGAGCAGGGTCGGGCATCCGGCCAGGAAGGTCGCGACCACCCGGCCGGGTAGCTCGGTGCCCGCGTAGGGGGTGTTGCGTGACAGCGAGGACGTGGCCGCGGGGTCGACGACCCGGGTCGCGGCGGGGTCGTGCAGCACCAGATGGGCGGGCGACCCCACGCGCAGCGCCGCACCCTGGCCGGTGACCCGGCCGATGCGAGCAGGGCGGGTGGCCATGCGGTCGGCGACCCCGGCCCAGTCGAGCAGACCGGTGTCGACCACCGCCGCCTGCACGACCGACAACGCAGTCTCCAGCCCCAGCATGCCGAACGCGGCCGCCGCCCACTCGCACTCCTTGTCCTCGCTGGGGTGTGGGGCGTGGTCGGTGGCGACGGCGTCGATCGTGCCGTCGGCCAGACCCTCGCGCAGCGCCTGCACGTCGGCGGCGGTACGCAACGGCGGGTTGACCTTGTACGCCGGGTCGTAGGTCGTGGCCAGCTCGTCGGTGAGCAGCAGGTGGTGCGGGGTCACCTCGGCAGTGACGTCCCAGCCCTTGGACTTGGCCCAGCGGACGAGCTCGACCGAGCCGGCGGTCGAGACGTGGCAGACGTGCAGCCGTGAGCCGACGTGGGCGGTCAGCAGCACGTCGCGGGCGATCACCGCCTCCTCGGCCACCGCCGGCCAGCCGGTGAGGCCGAGCACGCCGGACAGATGCCCCTCGTTCATCTGTGCGCCCTCGGTCAGCCGGGGTTCCTGCGCGTGCTGGGCGACGACACCGTCGAAGGCCTTGACGTACTCCAGCGCCCGGCGCATCAGCACCGCGTCGAAAACGCAGCGCCCGTCGTCGGAGAAGACCCGCACCCGGGCCCGGGAGTCGGCCATGGCGCCGAGCTCGGCCAGCCGCTCACCGCCGAGCCCGACGGTCACGGCGCCGACCGGGCGCACCTCGCACCAACCCGCGGTGCGTCCGAGCTGCCAGACCTGCTCGACGACGCCAGCGGTGTCGGCGACCGGGTCGGTGTTGGCCATGGCGTGCACGCAGGTGAAGCCCCCACTGGCGGCAGCCCTCGTGCCGCTCTCGACCGTCTCGGCGTCCTCGCGGCCGGGTTCGCGCAGGTGGGTGTGCAGGTCGACGAGGCCGGGCAGGGCCACGAGCCCGCCCGCGTCGACCGTCCGCGCGCCGGTCGCGTCGACCGCCGCGGCGCCACCAACGGCCGCGACGACGCCATCGCGCAACAGCAGGTCGGTCGGCTCCCTTCCGAGCAGCCGGGCTCCACGAACCAGGACCGGGTGCTGGGTCATCGGGTCCACTCCGGGTTGGGGGAGCTGGTCGTCGCGCCCCCGAGCAGGAGGTAGAGCACCGCCATCCGCACCGCGACGCCGTTGCTCACCTGCTCCACGATCACCGAGCGCGCGGAGTCGGCGACATCAGCGGTGATCTCCATGCCGCGGTTCATCGGGCCGGGGTGGAGCACCAGTGCCTTGTCGGACAGCGTCGCGAGCCGGCGCGCGTCGAGGCCGTACCGGCGGCTGTACTCCCGCGCGCTGGGGAAGAAGGCGGCGGCCATGCGTTCACGCTGTACGCGCAGCATCATCACCGCGTCGCTGCCGGGGAGCGCCTCGTCGAGGTCGTACGACACCCGGACCGGCCACTGCTCGACGCCCACCGGCAGCAGGGTCGGCGGCGCCACCAGGGTCACGTCGGCCCCGAGGGTGGCGAGCAGCAGGGCGTTGGACCGGGCGACCCGGCTGTGCAGCACGTCGCCGACTACGGTGACTCGCCGGCCCGCGAGGTCGCCGAGGTGGCTGCGCATGGTGAAGGCGTCGAGCAGCGCCTGGGTGGGGTGCTCGTGGGTGCCGTCCCCGGCGTTGATGACGCTGCCGTGCGTCCACTCCGCCGCGGCCAGCCGGTGTGGAGCCCCCGAGGCGAAGTGCCGGACCACGATCGCGTCCGCGCCCATCGCCTGCAAGGTGAGCGCCGTGTCCTTGAGGCTCTCGCCCTTGGAGAGGCTGGAGCCCTTGGCCGCGAAGTTGATGACGTCGGCCGACAAGCGCTTCGCCGCGGCCTCGAACGAGATCCGGGTGCGGGTCGAGTCCTCGAAGAACAGGTTGACGACGGTACGTCCGCGCAGGGCGGGCAGCTTCTTGATCGGTCGGTCGGCCAGCGTACGCATCTCCTCGGCCGTGTCGAGCACGAGCCTGGCCTCGTCGAGACTCAGGTCACCGGTACTGAGCAGGTGGCGCATCAGGGGTGCCGCCGCGAGTCGCTCTCGTCGCTGATCCGCACCTCGTCAACTCCGTCGACCTCCGCCACGGCCACCGAGACGGTCTCGGCCAGGGAGGTGGG
>JAABUS010008175.1_pt1 | contig 11581 bp, 12 predicted proteins | sample 5560161 | NCBI WGS metagenome assembly JAABUS01 (sample SAMN10711885, study PRJNA513376) | rock metagenome | isolation source: Antarctica rocks | place: Antarctica: Victoria Land, Trio Nunatak nord | collected 2016-01-04
TCCGGCCGCTGATTTGCCACAGGCCAGTCATCCCAGGCACGGCCGCGAGCCGCCGTTTGTGCAGTTCTCCCATCCGCTCGAAATCTCGTAGGGGAAGCGGACGCGGCCCTACCAGGCTCATGTCGCCCTTCAGGACGTTCACGAGTTGCGGCAACTCGTCGAGGCTCCAGCGCCGCAGAAACCGCCCGAACGGGGTCACGCGGGGGTCATCCCTGATCTTGAACGCCGCGCCCCCGCCCTCGTTGAGTTCTTCCAGCTCGGGCTGGCGCAGCTCTGCGTGTTCGTACATCGAGCGGAACATCAGGCAGACGAATACCTCCTCATCAACCCCTGCGCGCTTCTGGCGGAAAAGGATCGGGCCTGACGAGCTTGTTCTCACGAACAGGCCAAGCGTCAGGAAGAGCGGGGAGAGGATTACCAGCCCGGCCCCGGACACCGTAACGTCCAGGGCACGTTTCATGAGCCGCTGGGTGTTGTCCAGGCGGGGATAGCGAACCTCGACGAGCGGAAGCCCGAGGCTCTGGGAGACGGTTGGCTGGCTCCGCATCAGGGTGAGCGCGCCTGGGACCACCCGCATCCGCACGCCCCGCAGGCGCACCGAGCGCAGGAGGTCGAGCAACTCCTCGTCTGGCAGCCTCTCGCCCCCGACAAGGACCACGCTCCTCGCGCCCGTGCTGTCCAGCGTGGCCCGAAGGGCTGGGAGATCCACCTCCCCAGCACCAAGGTCCACCTCGGCCACACAGGCGTAGGCGCCCGAGGTTTGCTCCATCAGCCTGCGTACCCTGGTCCTCTCCGCCTCGTCCCCGATGATGATGGTGGGTATCTTCCCAAGCCCCCTGCGATAGAGAAGCTCGATAGCCTGTTCGTAGAGTACCCTGAGTGCTCCGGCGACCGCGAGGGAGAGGAAGGCTGCAAGCAACACCATCCCTGCAGTCAGGCCGCTCTGGGGATATAGACGCTCCCCCACCACGAGCAGCCCGGCCCAGACGAGCCCCGCCCCAACCAGCGCGCCCGGATTGCGCCTGACCCTGGCGCGGTTGTAGAGATCGTAGGCCGCGAAGATGGATATCCAGACCGCAAGCAGCACTGGCGCCAGGGAGAATGGCCGTCCGATACTGCCCTCCGTGGCGTAAGATGCGGCGGCAAGCCCGGCAAGCATCGCCACAGCGTCAGCGAGCACCAGGACCGCGATGCTCAGGAAGCGCCGCGGCGCTCCCATCAACAACAGCCTCTTGAGGGTCCCTTTCAAGGTATTAGAAGTTCCTTTCCGGGACCAGTATACAGTCGCAGCGGCGACTGATGAAGCCAGGCGCGAAGCCCGAGCCCCGCGGTCCCCGAAACCCGAAACGGTGCCCGATAGCCCGCGCCAGGAACAACGGGTTGACAGGGAGATACCGGCGCCACAAGCGGCGCGGCTCGAAGGCGAGCCGTCCACTGAAAGCCGTTATCCGTGAGCAGTCGCCACCGCGAGGTTCCGCGACGGATTGGCTTTACAGGCCGACGACTATGGTGGTGGCAACCCCGAGGAAGACGAGCTGGCCCGCTGCCAGGGCTCGGGCGACGCCGTAATGCTCGATCAGCCAGTCCGAGACGTCGATCTTCCACCCGAGTATGCCAAGTAGTATGAACACCGCTCCGAGGGCCCTGATCAGGCCGTACGTGCCATAGATGACGGCGCCGAATGCCGGAGCCCCTACGAGGAAAGCTCCCAGCGGTATCGTGTACCACAGCCAGAATCCTATCCGGCTGGTGGCCCCGAACCCCAGCACCAGGCCATTCCGGGTGGCCCATCTCAGCGGTCCCTTGTGTACCCAGCGCTGGGGTGTCTCGCAATCGAACTGTGGAAGCAGTACGTGACGACCGAAGAGATCCAGGCTACCGACAGCAACCGCCGCGAGGGCCAGGATGCTCCCTATGGCGAGACGAAGGTCGAGGGCGAGAAGACCCCCCACAACACCAAGGGCCGCGCCCGTAACGAGACCAGCGAGCGCCGACGAGAGCGAATAGACTATCGCCTTGGCAACCCAGCTTCTGCCCGCCTGGTTCCGATGCACGTCGGAACTCGCGATCCCGTAGACCGCATTCGGACCTCACGGAAGCGTCTGCTGGGCTATCGCCGTCACCGCCGCCGAGAGGACGAGCAAAGCGAAGATCCAGCCTGTCCCCTCGGGGCCGCGCGCGAGTACTCCTATGATGGCGCTAAGCCCGGCGGCCGTGGGTAGTACGCTGAGAAGCTTTCGCTTCGTCAGCAAACGTGGCCCACGAAACCGCGGCAGATGCACAGGTTACGGTTCGCGCTGATCCAATCGCAACACCGGTAGACGCGGCAGCCTATACGGATTCTCCAGCAGTGATTTCCCCCGCAGGTGTAGGCTTTTCTGCGGCAACGGGGACAGTTATCGCCCCTGCAGCTACCGCACGCCGGCGCCCCGTTGCAGCCTGGAGGGGCTGCCTCCGCTTCCCGTGGCGCGACGAACATTCCGGCGGCGGCGCCGAACAACGCCAGGCTGGCGGTCCGCAGGAAGCTACTACGTCCGAAGCGGACCTTCGAGAGATGCTCGTCGTCGATTGACGCCTCGAGTTCCTCCACCTGTGTTCTGTCCAAAGGCATGCTCTGTCATCTCCCTTCGGTAGCTTCTTTTTCCATTATCTCTACAAAGTTCCTCTTTTGCACCGAGGCGCTCCCGGATTCCATGAACTCGATCAGGGCGGATGCGCCCCGGTAGAGGTGAACCTTTCTGGTTACCGTTCCGCCCTCTACCTCAAGGACGAACGGAGTGCTTTCGAGATCCAGAGACTCCGCAAGATCGGTAGCCTCTGGGTCGAGCACCACCCGCATGTCGGAGGGCAGGAGCGCGGCGATCTCGGACGCCTGCTCCTCACGCCCCGGCACGAGGGCCACGATGGACTGCTCGAAACGGCGCCCGTCGAGCTCGGCCACGAGCTCCCGGCAAGGGTCACAACCCGCCGAGACGAGCAGGAGATACGCTGGATCTTCTTCAGGCATCACGGACGCCACGTCCTCGGGCAGGCTGCTGCCTATTTCGGGTCCGTCATCGTCCAGCGAGATCGCCTGGCTGGCCATGGAGAGGCGAACCGTCAGCAGCCCGACCTGGCGTACGAGCAGTACGACGACCAGGGTGAGAACGCCAAGCCAAATGCAGACCAGGACGAGCGCCGCAACCGCGAGTACACTCATTAATTGACCTCCGTATTTCTAACCCCGTAAGGATCTCTATTCCAACGTAGCAGGCTGGGGATCTGGCTTCCAAGCACTGCCATGCCGACGATAGCCGCCGCCGCGACCGCCTGTAGTATGTATGTTGTTGTGAGGCCCGCGTAAGATCCCGCAGATAGCGGAGCAACGGCCAGCACCGAGGCGAGCATGGCCAATGCGGCGGTGCGGGCGAGCGTCCACCGGGAAAGCCTGGAATCCGAATCCCCGAAACAGAAACACGCGAAATCCTTACCCAGCCAGAGTCCCCTCGCGATGAGCAGCACGAAGAGCCACAGCAAGCCAGCGGTAAAGGGCAAGGAGACCATCGGAAGGATGCCTGCCGCCAGGAACATGGCAAGCAACACCTCAGCGCCCCCGAGGGCGCTCCCCAGGCGGGGTCGGATCCCTCGGATAACCCCGAAATCCATGATCGCCATGGCGGCCAGGGTCGGTTTACGCAGCTTGGCAACCCCACTCCACACAAATATTATCGTGAGAACCCAGACGGCGATCCCGTAACCCGCTGGTGCGGTCAAGAGATCAAAGAACCCCGCGAAGAGCGCGAGCGCCGACTCAAAACCATTCATATACGAGCCTTCGGATCGATTCCGCACGCCGCCAGGTATGGTGAGATCACGCTTCCCGGATGCCTCGAACCCGTCACTAGCAAATCCCGCGCCCAAGCCTCATGTAGCACCCTCCCACACCGACCACATTCGATGAATGTATAGTCTTCTGCTCTTAGCGAGACGTACTATCGCGCACTCGGGCTCTTCACGCAATAGGAGATGCCGTACAACCAGCAAAAATGCGACAAAATCGGGGCGCCCACGATTCCAGGCGCGTTTCACGGGACCGACTCACGAACCCAGTCCACCCTTTCACTACCTGCCGAAGCGTTGCCCGAGAACCCGCGCCAGGAATAATGGGTTGCCCACCAGATACCGACGCCACAACCGGCGGGGCTCGACGAGAAGCCGTGCCAGCCACTCCAGCCCGTTGTCGGTGAGCAGCCGCGGCCCCCGCCGCAACCCGCCTGAGACGTAGTCGAAGACAGCGCCACCCATGAGGGCCACGCCCGCATTCAGTTTCTCCCGGTTCTGCATGAGCCAGCGTTCCTGGAGCGGCATCCCGAGGCCGACCAGGAGGATGTCGGGGGCTGAGGCGTTGATCTCCCGCACCACAGCCGCGTTCTCCTGGCTGCCGACTGTGTGATCGAAATATCCGTGGCGCGCGCCAGCGATCTTCAGCCCGGGATAACGCTCCCGAAGCCGCCGCGCAGCTTCTCCTGCCACACCGGGACTGGCCCCAAGAAAGAAGAAGGAGAGCCCTTCCGCCTCCGCGAAAGCCGCCAGGCTCCATATCCAGTCGGCGTAGGTGATCCTCTGGGGAATACGTCCTCCCAGGATGCGGGCGGCGAGCATCACCCCCACCCCGTCACAGAATACGAGGTTCGCGCTGTTCAGGAAATCCCGCAACGCCGCGTCTTGGTAACAAAGGTTCAGGCAATGCGCGTTGGCGTTGAGCACCAGAGATAATCCATCTTTGCCGGAGAGACGCAGGATCTCCGCGTGTAGTTCGTCCACGGTGAGCGGGTCCACGCCGACGCCGAGAACCTCGATCCTACTTCCCTTCATAGCCTGCGACATATGGCGTCCTCGATCTCCCTGAACCGTGAATCCCAGGAATTTTGCCTGGCGAGAGAGATCCTGGCCCTTACTTTCTCGTCTGTCTCGATCTCATCCAGGTTCCGCAAGATTTCGACGAACTCACCAGCGCCGCGCGCCGGATATATGTGATCCCCGAGCGCCGCCAGCGCTGGGAGCGGTGCGGCCACTACCGGCTTTCCGGTTGCCAGACACTCGTAGGTTTTCGCTGGTGAGATGCTCCGGGTGAGATCGTTGCTCCTGTACGGAAGCACGAATGCGCGCACGCCAGCGAGTGCTGCGGGGAGCTTCTCGTACGGAACCTCTCCCCTGTAGTCCAGCCCGGGCGTCTCCAGGAACCGGCGCGGCACGCGGCCCAGCCCGCCCACGATACGCACCCTGAAGCCGGAACCCGAGATCTTCCGCAGCGCGTTGAAGTCCGTGCGCGCTTCGTCCAGGTGGCCGAAGTAGCCAACGGTTGGCGCCTCGTCGGGGGGATCCCCTTGCAAAACCGCGAACCTTTCGTAGTCTACGCCGGGACCGCTCATGAAAGCGTCGGGGCGCAGGGACCGCGCCTTTTCGAGCAGCGGCGGCGAGGTGCATGAGACCATGTCAGCCCTCTGGAAGAGATCGCGTTCCGTGGCGGCGATATCGGGGGGGACGCCTGGAAAGTTTTCGTAGTCGTCCGAGCAATCGTAATAGAGGAGCCTGGGTTCGAGGCCGGAGATCAGGGCCAGCGTCGTCCGGGTCGGCGGGTAGGCTACTATCACCGGGTTCGGGCCGCGGATTTTCTTCAGATCCCGCACCACCCTAGGCACGAAGAGCCGTCTGTTGGCCCACCGGAACACACCGCTGCCAGGCGGCGCCACGAGCGGAGCGTACACGGAGAGCCCCGGCTCCACGCCAGGACGTCTGTCGCCAGAGTGGAGGATGCGGGCCGAGATCTTGCGCACCGTCGCCGGGTTCATACGAGGGTTGGAGAGCCCCGTGGTCTCGACGAAGACAGTCGGATATCCGGCACGGGCGAACCGCGTGGCGAGGATCTGGTGCCTTTGCCACAGGAAATCCCACCTGATGCCGGAGAGAATCACCACAGCAGGCCGACGCATCCCTCAGCCTTCTCCCTGAACCTCGCCTGGCAGCAGGCGCGAAGTATCTCTCATCATGGCGCGCGCGCCCTCGGAATCAGGCATGGGTCCGTTCCCGTAGACGCGGTCGAGGCCGAAGAGGCCCATGATCTCGCCCGCTCTCCTCATCCTGGCTTCGCCAATGGCATTCATCCAGGCGCCGGGATCGCGTTCTCCCTTCGCGCCGTCGCGGCTGAGGGGCGATGGGCGGTCCAGAGCTTCGTATACCCTGTCGTCGAAGTCCCCGCCGAGACACGTGAAGAGGCGTGGGATCTCCGTTTCCGGGCTGGCAAGCAGCTCTTCGTAGAACATGAGATGCACGCCGTCAGGGGAGAGCTGCTTCATGGGGACGTAGTTCTCGATGCACCACACGAAAACGTGCCGCTCGAAGCTGGTGGACGCGTCGCGGATCTCGTGCTCGAACGGCCTGAGGTGGTCTTCGATGAGGTATTTCTGATCGAGAATTTCGGCGAGGTTATCTTTCCAGCCAAGGGCGAGCTTCGAGGCGGCGACGGCGCAGGGATGGCGGAGGAGCAGGATCACGGGCATCCCTGGGAAGTTCGTGCGCATCCAGCCAAGGAGCAGGTTGGCCCTTATGTCCTTGATGAGACGCCGCCTGGCCACGAAGGTGCGGTGGAACCGATCCGTCCATGAATTCCTCAGCTCTCCCGTGAGGATCTTGCGCGCAGGTTCCAGGTAGTCTTCCCTCCGATCTTCCGGCCGAAGATATTGCTTGCGCCGGAAGTTCCGGCACAGGGTTACGCGCCCCGGATGGAAGGGCTCGAACACCAGCCTGTATTCCCGCCGGTAGTTGATGATCTCGGACGCCCACGTCGTCCCGCTCCTGCCGCTCCCGGCGAGGAACACGGAGCGGCGATGGTCCCGGTTCGTGTCGAGGTAGAGCGGCGCGAGCAGCCGTTCCGAGATCCTGCGTCCCTTAACTTGGGTTCCCGGTCCTCTCTCCGTCAGCCTGACTCCCCTGACGGTTTCCATTCCTTCCAGGAGGCCAGCTTCACGGCCACGGCGGCCAGAATAAAGAACAGGAGCGTCGAGGGCGGGATGTACCAGTGCCACTCGATCACCGATGAGAGGAGGTAGATCACCACCGCAGCCAGGAGCCCCGCGAGGAACAGCCTCCTGTCCCCGTCAGCCCGCCCCGTCTCCCTCCCGATATATCCGACGAGCAATCCCGCGAAGCCCACCATCGCCAGGAAGGCGAACAGTCCGGTCTCCGTGCCCTGCTCCAGGTAAAGGTTGTGTACCTGCCTCACCCCCGTGTCCACGGGGCGTTCCCTGTACCAGGTGTATTGAAAAGTCCCTGCGCCCGTGCCCGTCAACGGATGCTCTTTCCATTCATCCCAGGCGACCTTCCAGTAAACCCCCCTGTAGCCCATCCTCAGGGAAAGGAGTTGCTGGCCTTTACCCTCGCCACCCCGAACGCCGCTCAAGATGGCGTCGTAGGCCTTCCCCACCCCGCCTTGCTGGGCCACTGCCACTGCAGCCCCCCCGGATATGCCCAGCGCCACCACCGCCAGAAAAGCCCAGCCAATGGCCCGCCTCGCCGGGGGCGTGAGATCGTAGCGCCGGACCAGGAAAGCGTAAGCGCACTGCAACACGAAGGCAGCGAGGAGCGCGATCGTCAGGTAGTTGCGCAGGTCTATCCCGGTCGCGAGCTTCTCGGCGTCAGGGGCGTCGGCCTGCCAGATGGCGCCGAGATCCCGAATCTGCCAGAACAGCCAGGCCTGCGGCACTGAGACGAGAAGCAGGTTGGCGATCATCTGTAGCCTGTGGTTGGAGAGGAGGATCATGAGCACCATCGCCACCCCAAACGCTGCGATGCCGCCCCTTGAGACGGTGAGGTAGAGGGTGGTTATAAAAATCAGGATCAGGGCCGCCATCAGCCCCCTCAGCGCAACGTTTCTGGACTGCGTGAGGCGGGCCAGCGCCAGCGTCACCCCGATACCAAGGACTACGGCCAGGGTGTTCGAATACTCGAGCGTGGAGCCCACTGTTATGTCGTCCACGGAGTAGATGGGATACTCGAGGGGGCTGATCTTCTGCAGCAAGCCGTATCCGGCCACCGCCGTCACCACGAGCACAGCGGCGTCCATAATGGCTCCAACCTGCCGCCACGAGGAGAGCGCGGCCAGCGCCATGAGGAAGGCCGACAGATACATCGAGCAGCGCAACAGCTCGTGGATTGTCTCTATCTCGCTGATGGTCCACAACAACGAGAGGCCCTTTATCCCGACGAGGGCCGTCATCAGGGCCACAAGAACCCACCCAAAAAGCGGCACGTCCTGATAGTAGCCCCGGACGAGCAGGGTGCCGGCCATCAACGCCAGTACCCCGGCGGCTACCGGAAGCCAGAGCTCGTCTGGGTACAGTCCCTTGTTGAGCATTCCGTACGCGGTCACGGCCACCAGCGCTAGCAGCACCACGGCTTTGAACACCGTGACCAGGCGCCCAGGACGCCGGTCTTTGGGGCGCTCGCGTTTCTCCCCGGCGCCCACAGGCCCGGTTATCTCGCTCACGACGTTCCGTTCGTGAAACCGTTGAGCACGACGCCTAGCAGGTTGACCCCGGCGTCGAGCAGGTCTTCCGTCACCTCGCGGGCCGCGTTCTTCGAGGTCCGGGTGGCGTGTATTACCAGCAAAACCCCGTCGAAGCCGCCCGAGAGCGCGGGGGATTCGAGGACACTGTCAGCCACTGGAGCATCCAGCAACACGAGATCCCGCCCCTCACCCAACCCGCGCACAGCCTCAACGAACCGTCCTGACCTCAGAGGGGCATCAGGGTCCGCGGGCACGGGTCCGGTGGGGACCGCGAACACGCCTGGCGCCGCCTCGAACCCGTAGTGCTCCAGCGCCCGGACGCCCCCGAGGCCGGTGGTCAGGCCCAGGAAGTTCGGTTCGCCGAGCATCCTGTGCAGCGCGGGGTTCCTCAGGTTGCAGTCCACTATGGCGGCCCGCCGCCCGGTACTTGCCAGGGCGCCCGAGATCCCGAGGCACACGCTGGAGCATCCAGCGCCAGGCTCCGGCCCTGTCACGACGACGCTCATGGGCCTTTCGCCGAGGGAGAGAAGGTTGTCAGCAAGTCCCTCGTAGTGCCGCCTGACTGAAGAGTCAGGGCTGAGGAGATCCTTCGCCCCGGCGTCGCGCGCGGCGTCAAGGGCCAACTTAAACTTCCTCGGAGGAATAGTCGGGGATTACCCCGAGGACGGGCGCCCGCAGGGTCAGCTCCGCGTCACGGACGTTTCGCCAGCTACGGGTCCGGCTCTCGAGCACCATGGCAGCCGTCCCCCCAACGAGTACCCCTGCGACGGTGGCCGCGACAGCGAGGAGCAGCAGGCGGTAGTTCACCCCGCTCTCCGCTGAAGCGTACTCCTCGACCCTGGCGTCAGCGGCCAACGCTCCCCCCGCCAGCCTGCTGTCGTTGAGCCTCTCGACCCGGCTCACGAAGACGTCAGCGTAGGCGTTGGCGGAACGTGCGGCCTCCTCCGCGCTGGATCCCGAGAACCTTACCCTGAGGCCGGATGCCCCACCCGATTCTTTGTAGCGCTCGACATCGAACGTCTCCTGGAACTCCTCGGGGCCCTCGGTCCAGCGCGCCTCCCGCATGACGTCCCGCCAGAAGTCCCGCGCCGTCACAGCCGCCAGCACGTCGTCCACGAAGGTTTCCGGCGCCTCGCCCGTCACCGAGCCTTCCTGGGGCGTAACGCTGACAGATGCCTCGGCCGTATACAGCCTCTCCCCGCGCAGGCCGAATATAGCAGCGACGAACACAAGCGCCAGCACGGCCCCGACCACCAGGAGCCGCCGCTCCCAGAGCACGTACAGGACTTCGGGGAGGATGGGGGCCTCGCCCCGCCCGCGTTGCCAGTTGCGCCCGTCAGTAGATGGCACTGTCATCCACCGACGCCCGGTATCTTTCCGGGTCAGAGTTGAGGAGGCGTAGAATCGCTGGCGCCTGCTCCGCATTGCTTCGGGCTACAACCCTCCTGGCCTTCTCGTACTCCCCCTGCACCACGAAAGCATCTGCTATGGCGAGGTCCATTGATGACCGCATGTCCTTTGCCTGCCCGGATTGACCGATGGCGGCGAGATCCCTGCCAACCCTCCTCTGGGCCATCCTGATGATCTTCACGCCCTCATCAGGCCGTCCGGTGCGAACGTAGATCCTGCCCAGGTCGTACAGCCCCTGGTAGGTGAGATCCTTCGTCTCCCTGAGGTCTTCGTAGACCTTCCCAGCCTCCTTCAGTTTCCCCTGGCGGATGTACACCTGGGCCAGCGAGGTCTTCCCGAGGATCAGCTTTGGGTTGCGTTCGAGCGCGTCTTTGTAGTTCCTTGCGGCGCCATCCAGGTCGTTTAGCTGGTACATCTGGACGTTACCCAGCGCGAGGTATGGCATGAAATCTTGCGGATCACGTCTGGCCGCCTGCCCGAGAACCCGCTCTGCCTCCTGGTAACGACCCTGCCTCTGCAGGAGATATGCCTGGGCTTCCAGCGGGTCGGCGTCGAAGGGGTTGAAGCGCGCGGCGAGGTTCACTTTCTGCATGGCCCCCTCCACGTCGCCAGCCGCCGAGAGGCGCTGATACTCGTTGGTGTAGAGTTCCGAGAAGTACAGCGAGGCCGCCAGCAGGACCAAGACACCCACCAGAAACCCTGCGGAGACCCTGAGGATTGCGCGGCTCAAAACGATTCTCACCATCCATGAGGATATCCACTACCAGGCCCTAGTACAAGCAGCCCATACCCAGGAATTGCTGCGCGCACGGAAAAGGCGGGCCCCCGAAGGGACCCGCCTCTTCAATAAAGCCTTATCGGCTAGTCGTTGCTACCGGACGATCCGGCGGGCCAGGAGGCCACCAGCAACGAGCAGGGCGCCAGCGCCAAGGGCGAGCAGCGAGGAGCCACCCGTCTCAGGGAGCACGGCGGTCGTGGTGGTCGTCGTGCCAGCAGTCGTGGTCGTATCACCCGACACAACGGTGGTATCACCCGACACAACGGTGGTCTCACCCGGCACAACGGTGGTCTCACCCTCAACAACCTTGGTGTCGCCCGACACAACGGTGGTGCCGGTATCCTTCACGACGGTATCCTTCACGACGGTGTCACCGGTAACGACGGTGCTGTCCTTAACAACGATGGTGCTGTCCTTAACAAAGAAGTCCTTCTCCACTACAACCTTCTTGTGGAAGGTGAGAGCAGCGGACTTGGAAACGCCCTGCTGATCGCACTCGAACACGGTGATCACACCGTCTTTGTTAAGGTCCACGACCTTGATGCCACCGATGATGATCGTGTTGACGTTCGTGTTGAAGTTGGCCAGGTTGACGACGACCTCGTTGTTGACGTTGACGTCGACGTCAACGTTGTTCTCGTTGTTGTTGGTGTTGGTGTTGGTGTTGGTGTTGGTGTTGGTGTTGGTGTTGGTGTTGGTGTTGGTGTTGGTGTTGGTGTCGCCACTGACAACAACATCGTCGCCGTCATCAGCGCCGCCTTTATCCTGGGCCATCGCCGGCGACGCCACGAAGAGCGCCAATGCCAGCATAGAGACCAGCAACAATATCTTCCTCAAGACTTACCTCC
>JAABUS010008176.1_pt1 | contig 11580 bp, 8 predicted proteins | sample 5560161 | NCBI WGS metagenome assembly JAABUS01 (sample SAMN10711885, study PRJNA513376) | rock metagenome | isolation source: Antarctica rocks | place: Antarctica: Victoria Land, Trio Nunatak nord | collected 2016-01-04
TCGCGGCGGTCGTCCTTGGCGCCGGCGACGCTGAACCGGTCGCGCAAGCGGTCGAGCTGCTTGGGGTTGATCGCATGCACGGCGAAGCCGCGGTCCAGCAGCGCATCCACCACCGGACCGTGCGGCACCTCGATCGCCACCGCCACAGCGCCGGCATCGCCCGCGATCGACACCAGCCAGTCGCAGAGCGCCGCCAAGCCCGCGCCGCCATGCGGGAACGCCCGCTCGCCCACGACGGCGCCGCCGCGGTCGAGGACGCAGGCCTGGTGCTGCGCGGAGCCCCGATCAACCGCGGCGAACCAGCTCATGGTGGCATCGGCCACGGTCCTTGTGCTCCCGTGTCACGCGAGCCGCCACGACGCCTGCCGGAACCTGTATCGGCGCTCGAAGGCGCGACTTCCTACTGGGCATCCGCCGTGGCCAGCCTGCCGGGGCACAGGTCCAAGGCTGGTGCTCATGGCACGAGTGCACAAAGGGTTGCTCCCGGCAGGCCGGCCCGCACGGCCAGCTTACACTCGCACCCGCCGTGCCCTTCCCGGATACAGGTGCGCAAATCGTGGCCCGTGGCTTCGGCAAAGCCTGAAACGGGAGTATGGGGTCAGCTTCTCCCGCCTTCTGGATGATCAATGCCCTACAAGGCCAATCAGGCATGCCGCCACAAGATCCCCCGGGCGCGCTACCGGGTAACCAACTGGCCGGAGTACGACAGGGCGCTCCAGCAGCGTGGCAGCTTGACGGTCTGGGTGACGCCGGAGGCCTTGGCAGCGTGGCATCCGCCCAAGACCGGCCGGCGGGGCCGATCGCCACAGTATGCGGACATCGCGATCGAGACCGGGCACCTGCTGCGCCTGGCCTTTGGGCGGCCCTGGCGGCAGACCGAAGGGCTGCCGCGCTCGCTCGCCGCTCTGCTCGGCCTGGATATCGGCATCCCCGACCACACCACCTTCTCCCGGCGCAGCCCCGGCCTTTCACTCGCCAAGGCGCTGGCGCAGGCCCAGAGGAGCGGGCCTGTTCACGTCGCGATCGATTCAACTGGCCTGAAGGTGCACGGCGCGGGCGAGTGGCTGGCCGAGACGCATGGCGGGCGTGGCCGGCGGAGCTGGCGCAAACTCCATCTCGCGGTTGATCCCGCCAGCGGCGAGATCCTCGCCTCCGCGTTGACCACCACCGAAGAGGGGGCGACCCAACATCCGCGACGTGAAGTGCAAAGTAGGGTTGGTGCCCAGAATCAGGCGGTCAGAAGTGAGAGCTGGGGTGAGGAGCTGCCCGGCCCGGGCGGGTCCAGTGGCAGGCGCGTGGTCATGTCGAGCTGGAAAAGCCCGTACGGGTTGACGTGCCCCCAAGCCAGCGGCGTCAGCCCGCGCCGGTCGGCGGGTCCCATACCCCCGGCCCAGATCGGCTCGGCGAGGATGCGCTGAATCATGAGCGTGTTGACGTAGACCATGCAGTTCTGGAGCAGGTGGAGGCTCAGCACCGTCGCTTCCTGGTCCTCGACGCGGTTGGTGGCGATCTCGCCGCCGCGGCCGTAGAGGATGAAGTCGTTGGCCGAATTCCAGTTCTCGACCACGTTCAGCCCCTCGTGGATCTCGCGCCGGAGTTCGAGGCTGGACAAGTAGCGGCAGACGAACGCGGTACGGAGCGCCTTGCCCAACTCGACCAAGGCTTTGTAGGTCGGGTGCTGAAGGTTGGCGCGGGTGAAGCGGCGCAGGATGTCGGCGGCGGCCGCGGTGCCGAGGCGGAGCGCGGTGGCATACTTCACCATCTCGTCGTATTGGCGCTCGATCAGAGTCCAGTCGATCGGGCGCGTGAGGACGGGCTGCAAGGCCTCGTGGGCATCCGGCGCCCCGGTCGTGGGCCGGTAAAGCCGCTGGCGGTGGATGCCCTTCAGCCGCGGCAGCAGCTGGAAGCCGAGCAGCCGGCAGAAGCTGAATGCCACCTCCGACTGTCCATGGGAATCTACATAGGTCCGGTCCACCGCCATCTCGGTGCAGTGGCGCAGCACGCCCTCGATCATCGCGGCCGCCTCGGACGACGACACGGTCTTCAGCTGCGAGTGGATGCACAGCGACTTGCGCTCCACGTGCCAGTAAACCATGACCCCACGCCCACCATACCGCGCGTGCCATTCCGTCATCAGGTTCTGGTCCCAGGCGCCGAACTGCTTGCTATCGGCGGCGCACGCCGTCGTGCCCTCGCCCCAGATGCCCGGATGGCGGGCGTGCAGCGTCGCGTTCACCACAGCGGCGATGGCCTCGCGCAAGCCCTCTCGGTTGATGAACCGGCGCCGGACGTAGAGCAGGTCCTTGTAGGTCACGCCTTGCTGGCCCGAGGCCATGCGCTTCAGGCCCGTGTTGGTGCCCAGGCCGTTGAGGCACAGCAGCAAACGTTCCTGCAGGACGGAGCGCGGCAGGTTCTCGTGGTCGGTCACCGTGCGGAAGGCGCGGGTGAAGCCGAGGCGCAGGTCGGCCTCCTTCAGCATGTCCAGCAGCCCGGTCATGGGCCAGCGCCGGCCGATCTCAGCCTTGAGCGCGACCAGGCCGGCGGGCTCGGGCTGGCGTTCCAGCGGCGTGACCGAAATAGTGCTGCCCCCGCGCTTGAGGATGCGCACGTGCGGGTTCCTCGCCATCCCGCGGTCGAGTGCCTCCAGCGCCCGCGTCATCTCCGCCCGCACCTCGTCCACGAACGTCCGGGCGTCCCGGGGGAGGGCAAGGGCGGCGTAGTGCTCGTCGCGGCGAGTGCCGAAGTCGGCCGGCAGGTCCCGGTCGGGGTCGCGGTAGCGGTCCGCGCCCTCGACCCAGACCTCCTTGCACCGGAGCTGCTCGCGCAGCGCCTGCAGCGCGCAGATCTCGTAGGCGACACGGTTGACCCGAGCCCGCCCTTTCGCGTCGCGTTCCAACACCGCGTCACGCCAGGCCGCGGGCACCACCCCGTCCAGCGGCACGGCCTCGCCCGCGGGATACAGGCGCATCTTGCGCGCGGCGTGCCGGGCGATCACGCCGAGGGCGTCCAGGACGGGGCGGTGCGCGCGGTTGTTGGAGCGGAAGGCGAGTGCGCCCAGCACCATCGGCAGCATGCGGCGGTAGTGGGAGCGGTAGGAGTTGTGGATCACGGCCTGGAGGTGGCGGCGATAGACCGGCCCCGTGGCGTCGCCCTCGGCCACGAGGTCATGCAGCGTTTGCTCGCCCACGGCCGGGAAGATCACGTCGCACACGGCGCCGTCCGGCTTGGCGAGGCTGGCCGTGGCCAGCTTGAACAGGAGCGCGGGCTTGCCGGCCACGCGCTTGAGGTCGCCGATCAACTCGCCCTCCACCCGCTTCTCGGCCTTGCTGCCGATGCGGTGCACGGTGGTGATCAGCAGGTCGGTCAAGCTGTCCGCGATCTCGCGGCCGCGCACGTGGCAGAAGGCGGCGAGCAAGGTCAGCCGGATCGGGTCGGGGTGGCGGCGCAACTCGTGCAGCTCCTCGGCCGCGACCCGGCGGCGGTAGGCCAGCAGCACGCGCGCGGGTGCGCCCTCGAACAGGCCGGCGGAGAGGCCGAGGGCGCGGATGCGCCGAAGCTTGGCGGCTTCCTCGGCGACGCTTTTGAGGCTGGCCTGCCCGGTTCCGGCGCGCAGGGCGAGCAACGGCGCCACGTGGTCGGCTTCCTCGCCGCTTGCCTCGCCGGCGTCGGGGACGGGCGGGCGGAGCAGGGCGTCGAGCCCGGCGGCGGCCTCGGGCGGCAGTCGCGCGACCAGGGCGGCGCAGAATGCCTCCTCCTGGCGGTGCAGGGCGGAGCGCACCAGCCGTTCCAGGCGCTCGGACGACGGCGGCTCCAGCTTCAGCGCCCGGCACCGCTCGCGCGCCGCTGCCAAAAGGCGGTCGTGCCGGCGCTCCAGGTCGAGCGCCTGGCCTTCGAGCCAGCGGACCAGGGCCGTCGCGTCCTCGTCGGTGGCCTCGCGGAAGCCCAGTGCCGAGCGGACCTGGACGCGGTGGTAGCGGATCGCGCGGCCGTGCCAATCGTAGGCGCGCCACGCCGCCGCGGGCACGCCGACCTGGAGTGCTAAGGCTTCGACCGCGGCGGCGGGCACGTCCTCGGGGCGGCGCGGGAAGCGGCCCTCGGCCTGGAACAGCTTGAGCAGCACGGCGAAGCCGAGGCGCGTGGCGCCGGTCTTGTTGCCGAGCAGCGCGCGGTCGGCGGCGCCCAAGTCCCATTGGTCATCGGCGGTCACGGCCCGGCGCCACCCTGCGGCCTGGGCCCCGCCGTCCTACCCCTTGTCACCGCGCCAGCACCAGGGCGGCGAGGGCGAGCACGAGGGCGGGCGGCATCACCAGCGCGCCCAGTTTCAGGAAACGCCAGGCGCCCACGGCCTCACCGTCGCGCCGCAAGGCGATCAGCCAGAGGATGGTGGCCAGCGACCCGGTGACGCTCAGGTTCGGCCCCAGGTCCACGCCGACCAGCACCGCGGCCCGCACCGTCTCCGGCACGTGCGCGCCCTGCACGGCGGCGCCGGCCACCAGCCCCGCGGGCAGGTTGTTCATCAGGTTGGAGCCGAAGGCGAGCGCCGCGCCCGCGACCCACGCCGCCTCGGCCTCGGACCGCTGCGCGAGCCGCCCCAGCGCCCCGGACGCGGCGCGGATCACCCCGGTCCGGTCCAGCGCCGCGACGAGCACGAACAGCCCGGCCACCAGCGGCAGCACGCCCCAGGAAACCCCCAGGACCAAGCCATGCCAGCCCGTGCGCGACCGCGGCAGGACGAGGCACGCCGTCGCGGCGCCGGCCAGAAAGGTCGGCCACCCCAGCCGCACCCCGCACGCGGAGGAGCCGAGAAGGACCACCGCCGTTCCCGCGATGCCCCACGCCGCCACCCGGCCGCCCACGGTCAAGCCCGGCACCTCTACGCTTGCGCGGACGGGGCGGCGCAGGGCGGCGCGCTGCGTCCAGCGCAGCACGAGGTAGGTAGTGGCGATGGAGAGTAGGGAGGGCAGGGCGTAGCGCGGCAGCCACTCCAGCAGGGGCGGCATGAATTGACCGTAGATGACCAGGTTCGCCGGGTTGGAGATGGGCAGCACGAAGGAGGCCGCGTTGGCGACGAAGGCGCAGGTGAACAGGTAGGGCAGCGGGTCCTCGGCCTCTGCGGCCCGTGCCACGGCGGCGACCGCGGGGGTGAGCACCACCGCCGTCGCGTCGTTGGACAGGAACGCCGTGACCAGGACGCCCACGCCGTACACCAAGGTGAACAGCCGTGGCGCCGATCCGCGGGAGAGCCGGGCGGCCCGGGCAGCCAGCCAGTCGAATAGCCCCTCGCGCCGGGCCAGCTCCGCGAGCAGCATCATGCCGGTGAGGAACAGGTAGACGTCCGTCCCCTCCAGCACGCCGGCCAGCGCGTCTCGCCACGGCAGCAGGCCGAGCAGGACGAGCAGGGCGGCGCCGGCCGCGGCCCAGATCCATTCGGGCCAGGAGAACGGGCGCAGGATCACCGCCACCGTGGCAACGGTGGCGATGCCCCACGTCGCCCAAAGCTGGGCTACGGGCTGGGCGGCGAGCGCGCCCATCACGCCGCCTGCGCCGCGGGGCCGGGCGCAGTCCCCGCCTCGGCCGACGCCGTCTCCGGCATGAAGGTCCAGAAGAACGCCAGCGCCGCCGCGGCGACCACCGCGAGGAACAGGAATCCGGTGGAGAAGCCGAAGAACTGCACGACGTAGCCCGCGACTACGTTGCTCAGCGCCGCCCCCAGCCCGGTGCACAGCGCGACCAGCCCTTGCGCCAGGTTGAAGCGCCCCGTGCCGCGGGTGAGGTCGGCGGCGATCACAACCGAGATCACCCCGAAGATGCCCGCCGCCACCCCGTCCAGCAGCTGGATACCGACCACGCCGAACGGGTTGTCAGTGAGGGTGAACAGCACCCCGCGCACCGGCAGCACGGCGAGTGCCACCATGAAGATGGCCTTGCGCCCGACGCCGTGGTCCATCGCGCGGCCCACCGCCCAGGCCACGCCCACCATCACGAACTGCGCGGCGATGATGCAGGCCGACAAGGCGATGGCGTCCGCGCCGGGGTGGGTCTTCGCCAGCACCTGGCCCGCCAGCGGCAGCATGGCCGCGTTGCCGAAGTGGAACAGGGCCACCGCGGCCAGGAACACCAGCAGCGGCCGCCGGGTCACCACGTCGCGGACCGGCAGGGGCTCGCATCGACCGCCCACCTCCGACTCGCCGCCGCGGGCCAGCTCGTGGTCGATCTCGCGCGGGTCGACCAGGAACACGATCCCGGCGCTGGCGACGGCGAAGGCGGCGACGAGGTAGAAGATCCACTGCACGCCAATGTACTGGCCGAGCGTGCCGGCCAGCACCGCGGCGGTGAGGTTGCCGGCGTGGTTGAAGCTTTCGTTGCGCGAGATGCGCGTGGGCATCAGCCGGCGGCCGACGATGCCGAGCGAGATGGCGGCTAGCGCCGGCGGGATTACCGCCGAGGCCGACCCCAAGGCCGCCTGGGCCGCATACACGACGAGCCGGCCGGGGTAGAGCACGATGGCGAGGCAGCCCGCCCCCACCAGCAGCGCGGCGAACGCGATCAGCAGCCGCTTGGCGCGCGAGCCGTCCACCAGCAGACCGGCCGGCACCTGGCAGATCGCGGCGGCGATGTTGCTCATGGCCATGGCGACGCCGACCGGCCCGGCCTGCCAGTCCCGCGCGCCGCTGAGGTAGATGGACAGGTACGGCCCCACCCCGTCCCGCACGTCCGCCATCAGGAAGTTGATGCTGTCCAGGCCGCGCAGGGACCGCGCGGAGGGCGCGCGCTCCGCCTCATTCCCGCATAGCGGCGTGGGGCCGCGGGCGGGGTGCCGCTGATCGCCGTCCATCCCTGTGCTCCGTTCCCGTCGTTCGTGGCGTAGGGGGCGGGCCGCCCCGAAGCCGCCCGCCCGCCCGCGTGGCGGCTCAGGGCCGCGGAGCAGGTGCGCCGGCACCGTCCGGGGGCGGCGGGGCGCCAGGACCGCCGGGCGGCCGAGGTCCGGGTCCACCGTGGGGCGGAGGCGGGGGTGGCGCCTGCACCACCTGGCCCGCGTTGGGGCCGATCTCGCGCGCGACGATCACCCGGCCGAGCGGGCTGGCCATGCCGTCGCCGCGCACGAACAGGGTCTGCCCCACGGCCAACTGCGCCGCCATGCGCTGCGCCTCGGGCGGCGGCAGGCGGACGATGATGCCGTTCGCGAGCAGCACGCCGTTCAGGTCGCCGCGCGGGCCGTGCAGTTGCGCCTTCACGGCGCCCTGGGCCTCCATCGGCTGCCCCACGGCCTCGCGCGGGCCGGGGCCGCGCCCCTCCTTCGGGCCGCGTGGACTGGGGCCGCCGGGACGGGGGCCGTTGTCGGTCACGACTTGGCCGCTGGCGTCGTTGGTGACCTGCATGGCCTGCACCATCGGCACCTCGCGCGCGCGCAGGCCGCGCACCGTCACCGCGTCGCCGGGCTTCACCGCGAACACGAGCTGGGTGCCGAGATGCGGCGGCAGGTGAACCTGGGTGCCGTCCTCCAGGATCAGTCCGTCCACGTCGCCGCGCGGCGTCAGGCTGTACTGGGCCACGCGGCCCTTGGTGGCCGGGAGCTGCGCCGGGTCGTAGGTCGGCGCCACCTGCGCGTAGGCGATGCCGCCCGCGGCGCCCGCGGCCAGGGTGGTGGCGAGCAGGGCGGCGCGGAGCCGCTTGCTGGGTCGGAACATGGCGTCCTCCGTTCTCGGGGGCCGGGTGGCCCGCACCGGAGACATCGCAAGCGGTGTGCCAGGCTCTAAAGTGTTGATTTAGTTGTTTCCGTGCCTCTCAAAGCTCTGCTTCCCCGTCCGGAGTCCCGACGCTGTCCGTCCGCTTTCCGGACGCATCCAGCCCGTGGCGCTTGATCTTCTCGTGCAGGAGTTGGCGGTGGATGCCCAGCCGCCGGGCGGCCTCGGCCCGATTGCCGTTCGCTGCGGCCAGCGCGCGGCGGATCATCTCCGCCTCCAGCCGGGCCAGCGCCGAAGGCAGGTCGCTGGCGAGCCAGTCCCCCCCGGGCCCCGCCCCGTCCGGCGCGTCCGCATCTAGGAAGTCCAGGTCGGACGCTGCCAGGACGGGCCGGCGCACGAGGGCGGCGACCCGGTCCACCGCGTTGCGCAGCTCGCGCACGTTGCCGGGCCAGGGGTGGGCGATGAGCCGGGCCGCCGCCTCGGCCGAGAGGCGCTTGGGCGCCGCACCCGGCCCCGCCGCGAGGGCGAGGAAGTGCTCGGCCAACGGCACAATGTCGGCCAGCCGCTCGCGCAGCGCCGGCAGGTGCAGCGGCACGACGCCGATGCGGTAGTACAAGTCCTCCCGGAACCGGCCGTCCTGTACGGCGCGGCGCAGGTCGTGGTGCGTCGCGGCCAGCACGCGCACGTCCACGGGGACGGGCTTGCCGCCCAGCGGGGTCACGACGCGCTCCTGCAGCACCCGCAGCAGCTTGGCCTGCATGGCGGGCGCCATGTCGCCGATCTCGTCCAGGAACAGCGTGCCCCGGTCGGCCTCGCGGAACGCGCCCCGGCGGTCCGTGACGGCCCCCGTGAAGGCGCCGCGCACGTGGCCGAACAACAGGCTCTCCAGCAGCTCGGCCGGGATCGCGGCGCAGTTGACGGCGACGAACGGCCCGGCCCGGCGCCGGCCGTGGCGGTGCAGCGCCCGGGCGACCACCTCCTTGCCCGTCCCGGTCTCGCCGGTGATCAGCACCGTGGCCTCGCCATCGGCCAGCAGGCCGATGGCCTTCTGCACCTCGCGCAGCGCGGCGCTCGCGCCCACCATCTCGCCTTCCGCCGTCGACTCTCCCACGGTGGCTGCGGCGGATACGGCGGGCGCGGGGACCAACAACCGGGCCACCAGGGCCGCCAGCTCGTCCCGGCCGATCGGCTTGGCCAGGTGGTCCACGGCGCCGAGTCGCATTGCCTCAATGGTGTTGGCGGCAGTGGGCACGGCGGTCAGCACGGCCACGGGCGGCGGCGCCGGCAGGGCGCGGATGTGGCGTAGCGCCTCCAGCCCGTCCATGCCCGGCATGCGTAGGTCTAGCAGCACCGCGTCCACCCCGCCTTGCGCCACCCGCGCCAGGGCCACCGCGCCGCTCTCCGCCTCCGCCGCGCGGTGGCCGAGGTCGGCCAGGGTCTCGGCCACTCCCTCGCGCAGGGCCGCATCGTCGTCCACGATCAGCACCGTTGCCATGCCGCCCCCTGTCCCGCGCCCCGAGCCGCGTCCTGGCCGCCGGCGGGTAGCTCGATCACAAAGCGCGCGCCCGTACCGTCTCCGCCGGGCCGGTCCAGGCGCAGCCGGCCGCAGTGCGCCTCCACCAGCTCGCGCGCTATGGCCAGGCCCAGCCCGGTGCCCTCGGGGCGGCCGGTGACAAACGGCTCGAACAAGGTGTCGCGCAGCGCCGGGTCGATGCCCGGGCCGGTGTCCTCGACGGCCAGCACCGCCGCGTCTTCATCCCGCGCCGCGCGCAGCGTGACGCTCCCGCCCGGCGGCGTGTGGCGCACGGCGTTGCCGACCAGGTTGTCCAGCGCGCGGCGCACCAGGGCAGGGTCGAGCCGGGCCTCGCCACCGCCCTCCACCCGCAGCGCGACGCCCGCGGCGGCGGCCTGCTCCGAGTGATCCTCGGCGCAGGCGGCGAGCAGCGCGGCCAGTTCGACGCGCTCAGGCCGGGGATCGCGCCGCTGCGTCATCGCCAGCAGCTCGCCCGAGAGGCGGTCGAGCCGCGCCACCTGCTCCAGCACCGCGTGCAGGGCGCGCGCGCGGCGGTCCGCGTCGGGGGTGGCCAGCGCGTTCTCGGCGCGCAGGCGCATGGCCGCGAGCGGGTTGCGCAGCTCGTGCGCCACGCCCGCCGCGACCCGGCCGAGCGCTGCCATCCGCTCGGATGCCGCCACCCGCGCCCCGAGCTCCTCCGAGCGGCGCCGGGCCGCGGCCAGCCGGGCGCCGGACCGGTTCAGCGCGTCCACGATGCGGTCGAGGCTCGGCTCGCCCGTGCGCTCCAGCACCGGCGGCGCGTCCGCCGCGTGCCCGGCCAACGCTGCCTCCACGCGCCCGACCCGGCGCGACCAGGACAGCAGCAACCAGGCCAGCCACCCCGACATGACCAGCACCAGGGCGAAGAGCACGCCGAGGCCGAGACGCAGCCGCTCGGCCTCCACTGACGCTTGCACCCGGGTCATGGTCCAGGCCGTCAGGCGCGGGATCGGACCCGGCAGCGGGCAGGCGTGCAGCAGCAGGGTCTGCGTGCTGGACGCCCATTGCCGGGACGCCGCCTGGTCGTCGCGCGCGGCCTGCTCGTTGACGGCGCGGATGCGCTCCAGCTCGGCCGCCGGCAGGTCGGTCTTGGGACCGCCGCCCTGGTAGGTCGGGAAGGCGTAGGCGAGCGGCCCGGCCTCGACCTGCCAGACGCCGCCTTCCACCCCGGCTTGGCGCGACAGGGCGAGGGCGGTCGCGGCGGTCAGGTCCGCGCGAAGGCCGGCGTCGTCCAATGGCGGCACTGGCCCGCGCCAGCCGATGACGTAGAAGCCGTAGCGCTCACCGATGAGGCCGCAGGCCCGCGCGACGACGGCCTCGGCCTGCCCGACCTGGGCCGTGGTGGACCGGGCGGAGATCTGGACCAGCAACGCGCCGACCGCGAGGCAAGCGGCGAGCGACAAGGCCCAGAGCAGCAGCAGGCGGGAGCGAAGGGAGCGCACGGGCAAGAGGGTCGCCACAGGCCGGGACGCGTGTCCATTTGCGTCCGCCACGCCAGGCGTCTCACCCGCATATGGATCAAGACGGACGATCCCGTTTTAAGGCGCGGACGATTTCGGGGAGCGACAGCCAATGGATGAAAAGGCCCCCTTGCTCGCCGGCTCGCGCTCACCAAGCTGTCCCTTTAGGGTATACCCCAGAGAGGCGCCCGCATAAGACGCCGAACCCCGTCTCGTATGGGTTGTTCTCAGAATTCCGAGACGTCAGCGTGAGCGGGTCTAGACCCCAACGAGACGGATCGTTCCCGGCATGCCTCTTTACGGCTACGCGCGCGTGAGCACCTTCGACCAGGACCTCACCGTCCAGCGCGCCGCCCTCATGGCGGCCGGCTGCGGGGTGATCCGCGCCGAGACGGCCAGCGGCGGCCGCCGCGACGGCAGGACCGAGCTGCAGGTGCTGCTCGACTTCGTGCAGCCCGGCGACACGCTGGTGGTGACGCGCATCGACCGGCTCGCGCGCTCCATGAAGGACCTGCAGGACATCGTGCACGAGCTGAAGCAGAAGGGCGTCGCCGTGCGCGCGACCGAGCAGCCCGTGGACACCGGCACCGCCGCCGGCAAAGCGTTTCTCGACATACTGGGCGTGTTCGCGGAGTTCGAGACCAACCTGCGCCGCGAGCGCCAACTTGAAGGCATCAAGGAGCTATGCCGGAATCTGGGTGACGCGGTGATCAGGCGGCGTTCTGCGCTGGCGTGTTGTTGACCTCGACGCCGTCCTTGAATGTGACGCCTTGGATGACCTTGGGCAACTGGTTCTCTCCCTTCAGCTTGCGCCAGGTCTTGGCGGCGGCCATCACGAGCTTGAACACCATCAGCCGTGCGGTGTCTTGCGACAGCGCGCCCT
>JAABUS010008178.1_pt1 | contig 11577 bp, 9 predicted proteins | sample 5560161 | NCBI WGS metagenome assembly JAABUS01 (sample SAMN10711885, study PRJNA513376) | rock metagenome | isolation source: Antarctica rocks | place: Antarctica: Victoria Land, Trio Nunatak nord | collected 2016-01-04
AACTCGGCACGCCGTGGGCCGAACTCCCGCTGGAGTCGCGCCAACAGGCCAAGCGACTCCGAGGTGAGGACCTCGTCGTAGCCTTCCTGCCACTCCGCACGCACCTCGACGCCGGACACCCGGGGAGCGCTGCTCATGTGATGTTTTCCTCCGGAGAAGTGATGAAGGCCGGTTCGAGCCATTGTGCCGTCAGCCGGACAGTGACGCCAGCGCCGCGTCCGCCCGGGCAATGATGCTTTCGAGTGTGTCATCGGTTTGCAGTTCTGCAATACCGGCGGTTAGACACCGGCCTTCAGGCGATAGCCAAAGGCGCCGTACCATCGCGACCGTGCGGCAGGCGACGATCGCGAGGGTGACAGAGGACGATCTTGCTGAGCTGCTGGCGCTGATGCGCGCCTACTGCGACTTCTATCAGGTCACCCCGGCAGACGAGGCGCTGCTGTCGTTGTCGCGGGCGCTGCTCGCGGACGCGGAGCACGAAGGTGTGCAGCTGATCGCCCGTGACCACGACGGTCGGGCCGTCGGTTTCGCCACGATTTTCTGGAGCTGGAACACGCTGAATGCCAGCCGGCTCGGCATCATGAACGACCTGTATGTTCATCCTGTCGCGAGGGGCACCGGTTTGGCTGACCAGCTCGTCGCCGCATGCGTCGAAGCGTGCCGGGTGCGCGGAGGCGTCGCTGGGCTGGGCTGGCAGACAGCCCCAAATAACTTTCGCGCCCAGGCTGTGTACGTCCGCGTCGGCGCCGAGCGAGCCGAGTGGATTGACTATTCCCTTCCGATCGAGTGACTGCTTAGCTGGTGAGCCGGGGTCGGGCCTGACTTCCGCAGTTCGCAGCACGTCGTCGGCCACGGCCCCCCTCAACCGTTGACTGGTGAAGCGGGCGAAGGATCCGGCGATATGGTGCCGTCTTGAGACGAAAGCGCCGTGGACACAAGCTCCGCTGCCACCGGGGGACGTGGTTCCGGCTGCTGTTCCCGCAGCCGTGGTGGAGCAGCCCGCCACGCCTTGAGCCGCTGCATGACCTCGGAGTAGAACGTCTCCACCGACTGCTCGACCGAGGTTATGAAGGTGCCCCTGCCGGTGCCGTTCTTGATCCCCATGGGTTGACCGAAGGAGACACGGAAGGTTCGCAGCTCCCGCTTCCGGTCAGGCACGAGCACGTCGGGAGTCTCACGCACGGCGCTGAGAGAGGCGACCGGGCCAGCTCCGCGCTGATGTGCGTAGATCGCCTCGACGGTCGTCGCATCGGGCGCGTGCTGCAACTGGCGGGTCAGCCACCGCACCCGCGTCAACGCCTTACCTTCCTTTGGAGCGTCGATGTCGACGGAGCAGCTCGCCAGTCCCGCTCGCAGGTCGACGGTCAACGCCAGGTTGCCGACCGTGTGCGGTATCCGCAAGGCTCCGGCGAGTCGACCCGAATCGGCCAGCTCCGCGGCGAGTCTTAGCGCCCGACGTGTCGGGTCGGCGGCGTCCTGGTGGCTCCGGGCCATTGTCACTTCGGTACCGAGTCGGCGACCGAGCTTCAGCCCGACATACCTCAGCAACGCGTCGAAACGGGCGACGGTCTCCACCGTCCCCGGCTCTGACGCTCGAAGGGTACCCGCCTTAGCGCCGCCTCGAGCGGCGACCCAGCCCTGCCCCATGTTGTTGAACTCCAGGGCACCGGACTTGGGGTGCTCCAAGTAGCGGATGAGTTCGCTGAGCACCCAAGCCTGGTCGGGGTCAGCGACGCCTCGATGCTCCTTTTGCACAACGGCCTCGGTGAGTACCTCAGACCACGCGAAGTGATACAGCTCGACCTTCTTGAGCTTCTTCTTGTCGATCACGGTTGGGTGTTGGCCTGGCACAGAGGGGATCTCGTTGGAGATTGTGACCAGCGCGTCAAAGCCTTGCTCCCTAGCCACGTCGAGGTAAGCCTCTAGCTGATCGGAGCGCAAGGCGTTGGTGCCCGTCTTGACCTCGACCAATGCCGTCCACCGACTCTTGCCTCTCGTCACCCTCACCAAGCCATCGGGGTAGATGCGCTGGGCACCGAGGGTAAACGGCACTTCAATGAAGGCCTCGATCTGGCCGGCGGGAGCGCCAGCGCGCTGTGTCATTGCCCTACCGAACTCGCGCACCGCCGCCATAACCGCGAGGAGAGCGGACGTGGCGCGACGTTCTTGCTCCGCGCTGTCGCCCTTGATCCCGCTCGTGGGAATCAGCCGAGCCTCGTTCCACGCTTCCTCGGCCATGTTAAGTGCCTCCTACGGCGACAGTCCCCTTTCGGGTCACCACCGTAGTTGGTACAGAGCGTGATCGCTGAGCTACTCGTGACGCATGCGGCCCGTCGATCCACCGCAACCCGTGGAAAGTACGCCGCGACGACGCCTGGCACGCGGGCTGGCTGCACGCTTGGCCCGGCGACAGTGACAGTTGGCGAGCGTTCGTCCGTTACAGCGTGGGAGTCGGTTTGCGGCACGTCGAGTGGGTAGGAAGTGGCCAGGTTCGACTGGTGATGGCACGGCCAGGATGGCTCTAGCTAGTGACCACCACCGGGCGGCGCGTGACTACTTTGTCGCGCATATGGTGCGACAAGTGCAACTAACCTAGTGCGGCTCTTAGGATGCGTCAGTGCTCACCAATGTCAACGTGAACGGGCTCGACCTATGACGGACGAGTCAGACGACGGTGCTCTCGCCAGCTACCTAGCAGACGCAAGATCGGTGCTCCGTGAGGGGGAGTGTCCCGACGCCTCGGACTTGTTGGGGTGCCTCCGATTCCATATGGAACGAAAGCAGGCGTTTCAAACCCTGCTCCTGGACCCCGAAGCAACGGACGCTGGGCGCCAACTGCTGCAACGCCTCGTTGAGTCGGCCCAAGAGCAGCTAAACGACCTATATGCCCGAGTTGAAAGGGATACAAGATGGGCCGAACGCAATCACGACATCGCGATGCGGACCCGCTTCGAGGAAGCGACCTTGGCGCAGGCACAGGCTGCCCAACGGACCGCTGAACGGCAAGCCGAGGCCGCGGATCGGCAGGTTGTGGCCGCGGACAAGCACGCTCAAGCGGCGAACGCCCATGCCGACTCGCTCACCAAGGCCACCTGGGTGCTCGCGGCGGCCACCGTCGTCCTCGCAGTAGCCACCGTGGTCTTGATCGTCGTAACCGCAACGAAGGGCTAGTGCTAGTTCGAATCGACCTCATCAAGAGATAGCTGCTCAGACGTTGGCTGTCGCCGGCGCGCTGCAACGATGTACGGCAACGTCGCCGGGGCATCTTTGGTCCTCTCCCGGCCAGGAGCGCCTCAATGGTGACGATCTGCACGCGCGGGAACACGGCTCCGTTCACTGGCCAGCGGTAGGTTCCGGCCTACCAAGGGGGGCTATCCCGGCCGAGAGGCACGCTGACGGGGCGTGGATGTTTCGCAGGGAGCGACTGCTGACCGTGGCCAACGCACGCGAGGCTCGGTGGCCTCCGGGGGGAGCGCAGGAACTCAGGCGGTGCGGCGGGACGAGATCTCGCGCCCACGGGCGCAAAATCCCTGACTGTTTTGACCCGTACAGATTTTGAAGTGCTATGCGACCCGGTAGGGGCTTTCGACGGCAAGGGGGATTCCCTCCCCCCTTACCCTGCTGCGAGGCGCTGAGCAGGGCGCACGCAGCGGGTCTGAGGTACTCAGGCGTCCTCGGCGGGCCGGCGAGCGGACGCCAGGACCCCGGCCCAATGTGGGGGCGGCGTCGTCTCGCTCGAAGCCGGTTGTCAAGCGTGGTTGGAAGGGCGACCGACGCAGGCCGGACTCATTCTCGCGCGCGAAGTGTGGCCTCAGGCCGGCAAGAGTCTCGACCGCCTCGGTCACCTACCTCCGGCGAGCCGCTCGACTTCTCGGCGCTGCATCGCGGCAAGCCGCTCAGCGTGCGCGTACCCGTCGAGCAACGATCCGGCTCAGAGCCCAAGAGCCGCGCTGAGAGCATCGGCTGCCCTACGCGCCGAGTCTAAATTGCCAGCGTTGATGCAGCTTCTTCAGAGGCGCTCCGCCTCCACCTCACGGCGAGCGCGCTGGCTCTTTGCGAAATGACTCGCGACTGCAACGAATGCAACCTAGGGCCTCTGACCTGCGGTTTCTCTGGTCGGGCTGACAGGATTTGAACCTGCGACCCCTTGACCCCCAGTCAAGTGCGCTACCAAGCTGCGCTACAGCCCGAAACTCCGTCGAATTGCTCAGCGAAGCGGCGACAGCCTACCTCAGCGGGTCAGGCGGCCGTCAAAGCCTGCTCGCAGCGGCGACTGGCCCGGTTGTCCACAAGTGCCGGCGACTCTTTGCCGATTGAGTCCGCACTTCCTCCGGCTGACGAGAATTGTCGGTGGTCGAAGGTATGTTCGACTTATGAGTGGACCACAGCACTCGGACGGCGCCGAGCCGGTCAGCCGGTGGGCCGAGCGCGAGGATGCCTTGACCGCTCGGTTGGGCAAGATCGCCTCCTTACAGCGGCGGATCTGTCAGCTGCAGGCTGAGCAGGTGAGCGAGGTGGCGACGTTCGTAGCTGAGCGCAACGCGCTGGACGCCGACCTGGGAGTGTCGTTGTCACCAGGGCAGTACCGGTCGATGGTTGCCGAGGTCTCGATCGCCTGCAACTTCTCGACGATGACGGCCCAGTCGTTCATGGCCGACGCCTACGACCTGGCCCTCCGCCACCCCTTCACGCACGCCGCGCTTGCGAAGGGAACAGTCAACCTGCCTACGGCTCGGGCGGTCGCCCGAGAGACCCGGCTGATAGACGACGCGGACCAGCAGGCACTCGCAGACAGGGTGATCGCCGAAGAGCTTCCCCACGTGCCGGCCGGCAAAATCCGGGGCATGGTCGAACGCCGGGTCATCGAGATCGACCCTGATGCCGCCGCCCGTAAAGCCGTCACCGAGCGGGCGGATAGGCACGTGTCGGTTCAACCGGCCACCCCCGGCACCGCATATCTGCAGGCATACTTGCCAGCTGAGCAAGCCGCTGCCTGCTGGCACTCCCTCGACGACCACGCGCGCAGTTTGCGCGCCGCAGGCGACGGCCGGTCCATCAGCCACCTCATGTGCGACACACTCGTCGAACGCATTACCGGCGTCGCCAAACCAGACGACCTGAAGGTGCATCTCAACCTGGTGATGAGTGACACCACCCTGTTCGGCGCCGACGACAACGCGGGTGAGCTGGTCGGGGTCGGACCCGTCCCCGCTTCGGTGGGCCGCCTGATCGCCGCGACAGGCAACACTTGGGTCAAAAGGCTCTACACGGACCCCATCGACGCCACCCTCGCCGCTGCTGACACGAAACGGCGACACTTCGACGGCCACCTGCGCGACTTCATCCTCGTCCGTGACCAACACTGCCGCGGTATTAGGTGTGCCTCCCCCATCCGCGACATCGACCACGTGCTCGAGTACGCCAACGGTGGCCTCACCACCTCCGAGAACGGCCAAGGACTTTCCGAGAACTGCCACACGATGCGCGAACATCCGCGCATGAGTGTCGATCGCGACATCGAGACCGGTGTTGTCACCTGGCAGACGCCCTCCGGTCTTGAACACCGATCGCTGCCACCCCCGACCCTCGGCGCTGGCGCCACCACGCCGGTGCAACGCCGCTACCGCAACTGGCTCCTCGACCCACCGGCGTCGACGATCGAGCAGCGCTTCATTCGATGCCTGCTCAACCGCCAACGAGCACCTTGAGCTCTCGGAGGGACCGACACCCCGCTCCCCGGCCTCAACACGGCGCTCCCTGGCACAACCACCCTCCAATGGGATCAACACGGCACTGCCTGGGATCAACCACGTCGGCGTTTCTCGCGTGGCTTGACGGTGATGTGGATCGGCGTGCCGACGAAACCGAACTCCTCCCGGAGCCGGCGCTCCACAAACCGCGTGTACGCCGGCTCGAGCGGCCCCGATGTGAACAGTAGGAACTTCGGCGGCGCAGCAGCGACCTGCGAGGCGAACAGGATCCGTGGCTGCTTGCCTCCCCGGACCGGATGCGGGTGCGCGGCGACCAGCCGGCCGAGAAAGGCGTTGAGCGCAGCCGTCGGAACCCTGGTTTCCCACCCGCCCAGAGCCCGGTCCAACGCCGGCACCAGCCGGTCGACGTGCCAACCAGTCAGAGCCGTGATGTTCACCCGGGGTGCCCACTGGACTCGGACCAGATCCCTCTCGATCTCCCTGTCGAGGTAACGCCGGCGTTCCTCGTCGACCTTGTCCCACTTGTTGAAGGCGATCACGACAGCGCGCCCGGACTCCTCGACCAACGTAACGATGCGTTGGTCCTGCTCGGTCAGAGACTCGCTGCCGTCGATCACCACGACGGCGACCTCGGCCCGCTCGATGGCTCCAGTCGTGCGCAGGCTGGCGTAGAACTCGTGACCGCTCGCCTCCTTCACCCGGCGCCGGATGCCGGCGGTGTCGATGAACTGCCAGACCCTGCCGCCGAGCTGCACGATCTCGTCGACCGGGTCGACTGTCGTTCCGGCAACATCGTCGACGACGACCCGGTTCTCCCGAGCCAGCTTGTTCAACAGGCTGGACTTGCCGACGTTCGGCTTGCCTACGATGGCTATCCGGCGGGGGCCTCGCGGCGCGTCGAAGATCTCCACCGGAGCATCAGGAAGCGCCGCCAACACCGCGTCGAGCATGTCACCGCTCCCCCGCCCGTGCAGAGCTGATACGGGCTGAGGTTCACCAAGTCCGAGATTCCACAACGCCGCGGCATCGGCCTCCGTGCGGATGTCGTCGACCTTGTTGGCCACCAACACCACCGGCTTGCCCGACCGGCGCAGGATCTTCACCACCGTCTCGTCGACGTCTGTGATCCCCACCGTCGCGTCCACTACAAACACCACCGCATCAGCAAGGCTCACCGCGATCTCGGCCTGCAGGGAGACCTGCTCGGCCATGCCGCGGGCTTCGGGATCCCAGCCACCCGTATCGACAACGGTGAAGGCGCGCCCATTCCAGATCGCGTCATACGACACCCGGTCGCGGGTCACGCCCGGCACGTCCTCGACCACAGCTTCCCGTCGACCCAGGATGCGGTTCACCAACGTCGACTTCCCGACGTTCGGGCGACCGACTACGGCAACCACCGGCACCGGGGCAGCCGCAACTTCACCCGGTTCCTCAGCGCTCGCGACCACCTCGAAGCCAGCGGGGACTTGACTGATGCCCTCGTTGGAGCTCATCTGGTTACCTGGCTCATCATGGACATCCGGTCGACCAGCGGCACGTCGAACCGCACAATGAAGACCCCCGTTGGAGTCACGACGCCCGGCCCATCCGCTCGAGAGCAAGTTCGACGACCAGGTCGACCACAGAGGCGAGCGACAGGTACGTCGAGTCGATCATCACCGCGTCGGCGGCCACGGCCAGCGGCGCGGCCGAGCGCGAAGAGTCGTAGGAGTCTCTGCGCAGCAGGTCAGCTTGCACCGTCGACACGTCGCGCGCCGAGTCGGCAGCCAGCTCCGCCGACCTGCGCTCGGCCCGCGCGGAAGGATCGGCGCTCAGGTACACCTTCAGCGCGGCGTCCGGCGCGACGACTGTACCGATGTCGCGGCCCTCGACCACGATGCCGCCCGACCCGATGAGTGTGCGCTGCTGGACCCTCATCAGCTCGCGCACAACGGGCACGGCGCTCACCGCGCTCACCGCGGCGGTCACCCCGTCGGAACGGATCTGCCGCGAGACGTCAACTCCTCCCAGCGTGATCGTCGGCTCCCGCGGGTCGGTGCCTGCCTTGACAACGACCCGAGCCGCGTGCGCGGCGACCGCAGCGGCGTCCAGCACGTCGACTCCGTCAAGGAGCAGCTGCCACGTCATCGCTCGGTACATGGCGCCGGTGTCCAGATAGCGCAGCTCGAGGGCTTGTGCCACACCGCGGCTAGCGCTCGTCTTGCCTGAGCCCGCGGTCCCGTCCATGGCGATCACCAAAGAGTCACGCTCGTGGCGCGCAGGCTGGCTCAGCGCCTGACCCTCCACTCTGGCTCCGTTCTTGGTCGTCGGTGACAGCCCCGCCGCGCAGGGGATCAGCGGCTGCGCCTTCGCCCTGCTGATCAGCGTCATCGCTCGGCTGGTCAGCGACGTCGCCGCGGCGTCCGACGTCAGACGTTACCTGTGCACCGCCCAACCCCGTGCATCCAAGGCCCTGGTCAGCTCATCCGCGGAGTCGGCGGCCACGTCGAGCTCGACCAGCCCGAAAGCCCTAGCCGGGTCGTGGTCGATGCGGAGGTCCTCGATGTTGACCTTGGCGGCTCCGACGTCCCCGAACAGCCGCGCCAGGGCGCCGGGTTCGTCAGGTATCGCGACAGTGACGATGTCGAGACTCACCGGGGGTCCGCCGTGCTTGCCGGGAATCAACGAAGTCCCAGCAACCCCCGCAGCCAGCACCTTCTCGATGCCCGCGGAGTCCCCTTCCGCCAACGACTTCACCACCGTGTCGAGGTCGTCGCGCAGCGAGGAGAGCAGTGCGGTGACCGCGCCCGCGTTGGCCGTCAGGATCTGCCGCCACAACCGGGGGTCGCCGGCGGCGATTCGCGTGACGTCTCGGACACCCTGACCACTCAGCGCGAGGTGCTCGGGCGGCGCCGCGGCCAACTGTGCCGCGGTCAACGCCGCCATCAGATGCGGCAGGTGTGAGACGCGGGCGACGGCGACGTCGTGCTCCTGCGCCGTCATCGTCACGGCTACGGCCCCGCACGCCGCCACGAGCCCCTGCACCAGCGACACCGCCCAGTGGTCACAGTCAGCCCGAGTGACGACAGCCCAGGCACGGCCGTCGAACAGGTCGGCAGCCGCTGCCATCGGGCCAGATCGCTCGCTGCCGGCCATTGGGTGGCCGCCTACGTACCGCGAGATGGGCGCGTCGTGCTCGCGCAGACGGCGCAACGGTTCGCTCTTGACGCTGCCCACGTCGGTGACGACAGCCGAGGGATAGGCCAGCAGCGCTTTGAGGATCTCTGCGCCCAAGACGTCAGGGGGCGTGGCGACGACAACAAGAGTCGGCGTCTGCGGCAGCCGATCGTCGGAACCGGCACCGAGGGACGCGGCTACGTGAGCCACCTTGGGGTCGAGGTCTCGCACGTAGGTCTCGACTCCCGCTCGAGTCAGCGCCATGGCCACCGAAGCACCGATCAGCCCCGCTCCGACCACGAGAACCGGTCCTCCGAGCCCACCGGTCGCTACCGGGGGCGGCGCGTCATGAGCTGACGAGAGGTCGGCATCCGCCGGGCGGGGCTCCGGTGCTGGCACATCGGCCAGCCTAGTAACACCGACCGCTGGAGGTGTGGCGGTGGAGCACGCTGCCTGACCGTGCCGTCGCTCACCTCCTAGAGCTGAACCAGGTCGAGCAGCTCACCCAGCTCGTCGGTCGTGAGCGGTCGCACGTCGCCGGCGCTCAGAGTGCCGATCCGGATCGGCCCGACCGCCGTACGCGTCAGGCGCAGCACCGGGTGACCGACCTCGGCAAGCAGCCGCCGGACCACGTGGTTGCGTCCCTCGTGGATGACCAGCTCGACGATCGAGCGTCCCGCGTTCGCGCTGACCAACCGGAAGGCGTCCACGGTGACCAGCCCGTCAGCCAGCTCGACCCCCGCCAGCAGGCGGCGCCGTACCTTCGACGAGACGGTGCCCTCGACCTGGGCGACGTAGGTCTTCTGCAACTGGTACGACGGGTGCGCCAGCCGGTGCGCAAACTCCCCGTCGTTGGTCAAGACGATCAGCCCGTCAGTGTCGGTGTCGAGCCGCCCGACGTGGAACAGCCGTTCTGACCGGTCGCCGATCAGGTGCCGCAGGTCGGGACGACCACGCTCGTCCGCCATAGTGCTGACTACTCCGCGCGGCTTGTGTGCAACCAGGTAGACGTGGGCGGCAGCCACCGGCAACCGCTTGCCGTCAACCCGGATCACAGCTGTCTCCGGGTCGACCCGCGCCCCAAGTTGAGTCACCACGCTGCCGTCGACCTCGACTCTCCCCTGCGCCATCAGGGCCTCGCAAGCGCGCCGGCTGGCGACACCCGACTGTGCCAGCACCTTCTGAAGCCGGACTCCGTCGGGATGGCCTAGCGGCTGGTCAGTCGTCGTCAACTTCCGCCATCTCGGGCAAGAACGGTGCGATGTCAGGAAGCTGGTCAAGGCTGGTGAGCCCCATGCGTTCGAGGAAGTAGGCGGTGGTGCCGTAAAGGTGCGCGCCGGTGTGCGCGTCGGTGCCACACTCCTCGACCAGTCCTCTCGAGGTGAGTGTACGGACCACGGCGTCGACGTTGACGCCCCTAACCGCCGACACCCGGGCGCGGCTGATCGGCTGCCGGTACGCCACCACCGCGAGTGTCTCGAGCGCGGCCGAGGTCAGCCGGGCCTGTTGGCCGTCGACGACGAACCGCTCCACCACCGCGGAGTAGTCCTCCCGCGAGTAGAACCGCCAGCCGGCACCAACCTGCCGCAGGTCGAAGCCCCGCTGGGCCTGGGTGTACTCGGCGGACAGCTGTCCGAGCGCCTCTTCGACCTCGCCGCGGGGGTACTCGACCGCCTGCGCCAGAGTCACCGGATCCAGCGGTTGGTCGGCGACCATCAAGACCGCCTCCAGAGCTGGCTTCAACGACAGACTGGGCGCACCGGCCTCGGCTGCCGTCACTGGAGCTCCTGGCTGCGTGGCTGGTCGACTGCCTCGTCGGTCACCGACTCGGCAGGCAGCTCCACGTCGGCGAGCCGCGCGATGTCCTCGTCGGTCACCGACTCGGCAGGCGGCTCCTCGACGGCAAGCCGGTCGTACTCGTCGACGACATCAACGTCGCCCTCGTCGGTTCCGGTCCACCGGATGCTGAGCTCCCCGAGCGGACTCACCTGCTCGAACGCGACGACTCCCTCGCGGAAGAGCTCCAGCAGCGCCAAGAACCGGGCAACGGTGGTCAGCGTGTCGGCAGCGTCGGCTGTCAACGCGCGAAACGTCGTAACTCCGGTTCGACGTAGCCTGGCGACGATCGTCGCTGCCTGGTCGCGCACGCTCACCTGCGGCGCATGCAGGTGCTCCAGCGCGAGAACCGGCTCCTCCTTCGGCTGCAACGCGGCGGCTGCCAACGCGGCGAACTCGTGGACTCCCAGCGTCATGAGTACGTCAGGCAGTACGGCCGCGAAGCGCTCGTCCAGGCCGACGACGCGTGGAACCCGCTTGGCCTCCTCGGACATCCGCTGCTCGAAGATGCCGGCGACGTGCTTGAACGCGCGGTACTGCAACAGGCGGGCGAACAACAGGTCCCGCGCTTCGAGCAGCGCGAGATCCCCTTCGTCTTCGATGCGAGCTGACGGGAGCAGCCGAACGATCTTCAGGTCCAACAAGGTGGCGGCGATGACCAAGAAGCTGGTGGTCTTGTCGAGATCCCAGCTTTCCCCGAGCGCCTTCACGTTTGAGAGGAACTCATCGGTGACCTCCGACAAAGCCACCTCGGTGATGTCGAGCTTGTGCCTCGAGATCAGCTGCAGCAGCAGGTCGAACGGCCCCTCGAAGTTGTCGAGGTGAACTGCGAAGTCCGAGCTCGGCGGCGTCGGATCGGCCACCTCGGAAA
>JAABUS010008179.1_pt1 | contig 11572 bp, 14 predicted proteins | sample 5560161 | NCBI WGS metagenome assembly JAABUS01 (sample SAMN10711885, study PRJNA513376) | rock metagenome | isolation source: Antarctica rocks | place: Antarctica: Victoria Land, Trio Nunatak nord | collected 2016-01-04
ATGACTACATGTAGTGATGGAGGTGTGCCGTGACGGTGAGTGAGGTACCCCGATCTCTTCGTCTTCCGGTGGAGATCGACGAACGACTGTCACGGCTGGCGGCTGCCACGGGACGGTCCAAGAGCTACTATCTGCGCCAACTGGTCACCGCCGGGATTGACGATCTGGAGTACGCCTACGGACTCGTCACCCGGGCTGAGGCCATCCGCGCTGGCCAGCGCGAGACCCGGCCGCTGGACGATCTGATGTCCGAGCTGGGAATCACCCGTGAGCAACTGGACGCCATGCCTGATCAGCCTGCATGACGTGGACCATTCGCACGGACCTCGACTTCGACCGAGCGTTGAGGAAGCTGGACCGTCAGGTCGCTGCCCGAGTGTTGAAGGCCCTCGCCGCACTAGAAAACCTGGACGACCCGACAACACGATGCAAGGCCCTGTCGGGGCCCTACACAGGCCTATGGCGACTCAGAGTGGGCGACTATCGCGTGATCCTCGACATCCGCCGTGGGGAACTCGTCATCATCGCCCTCGACGTGGGCAACCGCAGCAGCATCTACGACTGACCCCGATCAGTTGTACGCAAGGGGATCCGTGACCGGGACGACCCTCGAATTTCTGACGCTGGCGGGAATGTGTCGGCATGACCACGACGCGAGTGTGTGGCCTGCGGTGCGGGCTTCGCGTGCTGGCCCGCTACGGCTGGCGCGTCTGGCGTGGCTTGTTCGCCGCACCGGCAGGGTGATCCGTCGCTGCAATCCCCGCGACGGATTGTGACGAAGCGAGGGTCTCGGACCATCGGGGGAGCACGTTGGAATTGCTGTGAGTTGGTCTGCCTCCTCGGGCGGAGCGCGCGGGAGCACGCAGGCCTCGTCAATCGGAACTTGTGAGGCTGTTGGTCGCTCTGGGACCGGAACGGGTCCCCTGGTCAAGTCTGGTCGGGGGCGTTCATTTCGCGGGTCGCTGTGAGGTCAGGTATTGCGCTTGGGTCGGGCGCGTACGTGGGCTCGTTGCCCTTGAGGGCCCGTGAGCATCAGAAGTTCTGTCGGCCTGTCGACGGCGTTCGCGAAGCAGTGGGGGGTGTGGGTGTCGAACTCGGCGACCTCGCCGGGGGTGAGGACGAGGTCGTGCTCACCGAGCATCAGCCGCAGTCGGCCGTCGAGCACGTAGAGCCATTCGTATCCCTGGTGGCTGCGTTGTTTGGGCGGTGTGCCGGGGCCGGCGGGCAGGATCACTTTGTGGGCTTGGATGCCGCCGGGGTGACGTCCCAACGGCAGCCAGGTCATCCCGTAGCGCGTGGTGGGGCGCGGGTGCAGGCGGGGATCGCCGGTGGCGTGGGCGCCGACGAGCTCGTCGAGGGTGAGCCGGTAGACCCTGGCCAGGGCGAGCAGCACGTCGAGGGTGGGCCGGCGAAGCCCAGACTCCAGTCGCGAGAGCAGGCTGGTCGAGATGCCGGTGGTCGATGCGAGATCGGCCAAGGTCATGGCCCGGGCGCGGCGGCGCTGCCGCAGGCGCTTGCCCAGACCGTCGAGAACCGGGTCGTCAGCGGCCACCGATGCTGGGTCATCGCTCATCCCACCATCATGCAGGAATCGCAAGAATTCTTGGCAACTGTGTCGTCTCCTTTGCACCATGGTGACCACGAGGACGCGGAAGGTTCGCTTTGCTCGCCGGTCCGAAGAAGGGAACGAGTGAATGAGTGAAGCCATACGATCCACCGTGAGGGGCACGAAGGATGGCTACGACGTGGTGGTGGTGGGCGGCGGCGCGGCCGGCCTGTCGGGAGCGAAGATCTTGGCGCGGTCGCGCCGCTCGGTACTGGTCATCGATGCCGGGGCGCCACGCAACGCACCCGCCGAGGGGGTTCACAACTACCTCTACGCCGAGGGCACCGCGCCGGAGCGGCTCCGGGAGGTCGGTCTGGCGGAGGCGCGCGGCTACGGCGTCAATGTCATCGAGGGCTCGGCCAGCGCCGCGGCGTTGCTGGCCGACCCGTCGCCCGGTGCTGCGCGCTTTCGCCTCGCGGTGAGCACCCCCGGAGGCGGCCAACGCCTTGTCTCGGCGCGGCGACTACTGCTCGCGACCGGGCTGGTTGACGGTCTGCCTCAGGTGCCCGGGATGACCGAGCGATGGGGCAAGGATGTCCTGCATTGTCCGTACTGCCATGGATGGGAAGTGCGTGACCAGGCGATCGGGGTGGTGGGCACCACGACGATGGGCCCGGTCCAGGTGCGGCTGTTCCGACAGTTGAGCGAGGACGTCGTCTACTTCCAGCACACGGCCCCGGATCCCTCGCAGGAACAGCGTGAGGAGTTCGCGGCCCTGGGCGTCGACCACGTGACCGGGCAGGTGACCGGTGTCGAGACCGCCGACGGGATCCTGTCGGGCCTGCGGATGGCAGACGGCCGGGTGATCACCCGCCAGGCGGTGGTGGTCGCCACGACATTGCGAGCGCGGGAGGACCTGCTGGGCGACCTGGGGCTGTCGGTGAGTGAGCAGACGATGGGCGTGTCGGTGGGCACCTACCTGCAGACGGGGCCCACCGGGGCCACCGCCACCGCTGGGGTGTGGGCGGCGGGCAATCTCAGCGCCCCGATGGTGCAGGTGATCGACGCTGCCGCCGCGGGCGCCGGCGCAGGCTCGGCGATCCACCTGGACCTGCTGGACGAGGACGTCGAGGTGGCCGTCGCCGCCCACAGGGCCCAGAGCACTGCGGGGACGCGACGATGAGGGAAGGGGACGCGACGATGCGGGACGGGGCCGGTGCGAAGGATGCCTGGTCGTTCTGGGAACCGCACTACGCTGCGATGCGTCCGGGATCTGTCGGGCCCAACGCCGTTTTGGTCGACGTCGCCGGCCGACTGGCTGCTGGGCGTGCCCTCGACCTCGGGTGTGGGCACGGTGGTGACGCCTTTTGGCTCGCCGGCCGCGGTTGGGACGTGACCGCCGTGGATGTCTCGGCGACCGTGCTGGACCAGGTTGCCCAGCGCGCGGCCGAGGCCGGGCTGGCCGAGCGGGTGCACGCGGTCAGGCACGACCTGACGGCGAGCGTTCCGCAGGGCCGCTTCGACCTGGTCTGCGCGCAGTACTTCCATTCGCCCGTCGCGATGGACCGCCCCGCGGTCCTCGCGCGCGCCGCGGCCGCGGTGGACGAGGGCGGGATGCTGCTGGTCGTTGACCACGCCTCGATAGCGCCCTGGTCGTGGGCGGACCCCGACACCGTGTTCCCCACCCCGCGCCAGGCCCTCACTGGTCTGGGCCTCGACCTGCGCGAATGGGACGCGGTCCGCACGGAGGACCGCGACCGCGTCGCCGAGGGACCCGGTGGGCAGCGAGCCACCGTCACCGACACGATCATCGCGCTGATTCGGCGCCCAGGAGGACACACATGAGCACCGACGGATACACCACGAACCCCAGTGACGCCGAACCTGTCGACCCGGCGGCCGCTCCGGACCCACGACGCTGGGTCGCGCTCGGCGTGTTCGCCACCGCGACGCTGATGGTCGTCCGCGACATCTCCGTGATCAACTTGGCGCTGCCCGACGCGCAGGCCGAACTCGGGATGAGCGATGTCTCGCGCGGCTGGGCCGTCACCGCCTACACCCTTGCCTTCGGCGGGCTGCTGCTACTCGGCGGGCGCACCGGTGACCTCGTCGGGCGCAAGAAGATCTTCCTGCTCGGCCTCGCCGGCTTTGCCGTTGCCTCGATGATCGGAGGGCTGGCGCCCACCGCGGGGATGCTGTTTGCCGCGCGCGGTCTGCAAGGCGTCTTCGCAGCACTGCTCGCACCGGCCGCCCTGTCGCTGCTCAGCGTGACCTTCGTCGATGACCGCGAGCGGGCCAAGGCCTTCGCCGTCTACGGCGCCGTGGGCGGTGCCGGCGGCGCGGTCGGGCTGTTGCTGGGCGGGCTGCTCACCGAGTACCTCAACTGGCGGTGGTGCTTGTTCGTCAACGTGCCGATCGCCTTGCTGGTTGCGGTCACCGCGATCCCCACCGTGCGCGCCCGCGAGCCAGAACCGGGACGAGGGCGCTATGACCTGCCCGGGGCGGTCACCGTCACCGGCGGTTCGGTCGCCCTGGTCTACGGGGTGACCCTGGCCGGTGAGCGTGGTGACTGGATGGCTCCCGCCCCGATGGCGCTGTTCGCCGCCGCGGTCGTGTTGCTGGTCGCTTTCGTTATTATCGAGCACCGCAGCCCCAGCCCGCTGCTGCCGCTGCGGGTGCTCACCGACCGGTTACGCGGAGGCTGCTTCGCGACTTCGGGCCTGCTCAGCGTCGGCATGTTCGCGATGTTCCTGTTCCTGTCGTACTACCTGCAGATCGACCTCGCTCTGACTCCGCTGATGGCCGGTCTCGCACTGCTGCCCTTCAGCTCGGTTTTCATCGTCACTGCGGTCGCCGCCTCGACACTCCTGCCCCGCCACGGGCCCCGACCACTGCTGGTCGGCGGCATGCTCACCGCCGCGCTCGGCAGGGGGTGGCTGACGTGGTCGATCCAGACCCTCGGCTACTGGCCCGGGGTGTTCCCCGCTCTTGTGGTGATGGGCGTCGGGCTGTGCTTCGTCCTCGTGCCGCTGTCCTCGATCGCCCTGACCGGCGTCGAGCCTGCCGACGCTGGAGTAGCCAGTGCCCTGCTCAACACCACCCAGCAGATCGGCGGCGCGATCGGAGTCGCGTTGTTGAGCACGCTTTACACCTCGTCGCTGACGCGCTCGGCCAGCATCGGGACCCTGACACCGGACGCTCACCTGCACGGCTACCGCCTCGTGTTCGCCGTCGCGACCGGATTCTTCGTCGCTGCCCTACTGGCAATCACCGCGGCCACTCGTGCCCAACGTCAACCCACCGACATTCGGTCCGCCACGCCGAAAGTGAGACAGCCGACGTGAGCATCGGCCGCGATCGCACCACCACACCGTCGTCATGCCACTGAGGAAAGGACTCTCGATGAACCTACAAGTCCACGATCAACCGTCCCCCCGTAAGCTCGCGTCGGCCGCCACACCTGCCGCAGAACTCGTCAACGAGGTCCGAGACCGCATCGAGGACCTACTCGACCAGTACCGGGCTGCCTTGAACGGATGTGTGGACGGCCTTACCGACGAACAGGCGCGCCTGAACCTGGTGAGCTCCAAGACAACGTTGCTCGGCCAGCTCAAGCACGCCACCTACCTTGAAGGCTTCTACTTCGACCGGGCAATCACGGGACGGCCCTTTAGGGAGATCGGCATCGCCAGCACCCCGGATCGCTCCTTCACCCTGACCAAGGCTGACACCATCACCTCCCTGCAGGAGGCACACCACCGCCAGTGCGAGGCATCCCGCACCATGATTGCCGAGCTGGAACTCCACGATACGGTCGACGGTGACAAGCCCCGCTCGGTCTGGGCCATCCAGCTGCAGATGCTGCGCGAGCTCGCTCAGCACACCGGGCACGCCGACATCCTTCGCGAGCAGATCCTGGCCAGCCACTCCCACTGACTTATAGCCTCAGCTCTGCCCCACAAGCCGATCGACAACCAGACGAAGACACCAGCCCTCGCGAGCGCGGAGACCGTTCCGTAGGGGATCCCCCCTACGGGACAAGATCGTCGATCTCCAGGCGCAGGCGGGCGACCGGCCACATAGCGCTGCAAGAACCCCGCCACTTACCGCTGAGGCTCACACTCAGGCCGGGCCGGTCAGGCTTCGCCTGCTGGTGTGCCGGTGAGCGTTCCTTCCCCGGGATGGGCTCTGTCAAGAGCGGATGATCGATGTCTGGCCCTGGTATGCCTGCCCCTTGGGAGGGTGGAAGGCCCCTTCGTTCGGCTTTAGCTGCTGTGCGCACAGCCGGAATGCGGTGAAGGCACGATCCTCGTCCCGTGGATCGCCGCCGGGGCCGTGAGGAGCCGCGCACGGTTCGGTGCAACCAAAGGTGTCGATGGATGTCCTGAGGACCTGAGACAATCGGGTAGTTGAGCGTCTGAGGAGGGGTGCCTGACGGCCGAGAGCAGCGAACCGGAGGAAGTCGGGCAGGAGAAGCCCGACGAGTCGGTCGTGCTCAACCTCGATGACCTCGCAGCTGAGGTTGAGGACGTCGAGGTCGATGAGGCCGAGGCCGCTGAAGCGGGTCGCAAGTTGGCCGAGGCGCTGCACCGTGTCACATCGCCGCCCTGGCTGGAGTCGACCCAGCGCCTGAGCAAGTTGCTCGAGGGCGCAGTCCGCCCGCAGATGCTGGAGTCGAGGCAGCGGATTCGCGACATCGTTGCTGGTCCGCAGTCGCCGGCTATGTCGGTGGTGAAGAGCATCACGGAGTCGATGGGGCTGCGTGAAGACCTCATCAAGCCGCGGTTCATGCTTTCTGACGCGATCGCGAAGTCCACGGCCGAACGTGCGGCGTTCTCGGTGGCTTCGGGGTTGAAGATCTCAGACTCGGTGACGTCGATGCTGAGCAAGCTGGTCGCTGACACCGGGGGTGTCGGGCTCGCCGGTCGGTCGGACATGATGGGTGCGCTGGGACTGGGCGCGAGCCGGGCCGTGAGTGACTCGGTTGCCCGGTTCGGCATGTCTGCGACCGGTCAGTCGGCGGCGTCGAGCAGCAGTATCGGGCAGACCCTCGCCGGCCTCGCCGCGACCTCGGATTCGGTTCGTCGTATCACCGAGGGAGTGTTCGCGAACGACATCGGCCGCGCCCGGTCCATCGCAACGATGCAGCTCGCCGCCACCAGCGGAATCACCGACCTCATCGCGGGCGACAAGATGATGGCGTCCTGGCGCCAGTCATTGCTATCGGAAGCGACAGCACGGTCCTTGGTCGGCACCATCAAGCTGCCCGGCGGCAACGTTGACCTCCTGCGCGACATCGTGGGCATCAACGCTGCGACCGCCCGCGTAGTCAGCCTCTACGCAGACCAGAACAAGTACCGGATGCTCGCACCTGCAATCAGCGCGCGGCCGACGCGCGAGCTCCGCGGCTACCTGGCCGGGATGCCGCTGGCCCCAGATGTCGACGACCTGACCCTCGCAGTACGCGCGAGTCGCGGAGTGGCCGGCATCGCAGCCGTTGACCTGCTCGCTTCGCCGGGCATGATCGACCCCGAAGCCGGTGAGCTCCTCGAGGAGGAGGTGGTCGAACCGTGGGTAAGCGGTCTTGCGGCTTCGCGGAAACTGCTCCTCGACCGACTCGGCTGGCTGGACGGGACCGTCCCAGACCTGCTGCGAGTAGCATGGCACCAGGTCGAACGAGACGGGCCCTCAGCCGTCTCCATGGCCGCGCACGCGGTTGTCGAAGTCATTGACCGGACACTGCGGGCAGTTGCAACCGAACAAGCCGTCCTGGAGGCCCACGCGTCCGGGCGCCTCAACAGCGACGCGGTCTACGACAAGAACGGAAAGCTCGCGCCCACCCGGGCCGGGCGAATCGCCTACGCCTTGCTTGAGCGACGCCCCGAAGAAGCGAGGCTGGTGGCCGCACAGACCAAGGCGTTGGTCAAGAATGTGACCTTCGTCCACGAAGACCTGCAAGCCGGCAAACACGCCTCAGAAGGAACCGTCGGCCTCATCCGCACCTACCTCGTGTCAGTTGAAGCGACACTCACCCAGCTCCTGTACGAGCCCGGGGACTGAGCCTGAGTCGGCCGGCCTCAAGGCCGGTTGCCGACGAGCGCAGGTTCGGCATCCGGGAGTTGATGGTCTCCCGCAGGTGGAAGCCGGGCCCGCTTGGACTCCTGGTCGATGGCGCCTCCGGCTGAACCTGACCGCTCAGACGCAGCCGCGGTCGCATAGCCATAGCGCCAGCGTCAATCTGGGCTATGGCACACCAGCCAGATACGCGTTCCGGTGAACCATCGTCTACCGGCCAGGCACGTCTAGCGGTCGGCGGTGCTGACGCGGCGCCGCAGCCGTTCGCCGAGCAACAAGCAAGCCACTACGGCCACTAGTACGAACGGCCTGGGGAAGACGGCGGCTGATTGTCACCAGCACAAGCCTGAGGGCGTGGCGGAGGGGTGTAGACCACGAGCGTCTGGTCGGGGTGGTCCGCCACCGCGAGGCCGGTGTGGACCATCATCACCTCCCCGTCGCGCGGATGGCGCAGGCGCTTGGTACCGGCGTGAGGTGCTGCCACGTCGTAGCGCTGCCACCACGCGTCGGCCTGCGCGCTTCCCGAGCGCAGCTCGGCCACCAGCGCGGCGGCGCGCACGTCACCCTGATGACGCCCGGTGGCTGCACGCAGGCGGGCCAGCAGGTCACGGGCGACCTGTTCCCAGTCCACGAGCACCTTGCGAGCGGCAGGCTGGCTGAAGACCCCAGCGCGCGAGGTTGGTCGGGGACCCGGCGCTGCCGTCCGGGCTGGCGAACAGCTCCAAGGCGGCATCGTTGATGGCCAGCACGTCGAGCAGGGCGTTGGTGATGTAGGCCGGGTGCGGCGCCAGCGCGGCCACCACGCCCGCCAGCCCCTGCGGCACCTCCTGGTCGATCGGTCGGTCGTGCTCAGAGCCGGCCAGTGCGAACAGGTACGTGCGCTCGGCCCGGTCAGGCCCAGCGCCCCGGCTAGCGCGCGCAGCACCTGATCGGAGGCATGCACGTTCCGGCCCTGCTCCAGCCACGTGCACCAGGTGACGCTTACCCCGGCCAGCACCGCCAGCTCCTCGCGCCGCAACCCCGGGGTACGCCGCCGTCTGGTCGCGGGCAGGCCAGCTTGCTCGGGACTGCACCCCTCCCGGCGCGCGCGGAGAAATGCCCCCAGCTCTGTCCGGGCGGGCGCTCGGGCGTGCGGACGGTCTGGGTCCGGCAGGGGCCTGACCGTCAAGGTGGTACCTCCGACACCAGGATGAACACGCTCTGGAACCACACGTCCAGCAAGCACATCATGGGCTTATGAGGGCGTGGGTGCTGGACGAGGAAGGCGCCGGGGTCCGCGTGGCGGACGTGCAGAACCACAGGTCAAGGGCGGGGGGGCGGTGCTCTCGGTGCTGGCCGCGCACGTACCGGGCTACACCCGCGTGCTGACCACGGGCGCGCGCGGCGTGCTGCAGACCCCTTTGGTGCTAGGCCCGGCGTGCGTCGGCCGGGTCGTGTCCGTGGCCGAGGACGTCTTCAACGTCGCTCCCGGCGATGTCGTCCTTGATACCGGGCTGCTGCGCTCCGGCGACATCGACGATCCCGAGGAGCTGATCGTGGGCTGGACCGGCATCGGCGGCCGCGGCGCCGTGACTCCCACCGTCGCCGCGATGCGCCAGGCCTGGCCCGACGGGATCTTTCGCCGAGCGCGCGCTGCGCCCCGCCTCGACCCTGGTGCGGCTGCCGGGGGCCCAGGAGCACGGCCGCTTCGAGCGCCTGGCCTTCCTGGGCTGGCTGGCCCTGGCCGTAGAGGCGCTGGAGCGCGCCGGCCAGGGCGCGGGCGACGAGGTCGCGGTCGTCGGCGGCTCCGGGCAGCTTGGCGGGGCCGTGGTGCTCGCCGCCCTGGCCCGCGGCGCGTCCCGGGTGGTCGCGCTCGGCCGAAATCCCACCTCCCTAGCCCGCGTCGCCGGTGTCGACCAGCGCGTGCAGACCGTGACTCTGAGCGGTCAGCGCGACGCCGACACCGCCGCCGTGTTCGCCACCGGCGGTGAGGTCGACGTCGTCGTCGACGCGCTGGGGGCAGCACCCACCATCGACGCCACGATGTCCGGCTACGACGCCCTGCGCACCGACGGGACCATGGTGCTGCTTGGCGGGGTGCGGCATGACCTCGCCATCGACTACTCCGACCTAGTGCACCGGCGCCTGACGCTGCGCGGGTCCTGGATGGCCCCGCCGTCCGCGGTGCAGCAGGCCTGGCGGGCGGTCCGCTCCGGCCTGATCGACCTGTCCGTGCTGGAAATCAGCACCGCCGGGCTGGAGGACTCCGCCGCTGCCCTGGAGACCGCCGCAGCCACCTCTGGCCTTGGCTACCACGCCCTGGTCCCCGAAACCTGAACAGGACCACCCCGCCGCCGGTCCAGGCCGTGCCCACCCGTCACGGTTTCGTCCCGGTGGACGGAGACCGACCCCGAGCGCGAGGGCCCCCACGAGATCAAGCAGTACTGGATTTACATGGGGCCGTGATCTGTAGCCGCTCCGGTGGAGGGAAGCGACAGCGACGGCTTGCCGCAGCCGGCGAGCAGCGCTCTGGGCCCGTGCGGCATGCGGCGGTCTCGGAAGACGCCGCGAGCCGGAAGCCGTCCCGCAAGACGATCGGTATCCGGCACTCCGCCCCTACTTGACGCCGCTGGTCGGTTAGCTGATACTACCGTTAGTCATGACTAACGTATCGGTTCTGTTGGACGCGCTGGTCGAGCCGACGAGGCGCACCATCGTCGAGCGGCTCGCGGTCCGGCCTGCGGCGGTGACGGACCTCGCGCGGGACCTGCCGATCACCCGGTCGGCGGTGTCGCAGCACCTGCAAGTCCTCAAGTCCGCCGGGCTGGTCACCGACCGGGCGGTCGGCACCCGGCGGATCTACTCCGTGGACCCCGATGCCCTCGCCGTGATCCGCAACTACTTCGACGCGTTCTGGACACGCTCCCTCGCCGCGTTCCGTGACGCCGCCGAACAATCGGAGGACTCCTGATGACCACCACCACTGAGGCCACGTCGATCAGCACGGCCGTCGACGTCAACGCGCCGATCGAGCGAGCCTTCCACGTCTTCACCGCCGAGATTGGCAGCTGGTGGGACGAGGACAAGCACCTGCTCGGTGCGCCGCTCGCCGCGATGGTCTTCGAGCCGCACGTGGGCGGCAACATCGTCGACCGCGGTGTCGATGGCAGCGAGTGCCGCTGGGCGCGGATTCTCGCCTACGACCCGCCGCACCGGGTCCGCTTCAGCTGGGACATCACCACCGCCTGGCAGATCGAGACCGATCCCGCCAAGTGCAGCGAAATCGAAATCACCTTCACCGAGACGGCGGCGCGGCGGACCCGCGTCGTGCTGACCCACCGCCACCTCGACCGGCACGGCGAGGTCTGGCAGAGCCTGCGCGACGCGGTGAGCTCGGGATGGAGCTTGACCCGCTTCGCAATAGTCACCGAGCGTCCGGGCACAGACCAATAGATCCGCAGACGCCACCCTGCTCACAACGACGAGACGTCCGGCAGCTCTACAACCGAACGGAGACATGCGCCCATGTACGCAGTCCTGATCGAAGTCAACGTCAGCGACGTCGATCGCGACGGAGGCCTGAAAGGACTTCGCGAGCAGATCGTGCCGGCGATCTCCCAGCTCCCCGGCTTCCAGTCGGGAGTGTGGTTACCCGGCAACGCCGCCGGACGAGGGCTCTCGCTCACGGTCTGGGACACCGAGGCGAACGCCCGCACAATGGCCGACCGCTTCGGACCCGAATCCAGCCCACAGGCTGGCGCGACCATCGAACGCTGGGAAGTGCGCGAGGTGGCGGCCACTGCATAGCACCCAGTGACGCCGCTGGTGACCGCAAGCCGAACCGTCTGTGTCAAGTACCGGGTTTGATGGAGGCTTCGAACTCCCGCTGAGCAGGCTGCTCGGGGAGGGTGGTGCTGCGGTGAGTGGTCTCGTACTCGACCGGTGGGACGAGGCCGATCTCGCCGTGGAGCC
>JAABUS010008180.1_pt1 | contig 11572 bp, 6 predicted proteins | sample 5560161 | NCBI WGS metagenome assembly JAABUS01 (sample SAMN10711885, study PRJNA513376) | rock metagenome | isolation source: Antarctica rocks | place: Antarctica: Victoria Land, Trio Nunatak nord | collected 2016-01-04
TGCACGCGCTGCACGACGTGAGCTTCGACGTCGCCTCCGGCGAGTTCTTCGGGATCGTGGGCCGCAACGGCAGCGGCAAGAGCACGCTGCTCAAGTGCCTGGCGGGGATCTACCGGCTCGACGCGGGCCGGATCGAGGTGGCGGGGCGCGTGTCGCCGTTCATCGAGCTCGGCGTGGGCTTCCACCAGGAGCTGGCCGCGCGCGACAACATCATCCTCAACGGCGTGATGCTCGGGCTGACCCCGCGCGCGGCCCGCGAGCGCGTCGAGCGGGTAATCGAGTTCGCCGAGCTGGAGGACTTCACCGACCTCAAGCTCAAGAACTACTCCTCCGGCATGCAGGTGCGCCTCGCCTTCTCGGTGATGGTCCAGGTGGACGCCGACATCCTGCTGATCGACGAGATCCTGGCCGTGGGCGACGCCGCCTTCCAGCAGAAGTGCTTCGACGTGTTCTTCCGCCTGCGCGAGGAGGGCAAGACGATCATCCTCGTGACCCACGACATGGCGGCCGTGGAGCGCTTCTGCCACCGGGCGGTGCTGCTGGAGCGCGGCGAGGTGGTGGCCCTGGGCGAGCCCGGCCCAGTGGCCGACAGGTACCTGGAGCTCAACTTCTCGGGCACGGCGCCCGATGACCCCGAGCGACTGGGCGCCACGCGCGGCGGCGACGGCGCCGGCCGCGTGGTCGACGCCTGGACCGAGGATGCCGACGGCGTTCGCCAGTCCACCTTCGCGCAGGGCTCGCGCTGCACGTTCCGGGCCGAGGTGCGCTTCGAGCGCGAGGTGGAGGCGCCCGACTTCGCCGTCGCCTTCGTCAACGCCCAGCGCCAAAACGTGTTCGTGGCCCACACCGCCCACGGGGGCGAGGACACGGGCTCGTTCGGCCCCGGCGACCGGGCCGTGTTCAGCGTCGAGTTCGAGAACTCGCTGGCCCCGGGCCGGTACGCGCTGTCGGCGCTGATCACCCGCCGGGGCAGCGGCGACGCCGTGATCGACCGGCTGGAGAACGTTTTCACGATCGTCGTGACCGGCGCCCGCGCCGCCGGCGGCGTGGTCGATCTGCCGCACGAGATGAGCGTCCGGCGCCTGGGCGACGGCTCGACGTGAGCGCGCTTCCCGCCCGGCGCGTGGTGGCCGGCCCGTCGGCCTTCAGCGGCGACCTGCGCCGCTTCGTGTCCCTCACCGCGGCGCTGGCCGTGATGGAGTTCAAGACGCGTTACTTCGGCTCGGTGCTGGGCTACCTGTGGCAGCTGCTGCGCCCACTGATGCTGTTCGGCGTGCTCTACGTGGTGTTCACCGAGGTGGTCAAGTTCAACGCCGGGGTGAAGTACTTCCCGGCCGTGCTGCTCAGCTCGATCGTGCTCTACACCTTCTTCGCCGACGCCACGACCACCGCGCTCTCCTCGCTGCTGGCTCGCGAGAACCTGGTGCGAAAGATCCAGTTCCCGCGGGTGGTGATCCCCCTCGCCGCGGTGCTCACGTCGCTGTTCAACCTGGTGACCAACCTGCTCGCGGTGGCGGTGTTCGTCGTGGCCACGGGGGTCAAGCCCACCTACCTGTGGCTGGGGTTCCCCCTGATCGTGTTCGTGCTCGTGGCCTTCGCGGTGGGCTGCTCGCTGCTGCTGTCGGCGCTCTACGTGCGCTTTCGCGACGTGCAGCCCGTCTGGGAGGTGTTCCTGCAGCTGCTGTTCTACGGCTCGCCGGTGATCTACGCGATCGAGATCATCCCCAGCGAGACGGCGCGCCAGGTGATCATGTGCAACCCGATCGCCACCCTGCTCCAGCAGAGCCGGCACTGGCTGATCGATCCGAGCGCACCGTCGGCGTCCTCGGCCATCGGGGGCACGGCGCGGCTGATGATCCCGATCGGGATCGCCATGGCGGTCGGGCTGCTGGGCGTGTGGGTGTTCCGGCGCGAAGCGCCGCGGATCGCCGAGGAGCTTTAGGGGCTGCCGGCCACCCGCTGGCCCGGGACCGCGCCGCTGACCCGCGGGCGCTCGTCGGCCACCCGCGTGAGGAAGCCCTCGAGCTGGTCGATGCGGCGCTCCCAGGAGTAGTCGAGCACGGTCTGGCGGCCGCCGGCCACCAGCCGGGCGCGCAGCGCCCGATCGTCGAGCACGCGCCGCACCGCCGCGGCCACGGCCGCCGGGTCGTGATCGACGATCAGGCAGTTCTCGCCGTCGCGGCAGAAGTCGCGGTTGCCGTTGGCGTCGGTGCACACCACCGGGGCGCCGGCGGCCATCGCTTCGAGCGGCGGCAGGCAGAAGCCCTCGTGAGTGGAGGTCTGCACGAACGCGGTGGCCTGGTTGAGGAGTTCGTTCACCTGCTCGTCGCTGGGCGCCTCGACGTAGCGCGAGTTGCCCTCCGGGCGCAGCTCGGGCTCGACCCCGAACAGGCACAGCTCCGGCTGGGGCGCCAGCCGCCGCCAGGCCTCGACGGTGAGCGGGAAGTTCTTCAGCGGGTTGGAGCGCCCGAGGGCCAGCAGCATGTCTTCGCGGCGCGGCACGCCGAGCTCGCGGAAGGTGTCCAGGTCGATCCCGGGCGGCACAAGCTCGGCGGATAGGCCCAGCTCGGCCAGCTTGCCGGCGCTCACCTCCGCGATCGTCATGTAGCGAAACTCCTCGCGGTAGCCGGCGAGCACCCGGTCGCGGGCCCGCTCGTTGCTGGGCGAGCGGCCGGGGTAGTAGGAGGTCTCGATGTCCTGGACGAAGAACACGGGCCGCCCACGCTTCAGCGAGGCACGCCAGACGGGCTCGCCGGTCAGCCACCACGTGGCGACCTTGATCGCGTCCTCGTCGGCCAGGGCAACGGCCAGCGCGTCGTAGCTTTCGAAGGTGCGCACCGGGGCCTCCAGCGGGAACCAGTCGGGCTGGCCCCCGAGGGAGAACAGCTCCACGGAGTGCCCGCGCGCCTGCAGCCGGTTGAGGTGCTCGAACACGTCGCGGTGGCCGCCGCCGATGCCCGTGTCCTCGGTCACGTAGACCACCCGCAGTGCGCCGTCGGGCGTGCGGACGGGGCGGTCGTCCAGCCAGCTCCCCCACCGCTCCCAGAAGCGCCGCTGGGAGCTCAGCTCGCGCTCCCCGACCGTGGTTCCGCGCGTGGGCGACTCCAGATGGGTGAGGGTGGCCCCCGGGTCGTAGCGCACCGACCGGCCGGCCTCCCACGCCCGCAGGCAGTAGTCCACGTCCTCGTAGCCCATCCCGTAGCCGTCGTCGAAGGCGCCGATGGCGTCGATCAGGTCGCGGCGCAGATACATGCAGGCGCCGGTCACGGCCAGCGCCTCCACCCCCACCTGGGCGGGCCCGTAGTCGGAGGGGCGGAAGCGGTGGCGGTGGTCGAACCACTCCGGGGCCTCGAGGTTGCGGTAGGAGCCGGCCGACTGGATACGGCCGTCGGGATAGAGCAGGCGGGGCCCGACGACGCCCACCTCCTCGTGCTCGTAGGCGGCCCGCTGCAGCCGCTCGAGCCAGTTGCGGTGCGGCTCGATGTCGCTGTTCAGGACCACCACGTCCTCCTTGGGACGCGCACGGGCCAGGCCGACGTTCACGCTGGCCGCGTAACCCCCGTTGGTCTCGGCCAGAATCACCTCGGCGCCCTCGGCCCCGGACTGCAACGCCCGCCGGTGCTCTTCGGGGCTCGCGTCGTCCACGATCACCACGCGCGAATTCCCCGAGTCGAGGGTGCGGCGCAGCCCCCGCAGAGCTCGCAGGGTGACTCCCGGCGCTCCGTAGGTGGGCACGATGATCAGCACCGGCCGGCCCTCGCGGCGGTACCATCGCGCGATCTCGCGCCCCTCGCGCTGTCGCAGAAGCCGCCGGCGCACGTCGCGCTCGAGGCCCAGCGGCCGCAGGGGCGCAGTCAGAAACCGGCCGAAAAGCGTGCGCCAGCCGTACGCGCGCACGGTGAGCTGGGCCCTCTCGGGCAGGTCGTTGAGCAGGCGGCTCAACACAGCGGATCGAAGCCCCCGCGGCCCTCGAGCGAGAGCGCGCGCCGCAGGCGCGCGGGGAGTCGGTCGGACCGCGTGCCCAGCAGCTCACCCAGCGTGCGTGCGCCGTGGTGGGCGGTCGATCGCGGCACCAGGGCGGCGCGACGGCCGAGCGGGGCGCCCTCCCGGCGCAGGAGCGCCAGGTCGTCACGAACGTGGCGCTGGACCACGAGCGCCCCCCGCCGGGGGCCGTAGTCGGCTCGATGGCCGCGAATCTCGCGGAGCGCCCGCGACTCGTCGAAGACGCGGCGCAGGAGTGCGCCCAGGGTGTAGTCGTGGGAGTGCAGCACAGCGGCCGCCGGATGGTAGGCCTTGCCCCATCCGGCCGTCAGCATGTCGTGGGCCAGCAGCTGGTCCTCCGCGTAGGCGACGGGGCGGAAGGGGACCTGCTCCCAGGCGCGCCGGCTCACGCACCCGTTCGCGTCGGTGAAGAACAGCCTCCGCTCCAGCGCGGCCCTGCTGTCCGCCCGTTCCGCGGCCAGGTCCAGCCGCGGCCGTCCGTCGGGCGAGAAGGAGGCGAACCAGTCGGCCAGCTCGCGTCGCACCATCGGGCTGGCGCCTGGCCGGGCGTGGTAGGGGCCGAACACGAGGCCGACCCGCTCGCCCAGGGCGAACCCCTCGAGCAGCCGCGACAGCCAGGCGGCGTCCGCCGGCGTGGAGTCCTGGGTCAGGAAGGCCACGTGGTCGCCGCGGGCCTCCTGCATGAGCAGGTTGCGGGTGCCCCCGTGCGAGAACTCGCCGGCCGGGACCTCGAGGATCCGCGCGCCCGCCTCCTCGGCCCGCTCCGGGGACCCGTCGGTCGATCCCGAGTCGGCCACCAGCAACTCCACCGGGCCCTCGACCCGCTGCGCTGTGGCCGCCGTCAGCGTCTCGGTGAGCAGCGGGCCCCCGTTGAGCACGGGCACCGCCACCGTCACCGCCGGCCTGCGAGCCATCAGCGGCGCTGTCGCAGCCGTCCGGCGGCGCGCAGGGGCTTGGTCAGGCGCCAGCTGCGGGTGGAGGCCATCCACTGCGACATCCGCCTGGCCTCCTGGTAGGCCTCGTGCCACTTCGCCGCCGTCTGCTCGGCGTCCACCAGCCGACGGGCCAGCTCGTGCGCCTCGTCGGTGCCGGCCATGACGCCGGTCGGGCGCAGGTCCACGTCCACGTCGTCGCCGCAGACGGCCACCAGATAGAGCTCGTCGCCGGGGGCATGGCGCTTCACCTTGGTCAGGTCCACCCGCACGGGGGTCGTGCCGTCGGACTGGGCGAACGCGGCCTCGTCGAGCACCGCGGAGGTCAGCCAGTTGTGCTGGTACAGCAGCCGCACGGAGGGAAAGCGGTCACCCAGCAGGCCCACGAACTCGTCGTGGCCGAACTCGCGTACGTGGAACTCGTTCTCCACCAGGTACTCGCCGGCGTTCGGGGTCGAGATGAGCACGTGGCCGCCGGGCGCTCGCACCCGCGCCAGCTCGTCCAGCGCCCGCTCGGGCTCCCGGACGTGCTCGATGGTCTCGAAGCTGACCACCAGGTCGAAGGAGTCGTCGGCGAATGCCAGCGACCGGATGTCGCCCACCTGGGCGTCTACGCCGTGGCGCTCGCGTACGTGCTCGACCGTGCTCCGGTCCACGTCCACCCCGGTCATGCTCTCCGCTCCCGCAGCGGCCATCAGCGCACTGCCATAGCCCTCGCCGCACGCCACGTCCAACACCCGCCTGCCCGCGGCCAGCTGCGCCGCCAGCCGGTAGCGGGCCAGGTGCTCGGCGTGCACCAGCTCGCCGTCCCAGTGCGTGGGGATGAAGCGCTCGCCGGTGGGCTCGAGGTCGGGTGCGGTCAACGGTCGCGGGACGGGATTAGCACGGTCCCCCCATCCTGACGCGAACGGCGATCAGGCGCAGTTTGTTGGGTCCCCCCACGCCCAGACTCACCTTCTCCGCGCCGCGCGCCCGCACGCACAGGCTCCGCTCGATCCGCCTACGACCGAACACACGCATGCGCCGGCCGGATCCCGCCGCACGGACGGTGAGGGGGCGCTCCAGCGTCTGCCCCACCACCAGCAGGGAGACCTGAGCGCGTCGGCTCGGACCACTATCGCGTCCGTAGACGGAGAGGACTGCCGGACCGCCAGGCGGCAGTTGGCCGAGCTCGGTGATGCCGCTGGTAGCCCAGGCAACGCGATAGGGGCGCTTGGCCCGGATCAGCCTCAGGTCCCTGGTGCGGGCCACCACGGTGCCCGCGGGCGCGAAGCGCACGTTGCCGTTGGCCACCACCAGATAAGGCGCCTGCGCGCCGGAGACTCGCAACTGGCTGGAGCCCGGTCGGAGCTTCATCGCCTGCTGCGCGTACGGCGTCCAATCCTGCGAGCCTGAGTGGATGTAGCTGCGCCCTACCGACCGATTCCAGAACTCGGCCTCCCACCAGACGCTCGGGGTGGTCACGGCGCCTTCCGCGATCGGCGCGCCACCGCGGCTTGCTATCAACGTCGGGGCCAGCCCCACGGTAGCCCCGGACCCAACCGCGTCATCGATCCAACTCCGTTGCTCAAGCGGAATGCTGCCGGCCAGGCCCACGGTGGCCAGGGCCTCGTGCTCTGCCAGGACCTTGGGCCCGGCGTAACTCGTGAGGGCCCCACACCACACTGCAATTCCGCAACCCAGGGCGGTCAGCGCAACGCCCCGCCGGCCCGAGCGGACAAGCCAGGCCAGGCCCAGCGACGCCAGCGCGGTGCCTGTCGCCAGCACGAGGAACGGGCTGACGTCTCCGATACCAGCCGCCGTCCCGAATCGGTAGACGTAGCCGTCGAACGGCACCCACCCCTGCCGAGCGGGGGAAGCGAAGACGCTGGTGGCCTCGAGTGTCAGCAGGTCCGGGGTGGAGGCGATGACGAACACGGCGACCGCCGCCCCGCCGGCCACCGCCGCCAGCGGGCGCCGAGTGCCATGCACGAAGCAGGCGGCCCCCACCAGCAAAAGGGGGGCCATGTAGAACACGTAGCGTTCCTGCAGGGGCGCGGAGAACCGCAGGTCAAAGTTGGTGGCTACCAGGACGATCAGCGGGATCGCCACTAGCAAGCAGGCGGCGAGCGCGTGCCTGCGGCGGTCTTCGGGACGCCACAGGGCATCCCCCACGAAAGCGAGCGCCAGCACCAGCGGCACGCCGGCCACGCCGAACGCCACCAGCGTTACGTGCCGGTACAGCGCGTCGACAAAGCCGGGCGGGAGAAGCTCGGCCGAGCTCACGACCACGCTGTAGTCGCCGACGAATGCGGAGGCGGACATGACCACTAGCAGCACCACGCCCAGCACCGTCAAGGCCACGATCAACGGGTGGCCCACCGTCGCCGCCTTGAGGCCTCCCCCGATCTGCGCCAGCCATTGCCGTGGCGAGCGCCCGGACAGGCGCCAGCCCAGCTCGTGCACCAGGATGGCCGCCACCAGCACCGCGGGCATGAAGAGAAACTGAGTCCGGGCGAGCACGAGGAGCGCAACGGCCACCAAGGCGATGGCGTCGCGTCGAGGCGACGGCTCGGCCAGCGCCCGCACATATGCGTAGATGGTCCACACCAGCAGCGGCGCCGCCAGCACCTCTGTCATCAGGTTCAGGGAGTAGAGGAGCCACGGCATCACGGCCACCGGCAGTGCGGCGGCAACCGCGACGGCCCGCGAACGCGAGACGTACCGGGCCAGGAGGTAGGTCGGCACGGACGTACTTGCCAGCAAGAGCGCCCCCAGTCCATGCGCCACCCGGAACGCCGTGGAAACGTCCAGCCAGCCAACCAGTGGCGCCAGCAGGGCCGGGTAGAGCACGCTGTAGTTCGACAGCTCCACGCCGCGAAAGGTTGGGCGCGGAGACAGCGTGTCGACGATCGAATCGGCCATCTTCAGGTAGAGGAGCTCGTCGGTCATCACACGCCAGTTGTCCACCTTCAGCGCCCAGCGGCAGGCGAGAAAGGTCCCAGCTGCGACGACCGCGGCCATCACAACGGTCCCTGCCCAGCGGGGCAATGTCCGGTCGGTGATCATGGGCGAGGAGACCGAGGGCCGTACCCGGGTGTCATCGGCGGCGGCCAACGAGCTCGACCCAGTCCAACTGGCGCCCACACAGGCTGGTGGCCCGCGCCGGACGCAGCGAGAGCAGCCGGTCGGCGCCCACCGCCTCGAGAGCCACCGGACCGAGATAGCCGTAGTAGGAGTCGCCCGGACGCCATGACACGCCACCGCGTCTGACCTCGACGCGGTGCCGCCCCCCGAGCCGAACGCGTCCCACGTCGATCCACTGGCCCGGCGTGTTGATCTGCCGGGCTGATCCCGCCCGGCGACCGTCCACGTACACGGTCAGGTCTCTGCTGGCGCTGGCCCGCAGCCATATGCGCTGATCCCCCTGAGCGGTCAAGACGCCCCGGACTGCGCCCGGGCCGTTCGGAGTCAGTGTGCCCTTCGGATCGACCGCCCGCGGCCAGCTATCCGGATGCCGTGCCAGCAGCGGGCTCAGCCGAGCGACCCGCGGCCGGGTGGCCGCGACCAGCCTATCGCCGGGTGAGGCTTGCGCCGAGAGGCGACGCAGCCGTGCACAGTCCGGAACCGCCGTCGCCCGATCGCGGCTCTGAAGCGGGAGATGGCGCTTGACGCGCACGCCCGCGTCGCGACGCCACAGCTCGTAGTACCTGTTTCGGTAGGCCAGCCGGAAGCTCGTCGGGGGTCGGCTGGCCGCCGGTGAGCGGCGCATGACGATCCCACGAAACCGCTGAACGTAGGCCAGCGTCTGCTCGTCGAGGTCGAACCACTGGCCAAAGAACGGTCCGCGCTTCACGGAGTCACGGGGCAGTCCCGCGTCCCGGCGCAGGCGGACCGGGAACTGCGAGTCGGATTCGGCTGCGGGGTTGATCCGCGCGGAGTCCATGAAGTACTTCCCGTACTCCTCCCACTCGTTGAGCAGGTAGAGCCCCCGGTCGGGTATGTGCGCCGCCACGTCCTCCATGGCCTCCATCCTGTCGATCGGAGCGGCACGCGCGTCACGGTAGCCGTAGAGATCCGACAGCCCGACACCGGCCACCAGCGCCGCCATGACGAGTCCTCCTGCCACGCGTGCGGCGGGCCGATCGCACTGCAGCCCCGTCAGGCCAGCCAACGCTCCGAGGAAGACCAACACCGGCGTGAGCACCACCAAGAACTTCGCGTCGATGTAGGGAGAGGCCAGCGGCGAGATGATGAGCGCCGGGACGAGGCTGGTCGCCAGCAGGATCAGCGGGGCGGTCAGTCGCCTCGTAGCGCACAAGACCAATCCCGCCCCTGCTGCCAGCAAAGCCGCGGCCACGAGTGGCCCATTGAGCGGACCGTCGGCCGGAAAGCGGTAGTCACGGCTGACCCACACCCCGGCCGCCTCCGTAACGGGTAGAGGGCGCACGAGCTGGCCGAAGGCCCCCGTCGATGCGCCATCGGATGCGCTGAACACCGACTCGATGTTCTCGGTGAACTCGACCACGGAGCCAAGCGCGGGGATTAGCACGATCAGGCCGACCGCAGCGGCCACCGCGGTCAGCCGAGCCACGTGCCGCAACGTTGGGCGATCGGGCCGCAGGACAGCCGCGGCGAGGGTGGCCGCCGCTAGGGCCACCGCGAACGCCCCTGCCGCCGAGCTGAACACCAGCACCATCGCCAGGCACGCGAGCGCGATCAGGATCACTTGACGGACGGCGAGCCGGCGCTCGAGCGCCTCACACGCAAGCGCCACGGCGGTCGCCACGAGCGCGACGAGCAGCACCTCCTTGACCGCGCCATGGAGGGAGTAGCGGTACAGCAGCGCCCCACCGAGCGCCAGTGCCGCTGCCACTCCCGCGGCCCACGCTCGTAGTCCCGAGCGCCGAGCCAGCTCCGTGAGCGACATCGCGCACAATGCGGCGAACGTGGCGATCATGGGCTGGTACACGGCGACCAGCGGCGCGCCGGTCAACGGCCGCCATCCCGCGATCGCGGAGAACGCGCCGAGCGGATAGCCGACGTCGATCAGGTAGCGCAGCACGTTCGCGGCACCGGTGGTGTCGGTCGGCGCCTGGACCCCGCTGGACTCGAGCAGGCCCGCGAGCATGAAGTTCGAGGCCGTGTCGTTCACGAAGTTGTAGCCCGCCCACGTGCCTTCTCCGGTGAGCATTACCGGGGCCATGTACAGCAGGTAGACCGCCGCCGCGGCCGCCACCGCCGGAGGCGGCCACACCACGCGCGAGCGGTCGCGAAACGCCACGACCAGGCCCGCCACCGCGGTGAGCACCAGCAGCAAGGGGACCAGCACCGGGGTCCGCAGCTGGTAGGCCAGGGACGTCGCGACCACAACCGCCACCAGCCCGACGGGTGCCAGCAGGGCCGCGGGCAGCTCGGTGTGCAGCACGCGGTCGACCAGGATCCCGGCCCCCAGGACGGTCAGGTAGATCAGGACCGGCGTCCAGACCCAGGCGAGGAGCTGAGTCACAGGTCCGGGAACGGCACCTGCTCGAGCACCAGGTCCCGCGGCGTGGACAGCGGCTCGCCGTCCAGGATCCGATCGCAGATCAGATCGAGGTAGGGATCTGCGCCGGGCTGCAGGTCGACCGGCTCGTGAACCTCGGCAAACGAATAGCTCGTCTGCCGGAGCACCTTCGGGATCGGCGTCATCAGGCGGAAGAAGTAGGCGTGCGCGTACCGGCGCGCCAGCTCCACCTGCTCGGCGGGCAGCTCCACGCCCTCGGCGATGACCCTGGTCAGGTCCTCCGGCTCGTCGAGGTCCGTAGTGAAGCCGCGGCCGCGGTAGTGCACGTCGCCCGCCACCACGACGGCCTTGCCCCGCACGGCAGCCTCCAGCCCCGTGGTCGAGCTGTACACCAGCACCATCTCGCTGGCATCGGCGAGGGCGTATGAGTTCACCGGTTCCTCTGCCCCGATGAAGCGCACGTTGGCCGGAAGGGTCGGGAACTCGTGCGCCACCGCGCCCTCGGCCGGCTCGAGCGTGCCAAGCGACGCCTCGGCCGGATGGACCCGGATCACCAGTTGGCAGTCGTCGCGTCCGGCCACCTCGCGGACCGCGTGGCGGATCCACTCGTCCGCGTTGGGGAACGCGATGTCCTTGTTCAGGCAGGCCGAGTCCCACGTGATGTTGGTGAACATCGAGATCAGGCGTTTGCCGGGGTCCAGCCCGAGCTCGGCGCGGACCGCCACCGGGTCGCGCTGGGAGCCGGAGAAGAAGGCCTGCGTGCCCGCGCCGTGCTCGCGCTGCAACAGGTAGGTGTCCAGGCGACCGGCCTCCTGCTGGCTGAGCGGCTGGTCGCGCGCGTCCTCCCAGAGCGGTTCGTTCTTGAAGTCCAGGGCCGGCAGGACGTCGGAGGACATGACCATGGAGTCCTGGTGGATCCCGTAGCCGTACGTCACGGCACGCACACCCCGTGAGCGCGCGACCTTTGCCAGCACGTGCTCCTCGACGAGGATGCCGTTGACCATGAACATGATGTCCGGCTGGGCCACGTCGATGATCCGGTTCGCGGCCAGCTCGACCGCTGCCGCGGTGACCGCGCTGTCGCGCAGCACCTCGGGCCCTTCGGGCACGGCGTGCGGGGAAGTGGTCTTGAGCACCCACGCGGCCGTCTGCG